>Ga0187871_10004723_pt1 | contig 10117 bp, 10 predicted proteins | sample June2016WEW_16_1_FD_132988 | JGI IMG/M metagenome (GOLD analysis project Ga0187871, IMG submission 132988) | Peatland microbial communities from SPRUCE experiment site at the Marcell Experimental Forest, Minnesota, USA - June2016WEW_16_10 | ecosystem: Environmental > Terrestrial > Soil >...
CCCCTCGGCACTGCTAAATTGCACACGAAAAAACCCTCCCTTACGGGAGGGTTGATGTTTGGCGCGAGATCAGAGTCCGCGGCCGCAAGCGGCGCGCGACGGAACCTCGGCTCTGAACGGTGTGCGGCCGCTAGACGCGCACGACGTTCGCGGCCTGGAAGCCCTTCGGTCCCTTGGTCAGATCAAACTCCACCGTCTCACCCTCGTTCAGGCTGCGATAGCCGTTCTCCTGGATGGCGGAGAAGTGCACAAATACGTCCTCGCCCGTTGACCGCTGGATGAAGCCATAACCCTTCGCCCCGTTAAACCACTTCACTGTACCTTTCTCTCTCACAACCCGCTCCTTTCGAACATTGACTTGCGATCACCCCTGCTTCGCGGACGTTCCATCCCTTCTGGGCGCAGGTTTGGAAGAGGTCACATCGTCGCCGGGAAACAAGGGTTGCGGCTCAGCTCGCAGCTTTTCGACAATGAAAAAGGCCCCAATGAACGTGTCGTGGCGGAGTACTACTTCCGCGTCCGAGCAAGTTCCTGGAACCGGTGCACTGCCTTCGATTGAACTGCTGACAGAAACATCAACCCAAATCCGTGTTTCGGAGGCCCCGAAAGCTCCACCTTAGTTCTAACAGGGGGAGCAGAAGATGTTTACAGGAACTCTGGTGGTTTGGCAAGTATTTCCTGCACAGTAACTTCCGGGTTGTTCCGGAAGTAACCTGTTCCCGATTGGGACGGGCGACCTTAGGCTGCTGGGCAGAGAGCAGGCTGAAAAGAATGTGCCGCGACCTGGTGTCGCCGCTCCGCGGCTCACTTTTTGTCCTAAATGCTAAAGTGCCACATGCTAACCGCTGACATCCTCGTCATCGGCCTGGGCGCGGTCGGTAGCGCTGCGCTTTATCAAGCCACCAGGCTGAAGGCGCGCGTAGTCGGCATCGACCGCTTCGCTCCTCCTCACGATCGGGGGTCTTCGCACGGCGACACTCGCATCACGCGGCAGGCGATCGGCGAAGGGCGCGAGTTCGTGCCACTCGTGCTGCGCTCCAATCAGATTTGGGAGGAGCTCGAAGCCTCGACCGGGCGGAATCTGATGACGCGCTGCGGCTGTTTGGTCTTGGCCTCGCCCGGCGCGCCCGGGCACCATCACGGCTCGACTTCTTTCCTCGAGGACACCGTCGGTGCAGCGCGTCAATTCCGTATCTCGCATGAAGTCCTGACTGCGGTCGAAGTGCAGCATCGATATCCGCAGTTTCGTTTGCACGGTGACGAGCTCGGATACTTCGAACCGGGCGCCGGCTTCCTTCGCCCCGAGGATTGCATCGAAGCGCAACTGGACCTAGCCCGCCAAGCCGGCGCCGAGATTCGACGGAACGAAACCGTCACTGAAATCTCGCCTGCTGATGAGACGGTTCAGGTGCGAACCGATCGCGCGACCTACTCGGCCGCTCACGTCATCGTGACCGCCGGCGCCTGGATCCCGAAGCTGCTGGGCGATGAATATGCGCGCCTGTTCCGTGTCTACCGCCAGACGCTGTGCTGGTTCCGACTGGCCTCAAACCGCGCTCGCTACAGCCCGAAGAGCTTTCCCGTGTTCATCTGGATCACGGGCAATCAGCCGCGTGACATGATGTACGGCTTCCCAGCCATCGATGGACCGGACACAGGAGTGAAGATCGCCACCGAGCAGTACGATGCGACCGTCGATCCGGATGCGGTGCCACGAGACGTAGCCGAGTCGGATATTGCCGTGCTGTACGACGATTACATCGCGCCGCGATTTCCCGATGTCTCATCGAAGTGCCTGCGCAGCACCACCTGCCTGTACACCGTGACGCCCGACGCGAAGTTCATCATTGATCGGGTTCACAACCGCGACAATGTGTGGTTCGCATCGGCATGCTCCGGCCACGGCTTTAAGCACTCGGCCGCCATCGGCGAGGCACTGGCCAGACAAGCGGTGGGCGAGCATGCGCTGCTTGACCTATCAGTGTTCAGCTTGCAGCGATTCCTGAACGCCGCTTCCTCGTCGTAGTCTCTGCCCCGTGCTGCTCGCGTTTGGTGGGATGCAAGCTGCTGGGCTAACATGATTCGGGCGCTCCAAGCCGCAGCGTTGTTCGATTCGCTTCAAGAAAACTGAGAGTGATTGATGACCGACTTCCAGAACATCCGATTCGAAAAGAAGAGCCAGATTGCCTATGTAACTGTCGACCGTCCCAAGGTGCTGAACGCGCTCAACATGGCCACCATGCAGGAGCTGAAGCACGCCTTCGCGTCCGTCAAGGACGACGACGACATTCGTGTCGTGATCCTCACCGGTGCAGGCGAAAAGGCGTTCGTGGCGGGCGCCGACATCGGCGAGCTCTCGCAGCACTCGCCAGTCTCCGCCAAGGAATACACCCACAAAGGACAAGCGGTTGTCGATGCGATTGAGAACCTGGGCAAGCCTGTGATCGCCTGCGTGAACGGCTTCGCACTCGGCGGCGGCTGCGAACTCGCCATGGCCTGCACCATGCGTCTGGCCAGCGAGAACGCGAAGCTGGGACAGCCCGAAGTGAAGCTCGGCCTCATCCCGGGCTATGGCGGAACGCAGCGGCTGCCGCGACTGGTCGGCAAAGGCATCGCCATGCAACTGGTGCTCACGGGCGAGATGATCAGCGCGCAAGAGGCGCATCGCATCGGCCTGGTGAATGAAGTCGTTGCCGCCGGCGAGCTCATCGCGCGCGCCGAAGCGATCGCGGCCAAGATCATCGCCAACGCTCCCCTGGCAATTCAGTACGCGATGGAAGCGGTCAATCGCGGCCTCGATCTGCCGCTGGCCGATGGACTGTTTCTGGAAGCGACCCTGTTCGGCGTCTGCTGCGCCACCGAAGACAAGAACGAAGGCACCAAGGCATTCCTGGAAAAACGCCCGGCGCAGTTCAAGGGGAAGTAGTTTGTGCTATGCCTGTTATCGGTGGCTGGCCCGGGTCTCGCGCCGTTCGAGACCCGTGGCGATGGCTGCGCGTCAATAGCTATATGATGCGCAGTGCGTTCGCTTCTTGCGTCGGGGTGTTGCTGCTGGCGCCTGCCCTGGTTGTCCAGAATCCCTCTCTATCTGATTTGCGACCGGGTGCAGTCATTCCACGGCAGACGTGCGCCAAGCCCGAGCAGAGTTACGCTCTGTATCTGCCATCGCACTACGATCCCGGCAAGCGGTGGCCGATCATTTACGCCTTCGACCCGGATGCTCGTGGCAGCGTTCCCGTAGAGCTCATGAAAGATGCTGCCGAACGCTATGGCTACATCGTGGTGGGCTCGAACAACTCGCGCAACGGTTCGTGGAAGCTGGAAAGCGAATCGGCGCAAGCCATGTTCGACGATACTCACGCGCGGCTCGCGATCGACGACCGCCGTATATACTTCGCCGGATTTTCCGGAGGCGCGCGCGTGGCTGCCGTGCTGGCCCAGCGATGCAAGTGCGCCGCAGGCGTCCTTCTCGATGGCGCCGGCTTCGGCGGCCCCGGCCCGTCGCGCGACGCGATATTCGCCGTCTTCGCCACCGCCGGCACCTACGACTTCAATTATCCGGAGCTCTCCGAACTAGAGGAAAAGCTGGACGAGGCCGGCTTTCCCCACTTGCTCCGTCATTTCGATGGGCCTCACGAATGGGCTCCAGTAGCGGTTATCGAGCAGGCCCTCGCCTGGTTCCGGCTCATCGCAATGAAACAGGGGCGTGAGGCCCGCGACCCCAGCTTCATAGCCCAGCAGGAGACGTCGGCCACCGCGCTGGCGCAAGCGCTGGAACAATCGGGTCAACTCTACGAAGCCTGGCGCGAGTACCGCCAGGCCGCCACCACGTTCGATGGACTCGCAGATATCGCGGCGCTGCAGCAGGCCGCAACATCTCTGGCTAAGCAGAAGGCTGTGCGCGACGGCCCAAAGCGTGAGAAACAGGAATCCGAGGAACAGAAGGAACTCACTGCCCCAATCCTTGCCGGATTGGCTTCGCTCGGAAGCAAGCCCAAGAGCAGCTCGGACATTGCCCAACCCGAATCACCGATCAGCACCCAGCAGCCGCGAAGCGCATTGCCTTCCCCGTCCAGTGGCGCAGCCGGTCGCACGGACACTTTCCAGCAAACCGAACAGCAGATCGTTGACCTGCGTGAGCATGCCGCATCGGAGAAGCGTCAGGAGAAGATGGTGGTTTATCGGCGCACGCTCGCCGGCATTTTTATCGCCGCCGGAGAAGCGGGGGACGAAAACCTCTCGGCCAGGAACTACGCCCTAGCCAAGGAGGACTTTCAGCTCGCCAGTGATGCCAACCCCGACTCGGCGGGAGCTCTGCGAGCGCTTGCCACCGCGCGTGCGCTTGACAATGATCGCAAGGGCGCTCTGGAAGCTCTTCACCGGGCGAAGCAGAAGTCGAAAGACCTGCCGGAATTCTCTGTCTGGCTCACCGCAGAGCCTGCGTTTGCCAACCTCCACGAGGATCCTCAGTTCCGTGCGCTGTTAGCGAATCCTTAACCCTGGTCCGCAGGTTCGCATCATGGCGAATCTCGCGCTTCACTGCTTTGTGAGGGCCGGGTGCCCGGTACAATCGATTCTATGATTCGCTCGATTGTGTTTCCTCGCGTCCTCGGCCGATCGCTGGACGACTTACAGCCTGCGCTGGAGTTGTTTCGTGCGCTGGGATTTGCGCCGGCCAACGAGTGGCATGAGGGCGGCAATCACGGGGTCGAAATGCGTGCGCCCGCCGGCGGTGTTGAGCTTATCGCTGCCTCCGACGCGCCGAGCGTGGACGCGATGGTGGAAGTTTCCGATGCGGATGCGGCCTACGAAATCGTGAAGAAGCTGTCTCCCATCCTGTCGCAAACTGAGCGCGACGAGGATGGGGCGCGCGAAATCCCACTCATCCCAAAACCAGGGATGAGCGGGGCACTCGGAGTCAGGATCACCAAGGAGATCGCTGATACTCCGTACGGTGCGCGGCTTTTTGAAGTTGAAGCCAGCGGCCTGCGTATCGGCTTTCTCACCTATGCGAAAAAATTTGGCGACGGTGGCGGCCTGGAAGGAAAACTTGATGCAAGGGGGAAGAAGTTCGCATTGGTCGTGAGCCGCTTCAATTCCTTCATCACCGAGCGCCTGCTGGATGGCGCGTTGCGGGCGCTGCGGCAGTGCGGAACGAAAGCCGACGACATCAACATTGCCCACGTGCCGGGAGCGTTCGAAATTCCTGCCGCCGCTCGGCAGCTCGCCCAAACCGGAAGCTACGACGCGATCGTCTGCATCGGGTGCCTGCTGCGGGGCGACACCTTGCATTACGAAGTCATTGCCAACGAAGTGACGCGCGGCGTGGGACAGTCGGCGCAGGAGACCGGAGTGCCGCACGCATTTGGCGTTCTCACCTGCGACACGCTGGAACAAGCCATTGATCGCGCCGGGCTGAAGGCCGGCAACAAAGGATACGAAGCCGGATTGGCGGCGGTGGAGATGGCGTCGCTGCGGCAACTTGTAGCCGGCCGAAGTGCAGGCGCGACGGATGGTAGCCGATGAGCAAGATCGGCACTCGTCGCAAGTCGCGCGAACTCACTCTGCAAATGCTGTTTCAATTGGAGATGGGGCGGCAGGAGCGCGATCAGGTGCGGCAAACCTTCTGGAGTGAGCGCACGGATCTCGACGAGAAGATTCGCGGCTTCTCCGACGACCTGTTTCGCATTGCATGTGAGCGGCGCGAGGAGATCGATAAGCTGATCGAGCACAGCGCGGAACATTGGCGCATGGAACGCATGGCTGCCGTCGATCGCAACCTGCTCCGCACCAGCGTCGCCGAGTTCCTGGGATTTCCCAAGACGCCCAAAGCAGTGGTGATCAATGAGGCGCTGGAAATCGCGCGTCGCTACTCAACGCCGGAGTCGGTCCACTTCATCAATGGCGTGCTCGACAGCGTGGCGCGAGAGCTGAAGAAAAGTGGTTAGTGAATAGTGATTAACGGATAGTGGTGGTAGATATAGAAGCGGGCTTAACCGACATCGCTGGTACTGGCCAGGGCATTATCCATTATTCGTTATCCACTGCTTCTACGCAGCTTCTTCAAGTGCAACTCCGAACCGTTGTGCCGGTAGCTGACCTCATCCATGAGGCTCCGCATAAGCAGAATGCCACGGCCGTGTTGAGTGAGGTTGGTGCCGTCCTCGGCTTCATCGCTCGCGCTGGAGGTGTCAAAACCCTCGCCACAATCCCGAATGATTAACTCGATTGCCGAAGAGCTGATCTCAACCGAGCAATGGACGAGCTTGCCGGCATCGTTTTTGCAGCCGTGCAGAATGGCATTCGCCAGCGCCTCTTGCAGCGCCAGTTGGATATCGATCTCCTGTTGCTCATCAGCGCAGTGCTCGTGGACAAAGTCCATGATGGCGTTGCGCCCGGGTGTCAGCGCGTCCACATTGCCCTTGAGCACAAAGTCGCGGGAGAGCGTTGGCCGCTCCACTGATGGCTGGGCTTCCTGCACAGGCCTCCTTGCTCAAGCCGTCATGGACTTCCATTCGAGCGAGCCGCAATCGGCAGCGCCATCGGTGCCGCACAGATGCAGCACCCGATCCAGGCTGGTCAGTGCGATCAGCTTGTGTGCCGGCGGCGATGGGTTCGCAATCGTCAATGTAGCAGACCGCTGCTGCGCCCACCGGTGCAACTCCACCAGCACGCCGAGGCCTGCGGCGTCGATGCGAGAGACGCGGCTCAACTCCAACAGGAGATGCCGCTCACTGCGTGATGTCGCCATGCATCGCAGCGTCTCCGCTTCCACTCCGAGGACAATGCGTCCGGAGCAGACGAGGGTCACGACGGGTGGCGCGCTCTGGATATCGACCTTCAGCATAAGTTTCCACAAGCTCCCTTACCCATGGATACGTCAGGGCAAAGCCAGTTGTTTCATATCAGATTAGCCTTCAGTGCCAGTATGACGAAGTTGGATTGCAGGAAGATGAAAATCGGGTGCGAGGCGTCCGGTGCTGCATAAGTTGCGAGCAGGGGCGGCTGTAACGTCGGCCTAAACAGACTGTGTTGTGAGCGGTGTCGCCGCTGCCCGCGGCTCGGTTCCTTTCTCACTCACACCCGGCGCTTACGCGCCGGGCTAACACCATCCCGCCGCTGCGCGGCTGTTTCTGCTGCAATTCTGACTGTTCTTCCCACCGCCCCAAATTGATTTCGGGTTGCGACACAGTCTGTGAAGGCCGGCTCTACCCGCGAATCACTGCTGCGAGGCGGGAGCCGGACCTTCACTGCGTGCTCTGCGCACCCGCGGGTTTGTGCGCAGCTGCCGCGGTATGTCCGGGCTCGACGATCTTAATGTGCGTGATCTTCGGGGGATCATACGGGCGGTCATTACGCGGGTCGCGCGCCAGACGGGCAATCTGCTTCACCACATCGACGTTCTGACATTGTCCGAAGATGGTGTACTTGCCGTCGAGGTACGGCGCCGGCGCCTCGGTGATAAAGAATTGTGAACCGTTGGTATCAGGCCCGGCATTCGCATATGCCAGGCGTCCAGCCTGGTCGAACCTGAGATCGGAGCTGACCTCATTCTTGAATTGGAATCCCACATCCCCGCTTCCGCTGCCTGCGGGATCGCCGCCCTGGATCATGAAATTCGGGATCACGCGATGAAAGATGGTGCCATCATAAAGCGGCACGCCTTTCATCATCTTGCCCGTCTTAGGGTCTTTCCACTCCTTTGTGCCGGTTGCCAGGGCAATGAAATTCGCGACGCCGAGGGGAGCCTTGTTCGGGAACAGCGTGCAAGTAATGTTGCCGGCTGTGGTCTCGATGATGGCGGTTGGCCCCGGTTTCGGCGTGGCCTTCTCGGTAGCAGCGTGCTGCTCTGAGCTCGATGTCTGCGCGGCAACGAGCCCAGCTAAACAAAGAATTGCGATGAGTAGTTTGTGCATAGCTCCTCTTTAAGAAGTTGATAGTGGTTAGTGGATAGTCGAGGCAAGCTTACCGACATCGCGGCTGGTGGCGCAAGCAACTATCCACTATCCACTACTCGTGCATTTGCTGCGAAACCTTCTCCACGTCACCAAAGACCCGCAGCAGATTGCCGCCAAGAATCTTATCAAGATCGGCGGCTGAATAACCGCGTTCGTACAAAGCCTGCGTGATCTTTGGCAAATCGGCGGCTGAGTCAAGCCCCTGCGGCGAACAATCGATGCCGTCGAAATCGGAACCTAGCCCGACATGGTCCACGCCGGCTACCTTGACCATGTGGTCGATGTGGTCGATCAAGTCGCTGAGCGGCGGACGCGGCAGCTTGGGCGCAAGCCGCGCCTTGGCCTCAGTCAATTCCTTCACCACCTCCGGCGTCTGCGGCTTGATGAACAGCTCCTGCACCATCATGTAATCGGGATCGTGCTGCACCCGCAGTTGGTTCGCTGTATCCAGATACTTCTGCGAAACAAACGCGCAATAAAAATTCGCCTGTGCGACGCCGTTCTTTGCCGCCAAAGCCCGCAGCATGACATCGGTCATGTTGCGCGGGGCGTTCGTCAGTTCCCGCGACGACGAATGCGACGCGATCACCGGCGCGCTGCTCAACTCCAGCGCCTGATAAAACGTTAAGTCGGCAACGTGCGAGATGTCGACCATCATGCCCAGCCGGTTCATCTCGTGCACTACCTCGCGCCCGAATGGAGTTAGCCCGTGATGGTGCTGCACGCTCGTGTCGCTGATGTCGCCGCTGGAGTCGCCGATGTCGTTGGTGTTCGACCACGTCAGCGTCATGTAGCGCACGCCCAGACGATAATAGTCGCGCAGAATGCGAATATCGCCTTCGATGGCGTGTCCGCCTTCTACGCCCAGCAGCGCCGCCAGCTTGCGCTCGCGATGCGCCGCGAGGATGTCATCGGTGCTGAAGGCCATCATCATCTGATCGGGATGACGGCGCGCCTGCTCATAGACGGAATCGATCATGTCCAGCGCGCGCTTGGCCTCGTGGCCCTGGTTACCCTTGGGCTCGACCCAAATGGAGAAGAACTCCGCGCCCAGATTGCCGGCCTTGATCTCGCTGAAATCCAGATAGCCGGTGCCGGCGTCCCGCGCCAGGTCGAAGTTCTCGTCGACGAAGCGGCCCGGCGTGTCGGCGTGGGTGTCGATAATGATGGCGGAATCGTGAATCGCGCGCCAGCCATCGGCGGCCTGGCCAGCCGAGGCACGCGCCGAAGATCTATCCGTTTGTGCGAAAGCAATCGTGACGAAGAGTGGGAGCAAGAGAGCGAGTCGAAGTTGATTTCGCATTTCGCGTCGGTGAATCAGACGCTTGGATTGTAAACGATAGCAAGAGAGGCACCGACGGTGTGTGTCGCCGCTGCCGCGGCTCCGGATATTTCGATATCTGCCAATCGACCGCGGGCTGACGCCCACGGCTAAAACAAATCTCGCCCTTTGGGCTCCCCCATCAGGGCTACTCCGAATTCAGCACCAGATAGCTCAGCATGCCCGACCGCTCCACTTGCAACACCATGCTGTCGCCCGGCTTGATCTTGTGGAGCTCTTGCTTGAGCTGTTGCAGGTCCTCAATTTGCGTGGTGTTGAGCGCATGAATGATGTCGCCGGGCTGCGGCCCCTCGCCTAACAACGTGCTGCTGGGAGTTCGCGCGGCCACCAGCACGCCGGTGGGAATGCGCGGCTCGCCCAAGGCCTGGCGCAGATCTTTGTTGAGCGTGACCCCGACAATGCCCAGGCGATTCACCAGATTATCCGGACCGGTCACGAGGTCGGCGAAGCGCTGCGGATCGTCGTGGCGCTCAATCATCCGGACGGCTACGGTCTGCACGTCACCGCCGCGGAGCACGCCAAGCTCGGCGTCCTGGCCGACCTTGTAGTCGTACATATCCAGGGCAAAGTGCCGAATGTCGTCTACCGGCTTGCCGCTCACGTTGACCACGATGTCGCCCACCTTCAATCCGGCTTTGTCGGCCGGCGAGTCGGGAGTCACATCCTCCAGCAGAACGCCATGATTGGTCGGCAGATGCAGCCCTTCGACAAGATCGGGCGTGATGGTGCGCGGGTAAACGCCGATTTGGCCGCGATGAACGTGACCCTCGGTGCGGATTTGGTCGTAGATGTTGCGCACCACGTCACTGGGGATGGC
>Ga0187871_10004724_pt1 | contig 10116 bp, 8 predicted proteins | sample June2016WEW_16_1_FD_132988 | JGI IMG/M metagenome (GOLD analysis project Ga0187871, IMG submission 132988) | Peatland microbial communities from SPRUCE experiment site at the Marcell Experimental Forest, Minnesota, USA - June2016WEW_16_10 | ecosystem: Environmental > Terrestrial > Soil >...
CCATCCCGGTGATCCGGTGCGCGGCCGGATTCCACTGCCGCACCAGGCCGGCCTCGTCGAGGACCGCGATGCCGTCCGCGCTGCCGTCGATGACCGCCCGCTCATGGGCCCGTTGCCTGACGACTTCCTCGAACGCCATCGCGTTGGTGAGCGCTACGCCCGCATGTCCGGCGAGCAGCTCGAGCAGCTCGAGTTCGACATGGCTCAGCTTGCGCCCGCTGTAGAGGGCGTACAGGGCGCCGTAGGGCTTGCCCGCCACGTGCGACAAGCTGAGCGCGATCGTGTGCAGGCCGGGCAGCGCCGACCAGATCAGGTCATCGAAACCACCCGATTCGCCAGTGGCCATCATGACCGTCTTGCCCGAACCCATCAGCTCGCCGACCAGGCTCGTGGACAGGGTCGCGGTCCGGCCGCGCAGCCGGTCCGGCAGCCCGGCCGTGCTGACCAGCCGGAGTGTATCGTCCTCGATGATCACGAAGCCGCCGGCGTCGGCGCTGGTCAGCTCGCGCAAGCTGGCCGCGATGCGGTCGAGTACTGATTCCAGGTCACGCTGGGCGTTCATGTCGGCGACCACGTCGCCGAGCCTGCGGACCACCCGGGCGCGCTCGGCCATGTAGTGCCGGGCGACGTCGTCTTCGCCGGTCTTATGGCAGACGTTGACCCAGCCGATCACCTCGCCGACCCCGTCGATCAGCGCGCTGGTGTCGATGCGCAGGTCGATGACCGAGCGGTCCTTGCAGATCCGGCGGGTCGCGAAGGAAATCTGGCCGCCGCCCCTGACCCGTTCGAGTACCGCGTTGTGCTCGGCCTTCAGCTCCTCGGGGATGATCGGCGGCTCCAGGCCGACGACCTCCGCGGCGGTCCAGCCGAACATCCGCTCGGCGGCCGGGTTCCACAGCATTACCGTCTGGTCGGTACTGAACGCCACGATCGCATCGGCCGCGCACTCGATCACGGTGCGCGCCGTCGCGTCCGTCCGGTTGCCGATCGTCCCCGCCTTCTCTGCGGTCACGTGAACATCGTGTCATGTCACACGCTTCAGGGTGCAAAGAGCACGCCGGGGTTGAGCAGGTCATCCGGGTCGAATGCGGGATTAACCGCACGCATCGTCGCGATCTCCGCGGCCGATCTGGTCAGGTGCAGCAGCGCCACGTCGAGCTTGTGCGGGATACCTCGCGCTGATCGACTCCGTGTGCCGTTCCCGGTAGGCCCACAGGCGCGCGCATCCATGAGTACTCACCAAAGGGTGCCGCGCTGATCTATAGTACTTTTCAAATACGAGTAAGGCCGTTCATCCGGGGCATTCATACCGTATGGCTGTCCAGGAAACGGTCTTCCGCTAGGACGCGGAGCATGGACCAGGCAGAGTCAAGCCCATCACCGAGTCAACCGGGACGGGGCCAGCCGGAGCGGCCGGGGCGGTCAGCCCCCAAGCCGTCTTCTGGTGCTCCCCCCCAGACTGGCGCCCACACTGGCGCCCACACTGGCGCGGAGCCTGGCGCGGAAGCGGCCCCCCAGGTTCCCGAGATCGTTCCTGAGACCGTTCCCGCGGCTGAGCTCGCGGCCGCCGCGCTCCGGCTCCAGCACCCGGTCATCGCCGGTTACGACGGTTCGGCGTCAAGCCGTAACGCCCTGGCGTACGCGGCCGGGGTATCCAGGCGGCTCGGCAGGCCGCTGCTCGTCGTGTACGTATGTTCCTCCGGGGTCTACTGCGAGCCGCTGACCGGGCAGGTGGTGGGGGCACTGCGGGACACCGAGGCTTTGGAGCGATGGCTGCTCACCGAACTCGACCAGGTGACCGGGCAGGCGGAGGTGGACGTGCACGTCCGCACCCGCCGGGGCAACCCGGCCAGGGAACTGGCCGCGGCCGCGGAAGAATTCAGCGCCGACGCGCTCGTGATCGGGGCGCCCGGGCACTTCTGGCACCGGGTGGCGGGCTCGGTGTCCGGGTGGCTGGCGCGTCATGCCCGGTGCCCGGTCATCGTCGTGCCCTGAGCGCCGCGAGTACAGCACCGAGTAATAAGCAGGGGGGAAATAAATAGTGACTGAGAGTAAATAAGCACGCGACAGGTAAATAAGTGGGCGAGGAGGGATTTGAACCCTCACGTCCTTTCGGACACACGGACCTGAACCGTGCGCGTCTGCCGTTCCGCCACCCGCCCCGGGCAACGAGTAGGTTAGCACGACCGCGAGCGCACCCGCGCCCCGGATACGATCGAGGGCAGAACGCGAAGGGAGGTGGCACGTTGGGAGTTCTGCAGCGATTCGAGCGTCGGCTTGAAGGCATGGTTGAAGGTGCCTTCGCGCGCGCTTTCCGGTCCGAACTGCAGCCGGTCGAAGTGGCCAGCGCGGTACAGCGTGAGATGGACGACCGGGCCGCCATCGTGGCCAAGGGCCGGACCCTGGTGCCGAACGACTTCGTGGTCGAGCTGGCCGACAGCGATCACGAGCGGCTCGACGTGTACGCCGAGAGCCTGGGTGTCGAGCTGGCCAACCTGGCCAGGGACTACGCCAAGGAGCAGGGGTACTCGTTTGTGGGCCCGGTGCGGATGCGGTTCGAAGGGGTACCGGAGATGACCACAGGCACCTTCCGGATCCGCTCCGGCGTTATCCGCGGCTCGACCATCGAGGGCGGCGAGATCAGGCTGCCGGCCAGCGACCTGCCGCGACCGCAAGGACGAGGATTCCCCGGCCACCCCCGGCTGCTCGTCTCGGGACCAGGCGCGCCCGGCGGGTCCGCGGGCGGCGATCAGCACACCTACGAGCTGGTGACGCCGGTGACCCTGCTCGGCCGCGGGACGGACTGCGACCTACGGCTGGTGGACCCGGGGGTGTCCAGGCATCATGCGGAACTGCGAGTGGAAAACGACCAGGTGGTCCTAGTGGACCTTAGCTCCACGAACGGCACTTTCGTCAATGGCCAGCCGGTCAGGCGGGTGGCGCTCAGCGACGGCACGAACGTCTCGCTGGGCCGGACCACGCTGGTCTTCCACCAGGACCGCCAGGATGGCCAGGGCAGTGGTTACTCAGGCAGCTACTAGCGTCCAAGGGCGTGGCCACAAATGAACGAGCTGTCCCTCACCATCATCAGGGTGGCGTTCCTGGCCGTGCTCTGGCTATTCGTCATCGCAGCCATCGGAGTGGTTCGCACTGACCTGCTCGGCGGCCCGGCCAGCAACGGCAGGCGCGGCAAGATGCGCCAGGCCCAGGCTCCGCGCCCGGCCCGGCCCGCCAAGCCGCCCCGGGCCGGCCGCGGCTCGGCGCGCATCCTGGTCGTGACGGCGGGCGCACTCAAGGGCACGAGCCTGGATCTCGATCAGCAGCAGATCACGCTGGGCCGGGCGAATGATGCCACGCTAGTGCTCAACGACGACTACGCTTCAAGCCGACATGCCCGGATTTTCCCGCAGGACGGCCAGTGGATCGTCGAGGATCTTGGCTCGACCAACGGCACCTACCTGGACAGGCAGAAGGTGACGAGGCCGATGCCAGTGCCAGTAGGGGTGCCGATCCGCATCGGTAAGACCGTTCTGGAACTACGCAGATGACACTTGTACTCCGCTACGCGGTACGCTCCGACGTCGGCCTCCTCCGTGAAGGAAACGAGGACTCGGCGTATGCGGGGCCGCGTCTGCTCGCGGTGGCGGACGGCATGGGCGGCCACGCGGCGGGCGAGGTGGCCAGCTCCATCACCATTGCCTCGATGGCTGAACTCGACTCCGAGCCGCCCGACGACGACATGCTGGCCGAGCTCGCCGCGGCGGTCGCCGAGGCCAACATGCGGCTCCAGGAAATGATTATCGCCAACCCGGCGGTCGAGGGCATGGGCACCACGCTGACCGCGCTGTTCTGGTCGGACGGGCATGCGGCCGTGTGCCACATCGGTGACTCGCGCGGCTACCTGCTGCGCGAGAACGAGCTCTACCAGATCACCCACGATCACACCCTGGTGCAGTCACTGGTGGACGAGGGCAGGATCAGCGCCGACGACGTCTCCACCCACCCGCAGCGCTCGCTGCTGCTGCGGGCCCTGGACGGCCGGTCGATCGCCGAGCCCGACCTATCGGTGCATGAGGGCCAGCCGGGTGACCGCTACTTGCTCTGCTCGGACGGGCTATCCGGGGTGGTCAGCGACGAGACGCTGCGCGAGACCCTGGCCACGATCGCCGATCCCGAGGCCGTCACCCGGCAGCTTATCGAGCTCGCCCTGCTCGGCGGCGGACCGGACAACATTACCTGCATCGTGGCCGACGTCACGGACTCCGGCACTACCCGGCTGCCGCCGACCATGGCCCCGGTGCTGGCCGGGGCCGCAGCCAGTGCCGGCGACCCCGAGCTGGCCGTCGGCGGCACCGGACCGTTCGAGGTCCTCGACGATCACGTCGAGAATCCCTTCGGTGACGACGGGCAACGGTCACTCACCATTGTGCAGCCGGGCCTGAGCCTGGACGGCGTGGACTCGGGGTCGCCGCTCGCGGTGGCCACCCAGAACGGTACCGGCCCGAATGCCGTGCGCGGCCGGGGCGGCCACCGGGCCCAGCCGAAACGCGTCCGGACCGGCCGCCGCCGCTGGCCGATCGTGACCACCTCGCTGGTCGTGCTGCTCGCCGTCATCCTCGGCGGCGGTTACGTAGGCTGGCGGGTGATCCAGGACCAGTACTACGTCGGGGCCGACAGCAAAGGCGAGGTTGTCATCTACCGCGGTGTCAACCAGCGCATCGCCGGGTTCAGCTTGTCCAAGCCTTATCAGCAGACCGGGATCCCGCTCTCCCAGGTACCGGTGAACTATCAGCAGACGCTGAAGGCCACGGATACCGCGAGCAGCCTGACTGACGCCAGGAACATCGTCGGAACCGTCAGCAACGCCGTCAACTCTTGCAAGGAGCAGTACATGGCGCTGCAGTCCTGGGTGGCGCAGGAGAACGCGTATCAGGCGCAGGTGACCCTGGCCCGCAAGGACAAGAAACCGACGAACGAGATCCCCAAGCCAGGCCAGCAGCCGGCCAAGGCCGGGCCCATGTGCCCGCCATCGCAGGCGTTCGGCATCCCGGCCAGTGCAATCACCACGCCTGCCACGCCTGCCACGCCTGCCACGCCTGCCACGGGAAGCTCGTGAGCAGCATCACCGCTCCGTCGCCTGCGGTTGATCCCGGCAACCCGCCGGTGGCCGGGGGCCGGAGCAGGCGGCACACCGAGCTGATCATGCTCGTTTTCGCCTTCGCGCTCGTCGCGTTCGCCTTCGCGAACGTGGGTTTCAGCCTCAAGGGCAAGGTGCCCTCGAGGACGGCGGAATACATGGCCGCCTATATAGTGATCATCCTCATCGCCCACCTGGCCATGCGGAGATTCGCCCCGTGGGCGGACCCACTGCTGCTTCCGCTGGCGGCGCTGCTCAACGGCCTCGGCATCGTGATGATGTACCGGCTCGGGGCCCAGGTGAATCCGGCCACCGGACGCCCTGAAATTTCCGCGTCGGCGACCGGAATCCAGATCCTGTTCTCGGCCATCGGCATCGGCTGCTTCGTCGCGGTGCTCGTCTTGATCCGCGAGCCGCGGGTGCTGCAGCGCTACACCTACACGCTCGGCGCCATCGGGATCTTGCTGCTGGCGCTGCCTGCCCTCCTGCCCGGGTCAATCAGCGAGGTGAACGGCGCCAAGATCCAGATCCGGTTCGGCTCGCTGATTACGATCCAGCCCGAGGAGTTCGCCAAGCTGGCGCTGGCCATCTCGTTCGCCGGCTACCTGGTGGCCAAACGGGATGTGCTGGCCCTGGCGGGGCGGCGGGTGCTCGGCATCGACCTGCCCCGGGCCCGCGATCTCGGCCCGATCATCATGGTCTGGGCCATCAGCCTGCTGCTGCTGGTCTTCGAGAGCGACATCGGCACCAGCGCGGTGTTCATGGGCCTGTTCGTCGCGATGCTGTACATCGCGACCTCCCGGACCTCCTGGCTGCTGCTTGGCTTCACCATGTTCGTGATCGGCGCCTACGCCGCCAGCAAGCTCGTCAGCCACGTCGGCGAGCGGTTCGACATCTGGCTGCACCCGTTCGTCGGCAGCAACCCGCAGAACAACGCCTTCCAGCTAGTCCAGGGCCTGTACGGGATGGCCAGCGGTGGCCTACTCGGCAAGGGCCTAGGCGGCGGCCAGCCGTACATCACCCCGCTAGTCCAGAGCGACCTGGTGGTCAGCGCGTTCGGCGAGGAACTCGGGCTGGCCGGGCTGATGGCTATCCTGCTGATCTACGGGCTGATCGTGCAGCGCGGGCTGCGGACCGCGATGCTGGTCAAGGACCCATTCTCCAAGCTGCTGGCCGGCGGCCTTTCGTTCATGCTGGCACTGCAGGTGTTCGTCATCGTCGGCGGCGTCACCCGGCTCATCCCGCTGACCGGCATCACCACCCCGTTCCTGTCCCAGGGCGGATCCTCCCTGGTGGGAAGCTGGATCCTGATCGCCCTGCTGGCCCGGCTGAGTGACACCGCCCGGCGCCCGCCGCCGCGGTCGATACAGGAAGAGGGGCTGACGCAGGTGGTGACGCTCAAGTGAACCGGGCGCTCCGCCGGATATCGATCGCCGTGCTGGTGATGTTCCTGCTGCTGCTCATTAACGTCAACTACCTGCAGGGCTTCGAGACCGCCAGCCTGGCCACCGAGCCGGGCAACTCCCGCGCCTTCTACGCGGCGCAGAACCAGTACGAACGGGGCAGCATCATCACCTCTGACGGCGTGACGATCGCGGCCTCCAAGCCGAGCACCGACCCCAATGACTCGATCAAGTACCAGCGGTACTACCCGGGAGGCGCCGCGTACGGTCCGGTGACCGGTTACGACACCCTGTACAGCCAGACCGGGATCGAGGCGGCAGAAAACTCACTGCTGTCGGGTAACGACTCCGCGCTTGACGTCAGGAAGTTCATCGACCTGATCAGCGGCAAGTCGACCAAGGGCGCCACGGTCCAGGTCACGATCAACTCCGCGGCGCAGACCGCGGCCTACAACGCTCTCGCCGCCGACGCCAAGGCGGGCGCGGTGGTGGCGATCGACCCGAGCACGGGGAAGATCCTGGCCATGGCCTCCTACCCGAGCTACAACCCGGACGTTCTCGCCACCCACGACGGCACGCAGCTCATCCAGGTGGACAACCAGCTGCTTGCCGACAAGTCGCAGCCACTGCTCAACCGGGCCCTGGAGGGGACGTACCCGCCCGGCTCGACGTTCAAGATCGTCACGAGCTCCGCGCTGCTCACCCAGAACCCGGGCACCACGATCAACACGAACGTCGATTCACCGACCCAGCTCACGCTCCCGCAGACCACCAAGGTGCTCACCAACAACGACGGGGAAGCGTGCGGCGACGGGAGCGGCCAGGCCCCACTGATCACGGCGTTCGCCCAGTCCTGCGACACCACCTTCGGCAAGATCGGCGAGGACCTCGGCGCTTCGGCGCTCAACGCCATGGCCACCAAATTCGGCATGAACAACCCGAACCTGACCGTCCCGCTCAGCGTGGCCCAGAGCAACTACACCATCCCACCGAGCCTGGCCCTGACCGCCTACTCGGCCATCGGCCAGTTCGACGACACCGTCACCCCGCTGCAGGAAGCCATGTTCTCCGCGGCCATCGCCAACGGCGGCACGCTGATGAAGCCCTACCTGGTGCAGCAGGTGACCGCCAGCGACCTCAGCACGGTGACCTCGACAACGCCTTCCGTGTTGAGCCAACCGGTCTCGGCGTCCGTTGCATCTGATGTGGGCAAGATGATGCTCGCCGTCGTCCAGGATCCCGACGGCACCGCGTACGACTTCAACCAGAATGTCGTAGGCGTCGAGATCGCGGGCAAGACCGGGACCGCCCAGAACGGCGTGAACAACTCCGGGCTCGACGACGCGGCCTTCACCTGCTTCGCTCCGTACGCCAACCCGAAGATTGCCGTCGGCGTCATAATTCAGGGTGGCGGTTACGGCGCCACCGCGGCCGCACCCATCGCGGTGAAGGTCATCCAGGCATATCTCAAAGCCACGGGGAATCAGTGAGCGATTATCTGCTGGCCGGCCGGTACCGGCTGACCGACCGCATCGCGGCCGGCGGCATGGGCGAGGTGTGGCGCGGCCGGGATGAGCTGCTCAACCGGGCCGTCGCGGTCAAGCTGCTGCCCACCGGACGGGCCGGCGACGAGACGTTCCTGGCCAGGTTCCGGGCCGAGGCACGGTACGCGGCCAGCCTGTCCCATCCGGGCATCGCGCGAGTCTACGACTACGGTGAGTCGTCGGAGTTCGGCGGCGCCTACCTGGTCATGGAACTGGTGGACGGCGAGCCGCTGTCCGCGATCTTGGCCCGGGCGGGCCGGCTCTCGCCCTACGCCACCCTGGACATCGTCAGCCAGGCGGCTCGCGCGCTCGACGCCGCGCACCAGGCCGGCATCGTGCACCGCGACATCAAGCCGGGCAACCTGATCGTCGCCTCCAGCGGCACCACCAAGATCACCGACTTCGGTATCGCGACCGCGGTCCAAGCCGCCCAAGCCTCGCACCTGACTGAGACCGGCATGGTGATGGGCACGGCCATGTACGTGTCGCCCGAGCAGGCCACCGGCGCGCCGGTGAACAACTCCTCGGACATCTACTCGCTCGGCGTGGTCGCGTACGAATGCCTGGCCGGGCACCCGCCGTTCACCGCCCGCGAACCGCTGGCCATCGCGTTCGCGCACAAGCACGAGCCGGTGCCCGCCCTGCCGCCCGACGTGCCTGCGCCGGTCAGCGATCTGGTGTACCACATGCTGGCCAAGACCCCGGAAGAGCGCCCCGCCAACGTCCGGGTGGTCGCCGACCGCGCCGACATGCTGCGAGACGCCCTGACCCTCGGCGACGCCACGCAGGCGGCTGCCTATGCCGGCGACTACGCGGGCGGCTATGCGGGCGCGACCAGGGCCGACATGCCCGCCGCGGCGACCGGCGCGCTGCTCGGTGACGCGGCGGCCGGCGCTGCGCCTGGCGGGCCACCTGGCAGGCGCGGACGAGGGCACGGCGGCTCGGGCGCCGACGCTCGCCGCCGCTGGCTCGTGCCCGCGGGCGCGACGGCGGTCTTGTGTGCGGCGGCCGTGGCGGTCGGCCTGTATCTGTCCGGCCACATCACCGGCCAGGCCGACAGAACGACAGGAAATACGGCGCAGCACCTTAACTCGGGGAGCCCAACGCCTTCTCCTAGCGCCAGCCACCGACTCAAGCCGTCGCCGCACCCTAGTGTGGTAACAGTGCGGCCGACGCGGTCGTTCAGTCCCGTGGTCAGCCCGCAGCCAGTGAAGTCCGCGACATCGACACCGACCCACAAGACGTCGCCGACGGCGAGCGCGTCAGCGTCGGCGAGCACCTCGCCGACGGCGAGCGCGTCAGCGTCGGCGAGCACCTCGCCGACGGCGACCAGTTCACCGACGACGCCGTAGAGAACTAGAAATAACCCAGGGTGGTTTGGCACAGTGCGAGATATGACACAGCCCCGTCTTCTCGGCGGCCGCTACGAGCTTGACGGCGTAGTGGGCCGCGGTGGCATGGCCGAGGTCTACCGAGCGCGCGACATCCGGCTTGACCGGATCGTCGCGATCAAGACGCTCCGCGCCGACCTGGCCAGGGATCAGATATTCCAGGCCAGGTTCCGGCGCGAGGCTCAGTCAGCGGCCTCGCTTAACCACCCGTCCATCGTGGCGGTCTACGACACCGGTGAGGACATGGCCACCGGTGTCCCCGTGCCGTACATCGTGATGGAGTACGTGGACGGTCGCACCGTTCGGGACCTGCTGCAAGAAGGCCACCGGCTGCTCCCGGAACGGTCGCTGGAGATCATCGACGGCGTGCTGCGCGCGCTTGACTACAGCCATCAGGCCGGCATCGTGCACCGGGACATCAAGCCAGGCAACGTGATGGTGACCCGTAACGGCGACATCAAGGTCATGGACTTCGGCATCGCCCGGGCGATGAGCGACGCCCAGGCCACCATGACCCAGACCGCCCAGGTGATCGGAACGGCCCAGTACCTGTCGCCCGAGCAGGCCCGGGGTGAGCGGGTCGATGCGCGCAGTGACCTGTATTCGGCCGGCTGCCTGTTGTACGAGCTGCTGACCGGCAG
>Ga0187871_10004725_pt1 | contig 10116 bp, 13 predicted proteins | sample June2016WEW_16_1_FD_132988 | JGI IMG/M metagenome (GOLD analysis project Ga0187871, IMG submission 132988) | Peatland microbial communities from SPRUCE experiment site at the Marcell Experimental Forest, Minnesota, USA - June2016WEW_16_10 | ecosystem: Environmental > Terrestrial > Soil >...
CACATTACGACGTACTCGACAGACGAGTAATTTCTCTTTCCGACACTGACCACATCTGCTGGTCTGACATGGTGGAGGGCTCCCTCGTCACTGGAGCTCCTGGCGCGGGGAAGACGACCACGAGTGGCAAGCAGTTAGCCTACGGACTGCTCAGAACCCCTAATTCAGGGGGTCTTATTCTCACAGCAAAGTCTGAAGAAACAGAGACTTGGAAGGCTTACGCAAAAGCCTGCGGCCGTCTAAAAGACCTCATCGTCTTTAATGCCGATTCTGGCCTGGTGTTTGATCCGCTGCACTACGAATGGACACGGCCCGGGCGCGGGGCTGGGGATCTCGAAAGTGTTATCGATTTTTTTTCGACTCTCGTTTCCATTAACCAAAAGGAATCGGGACAGGGACATGATCCATTTTGGCGGCTTGGAAACGAGCAGGTCATGCGCAACGTTATTAAATTACTTGATCTCGCCGGTGAACGTATCTCGATCGCCAACATCGACCGCGCCATAAAGTCGCTTCCCACGCGGGTCGGTGAATTCGAGGAAGCGGCCTGGCAGAACACTTCCTATTGCGCTCACATCATCGCAAGCATCCGCGCACGTAAAGACACCCTCACGGAAGATCAGTGGAGTGATCTCGACTTCGCAACGCAATATATTTTCAATAAGTGGCCGGCCTTCGACGAAAGGCCAAGATCGTCGCTGGAGATGACTTGGAGCGGCATGGCCGACAAGTTTCTCTTTAATCCATTTAACCGACTCTTCTGTGGAGGTAAATGCTCATTTACGCCGGAAGATACGACTCACCGAAATCGCATCGTGATTTGTGATTTTCCGTTGCTGGAATACGGCCATGAGACAGGCCGCCTGATCAACGTAATTCTCAAGCTGATTTTCTCGCGTGCGTGGCTCCGCCGAAAAATTTCAGAATCGCCGAATCCTGTATTCCTTTGGCAGGACGAATTTCAGTATTTCGTAACGCGCCGGGATAATTTCTTCCAGCAGACCTGCCGTGGCAGCCGTGTGGCGGTCGTCTGCCTCACGCAGAACATTCTTAATCTCTCAGAAGAACTAGGCGAGGCTCAGCCCGGCTCAAAGACCAAGAGTTTTCTCGGCAATCTGGCCCTAAAGATTTTCCACCAGCAAAATGAAACTGAGACATGCGCCTATGCCGCTGACCAGATAGGCAAGGAATACCGCTACTTAGATAACTTTCATTCCGGCGCTTCATCGAATGGCGAACAGGCTCATTCGAGCTTCGGCGGCTCACAGCAGCTAGTGCACATAGTCGAGCCTCTCGAGTTCACGCGCCTGAAGAAACCAGACGCCCAAAATCCTTACGCCCAGGCAATTGTGTACCAGTCAGGAAAGTTTTTTGACGCAACCAAGACTCCCCACAATCCCAAGGGAACCAATTACTTGCCCGTGCTTTTTTCACGGGAATAGGAGACAGCCCTGATGGAACAACCTCCGCAACAGCAAGTACCGCTCGAGCAGATGCAGAACGCCGCGCTTAATTTCGTAAGCGCCGTGTGCGGCATCGTAGCGATGCCGGTTGAAATATTAATCCGCTGGCAATACGGAACCCGGTATTTCCCGATTCCCGTTGTCTTTTTCTCGGCCGTGATGATGCTGTTCCTGCCTCTATTCTCCGCCGCAGTGGACAGCATCAGCCACATTGGCCTGTTTCGCGGGCTCGTACCGCCCCCGGCAGGCATGTTTGGCGTCGGCGCATTTTCCTCCCTCTATTTCTTCGTCTCTTTCCTCCACGGATTCCGCTTGTGGAGGCGCATGGTGTACATGGAACTCGAGCAGCATAGCCTTTACGAAGGCCCTCCCCTGCCCTTCCTACTGCTGGTGCCCGGCAGCCGCTCTTTCTGGTTCACCAGACTCGTCATCGAGCCTGCCCTGATCTTTATTGCAGCTGGCCTCCTTGAGCACACCTTCATCATTCAATCCGGGCTTGCCACTTATTTGCGCTTCGCCGCCATAGCGCTGGGCATGAAAAATTTCATTGGCTGGTACAGGGCATGGGAATATCTGCGCAACATTTTGGACGCCCGCGTTATTGGCCCATGTATCCGCAGGCTCGTCGAAGACAAGGCGACCGACGAGGACCATAACACGCTCCACCTGGCCAAGATCCCCAAGAGCATTCCAGCCGATATCCGGCAGGAAGCCGTTTCATACATTGCCCGCGCACGCTGCGCAGAAATGCCAAATACTCAGGAGGATACAAATCGTGAATAACATCATCACAAACCGCAAATTCGTGTGGCCCGCCGTCATCACCCTCGCAGGCGTGTATTTCGCGCCCAACATCATCAGAACCCTTCATCACGAAGGCTCTCAGCCTTTGGTCGTGGCGCCGAACCTGAGGTCGAAGCCTTCGCCCGCCGTCCCGCCGGCGACAGCCCCCACTGTCGTCGCGCCTTTCACCAACACAGGGGTTCTGCCTGACACGCCGGTACAGTATCCGGCCGCTCCGCCCGCAGCCGGCGCCTCTACCACTGAGCCAAACATCGACAAGTTCATAGGTACATGGAACGGGTTTGTCGCTTTGCCCCGTGGAAATTGCACTCTCATGGTCACAGTCTCCGCCAGCCACGGCACACCTCACCCCGTTGCCGCCTTTTCAAACCTCTCCTGCACGCAAACGCCGCTGGAGATGCTTGCAAACGCCAAGAAACAGACCATAGCGGAGTCCCTCGTCGAGGCCGCCAAGAAAATGAACCCAACATCGGCGATACTCGCGGGCGACCTTCAACAAGATGGCTCCGTCAAGTTCGATACCACTAAGAATATCGGCGTTACTGAGGTCAGCAAGGCCTGTTCCATATCCGCCATGACCCTCACACCATTCGCCGCACAAATGGCAGTCGAATGGAAAGAATCCCAGCAAGGCGACTGCCAGGGCGGCCAGATGATTCTCAGCAGAGGTCCAAGGTGAACAATGACGCCTGAGCCGTTCGTCTCCGCCGAGCAGGCAGCCCGGTTTCTCTCGATTAACCGGCGCTACCTGCTCTCCCTTGCCCGTAAAGGCATCCATGGGGCTTACCCTATAGATCCATCGGCCACGCGCAAGACATGGAGATTCCTCCTATCCGAGCTCGCAGCCGCCATCGTTAAAACAATGATCCCCAAAACAGGTGAAATGTGCGATCCTGCATCCGGCAGTCCTCGCTGAAAGGTCATATGGCTTATCAGAGAGGAAGTTTGAAACAGATACAGAGAGAGGCCGGGCTTACGTGGATTCTGCGTTACCGCGTGACCCGCCCGGACGGAACGCGCGTGGAGCATGCGGTCAATGTCGGGCTCGTCAGGGACTTCCCTAAAGAACGGGACGCCCTGCGCGAAGTGGACCGCCTCAGCCTCATCAATCGCATCAATGAGGAAGGCGAAGACACACGCATACACTTTCACGCGCTCGCCGAGCACTATCTAAAAACCGACTTCGGGCGAGACGCAATCCGCCCGAAGTCCATAAACACCATCGCCGCTGTTGAGCGGTATGCGCGCAACTACCTCATCCCCCGCTGGGGCAAGGAAATTGCCGAAGATATCAAACCGCTCGACCTCCAACGCTGGCTCAAATCCCTATACACGGATGACGGACTTGAATGGACCACTATTGCCAAGATGCGCGGCATCATGCTTCGCATCTACAAAATCGGCATCCGACATGAGCTTGTCACTAAAAACCCAGTAGCACACGTTGAAACACGTTCAAAGTCCAACTATAAGGCCATTGTCATCACGCCCCAGCAGACCCTGGCCATCATCCGGACACTAACGTCCATCCTTCACTCAACCCTCGTCCTCACGTGCGCGGCAACCGCTTTGCGCGCATCCGAGGTTCTTTCGCTTCGCTGGGCTGATATTCTTTGGGCAGAAAACCGAATCCGCGTAAGTAAGCGCTGGGCCAACGGACAAGATGGAGACACGAAAACCGAAACTTCCGATGGTTATGTGCCGATGCACATGCTTCTGGCTTATGTTTTGAGGCAGTGGCAGCAGCAGACACCCTTTGGCAAACAAACTCACTTTGTCTTTCCATCGCTTAGATCGGAAGGCAAAGTGCCTGTTTCTGCTTCAATATTCTGCAATGACCACTTGCGCCCGGCAGCCATTAAGGCAGGCGTGCAGATCCCGGACGGATACCGATTCGGGCTTCACAATCTGCGCCACTCCTTAAGCAACTGGCTGGTCAACAAGGCAAAGGTGGAACCAAAAACCGTACAAGCCATTCTCCGCCACAGCAAGATTCAAACGACGCTTGATCTGTACACGCAGAAAGATGCCGATGAAGCCCGGGCAGCGCAGGGTGTTTTCCTGTCTGCTGTTGGCATCAAGTCGGAAATGGTGCAGTGATGTGGGTTGAATTGTGGGTTGGTATTTTTGTCCCTTACGCTGCGAAGTACTTTAGAATGATGGTGGCCAGGGACGGAGTTGAACCTTTTTGGGGTGTTTGCTATCAGTCTAACCCTTTAGAATCAAGGACTGCATTGCCTTTCAGGGACAGCAAGGACAGGTTGACAGTACAAATCCAGTACACGGCAGAATGTAGAACTGGCGGTCCAGCACCCGTAACTCCGCCTGCGTCTGGCGGACGCACACCGCAGGCGCGCAGGAATCGCTCATCCGTAGGCACCGGGTTGAGTTCTGAACCGTTATGAAAATTCTCTACTCTATCTGATTTCTATACCACTTACAAACCGGCCGAGTTGAATCGTTCTCACCTGTTCTGACCCGTTTAGAACATAGAACTACTACAGTTTTACTACAGTGACGCCAGAAGCGCGGACTCTATGGCACACGGAAGTTAACGTTGCTGGTCACCGAGCCGCTGGGTGTTGATACCTTCACCTTGCCAGTCGTCGCACCTTCTGGAGCGTTGGTCGTGATTTCGGATTTGGAAACAATCTTGAATGTCGCTCGCGTTCCATTGAAAGTGACGCCGGTCGCATGCTTCAGATCGGTTCCCAGAATGATAACGGCTGCTCCCACCTTACCGGAGGTCGGCCGTGTTTCCACGAACTTTCGAAGTCCAAGAGACAGGCTGAAGACCGTGCCAGAGCCGTTAGTCCCGCCTGCGGATGTTGCCCCGTAGAACTCCCCGCTGGTGGCTTGAACCAATCCACCAAAAGGGTTGGCCCCATCAGAATAAGCGAAGCTGTGTATTGTGGTGAGCGTGCCCTCCGGAGTAATGCTGAAAACCGTCCCACAGCCATCCGAACAATTGTTGTTGACGTTCGCACCGAAACCCGTTGTCCCATATAATTTTTCGTCAGTGGCTTGCACCAGCCCCGCGAGCGGACTTGAGCCGTCAGTGCAGTTCGTTTCGGAGCAGAAACTGTAGAGTGTGGTAAGGTTGCCAGCCGCGGTGATTTTGAACACCGTCCCGAAGCCATTAGCCCCGCCGGTGTAGGTTGTCCCGTAAAATATTCCATTTGTAGCTTGCACCAGCCCCGCGATGGGATGTGCGCCATCAGTACAATTTGTTTGTGAGCAAAAGCTGTAAAGCGTGGTCAGCATTCCCCCAGCGGCGATTTTGAAGATCGTACCACCGCTGTTGGCGCCGCCGTACTCTGTTGTTCCGTAGAAGTTTCCGTCCGTAGCTTGTACCAGCGCTCCAGCCGGGTAGTAGCCGTCAGCACAGCCATTTTGCGAGCAGAAAGTATGCAGCGTGATCAGCGTCCCGTCACGAGTGACTTTGAAGATAGTGCCATCGCTGCTGGTCGTGCCCTCGAGGCTTGCTCTATCGATGGTCACACTCTTAGCTTCAGGGTAGACGCCGTAAGTTGTTCCGTAGAAGGTACCGTCCGTGGCTTGCACCAGCGCTCCGACCGGATAGGCGCCGTCACTGACATCGAAGCTCTGCAAGGTGGTAAGTGTGCCGGACGGCGAGATTTTGAAGATCGTACCACAGCCTTGAGAACATTGAGAACTGCCGCCACCTTCAACCGTTGTTCCGTAGAAGTTACCGTCCGTGGCTTGCACTAACCCTGCGTACGGCTGTTCGCCGTCAGTGCAGTTCGTTTCGGAGCAGAAACTGTAGAGTGTGGTAAGGTTGCCAGCCGCGGTGATTTTGAACACCGTGCCACTATTCGCTGCTGAACTCCAATATTGTCACGGAGTGCTTGCAATGTGGGCACGTGAACGTAGTCACGCCATTGATCAATTTGATGGAGTAATGTCTCACAGCTTTAAGCCTAGTCCTCTCATCCGGCACGACCGCAGAACCAAAGTCACGCACGCTAAGGCTTGGGTTTTGCCCCAGCTTGGATACCGCAGCGAACTCGGCACAGCGGACAGCAGGTCTTAACCCGACAAATCAGAATCAGCGTTCTTTAAGTCTGCATTCTCGTCACGGTGTCCCGGTTGACCTTCATGCTGGTATTGCCGCCTTCGCCTTCGTCCTGGGGGTTCTGTTCCGTCGCCCCCTTGCCTCGATCTTGATCCCTCGATTTGTTCATGGATGATTGCTCTCCTCGCTGCAACCACCGCACTCTCAACACGGATGGCCGCCAGTGCAGTCGCCGCTGCCCTTTTCGCACTCTGAAGCACTGTCATGGGAATCCGTAGTAACCGGATGCTCGGGTCTTTTTTCGTTGTCACATGAACTACAACCCCATCGGCTTCAGAAAACGGATCGGAAACCACCTCAAACTCCTCGCCATAGAGCCGAATGCGCATAGCAGCCGCATATCCAAGATGCTTGACCTGTGCGCAGATTTTCGAAACTGGGGAAAAGGCGACACTGGGGCTGGTCATGGCAGATCGTGGATGCTCACTCCAAATGCTACTGGGGCGAGTTGTGAGCGTCTGAGCTATAAAGCTCACAATGACCATCCGGGCGGACACCAAAGGTGTCGGGCCGTTCGCCAGACGATGCGAGCAGGGTGCCGATACCCAATAGTGTGCAATGTTGAACAGACATCAATAAATCACCCTTGTAAGTTAGCTTTGGCGGGAGAGTAGTGCCGCTCGATATGGAGGCATGATGAGAATAGGATTGCTGCTCACGATTATGCCAGTGGCGGCGGGATTATTTGCAACGTCATGGGCCCGAAGCCAATCCTCTCAGACCGTCGATCCGACCGCACAGTCGCCCTCGACGATTGCCCCAACGCCTAAAGCAACTGTTCCTCTCGACATGGATCAACAAACGGGCAGAATTTTTGTGGGGACGGTAGCGAAAAGGCAGCATGCATATGTCCTGAAAGCAGCGGATGCCGAATACCTGCTCAATGATAGTGAGCAGGCAAAGCAGTACAGGGGAAAGCGTGTTAAGGTGACGGGCAAGTCGGATGAAAACCACGTGATTCGGGTAAAAATGATCGAACTCTCGCCACCCCTGTGACGGGCGTTTCCTTGAGCCCATCGATTTACTCCATAACGATTCCAAATCTAGTTGCCGCAGAGCCCGCCCCGCATCACTCAAGGCGAATCTCGTCTGGGATGCAGTGCCGCCAATTGTTGCATGATCTCCTCAAGCCTGATCTTCCTGCTTCGGTTGGCGAATCGCTCCTCGTACCTATGACGCCCCCGATGGCGGTAGACCATATTTAGCTCTTGGATGTCTTCGATCTCCCGTCTCAGGTCGGCAATTCGCAGGCTGATGGGTGCATCCGTGGATGCCAGCACGGCGGGGCGCGGCTGTTGAGAATGACCGTTCATGCCGAGTAGTAGAGCTTTGTGCTTTGGGGACGCATTTGCATGAGATGGATGACAAACCTCGTCATCCAGTTTACGCTCGACAGACATGATTCGTGACACTCTCTGCGCAAACAAGTACCAAACCGCACAATAGAAGGTCTACAAATTAGCGAAAGCATGCCGCAAAGTTGACGGCAAGTTGGGCAGGCGAACTCCAGATGCGCATACAGGCGCATGACCACCGACGTGCATACCGGGTTTTGGTGATCGAATCCGAAAATGGCAAGCGAAGAGGAGTGGCGCTCTGCGGGCGACACTTTGTGAAGGCGTGCAGGGAATGTCAGGACAAAACTGGCTGCCTTTGGCGCGGAACGAACGCCCCGAACTAATTACAGCAAGCTGAGCAACAAGTTGGCATGCGAACCCCCACACCTTTACGCTCAAGACTGGGAGAAGCGCCAGAGGTTACCTCAGCGAGGGCTACCAGCGACCGCCAGCAAGCCGCGTGACCAGAAGCAGGAGTGAGAATCCGATGGCAGCGATTCCGTTCGCTCGGATCGCACGACAGCTTGCCACCCAAGGGAACATCAGGATTTCGAAGAGCGGCCATATTCCTTATGTTTCCTCCGAAGAGACCGGAGCAGCGCCCTTTGCTGCGACTTTCAGCTTTGATGACGTTGAACTCGTGGATCGGCGTAGATAAAATGTTGGCTCCATTCAGAGAAACAGTAACAATCTGAGCCTCTTCGACTGTGCCAAATGGCACAGACTCGGCGATCGCCGCTTTCGCGAAGACGAGAATTCCCCGGACGCCGCTAGACGCTGGCGATTCAGAATTTGAATGTGCGAAGCCCGTGCTCCAGATGATTCACGAGCGGTTTAGGAGGTCTTTTCTGGTGGAGCGTTCTGGTATCGCTTTCCTGCGGCGATGCCCAGTGTTTGCGCCTGACCCGCAAGATAAGCGATGCGCGAAAAGTCATTTCAAGGCAAGCCGACCTCAATCGGCTTCCGCAACTCGCAAGACAAGGGTATGGTTGGGCGTCAGCTCTTGTGCTTTCCGGACGCCTTCCGCACCATCCATCGCATCGGAGACTCGCACGTCTTCGGCTTCGAACAAGAGGCGTAACATGCGCCTCATTTCCACGTTATTGCATCGATCATAACGAGACTTGCCACGTTCGCACCCGCTTCCTGCGGTAATCTCACATTTTTATACGATGGGGAAATATCGTAGAGGTGATGCGCGCGAATGCAGGAAACCGTGGACAAAAACGGCTCGTATGTCTTCTTTCACCGAAGCCAAAGAATCGCGCGTCGGACTCGACTGTTCGTCGGCTCGATCAATAAATATTGAGGATAAGCCTATAAGCAAAACTTCCCCACAGTGACTGAGTAGGGAACCTCCGCGACATGGCCCAGGGCGATTACGGGTTTCCCGGATCACTTCATCACCTCTGGCTTTTGGTCTTGGCTTTAGGCTTATGTAAGCGCTCTTCATGATTGCCGGATCGGTTCAAATGCACAGGAATTCCGGTGATCAGGCCCTGATAATCCGTGAGCCGGTCACCCATGATGACCACACCCTTGGAGGTGATTTCATATTCGCGGATATCCTTGCTATGGTTGCCACCGCGCATCTTGATAACGACCATGATCTTGCGAAGCTGTCCGTCGATGCATACGTAGCGAAGCCGGATAATGTCATCGGTAAGAAAAGAAATCGAATAGGTGCTGAACGGGAATTCTGTGAAAGACTCATTCACCTCAACCGTGCTTAGAATCGTCACGCCGACTCCGGTCAGAGCGGTGATCATCCGGTAGAGCGATTCGCGAAAGTCCGCGCGGAAGCCGGGTGCCAGCGCCATCTCAAAGCCCGCCAGCGAATCAATCACCAGGCGTTTGGCGCCAATCTGCTCCGGGAAACGGACTAGGGTTGAATTCAGTAGCTAAACTTAGAATCGCGGAATACCGGTTGTGGTTGTCCGGGCGAAGCGGAAGCGGTTAGCTCGACCGGTCAAAATCGGCAGAATCACACGGGATGGGAAGGCCTGGTCTCGGGCGGGATGCGATACGCTCCCAAGTTATCGACACGGTCGAAGCGCAAGAGATAAAGGAGACCGGCAATAAAGAGGCGATACGTATTTAAGAACGTTGCCGGCGCTGGAAGGACGCTATACGTCCTGCCTACTACGTCAACGCTAACTGACAGTTGGCGTCACGGATTGCGCTCAGAACTCACTCAATGAGTTCTATAAAAAGGGATGTCAAGAAAAAAGTTCTCCCTCGACCGGAGGCCGAGAAGTTTTGTCTCGATATCCAGCCCACTGTTGGTAAGTGCGCCCTTCCTGCGGGGTTCATCTTTCGGTGGTGACGAAGCCAATCGAGTCTTGAAAACTGGGCAAGCGGACCTGGTCTTGGAGTGTCAACCATGGTTCTATCGGAGGCTCGTGGCCTATCGCTA
>Ga0187871_10004726_pt1 | contig 10115 bp, 5 predicted proteins | sample June2016WEW_16_1_FD_132988 | JGI IMG/M metagenome (GOLD analysis project Ga0187871, IMG submission 132988) | Peatland microbial communities from SPRUCE experiment site at the Marcell Experimental Forest, Minnesota, USA - June2016WEW_16_10 | ecosystem: Environmental > Terrestrial > Soil >...
AAATAGTCGACGCTCTCCCGTCTGAGCGGGAGCATGGGCGGGAAGAAGGGGCGACCTTACTATTGAAGCTCTCAAGGCTTTCCCTCTCAGGGCAACCGCTTCAACGTAGGCTCGTACGCTCGCGAAAAAGGCCTATTTTGCTTGCGGCAACCTGGCCTTGGTCAGCCAGAAGTCATTGATGCTCTTCACCAGGCCCTCGAACGCGCTTAACTGCACGGGCTTGCAAAGATAGCAATTGGCGTGCAGTTCATAGCTTTTCGCGATGTCCGATTCCGACTCGGACGTGGTCAGGATCGCGATAGGAATCGTTTTTAGATTTTCGTCGTTCTTAATATGCGCCAGAACCTGGCGGCCATCCATTCTAGGCATGTTCAGGTCGAGCAAGGTGAGATCCGGGCGAGGGGCCTTTGCGTGAGCCCCCTCACGCCGCAGAAAGGCCATGGCCTCGACTCCGTCGGTGGCGACGTTCAAGTGAACGGATATATTGGCCGCGGCAAAGGCTTCCTGCGTCAACCGGACGTCTCCGGGACTATCTTCAACCAAAAGGACTTCTAAGGGCATACTGTCTCCTCCATCGGTGTATCCGGCGGTGTACATGATTTCTAACTTTCCTCCAGGGCACGCGAAAAGTGGCGCCTGCCCAAGTTGTGACTCAACCGAGATATTCGCATCATGGTGCTCAGCAATCTGCTTGCAAATGGCCGCCTAATGTATTTGCGGCAACCTGGCCATTGGTCAGCCAGAAGTCGTTGATACTTTTCACCAGGGTCTCGAAGGCGCTCAACTGCACGGGCTTGCAGAGATAGCAATTGGGCATGCAGTTGATAGCTCTTGGCGACGTCGCCTTCCGACTCGGAGGTGGTCAGGATCACGATAGGAATCGATTTCAGACTGTCATCGGTCTTAATAAGAGCCAGAACCTGGCGGCCATCCATTCTGGGCATATTCAGGTCGAGCAAGGTAAGGTCCGGGCGAGGGGCATCGGCAAAAATCCCTTCATGCCTGAGAAAGGCGAGAGCCTCAACGCCGTCGGCAGCCACGTTCAGATGGACTCCTGGATTCACAGCGTAGAAGGCTTCTTGCGTCAGCCGAACATCTCCAGGGCTGTCTTCGACTAAAAGCACTTCTAAGGGCATACTGTCTCCTCTATCGGCATATCCGCTGGTGTACGTGATTTCTTCTCATTTCCTTCCAGGGCAAAGCGAAACGTTGCGCCTTCCCCAAGTTGTGACTCGACCGAGATGGTGGTGCCGTGGCGCTCGGCGATTTTTTTACAGATGGCCAATCCAATGCCGGTGCCAGCGAACTCTTCCCGTTTGTGCAGGCGCTGGAACATGCCAAAAATCTTTTCGAAGTACTCGGGCTCGATTCCGAGGCCGTTGTCCTTCACCGAAAATATCCATTTCTCGTCGCCGTTGCGGGCAGCAGAGATGTGTACGCGGGCGATGTTGCCGGCTTTCTGATACTTGATGGAGTTGCCGACCAGGTTCTGAAATAACTGGGTCAGTTGCATCTCGTCCGCCAGAACGTCAGGCAAGGGGTCGTGGGTCACCTGAGCACCGCTTTCTTCGACGGCGCCGCGCAGATTCTTGAGCGCCTGCAGCAGGGCTGCTTCACTGGAAGTCTCCAGCATATCTTTTCCCTTGGTCCCGACCCGCGAAAAGGCCAGCAGATCCTGAATCAAGCGCTGCATGCGGTTCGCGCCGTCCACTGCGAAATTAATGAACTCGTCGGCCTCGGCATCCAGCTTGCCCTTGTATTTGCGAGACAACAGCTGGGTGTAACTGGCGACCATGCGCAGCGGCTCCTGCAAGTCGTGGGAAGCGATGTAGGCAAACTGCCCCAACTCCTCATTCGACCGGTACAATTCGTCGAGCTTGCGCAGAAGATGAGCTTCCGCACCTTTGCGCGCGCTGATGTCGCGAATGGCCGCGGTCACCAGGATGCCGTCGGCGCTTTCGAGCGGGCTCAGCATGATCTCGATGGGGAACTCACTGCCATTTCTGCGGCGCCCGGTCAACTCGATTCCAGTGCCGATCTGCTGCGCCAGCGCGTCTTCCGCCGATCGAAGAGCATCGGCGATGATCCTTTCGGCGAAGCCCTCGGGGATGATGTTCTTCACTTTCTGCCCTACCAACTCGTCGCGGCTGTAGCCGAACTCTTTTTCCGCCTGAACATTCAGCAGAACGATGTCTCCACTCACGTTGACGACAACCATGGCGTCAGGGGCGGCTTCCAGGAGACCGCGGTATCTACCTTCCATTTGTGCCAGATGGGTTTCCGCTGCTTTGCGCACGCTGATGTCGCGGATCGCTGCTGTCACCAGAATTCCTTCGGGACTTTCGAGCGGGCTTAGCATGATCTCGATGGGAAACTCAGCGCCATCCTTGCACCGCCCGATCAGTTCAATGCCAGTACCGATCTGCTGCGCCAGCGCCTCCGCCGCAGATCGGGTACCGTCGGCAATGATGCGTTCCGCGAAGCCCTGGGGAATAATGTTCTTCACTTTCTGGCCCACCAGTTCGTCGCGGCTATAGCCAAACTGCTTTTCCGCCTGAACGTTCAGCAGAACGATAGCTCCCTCGGCGTTCACCACCACCATGGCGTCGGGGGCGGCTTCAAGCAGCCCGCGGTATCTGCCTTCCATCTGCGCCAGATGCGTTTCCGCGGCCTTGCGCACGCTGATGTCGCGGATCGCTGCTGTCACCAGAATTCCTTCCTGGCTTTCGAGCGGGCTCAGCATGATCTCGATGGGAAACTCAGTGCCATCCTTGCGCCGTCCGATGAGTTCAATTCCTGTGCCGATCTGCTGCGCCAGCGCCTCCGCCGCAGATCGGGTACCATCGGAAATGATGCGTTCCGCGAAGCCCTGGGGAATGATGTTCTTCACTTTCTGGCCCACCAGTTCGCCGCGTCCGTAGCCAAACCGTTTTTCTGCCTGAACGTTCAGCAGAACGATCTCTCCGCCCACGTTTACTACCACCATGGCATCGGGAGCCGCTTCCAGCAGCCCGCGATAGGACTCGAGTTGTACCTTCCGATTCAATTGGGGTGTGGCCATCATTTCACCTGACTTTGTGCTATGTGTGGCATTTCAAGGGGTCCACATCGAGTAGGGGCGCTGGTGCCTCGCGCGGAGAGACGGGGACAGTTAGCTACTGGCCATATGCCGAGTATGCACCGGAAATGCTCGTGAGATGACATGATAGGTTCCGAAAATTACCGGGCCACTTCCATATCGGGACTTCAGCCCGAATCGACCCACTTGCCTCCGCCGGAAGCTCTTTTCAATTGCGCGCCATCCATGCCGGGCATGCGCATGTCGGTGATCACCACGTCGAATGGGGCCTCGGCCATGGTCTCCAGCGCTTCGGCGCCGCTGTTGGCGAGCTTGATTTCCCACTCTGCTCGCATGCTGCGCAGGCTGTGCTGGATGCCCTGCATGATCATGGGCTCGTCATCGACAAAAAGAATTCTTTGTTCATGAGGCGACGCTACCCATTTCGAGCGGAAGCCGTATGAAGAACGTCGTCCCCTGCCCCAGTTCACTTTCAAACCAGAGCTGGCCCTGATGGCGCTTCACGATGGCGGCATGCGCCAGGGCCAATCCCTGCCCCGTGCCTTTGCCCACTTCCTTGGTGGTGAAGAAAGGCTCAAAGACTCGCGAGCGCACTTCGACGGGTATGCCGGCGCCGGTGTCGGCCACGGCGATCGTGGCCCATTGCCCGTCCCGCCGCGTGCTGATCGTGATCGTGCCTTTCCCTGCGCCATTCTTTTCGGCGGCGGAGGTGATGGCCTGCGCCGAGTTGACAATCAGGTTCAACATCACCTGGTTGAACTCGCCGACCAGGCACGGGACCAAGGGCAGATCAGCGTCGAAAGCCGTGACCAGTTCGGAGCAATATTTCCATTCGTGTCTGGCCACGGAGATGGTGGTTTCGATTGCCTGGTTAAGGTTGATGGCATGCTTTTCCTCTGAGCCGGGATGGGAGAATTCCTTAAATCCTTTCACGATCTTGGTGATCCGCTTTACTCCCTCGAGCGACAGGTCGATGGCCTTCGGAATGTGTTCTGACAGGTATTCCAGATCGCACTTCTTATGGAGTTCGCAGAACTGCTGAAGATTTTCGGGTGATGCTGCGCCGGAGGCACATTCCGGTTGCATCGTCCCGCAGAAGTTAAGAAACTCTCCAACCGCGCCCCAGGAATCTTTTAAGAACCTGATGTTGTCCCCAACGAATTGCGTGGGAGTATTGATCTCATGCGCGATGCCGGCCGCCAGTTGCCCAATGCCCTCCAGTTTTTGCGCCTGCCGCAGCTGTAATTCGAGGCCGACGCGTTCAGTGACGTCCGCCCCCGTGAGGATGAACCCGGTTTGTACGCCGTTCTTCGCCGGTACGCGCAGAATATTCAGGCCCAGAAACCGGGTCTTGCCCTCACGCTCGTAAGCCAGATTGTCCAGGCGATAAGAAGACTCGGTCCCGAGCCAGCGCGCGATCTCCGCTTTCATCTCTGGATGCCGCCATTCGATTCCGCAGTTTTCGATCGTGCGCCCTTCGGCAATGCTGTTATCGACCCCGAAAATCTTGGTCGCATTCTGGTTCCAGCGGGTGATGCGGCCCTCGGAGTCTACCCCGATCAGAATGGAAGGGATTGAGCGCAAGAACAATTCGGTTTCCACATGAGCCGCCTGTAACTCGGCAAGCAGTTCGCCCTTGATACGGTTGGCAGCTTCCGCGTCGTCCCGGGCCTTCTGCGTTTCAACGTCCGCTTTCATACGCTGAGTGGCGTATCGAATGGCCCGGAGCAACCCGGGCGTCTCGATTTGGCCTTTGACCAGAAAGTCCTGAGCGCCCTCTTGCAAGGCCTGGTCGGCCACCAATTCGTCCTCACACCCGGTCAGCACAACCAGCGGAATGCGCGGCGCGGCTGACCGCACCCGCCGCACTGCGTCGAGTCCATGCGCATCCGGCAACCCGAGGTCGAGCAGAATAATATCCACGTCGTGGGTGGCGAGATGACTCTCGGCTACGCTCATGTATCCGACATGGGTCAGGCGAAACTTGCCCGGTTCCCGCTCCTCGAGCATCTCTCGCAGCAAACGAGCGTCCCCTGAATTGTCTTCCACCAGAAGAAGGTTGATGAACGTCTCGCTCATTTGTCGGTAGTCGTAACGGCGTGGCAGTGGGGAATGACCTCCCTCAGCGAGGCGTAAGCCGCATGAGCGAAGAGGTCGCTTCCGGTCACCTGCCAATTCCATCGGCGCAACCGGCAGTCCACTTGAATGATGGTGGAAGAATCGGAGGGGATCGCGTGGCGCAGGTGGCTTAGGTTAGGAGAGACAGATTGATTGACGCGAGCATGCGACCGAGTTCGCGACCGGGTCCGCAACCGAGTTTGCCAAGAAGATATCGGCAGTTCGCAGGGCCGAACTTAAGGCTGCGGCAATAATCCGTACACATCCACCTCGGTCTGGGTTCCGACGTAAACCTTGCCGTTGGCCACTGTGGGGACCGCGAACTTCACGGCCATGCCGGCCTGGTCGCGCCCGACATTCATGTCGCTGTTGTAGATTTCGCGCGACAGATTGGCGGCGTCGTAAACGTGGAGTAGCGCCGGGTAACCCTGCACCGTACTCAGTACCCAGACAATGCCGTTGGCCGACCCGTTGGCAGAGACTGCCGGAGTCGCACCAGGATAGCCATAGGTCGTAGGAGACACGGACGTGGGCGATGTCGAAAGCAATCCGTTGGACAACAGGTAGGCCGAGACAGCAGTCCCCACTCCGCAGAAGTAAATATTGTTCTGCCAGTAAGCCGCCATGCTGTGAGCGGTGGGCACGGTGCCCGCCGGCAGAGTTTGAATCACCTGGTTGCCGCTTGAGTTGTACTGGCCCAGGTTGGTTTGGTTCACCAGGTAAACCATGCCCTGTTTTCCGGCAGCAACCAGCATCTGGGTCGGAGCCGTAGGCTGGGTCGGTATGAGCAGAGGCGCTCCCGATCCCAAATCGAGATCGGAGGAGTTGAGCGTCGCATAATTCGAAGGGACGAAATAATCGTCGACCTGCAGGGAATTGCCGCTTAAGTCCAGCTTTAGCAGACCCTCGCCGTAATCGATACCGCCAGTGTTTACGTCGAAGGTTCCGTTGCCGTTCATCAGGTAGATGTAGCCGTATTCGTCCACGGCTGGAGCAGCGCCGCTTTGCCAGATTCCCGCTTGCACCCCGTTGGGCGTCGTATTAAAGACCGCAACCTGTTCCAAATTGCTTTCTTCATATCCCATCAGCCAGCCGTGATAGGGCTGGATGTCGCAGTGGGAAGCCCACGCGATGTAGACCACCCCGTTGAGCAGGAACAGTCCGGCGCGCTGGTTCTGAGTTTGCGGATTGAAGGTCACCGGGCCGCTGTTCGAGGGGAACGTAGCTTGGATCTGCGTTGATTTAACGATCGTGCCCGAGGCGATTTCCAGCGAATACAGCGTTTGATAATAAGTGTAGTTGCCGCTGGAACCCGTCTTGTAGCGGGCCACAACAAAGATTGTATTCGATACCGGATCGATGACCGGAGTTGAAGTGATTCCCACCTGCGGCGAGATATTGGCGCAGCCGCCGATATCGGTCGTGTTGAGAGTCTGGGCCCCATTCGTGAGGAAACTCACTTGCCACAGCTGCGAGCAGGATGCGCCGTCGGCGTCGAACGCGTAGACGCTGTCGTTTTCCGTCACCACATACACTACGTTGTAGGTTCCGGCCGGCACGTTGGCGTTGCCGGCGAAATTCACGCCCTGCACATACAGCGGCTCGGCGTAAATCTGCCCGTCCACGGGACAGGCGAAGAGCTTGCCGAATTGAGTGGGGTTGACATTGCCCGTGGTAAGAACCGTTTCAGTCAGGTTTTGCCCGGTGCGCCCGTTGTCGTTGTGGTAGACCAAGGTGCCCGCGTATGTGGTGATGTAGACGGGTACGCTGGCGCTCTGCGTCTTATTCGCCGTACTCGTAGCGCTGACAACGTGCGAGCCCGCCGCGCTCGGCGCGGTATAAAGGCCCGATGAAATGGTTCCCACCGCGGTGCTGCCTCCCGTAATTCCATCCACCGCCCAGGTGACATTGGAGCTGCCTACGCCGCTGATCGAAGCGGAGAATTGCGTGCTCTGCCCCGGAGTAAGCGAAGCTACCAGCGGACTTATCGAAACCGTGCTGCTCGGCGAAGTGCCGGTGCCGGTCATGGTTACGGTCTGCAACGTGGATGGATCGTTGTCGGTAAAAGTGATGTAGCCGGCGCGGGTCCCAGTCCACGAGGGGCTGAACGTGACGTTGACCGTACAGCTGGCCGAGGCGGCCAGCGAAGTGCCGCAATTGTTGGTCTGCGCATAATCACCGCTGGCCACAATGCTCGTAATGCTCAGCGCGGACGCACCCGTATTCGTGAGCTTCACGGCTTGGGCCGCGCTGGTGGTCAGCAGGTTCTGGGAAGCAAAGGTCAAGCTCAGGGGCGAGACCGAGGCGACGGGGCCGCCGGTTGTCCCGACTCCTGAAAGGGCGATCGATTGTGGAGTTCCAGGGGCATTGTCGGCAACCGAAATGGTTGCGGTTCGCGTTCCAGCAGCAGTAGGAGTGAACTCCGCGTTGATGGTGCAGCTGCCGCCAACGGCGACCGAAGTTCCGCAGTTGTTGGTCTGGGAGAAATCGCCCGGATTCGTGCCTTTGATCGTAATGCTTGAAATGGTAAGCGTAGCGTTGCCAGTGTTGAATAAAGTGTCGCCGCTGACCGGGCTGCTTGTACCTACGGCTTGACTCGCAAACGTAATGGTCGCGGAACTGAAGCTGACGGCAGGCGCGGTCCCGGTGCCCGTGAGCGCTGTGGTTTGCGGGCTGCCCGCGGCATTATCCGATACGGACACGCTGGCTTGACGAGTCCCGGAAGCCGTGGGGCTAAAGGTGACGCTGACCGTGCAACTTGTGCCCGCCGCAAGCGAACTCCCGCAAGTATTGGTCTGAGCGAAATCTCCGCTATTCGTTCCCGTGATGGTGATACTGTTGATGGTCAACGTGGCGCCGCCCGAGTTGCTGAGGGTTACGATGCTGGGTGCGCTGGTTGTGCCCACGGCCTGGCTGGCGAATGTAACGCTCGCGGGCGACAGGCCAACGACCGGCGCAATGCCGGTTCCGGTGAGCGGCACGTTCTGCGGGCTGCCCGATGCGCTATCGGTGACGGTGATGCTGGCATTGCGAATGCCGCCGGCGGTGGGCGTGAAAGTCGCGCTGATGGAACAAGACGCACCTACCGCAACCGATCCGCCGCAGTTATTGGTTTGGGAATAATCGCCGCTATTCGCTCCGGTTATGCCGATGCTGGTGATGGTCAACGCCGCCGTTCCCGTATTGGTGAGCGTTACGGTCGCGGGAGCGCTCGAAGTGCCGACCGTTTGATCGGCAAAGGTGAGGCTGGTGGGAGAAAATACGATGCTCGCCGCAATGCCCGTTCCAGAAAGTGGCACGGTTTGCGGGCTGGTGCCGGCGCTGTCGGTGATGGTAATGGTTCCAGCGAGGTTGCCCGTCGCGGTCGGCGTGAAGGTGACGGTGATGGCGCAGCTTCCCCCGGCCGCCCCCCCGGTGCCGCAGTTATTCGTCTGCGAAAAACTGCCGGTGGCGACAAGGCTCGAGATCGTCAGCTTGGCGCCCGTGTTGTTGGTAAGTTTGATCACTTTCGCCGAGCTGGTGGTATTGACCGTCTGGTTGCCGAAGCTCAGGCTGGTCGGTGACAGACCGACAGCATCGGTGGCGCCGGTCCCGGTCATGGTCACGGTCTGCGGACTGTTGGTCGCGTTGTCGGTAACCACTACCGTTCCCGTCGAAGTTCCCGTGCCCGTAGGAGTAAAGAACACGCTGATCGTACAATTTGCCCCCGCCGCCACGGAGCTTCCGCAGGTGTTGGTCTGCGAGTAGCTGCCGGTGGTAGCTACGCTGGTGATCGTGAGCGGCCCAGCTCCGGTGTTGGTGAGGGTAAACTTTTGCGCCGCGCTGGTCGTATCGACGGCCTGGCTGCCGAAGGTCAGAGACGCCGGCGACAAGCTGACGACGGGCGCGCCCGCGCCTGTGCCCGTGAGACCCACAACCTGCGAGCCGGCGTTATCCACGATCGTGACGCTCCCGGTCTGCGTGCCGGTCGCCGTCGGCGTGAAAGTCACGCTGATGTTGCAGCTCGCGCCGGCCGCAACCGATGTGCCGCAGGTATTGGTCTGGGCGTACTCCGCGCTGGCAGTAATCGAGGTGATAAGCAGCGCCGCACTTCCCGTATTCGTCAATGCGACAGTTTGCGCGGGGCTCGTCGTACCCACGACCTGGGACGCGAAAGTCAGGCTGGTGGGCGACAGAACCACAGCCGGAGCAACTCCTGTTCCGAGCAGGCTGACATTTTGCGGGCTGCCGGATGCATTGTCGTTGATCGTGACGTTTGCCGAAGCTGTCCCCATGAGGGTCGGGACAAAGCTCACGCTGATCGTGCAACTGCTCCCCGCACTAAGAGTGCTGGCGCAGTTATTGGTCTCGCTAAACTGGGAGCTGCTGGGACCCGTGACCGCAATGCTGGTAATCGACAGGATCGCGCTGCCCGTATTGCTTAACACCACTGTTTGCGGAGCGCTGCTGCTCCCAACGCTCTGCGAACCGAAGGCGAGGCCGGTGGTCGAGAGTGTAGCGCCCGGTATCTGCAACAGTACCGAGATGGTGTTGTCCTCCGCGTTCGAGACCACCAGGTCGGCCCTGCCGTCCAGATTAAAATCACCCACGGCCATACCGATCGGCTCGTCCCCGGTGGCAAAGGTGAAGATTCCGCTGTCATTAAAAGTTCCATTTCCGTTGCCGGGTACGAGGGAGACGGTGTTGCCTCCGTTATTGGCGACGGCAATATCGATTATTCCATTGCCCAGGAAGTCGCCCCCGGCGATCGCGAACGGGAGCACCCCGACCACATAAGCAACATTGGCGGCAAATGTTCCGTTGCCGTTATTCAGCAGCACTGAAACGGTGTTGCTGCCGTTGTTGGCGGCGACAAGGTCGAGCTTGCCATCCCCGTTAAGATCTGCCGCGAATAAACCATCGGGGTCCGAGCCGGTTG
>Ga0187871_10004728_pt1 | contig 10108 bp, 10 predicted proteins | sample June2016WEW_16_1_FD_132988 | JGI IMG/M metagenome (GOLD analysis project Ga0187871, IMG submission 132988) | Peatland microbial communities from SPRUCE experiment site at the Marcell Experimental Forest, Minnesota, USA - June2016WEW_16_10 | ecosystem: Environmental > Terrestrial > Soil >...
AACGATCCGGACAACGTGATCGGGTCTGTGATCACGCCGAACCTGGACGCGGGCAAGATCATCGGTTCGCGCGGTGGACGCGTGATTCAATTGGGTCTGAGGCTGAGCTTTTGAGGCAGGCCGCCGGGCTGTTACTCGCGTGGACTCTGATTGCGGCGCCGCCGCCGAAGCCCACGGGCCGGGTACTCAAAGTGGCCGTCTGGGCGGAAGCGCCGGAAGGCGCGGCTCTGATGCCGAAAGATCTGACTGCAACCCTCGCAGGCATGGAAGCGCGCGTGATGGATCTAAGGGGTCCGGGCGACGACTTGATTCTGGTCGCGGTGCTGGATCTGGCGGGCGACCTTTCGTTGGCGGAGCCCGCCAAAGAAGCCCTGGCCGCGGATATCGAGAAGTTGTCCCCGCGCACCGCCGTGGCGGTGATGCGCGCGCAGGATGGCGCCAAGGTGTTGGCCGATCCGGGCACGGACCGTGCGGCCGCCGTGTCCGCGGTGCGCGACTTGCCGGTCAGCGGAAAGGCGGGACTGCTGAATACCGTGGAGACGGTGACGCGGCTGGCGGATGCGATCCTGGCGAAAGCCAACGTGCGCGTGGCAGTGCTTTATGTAACGGACAGCGATCCGGAAAACTATCGCGAAGACTTTACCAATCCGGTGATCAATTCCAGCGATACTCACGATTTGAGCCGCAAGTTTCCGGAGGCTTTGGTTCAGGAAAAGATCTCGAAGGTGGCGGCGGTGCTGGCCCAGCGGCAGGCGCCGCTGTTCGTGGTGCACTTGCGTTACCGCAGCGACAGGCTGGGCGAAGCCTATCAGAGCGGGTTGAAGCAGGTTGCGGAAGTCACCGGCGGCAGCGCGATTTTTTGCCGGTCGAGCGAAGAGATCGCCGACGCCATTCAACGCGCGCTGAATCTGATTGCATCGTCTTACAGCGTGGCGGTCGCGCTGCCGGACCTGCGGTCCAATAGTTTCGATCTGAAGTTGGACGCCGGCGGCAAATACAGCCTGACTTACCGCACACATTATGTGCTGAAAGAGAGATAATACGGTGGCAGTGAAGCGCTGGATTTTATCGGTCGTGCTTGCCATCGTCGCGGTGGCGGCGGCGGTTTGGAATGTTCGTACGAACCGGGAGTGGGCCGCGCGGGTAGTGCAACTGTCGGCCGAGAACCAGCGATTGCGCGGGCGCGCCGCGGATCTGGAGCGCACCGCGCCAGCCCCGGCCGGAGCGTCGGCGGCGGCGCCCCCGGCTCAAGCCCAGAACGGGCCGCGCGCGTCCCAGCCGGCGATCAATCCGGAAGATGCCATCGCCGGACAACGTCTAAAGCTGAGCCTGGCGGACGCCAATGCTTCCGTCGCGCGCCTGGAATCCCGCGTGGACGAGGCCGAAGCACAGATTCAAAATCTGCGGCTGGACAACAAGCGGCTGGCGGGGTCGGAGGCCGACCTGACACAGAATCTGGCGGCCGCCAACGCCACGCTGGATGCCCTGCAAAAGGAATTGAAGAGCAGCCGTGACGGGGCCACCCAGGTGCAGATCGCCTATCAGAAGCTCCGCGAGCAGTCCGGCGGAGACGCGCAGAAGATTGCGCAACTCCAGGAGCTTGCCAACGAGTTGCAGGATCTCCACCAGCGGCGCGAAGCTTATCTGAACAGCATCTTGCGCCGCTACAAACAGATCACGGAGCAATACCGCTCGATGGCGGGCGTATTGCAAGCGCAGCGAACCGATGCGCCGGCGGCGGGCAGCGCCGACCTGGCGCGGATTCAGGATTCCATCGCCATGGCGGAGGAGGATCTGCGGCAGTTGAATAATCTGAACGCGCAGGCGCGGCTGATTCAGAAGAAAATGGCCGGGAAGTAGGACGAGCCTCCGGCCTGTCCGCGACTTTGTGTAATATAAATCTGGAAGGAGGCCTATATGTATTGTCGAGCAACCGTCGTGTTGGCGGCCAGCATGTCTGCGATGGCGCTATCCGCCCAGACTCCGGCCGCGGCGCCGCAAGCGCCCGTCATTCGCCCGGAAACCGAACGCGCCCTGCGCGAAATGATAAAGAAGTACAGCCAGGGAGAAACGGCCGTCTGCTCCATTCCGCTGCGCGCAGTGCCCGTGGCGAAAAACGTGGAACGCATTCCCGCGGTCCCGCCTGGTGAGAATATCGACCACATGCCATCGGTGAAGCTGCCCGCCCCGCCGTGCCAGGAGGAGAAGCGCTGAGCGGTACGCTCTACCTGGTGGGCACGCCCATAGGCAATTTGGAAGACATCACCTTTCGCGCGGTACGCGTTCTGAATGAAGCGGGCCTGATCGCTTGCGAGGATACGCGGCAGACGCGCAAGCTGCTGGATCGTTACGGGATCGCCAAACCTACGGTCAGCTATCATGAGCACAACGAGGCGGAGCGTAGCCCGGAGCTGATCGCCAAGCTGGCCGCCGGAACCTCGGTGGCGCTGGTCTCCGACGCGGGCATGCCGCTGATCTCCGACCCAGGTTACCGTTTGGTGCGCGCAGCCATCGATAGCGGCATCCGCGTGGAGACGGTGCCAGGCGCGTCGGCGGCGTTGACCGCGCTGGCGGCATCCGGTCTGCCGACGGACAGCTTCTATTTCGGCGGCTTCTTGCCCGCCAAGGCGGGCCAGCGGCTGCGCACGCTGGAGGCGCTCGCGGACCAGACTGCTACGCTGATCTTTTACGAAGCCCCGCATCGCATTGTGGAGACGCTGGCGGCAGTGGAGCAGGCGCTCGGGAACCGGCCCGTAGTGGTGGCGCGCGAGCTCACCAAGATGCACGAAGAGTTCCTGCGCGGCAAGGCGGCCGAGATCCGGGCGGAACTGGCGGCGCGCGAATCGGTGAAAGGCGAGATCACGTTGTTGATCGGCAAGCTCACCGGCGCCGCGCAGGACGACACGCCGCTGGCCGAGGCCGTGGACGCGTGTGTAGCGCAGGGAATGAGCCGCATGGAAGCGATCAAGACGGTGGCGCATCGCCGGGGATTGCCAAAGCGCGAGGTGTATGGCGAGTTGGAGAAGTTGAAAGGATGAAGACAGAAGTCAGAATGAGGACCGCTGCGACACTCTCTCTTCACTTCTCCGGCTTCCCGGCCGGTTGGTCGTCAGGTTTGTCCGGCGCGGCGAGCATCACATTCAGCGCCGACATTTTCAAGTCGCCGTCTCTCGTGGCTTCGAGCGAGATGTGCATGCCCACGTTGATGTCGGATGGCTTGATCGGTTGATCGCCTTTCAGGAATTTGGTCTTCTTGGATACGCGGAAGGTGACGGTCTCCGGCTCCGCGTCGGGATCGGGACGATCCACATCCAGGATAAGCTCCTTCTTGCTGAGGGCTTTCACCTTTCCGTTGAACGTGACGGCCGGACCGCCATAGGGACCCGCGTTAGTGGCGGCCCTGACCGGCCGGCGGGAATACTGCGCAGGCAACCGCGCGGGTAAGAAGAGCGCTAGAAGCACCGGAAGGATGGCAAGATACCGCATTCCTCCATTTTCGCAGAATTCCGGCTCTGGCCGCCTAAAAGGCGGCTGCGGGCAGAATTGCCCGCCCTCCAACGCAGAATTTTGGGGAATTTCGGCTGCAACCTTCGATACCGCTTCTAACGTCTGAGTCTTATTAGGACACAACCATGCTTGAAAACCTTGGACTTACGCGTCGTCGGATGCTCATGCTGGCGGCCGGCGCGGGCGCTCCGTTTTCGCTGCGGCTGTATGCCGGCAGCTCGGACTTCTGGAACAAGAAAGATCCGGGGGAGTGGTCCGCCGCCGAAATCGATAAACTGGCGAGTAAATCGCCTTGGGCCAAGGAGGTAAACGCCAGTTCCGCCGCAGTCAACCGCCCCTACGCAGGCGGGGCCGGCAGCGATCCCGGTATGGGCGGCGGCGGAGGCTACCCAGGCGGCGGTGGGGGCGGAGGTTACCCGGGCGGCGGTGGTGGCATGGGTGGCGGCGGCATGGGTGGCGGCGGCCGCGGAATGGGTGGTGGCCGGCGCGGAGGCGAAGGTCCGATGGGCATGACTTACAAGGCCACTGTCCGCTGGGAGAGCGCCAAGCCTATCCAGGCGGCGTTGAAGACGCCTCTGCCGGAGGGCCTCACGGGCGCCTATGTGATCAGCGTGAGCGGCGTTCCCATTCTGCAACAGGGCCGCCACCGCGCCGACGGCGACGAAACCGATAGCACGGTATCGAAGGGTGTGAGCGATCAGGTCCTGGACCGCATCAAGAACCTGACCTACCTGGAGCCTAAAGGGAAGTCGCCGGCGCAACCCAGCGTGGTGGAAAAAGGATCCCTTTCCAGCTCCGGGTCTCCCACCTTGTTATTTGGTTTTCCGCGCGAAGTGCTGCCGCTCACGGTGGACGACCGGGAGGTGGCATTCACCACCAAACTGGGCGCCATTGAGATTAAGACCAAGTTCAACCTGAAGGATATGATGTATCGCAACGAACTGGCGCTATAGACTTCGCCAAAGCCTGTATCGCCAGATTTTACAAAGCCTTAACAGCAAAGGAGTAACGCACTTGCGCCGGGCCGCGTTTCCCGTTCCAGGGATAACCCGCAACCGTGAAAAAGACCGTGAAGGCCGTGGTGTCATCGTGCGCCTTGCGGCTGCCCACACAGCCCAGGATTGCGGACTTGACCGTCCAGGACGAAGTGCAAAGCTGCCTGGAGTTGGCCCGCTCGACACAGACGCTGGTCGCGGCGGGCGACCGCCTCGCCGCGGCGCGTGCAGCGGTGGAACTCGTCAAGGCTTATGATAGAGTTCTGGAGAATATTCGGCTCGTCCCGCTTTCCCTGCAGGAACAACAGCGCGTCCGCGATGGTTTGGCGCCGGTGGCGGAGCTGCTGCGCAAGTACCGGCTGCGCTAAGCGCCGGGCAACCCAGCGAAGAGGTCCATATAAGGTGATACGATATTTATTCGTTCTCATATTGTTGCCGCTGCTGTTGGCGCCGGTTGTAAGCCAAGCGCAGGCTCCGCCGGCATATACCATTACGACCATAGCCGGGAATTGTCCGATATTGCCTTGCGCTGGCAATTATGCGGGTGACGGGGGGCCGGCGGTCAACGCCTTCCTTTCCGGGCCCTCCGACGTGATATTCGATTCCTCCGGCAATTTGGACATTTCGGACACCGTCAATAATCGGATTCGCCAGGTGGTTCCCACCAGCCAGCCTATCGATTCCTGGATTATCGGCACCATCGTGGGAAACGGCACGGCCGGATACTTTGGGGACGGCTCCGCGGCTGGGGGCATCGACACCACCACCGAGCTTTCGAGCCCCGCGGGAATCGTGTTCGACAGTCACGGCAATCTCTACATCGCGGACACGTTCAATTTCGTAGTCCGGGAGGTGAACACGAGCGGCATTATCTCGACCGTGGCCGGGGATAATACGTTGGGCCCAGGCTTCACAGGGGACCTGGGACCGGCCACCGCCGCACAGGTTTCGAGGCCGTCCGGTGTGGCCGTGGATACCTCCGGCAATATGTACATCGCGGATCCGGACAACAACGTGGTGCGCGTGGTGTGCGCCAACCAGGCGCCCATCGCCTGCAAGAACGTAGCCGCCGGGGACATCAACACGTTTGCCGGGAACTACGCGACCGGCGCCAACTATACGGGCGATGGCGGCCCGGCCACCAGCGCGCTGCTCAATAATCCCGTGGCCGTGCTGCTGGATCCGGCCGGCAATCTCTACATCACCGACAACGGCAACAATGCGATCCGCAAAGTGAACACCAGCGGCATCATCTCGACGGTGGTGGGCGACGGTACCGGCAATGCAGGTTACCTGGGCAACGGAGGACCCGCCACTATGGCGGAACTCAACGCCCCGAAGGGACTGGCGCTCGATTCCTACGGCAATCTGTACATCGCGGACCACGATAATTCCGTGATCCGCATGGTGCAGCCGAATGGCACGATCACCACGATTGCAGGCAATGGATCGATCGGCTACACCGGAGACAACGGCCCGGCCCTCAGCGCGGAACTGTACTTTCCTTCCGGCATGGCGGCCTATGGCGGAAGGGTCTTCATCGCGGACAACGGGAACAATCTGATCCGGATGCTGACTCCGGGAACTCCGCAGATCGGCGCGGGTGGCGTGATTACCGCCGGAGATTTTGGCGCCTCCGCCACGGTGGCGCCCGGCAGTTGGATCGAGATTTACGGCACGAACCTGGCGCCGGGCGCCCGGCCATGGGGAACCGCCGATTTCAGCGGCTCCAATGCGCCGACTTCGCTCGATTCCGTGTCGGTCACGGTGGGCGGCCAGTCCGCGTTCGTGGACTACATCAGTGCCGATCAGGTGAACGTGCAGGTGCCGTTGAATATAGCGGCGGGGACGCAGCCGTTGATTGTGACCACCGCGTTCGGCGCGAGCGCGGCGTACAACCTGACGGTGGGGCCCGCGCCCGGCGTGTACGCCCCTCCGTTTTTTGCCATCGGTGGAAAACAGTACGTGGGAGCTCTGCTGGCAAACTCCAGCACGTGGGTGCTGCCCACGGGCGCGGTTCCCGGATTCACGTCGCAGCCGGCCGCGCCGGGCGATATCATAACCATATATGGCGTTGGATTCGGGCCGGTGATCCAGAATGTTCCGGCGGGCGTGTTGGCTCCGGAAGAACAGACTATGCTCACCAATCAGGTCCAGGTGACGTTCGGTACGACTCCGGCGACGATGCAGTATCAGGGGTTATCGCCGGGATCGGTGGGTATCTACCAACTGAATGTGTACGTTCCGCAGGTGGCCGCCAACAACGCGGTGCCGTTGACCATCACGCAGGGCGGGGTGACTTTGCCGACGCTGTATACGGCAGTCGGGCAATGAAGTAAAGGGGTTCATAAAAGGTGATTCGACAATCGATTGATTCTTGCAGAGTACGGGGAAGCTATTTATTCGCTCTTGCAATCTTGTTCATAGTTATGCCGGTCCTGAGCCCGGCGCAGGCTCCGCCGGTGTATACCATTACGACCATCGCCGGGGAACTCGGCAGCCTGGGCAGTTATTCGGGCGACGGAGGGGCGGCCACGAGCGCGGATCTCTGGGGACCCGCGGACGTCATATTCGATCCGTCCGGCAATCTGGATATTTCGGACAGCCTCAACGCCCGGATTCGCCAGGTTACTTCCAGCGGCACGATCAGCACCATAGCCGGCAACGGCACGGTGGGATTCGCCGGGGACGGAAGCTCGCCCACCTCCAGCAGCACGGAACTGAACAGCCCGTCCGGAATGACGTACGACAGCAACGGCAATTTCTACCTTGCGGACACCGACAATTATGAAATCCGGGAAGTGTCGGGCGGCAAGATCGAGACGGTGGCCGGGCACAACAGCGCGGGCGCCGGTTTTGCGGGAGACTTGAGCGCGGCCACCAGCACCGGCACGAGGCTATGGGATCCTTCCGGAGTGGCGGTGGATTCCGCGGGAAATATCTACATCGCGGACGCGTTCAACAATGTAATTCGCGTGGTGTGCCAGACGCAGACGCCGATTGCCTGCACTAACAACGCATTCATCGGCGGCGCCATATGGGCAGCCGGGGACATCAACACGTTCGCCGGAAACAACACGACTGGCGCCGGCTATGTTGGCGATGGAGGCCCCGCGACCGGCGCGCTGCTCAATAATCCCGCGTACGTGCTGATGGATTCGACCGGCAATCTCTACATCTCGGACTCCGGCAACAACGCAATCCGCAAAGTGGATACGAATGGCATTATCACCACGATAGCTGGCGGAGGCGGTCCGCTGGCCGCCGGTTATAAGGGCGATGGCGGACCGGCGACTTTGGCGCAGCTCAGCAATCCAAAGGGCCTGGCTCTCGATTCTTACGGCAATCTCTACATCGCGGATACCGGTAATTCCGCGATCCGCGTGGTGGAGCCGAATGGCATCATTACCACCATCGCGGGCACCGGGACGCCGGGTTTGGTAGGCGATGGAGGCCCGGCTACCAGCGCGCAACTGTACTTTCCTTCGGGCGTAGCGGTCAGCGGGGGAAAGGTCTACATCGCGGACAGCCAGAACAACGCGATCCGGCTGCTGACCCCGGGGGATCCGCAGATCAACCCGGGGGGAGTGATTACCGCGGGAGCTTTCGGCGGCTCCGCCACGGTGGCTCCGGGCAGTTGGATCGAGATTTATGGCCGGAATCTGGCGCCCGGCGCGCGGCCGTGGAAGGCGTCCGATTTCAACGGCTCCAATGCGCCGACGGCGCTGGATTCGACTTCGGTGACGGTGGGCGGCCAGCCCGCCTACGTGGCGTACATCAGCGCCAATCAAGTGAACGTGCAGGTGCCCTCAGATGTGGCTGCGGGGACGCAGCCGTTGATTGTGAAGACCGCGTTCGGCGCGAGTGCAGCGTACAGCCTGACAGTAGGACCCATGCCCGGCGTGTACGCCCCGCCGTCGCTGACGGTTGGCGGAAAGCAATATGCGGGAGCCTTGATGCCGAGTGGCACGTGGGTGCTGCCGGCGGGCGCAGTATCCGGATTTACGTCGCAGCCGGCGGTGCCGGGCGACATCATCACCTTGTACGGCGTTGGGTTCGGGGCGGTGATGCCGAACGTTCCGGCGGGGCAGACGGCCCCCGGTCAACTGAATACCCTCGCGACGGAGGTTCAGGTGATGTTCGGTTCAACTCCTGCGACGTTGCGGTATCAGGGATTGGCGCCGGGGTTAGTCGGGCTTTATCAGCTCAACGTAGAAGTGCCGCAGGTCGCTGCCGGCAGCGCCGTGCCGTTGACCATCACGCAGGGCGGGGTGACTTTGCCGCAGACGCTGTATACAGCGGTCGGGGCGGCCCAATAGCGCTGGTGGCGCCAGAAACCGGCGCCGGGCGACCGCAGGAGTGCGGTCGCGGCAGGCAGGAGTGCCTGCGCCACGTCCATCGTGCGCCACTACTGGATAGCTCCGCTGGATCGGCGCGCGCTGCGGAATACCAATTCTTCTAAATCCAGGAGATGCCTCGGTTCAAACTGCTGGCGGGACCACTTGCTGGACGGCTCCAACTCAATGCCCACGAAATAGCCGATCTCCCGGTAGACGCAGTAGCGCACCACGCCGGACAGTTTTTCGCCCGGACAGTGTATATCTACGTGTGTGCCGATGCGAAGCGGTATCTCGAATTGCAAGCACATCCCGGAGGCGGAGATATCCTCCAGCAAGGCGGTGGACTTGGACTTGCGGCCAGATGGTTCTTTCCAACAGACCTCTACCATATCGGCGCATAGCATCCGAATTTCAGCGCGTGATCGCTGCATGCCTGTTCTATCGGCGGAATGGGAGGATGGCATTAGGCGGTAAACTGCTAAGCTACTAAGGTGTCGAGCCAGACGGCTACCCCGGTTTCTTCCATCGGCAGATCGAGTGCTACGGCGTTTGGGGTTTTAGCGGCCATCAGCTTCTGCCATTTCCTGAACGACATGCTGCAGTCGGTGATCCCGGCGGTGTATCCGATCCTGAAGGATACGTATCGCCTGGACTTCCGGCAGATTGGCTTGATCACCCTGAGCGTGCAGCTCACCGCTTCGCTGCTGCAACCCTTTGTAGGCATTTATACCGACCATCGGCCCACGCCTTACTCCCTGCCGGTGGGGATGGGATTCACGCTTTCGGGGCTGCTGCTTTTGGCGTACGCGCCGCGGTTCGGCATGATTCTGCTGGCGGTAGCGCTGGTGGGAGTGGGATCGTCCGTGTTCCACCCGGAATCGTCGCGGGTGGCGCGGATGGCATCCGGGGGTCAGCATGGCCTGGCGCAATCGCTATTCCAGGTGGGAGGCAACGCGGGGTCGGCGCTGGGCCCGCTGCTGGCCGCGCTGATCGTGCTTCCAGCGGGCCAGCAAAGCATCGCCTGGTTTTCGGGGGCGGCGCTCATCGCGATTATCGTATTGACGCGCATCGGGGCCTGGTACAAGGGCCATGGCGCAGTCAGGGCGAAAGCGGCGGCGGCGCTGCATGCTCACCGCCCGCAACTATCCAGGCGGAAGACCGGCGTTGCGCTGGCCGTGCTGATGGCGCTGGTATTCTCGAAGTATTTCTATCTGGCGAGCCTCACCAGCTATTACACATTCTTCTTGATGAGCCGGTTCCACGTGC
>Ga0187871_10004730_pt1 | contig 10106 bp, 9 predicted proteins | sample June2016WEW_16_1_FD_132988 | JGI IMG/M metagenome (GOLD analysis project Ga0187871, IMG submission 132988) | Peatland microbial communities from SPRUCE experiment site at the Marcell Experimental Forest, Minnesota, USA - June2016WEW_16_10 | ecosystem: Environmental > Terrestrial > Soil >...
CCCAGACGCTGGAAGGAATAGCTCCACCAGGCCCCGTAATTGACCCGTTGGCCCATTTCCTTGCCGAACTCGCCGTCGCCCGGAATGCTGATGCCAAGTTCTTGCTGCAAACGAACGACGTCGACGACCGCTTCGGCGAGACGGGCATCGTAAGCGGTCGGATCGACGACCTCGCCGGCCTGCCGCCTTCCAGCGAGTTCGATCACGTCGTCGGGACGCGGCAGGCTGCCCACATGGGTCGTCTGAATGAAGTTGGCGCTGCTTTTCATCTCGGGCTGTCCTGTTAGCTGGCGCGAGTCAGTTTACGGACACGATGGTTTTCACTGTCGCCAATGTAAACCGAGCCGTCCGCTGCCACCACCGCGCCATGCGGACGGGACAGGCAGGCATGTGCTGCCGGACTGCCGTCGATGCCGGGACCGGCCGTGCCGTTGCCGGCGATGGTGCGCACAATCCAGGTTGCGGCATCGATCAGGCGAATCGCATGATTTTCGGTATCAACCACGAAGATGTCACCGTTCGGCGCAACTGCCATTTCCTTCGGTGCGTCGAACACCGCCTTGCGCGCGTCACCGCCATCGCCGGAGTAACCGCGTTCGCCGGTTCCTGCGACGGTCCAAATGACGCCGTCCTCGATCTTGCGGATGCAACTGCCCTGGCGCTCCATCACGTAAAGCGAACCATCGGGAGCGAACGCCACGGCGCGGGCGCCGAACGTTCCGGCCCGGATCGCTGGCCCACCGTCGCCGTCATCGCGCGCCACGCCGGTGCCGGCGAAGGTGGCGATCGTGCTGGTGCTCAGATCGACGACCCGGACCCGATGGTCGGCGACATCGGTGATGTACAACCGACCGTCCTTCAGTGCCAGGCCATTGGGCTCGGCGAGACCGGCGACAGGCGCCGGTCCGCCATCGCCGCTGTATTTGCCAGACCCATCGCCGGCGAGGGTCGAGATCGTGCCATTCGGCGCGGCCATCCGGACCCGGCGGTTCAGCCGGTCGGCGAAGAAAATCCTTCCGGTCCCGTCGACCACCACGCCATAGGGCTGGTTCAGTTTCGCTTTGGTCGCCGGTCCGCCGTCCCCGTCGAACCCGCTTTCGCCACAGCCGGCGACCGTGGTGATCACCTGGGTGCGTGCGTCGATCTTGCAGATCCGATGATTATACGTATCGGAGAAAATCAGGTTGCCAGCTGGATCGAACGCAAGGTCGAAGGGGTTGTTCAGCAACGCCTCAGTTGCTTTGCCGCCGTCGCCGGCGCAGCCTTGCACGCCGGTTCCAGCTACGGCGCTGATGATCCAGACGATTTCGCTCTGTGGATTGGTCATTGCTCGCATGCCTCCCGACGAGGGCATCCATGGTTGTCCGAAGCGGTCTGTCAAGCGTAAGCTTCCGACCACAATGGATGTTCCGGAGGTTCGCAGGATGGATAACCAGACCGATCTCGGCTTGGCGAAGGCGCTTTACGACAAGCTCGAAGACCGCATCCTGCAGCGCGACCAGGTTGGAGCCAGTGAGGTTTACTACGACCTTATCCGTGCCGGACGACCGCTGACGGAAATCGTCGCCGAGGGTGTGCGCGTCCATGCACCGTTCACCCATGTGCCGTATCACGAGCGGATCGATGACGGTTACCCGAACTTCGTCAACAACGATCACTGCCTGCTCAGTGCGCGAGCGACGCTTAATCTGACAAAGATGGTGCCGGAAAAATTCGCCATGCTGCCGATGGCGCAAACGATCTGGTACATCCCAAGCGGGCTGGATATCTGGAACCAGAAGATCAACAAGGCGCCCGGCCATTACACCCGCCACCGCGGCAATCTGGGGGAGGTGACCGCGCCTCCTGCTCCCGTTGTCTATTGGCAGGACCAGGAGCCGGTGAGCCTGGAGGGCCCGCTGAAGGAGCGTCTCAACCATTGGATGACGTTGGTGCATCGCGGCAACGTGATCGAGGCGTATCAGGTGTTCCTCGGTCTGATGCAGAACCCGGCGGAGCGGAAAGACGTGCTGGCGGAAATGTGTTTTGCCGGTCTGATGGACGTGCAGGACCGGCTGTTGCACAACCGATCCTATACGACCGGACACAAAGCCTATCGCGCGCGGTCAACGGTGGAAATCGGCAATGCGCTTGGCTGGGACAATGCACACAACGTGATCTACGCCGGTGCATTGGATATCGCAGTCGGGCCGCGCTGGTATTCCACCTACGAAATGGCCTGCAACTACGTCAAAATGCAAATTGAGGGCGAGGCGCTGCATGCCGTCCCCTACGGCGGGGTAAGCGAGGCCGAACTTGCCTTGCTGCGCAACACCGGCCTGGTGACGCCGGAAGAATCTCGGCACCTGATCGAAACGGTGCTGCACGACAGCGAAATCCCAGTGCTGGAGGAAGTCACCACACTGTTGAAGGCCGGCAAGAATCCGCGGCGCATCCTGGATGTGCTGCAACTTGCGGTGGCGCAGACCGTGCTGGAAACGCACACGCCGGAAAACTTCAATATGCCGCACCACTGCTACGAATATCACAACACGCTGGCCTGGTTTTGGGACAATTTCGATCATCCGCGGCGGTTGCGCTTGCTCTATGTCGCGGCGTGTTTTGCCAATCGTGTCGCCGGCAACCAGATCGGGCTTGGCGATGTCCACCCCGAGGCGTTCCCAACCGCCGATGCTACCGGGCTGTCGCAGGCGCAGGTGCTGGATCGGGTCGACACGGCGATTTGCTCGCTGAATGGTCCGGACAGCGTGGCGTGGACCCAGGCGTATTGCGACAACTTCAGCGATCGCGGGCCATTGGTCAGTCGCATCGCGCTGGCTGCCACCAAACTGGGCAATGACCCGCACAATCAGGAAATCGCCCAGTGCATGCTGATGGATTTCGGCACCAATCAGCAGCCCAATCGGGACCGGTTGTTGTTGTGCGCCGCTTATCACACGGCGATGCACCGCAAATACGGCGATCCGCTGGAGCCGGCGAAACGCTTCGCCCGCGCCTTCGGCATGACGGAACTGGCCGCATAACATGATCAAAATGCTCGGACTGCTCACGCGCAAGCCACAACTTACGCATGAGCAGTTCGTCGATCACTGGCTGAATATCCACGGCCCGCTGGCGCTCGCGGTGCCCGGGGTACGGCGCTATGTGCAATCGCACATCATCGGCACCCGCACCCGGCCCGACATCCCGGAGACGAATGTCGAGATCGATGGGATCGCGGAACTCTGGTACGACGACATGGCAACGGCTCAGCGCGCCGCCGCGTCACCCGAAATGAAGCGGCTGACGGATGACGGCGCGCTGTTTATCGGCCAGATCAAATCCTACGTGATCGAGGAGAAGCAGATTATTCCGCCGCCGCCTGCTGGCTGACCGCCTCGTACGGCCGGCGCTTCACTTTCTCCATGTTGATGCCTTCGATCCGCAACAGGCGGGTGGCACCCTTGCGCTCAGGGGAGTGCAGCACGCCGACGTCATACAGGTAAGCGTCGCCCGGCTTCATCACGTAGTTGTGATTGAACTTCGCCTGACCAGGGGCGGTCTCTGTGGGGCGAGCCAGGCAATCCCAGTCGGTCATAATCGTTTCGCCCGCTGCCTGGCCGTAGATCGCCCAGGAGGGACCGTGATCGTGAGGCTTGGAGCCTTTGGCGCCGGTGTAGCCGTGGGCGAGAACGGTAAAGCCCAGTTCGGGATCTTCGTACAACACGTGGCGCTCGGGCGTGCCTTCGGGGATATAGGTCGTAACGAACTCGGGGTCGGTCAGAATTTGCTTGACCAGGTCACGCACTTTCTCCCGTCCTGCGGTGCCCGGCTGGGTTTTCAGCGCGGTGCGGCAGTCTGCAACGAAACTGTCAAGTTTGCTGGCCATTCATGATCTCCTGTTCAGCGGCGATAGGGGTAGCAATGGGCGCGGTCCAGACTGAGGCCAAAATGATTGCCGAGGGCCTGGATCGCGGGTCCATGGTCGATATAGGGATCGGCATTGCCGGGCCCGACGATGATGCAGGCGCCGCCGCTTTTCCCCCCTGGCGGCAGCATCGCAGTCGCGAGACCCATGCCGTTCATGTCACGCAAGGTCAGAAACAACGGCATCGAACGTTGGATGTGGGCCTCCTTGCCGATATCCTGCTCGATATAGACGCTCGACAGCGGGCGGAAGCTCTCGCCAGCCCGCTCGCGTTCCCGCCGGTAGTGTTTTTCGACCGCGTGCCGCATCTCTTCCGATTCGGCCACGGCCTCGGCCTCGGTCACGAGGCGAAACCAGGTTTCATCGTTCGGCGCGTCGCAAACGTATTCCATGCGGGCTCCGTCTCCGGTTGGTCATGCTTGGACTGATTTCCTCGGCCAGCATAGGATACAACCCGGGCGGAAAGCAACGGAGTGTAGCGGCGTGCCGGAACAAAGCGAGAAACGCGGCGGGGACACGTTCGATTACGTGATCGTCGGCAGTGGCGCGGCTGGTTCCATCCTGTGCCGACGGTTGACCGAAGATCCAGGAGTCACCGTTTGCGTTTTGGAATGCGGCCCGCCGGACCGGCACCCGTTCATCCACATCCCGGCCGGCTTCATCAAGATGCTGTTCAATCCGGCGTACACCTGGCAATTCCAGACCGAGCCGGGCGAGGGCATTGGTGGCCGGCGCATCCCCACCACGCAGGGCCGCACACTGGGCGGGTCGAGTTCGATCAACGGCATGATCTACAACCGCGGCCAACGTGCGGATTTCGACAATTGGGCACAACGCGGCAATCGCGGATGGGGCTATGTCGACGTGCTGCCCTATTTCAAACGCACGGAGCGGCGGATCGGCATCGGCGACGATCGGATCCATGGCCGCGCCGGAGATCTGCCGGTCACCGACCTGGACTGGTTCCATCCGGTATGTGACGCCTTCATGGCAGGAGCCCGGGAACTGGGGATCCCCAGATGCGAGGACTATAATTCCGGGGATCAGCAGGCGGGCGTTGGGTATTTTCAACGTCTGATCAACCGCGGCTATCGCCGTTCGGCCGCACGAGTGTTCCTGCATCCGGCGCGACGCGGCGGCCAGCTGGAGGTGCGAACCGACGCACGTGCCTCGCGTATTCTGTTCGACGGCACCCGTGCAAAAGGCGTGCGCTATGTTGACGACTGCGATCGTACCACGGTTAAGCAGGTCTTTGCCCGCAAGGAAGTGATCGTCTCCAGCGGTACCGCCAACACAGCGAAACTGCTGCAAATTTCCGGGGTCGGTCCAGCGTCGCTGTTGCACGAGCTTGGCGTGCCTGTCATCGCCGATCTTCCGGTGGGAGAGAATTTTCGCGACCATTACTCGGCGCGAATCGTGGCGCGGGTGAAAAACATCCGTACCATCAACGAAATGTCCAAAGGCCTTGGCCTGGCCGGTCAGATCGCGCGTTGGGCATTGGGCAAACCATCGATCCTGGCGGTCAGTCCGTCGCTCGTACACTGGTTCTGGAAGTCCGCGGACACGATGGAACAGCCCGATCTGCAGGGCGTGTTTTCACCTGCCAGCTACAAGCAAGGTTTTGTCGGTCTGCTCGACGACTATCCCGGGATGACCGCCGGCGTCTGGCAGCATCGCCCGGAAAGCATCGGATATGTGCGCGCGCGCTCCACCGACCCGTTCGAAGATCCGGCGATCCAGCCGAACTACCTGAAGGACCCAATCGATCAGCGTGCGCTGCTGAATGGCATGAAGCTGGCGCGCAAACTGTTGCACACGCAGGCGCTGGTGCCATATTTCGAGCGGGATGAGTTGCCAGGCCCCGCGGTCCATTCCGATGATGAATGGATGGATTATGCGCGGCAATATGGATCGACCTCGTATCATCTGATCGGCACCGCACGGATGGGTCCAGAAACCGACCGGACGTCCGTCGTCAGCGATCGGTTGCTGGTGCACGGATTGCAAGGCTTGCGTGTGGTCGATGCATCGATCATGCCGAACATGCCCTCGGCCAACACCTATAGTTCGACCATGATGATCGCCGAGAAAGCGTCGGACATGATCCGGGGCCGCGAACCGCTGGCACAAGTGGAGGGAATTGCCGCATGACCCAACAAGACCGCGCCGCAAGGTTCCGTGCGTTGCACGATGCGCCCGAGGCATTTGTCATCGCCAACGCCTGGGACGCCGGATCGGCGAAACTGCTGACCGCACTCGGCTTCAAGGCGCTGGCGACGTCGTCCGGCGCGCAAGCCGGCATCCTCGGCCGCGTCGACGGCGCGGTGAACCGGGAAGAGGCGCTGGCGCACGCCGAAGCCATCGTCGAGGCCACCAACCTACCGGTGTCCGCTGATCTGGAAAAGGGTTTTGGCGACCTGCCGGAAGATGCGGCGCGCACGATCACCCTCGCCGCGGGCATTGGCCTTGTCGGCGGCTCGATCGAGGACGCGTCCGGTGATTCGGCGCATCCTTTATACGACGTGACGCACGCCGCGGAACGCATCGCGGCAGCGGTGCAGGCCGCACGCTCAGTTGGGTTTCCGTTCGTGCTGACGGCACGCGCCGAAAACTTTCTTCGCGGCAATCCCAATCTGGACGACACCATCCGCCGCCTGCAGGCCTTCGAGGCAGCCGGCGCCGATGTGCTGATGGCGCCCGGCCTGCCGGATCTTGCCGCAGTCCGTGCAGTATGCGCCGCAGTCAGCAAACCGGTGAATTTCATGGCCGGGATCAAGGGACGGTCATTCACCGTGGCAGAACTGGCGGACGCCGGTGTGAAGCGGATCAGTCTCGCGACGTCGTTGTTCCGCGCCGCGATGACCGGTCTGCTGACCGCGGCGACCGAGGTGCGCGATCTTGGAACCTTCAACTATCTCGATAACACGCTGCCGACACCGGACTGGAACCGGTTCATGACGGGATGAACCCGGAACTCTCAACCGAAAGGTCGCCAATGTCAGACTCGCCACCCGATCGCCTGTGCAACGATCCCGCCAGCCCGTTTTACGACGAAGCCGCCCTGGCCCGCGGCATCGGCGTCCGCTTCAAGGGCATCGAACGCACCACTGTTGAAGAGTATTGCATCAGCGAGGGCTGGGTCCGCATGGCCGTCGGCAAGACCACCGACCGCCGCGGCATGCCGTTGACGATGAAAATGAACGGCCCGGTGGAAGTGTGGTTCCGTGACGCCACGTCGTAAAAAGCCAACAGCGGCTCGCCGCGGCGCCTGAATAACCGGAGGAAACATGGCAGCGGCACTGTCGCCTGATCGTCTCTATCGTACTACCGACCCCAACATCCTCGATTTCACCACCACTGCTGAAATCGCCCAACTTCCTGGGCTTTTACATCAGACACGCGCGCGTGAGGCGATCGGGTTCGGCACCTGCATCAGCCAGCCCGGCTTCAACATCTTCGCCGTTGGCGATACCGCCGGGAGGGTCCGCGATTCGGTCCGTTTGATGCTCGACGAGGCGGCCCTCAGCGTTCCGGCTCCCGCCGATTGGGTTTATGTCTACAATTTTGCCGATCCGCAGCGGCCGAAAGCGCTGTCCTTGCCCGCCGGCCGAGCGCCGGCCCTGCAAAAAGCCATTCACGACCTGATCGAGGAATTGAAAGCCGCGTTGCCCGCCGTGTTCGAAAGTGAAGACTATCAGAAGCAGCGCGGTGCGGTGGAGCAGGCGATTCAGGCCAGAGGTCAGGCCGCCTTCGCTGCACTGAACGAAAAGGCACAGGCACAAAACATTGCCATCCTGCGTACCCCGGCCGGGTTCACCATGGCACCGATCCGCGATGGCAAGATCGTCCCGCCCGAGGATTTCAACGCCTGGTCGCGCGAACAACAGCTTGCCGCGCAGCAATCCATTGAAGCGTTGGAGAAGGATCTCGAAGACACGTTGCGCGCCATGCCGAGGCTGGAAAAGGAGCGGCGGGATGCCGTTCTGGCATTGGAGCGCGAGACCGCCCGATCAACCATCGAACATCCGGTCGCTCAGGCAAAGGCCGCGTTCGCCGACCTGGCCGGCGTACTGGCGCATATCGACGAATTCACCACTGACCTGTTGGAAAACGTTCATATCTTCGCCGCCCCGCAGGAAGCGGCTGCCGATCCGACGTCAATCCTGCGTCTGGGCGGCGCGCTTGAGCGGTTTGAGGTGAACGTCATGGTCACCCAATCCGACAATGGCCTGGCTGCGCCGGTGATCGAGGAACTCAACCCGACGTTGGCCAACCTTGTTGGCCGCGTCGAGTATTTGCAGATGCAAGGCGCACTGGTCACCAATTTCCGCCTGATCAAGGCCGGCGCCTTGCATCGTGCCAACGGCGGCACGTTGTTGCTTGATGTCCGTGCGCTGTTATCGGAGCCGTATTCCTGGCCAGCCCTGAAACGTGCGCTGACCCGCGGGGAAATCGTCATCGAGGACGTGACACGGTTCATCGGTCTCACCACGACCGTGTCGCTGGAACCCGATCCAATTCCATTGAACGTTAAGATCGTGCTGTTTGGCGACCGGATGCTGTACTACATGCTCAGTTCGGCCGACCCCGATCTGTCGCGCCACTTCAAGGTTCTTGCCGATTTCGACGACGAGTTCGAACGCACTATCGATAACGAAATGCTGCTGGCCCGTATGATCGGTGGCATGGCGCAACAGGAAGGCCTGAAACCGCTTGATCGAAACGCTGTCGCCCGGGTGATCGAACACGCTGCCCGTATCGCCGATGACCAGCAGCGGTTGACGCTGCGCGTCGAACTGATCAGCGACCTGTTGACCGAGGTGAGTCATTGGACCGGCGTCGCCGGACGCACGGTCGCAACCAGGGACGATGTCGAGCACGCGATCAACCAGCAGATCGTCCGGGTTTCGCGCATTCGTGAACTCGGCAAATCGATGATTCTGCGTGACATTGCATTGATCGAGACCAAAGGAACTCAGGTGGGCCAGGTCAATGGCCTGAGTGTGATGTCGCTGGGTGGTTACGCCTTTGGTAAACCCACTCGCATCACCTGCAGCGTTCGTCCCGGTGCCGGCCGCATCATCGACATCGAACGCGAGGTCGAACTGGGCGGTCCGACCCATTCCAAAGGTGTGCTGATTCTGTCCGGCTACCTCACCGGTCGTTATGGCCAGGACATCCCGCTTTCGCTGAACGCCAGTCTGGTGTTTGAACAATCCTATGGCGGCGTCGATGGCGACAGCGCTTCCTCGACGGAGCTTTATGCGTTGCTGTCCGCGCTGTCGCTGTTACCGCTGCGCCAGGACATTGCAGTCACTGGTTCGGTTAATCAACTCGGGGTGGTGCAGGCGATCGGCGGAGTGAACGAAAAGATCGAGGGCTATTTCGACATTTGTGCCGCGCGCGGCCTGACCGGATCACAAGGGGTGATGATTCCGGCCAGTAACGTGCAGCATCTGATGTTGCGCGCCGACGTGATCGATGCCTGCAAATGTGGCGAATTTTCCATCTGGCCCATTGAAACCATCGACCAGGGCATCACCTTGCTGACCGGCCACCCGGTTGGCGAACGCGCCGATGACGGCAGCTTTCCCACCGGCTCGGTCAATCGCGCCGTGGTCGAGCGGTTGCAGGCGTTCCTGAAACTCCGCAAGGAAGTCGAGGCGGACGAGGCGGGGAGGGAGAAAAAACGATGACCCGCTTCCACCGCCTGGTGCTGGAACTCGGCCATGGCGCCGCTGACCCTGAGACGATCCGCGAGGCTGCCGCGTTCGCCCAGTTAATGGACGCGGAATTGCATGCGCTGTTCGTAGAGGATGAGACGCTGTTGCATGCCAGCGCGTTGCCGTTCGCCCGCGAGATCAGTCCGCTGTCCTATCAATGGCGCAAGTTGGAACCCGACCGGCTGGAAGCAGAGCTGAAGGTTGCTGTGGACCAGGCCCGGCAGCACGTCGAGGCGGCGGCGCACGCCACGGGAGTAAGGCGGAGTTTCGAGGTCCGCCGGGGCGACCTCGCCCTGCACGTTACCGATATCTGCATCGCCAGCGATATTGTCGTGATTTCGCCGCCGCGCCGCATGGGCAACGGCACGCATGGGTTCCGGCGGCTGCGCGAGACCGCCCGTCAGTCGGTCGCCTCGGTGCTGTTTTTGCCCCCCAATATCGGCCGGAAGCATGGCTCGATCGTGGCCGTCGTTGGC
>Ga0187871_10004732_pt1 | contig 10099 bp, 5 predicted proteins | sample June2016WEW_16_1_FD_132988 | JGI IMG/M metagenome (GOLD analysis project Ga0187871, IMG submission 132988) | Peatland microbial communities from SPRUCE experiment site at the Marcell Experimental Forest, Minnesota, USA - June2016WEW_16_10 | ecosystem: Environmental > Terrestrial > Soil >...
AATATCAAAGCCAGAACCAGAAATCCACCGCCTACTTCCATCGCGCCGCCGCGGCCCAATTGGTGACCTTGCTGGAGCAGCGTTTCCCGAAATCCGCCTACCGCGATCCGCTGCGCGCCGCCATGATTTCCGCGTACGGCGAATATGGCGACGATGCCGGTGTGATTCGCGCCGGCCGCGAGTATCTAGCCGCGTTTCCGGCCGGAGCAGCGCGCGTCCAGGTGGCCATGCAGGTGTCCGACGCCCTGGCGCGCGCCAACCGTACCGGCGAGGAATTTGCGTTGTACGATCAACTGCTGAGCGAGCTGGCGGCGAAGTCCTACGGGATGCCGCTCGGTGCCGCCGCAGCCTCCCCATCCGTCGAATATGCGCAGGTGCTGGACAAATATCTCTCGCGGCTGGCGAGTCTGCACCGTCCACTGGACGCACTGCGCGTCTACCGGACCGAAATCGATCGCAATCCCAACGACCCCGGCCTCTACGAACGGCTGGCCGCGTTCCTGGAACAGAACGGCACGGCGCGCGAGGTGGAAGAAGTATACACACAGGCGATCGCGAAGTTTCCCGATCGCTCCTGGTATCACAAGCTCGCCCGCTGGTATCTGCGGAAACGAGAGTACACTGCTGTCGAGAAGATCAGCCGCGACGCCATCACCGTATTCTCGGGCACCGAACTGGAGCGGTACTTCAGCGAGATCGTGTCCCAGACCCATGCGGATGCCGCCCTCTACCGTCAGTTGAATCAGTACGCGCACGAGCGCTTCCCCCAAGACCTGGTCTTCGTCCATAATCTGCTCTCCGCATACGCCCGCAAGGTGACTTACGATGCAGCCGCCGCCGATCGGCTGCTCCGGCAATACTGGTTTTACGATCCGCAACTCCGTTCGATGCTGTTTGAGCGGCTCTGGCGGCAGGGACGCCTCTACCCGGAATTAGCCGAGATACGCGCCGCCAATCCCGGGATCGTGAATGGGCATTTCGACCAAGCTCTGGCTTCCAATCCCGCGGCCGTACAGTTTGCGCTGGAGGCGGAAGCATGGCTGTCGCATTTTGAAGCGGCGGCTCCCGCTGCGCGAGCTTTGGCTACGGCATATCCCGGCCGGAGCGATTTCAGCGCCAAGGCATCGGCCCTCTACCGGTCACTGGCCGCCTACGATCCGCACGACACCGGCGTCGCGGTCGCCATGGCCCAGTATCAGCATGCAGCCGAGCCACGCGACCACAGCATCCTGGCGCGCATGGGCGACATCCTTGCCGACCGCGAACTCTTCAGCCGGGCGCGCACTTTCTGGGACCGCATTCCGGCCGCGCAGCCCGGGAAACCCGACGCTTACCTGGATACTGCAACCATTTATTGGGACTACTATCTCTACCGCGATGCGTTGCGCTGGATCGCCGCCGCCCGCAAGAAGTTCAACGATCCGGCGCTGTTCGCCTACCAGGCCGGCGCCATCGACGAAGGCCGGCGCGACGATGCCAGCGCCGTGCGTGAATATGCAGCCGGCGCGCTCCAAGGCCAGGACTTCGCGAATCAGCGCTTGCTGCGCCTGTTAAACCGGCCGGCGACGCGCGGCTTAGTCGACAGGACATCCGCGGCCGCCATGGCGTCCGACCCTTCGCCGCAGGCCGTCTCGCTGCGCATCGCGGTACTGGAAGCGCAGCAGCGTCGAAAAGATCTCGAAGCGCTGCTGCAGGCGCGCGTCGCGGTGGAGAACACGTCTACCGCCCTCGCGCAGCTTCAGGAGAATGCCCGCCGTCTGGGTTTCGACGGCATTGAGGAGCGTGCTAACGAGCGGCTGGCCGCCATCGCCAACGATCCGGTGGACAAGATGCGGCTGACCCTCGATTATGCGCGCCTTCTCGAATCGAAGAAGGATATCGCAGGCGCGGCGCGCGTGGCCGATGCCCTCTATCGCGAGCACCCGCTGATTCTCGGCGTGGTGCGCGGCGTAGTCGATTTTCACGTGCGCAATCACCAGCCCGCGGAAGCCATCAAGATCCTGCTCGACGCATCCAAGCGCGCCCGGACAGACCTGGCCGCGAGCTTCACCCTCGAATCGGCGCGAATCGCAACGGCGGCCGGCGAGTCCGATCGCGCGCGCACTCTGCTGGGGGAATTGCTGGCCGCCGATCCTCTACGCGCCGAATATCTGACCGCCATGGCCGACACATACCTGCAGGCTAAAGACGACCCCGGTTTCCGCGACTATCAGTTCGCGACCATCCAAGGGCTGAAACAATCCAAGTTGACACCCGCCGAGCGCGTCGAGCGGATCGCTACTGTCCGGCGCAGCCTGATTCCGGCGCTGAACCGATTGAAGGACAGTGCCGGGGCGGTGGACCAGTATATCGAGGTGGTCGACAGCTATCCCGAAGATGAGGCCCTCACTAAAGAGGCAGCGGCTTATGCCGTCGGTCACGGCCAGACGGCCCGGATGGTGGCGTTCTATCGCAAAACCATCGCCGCGGCGCCGCTCGACTATCGCTGGCCGATCGTACTTGCGCGCATCGAGACCGTGGCGGAGGACTATCCGGCAGCCATCGCCGATTACGAGCGCGGCATCAAAGCGCGGCCGGACCGCGCGGATCTGCTCGAAGCCAAAGGCCGGCTCGAAGAGCGGCTGATACGGTTCGACGATGCCATCAAGACCTATAGCCGGCTCTACGAACTGGCCTATCGCGATCCGCAGTGGCTCATCAGAGTGGCGGAATTGCGGGCCCGCACGGGGCAGCCAGCCGCGGCGGTGGCCGCGCTGCGGACCGCCATCGTCGGCGCTCGCGCCGAGACTGCCGACGCCGAATTCGAGATCTCCGCGCGGCTGGAATCCTGGCACATCCTGCCCGATGCCGCCGCTTTCGCCGAGCGCGGCGCAAACCTCGCGGGTTCCGATCTTTTCAAAGATGCCGGCAATGCGGCAATCTACGCGCGCATTATGGCCAAGGCGCGCCGCAGCGATGCGTTTCTCTCCCGCCTGGCCGTCGATAGCCCCGCGCTGCAACCGGTCCTGCAGGCGGTGGGGAGCATCGTCGACGAAACCTATACGCCGGAAGAGAAGGCGCGTTTCGAGCAGGCGGTAAGCTCGCGCGCGGCCCAGATTCCGCGGCAGGCTCGCGATGCCACCATCCTGCCGCTCATCGCGGCCGCTGGGTTAGTGGATCTCGAATCGCGATGGCGCCGCGAATCGATGGCTGCGCAAGCTGCGCACGTCGATCCGCGCTTCGTGATGCTGCAATCGCAACGCGGGCTCTACGGCGAGTTGGGCGTGCAGTTGGAGGACTACGCCGCGCAAAATACGGGCCGGCCCGTCGAAGGGAATGCTCTGGCCCAGGCCGCACAAGCATTCGTCGCCGATGGGGACATCGACAACCAGATGGGCGTGATGCGGAAGGCGCTGGCGCGCAACGCGCTCTCGGGCGATCTGCTGGACCGCTACCTGGCGCTGCTGGCCCGGCGGCAACCCGACGAACTGCTGGCCGTCGTGCGCGGCCACGGCTCTGATGAAATCCGCAACAGGGCCGTCCAATTGGCGATCGGCGGCGACCATCCCGGCCTGGCGTACTCGGCCATTCGAGCGCGCGGGATGGCGCTCACTCCGGTCTGGGCCAGCGCTTATACCGCGCTCACGGGCGAATACTTCGACGACCGCGTACCCGCTATCGACGCGGCGTTCCAGGCGGCGCTGGATACGCGCACCATCGGCGAACGGCTGCAGACGGTGCTCAAACCGGATTCCGTCATCGTGGGATCGGTCTGGTTCTACTACGGCGCGCGCTATGGCGATTATCTGGCCGCGGGCCAGACCGCAGCCGCCGAGCAATGGCTGCCGGCATCGCTGGAAGCCGCGCCTGGAAACCCGGACGCGTACATGGCGCTGGGCGATGCGTATGCCGAGCGCGGGCAAGGCCAGAAGGCGGTTACCGAATTCCAACATGCGCTGGAACTCGATCCGGACCGGACCGATGCCTACGACCACATCGCCCGCGTGCTCTGGCCGGAAGGCCGCCGGACTGAAGCGATTGTTCAATGGAAGGCCGCGCTCGCGACTTGTCTGCGGATTCAGAGCCGCGGCGTGCGCGTCCCCGAACCTTTCTGGGACCGCGTGGCGGAAATTATCACCGATATCGGCCAGCGCCATGCGCTCGCCGACTTGCGCGCCGATATGGTGCATTTGCTCGGCGATTACTACCAGCGCAATCGCGAATACCGCATCGACGAACTCGTCGCGCCGGCAGTGCGCGCCTCCGTGGAATCCGGTGAAGGTACCGGCTGGCTGGTGGAATTGGCGCGCTCCATGGAAAGCCCCGAGGCGATCTTTTCTGCGCTGATGCAAGACCCGGACATCACCGCGCCGCAGCGCATTACGATGCAACGCGAAATGGTAGCCATCTGGACGAAGCGGGTCGAATCGACCTTTGGCGATACTCGGGAACGGGCCGAAAGCAGGTTGACGCAAGCGCGCTGGCAGTTGACCTCTTTGCTGCTGGATGCAGGCGACGTGAAAGGCGCCTCCCTGGAATGGGGCCAGGTATCCAGCGCGGATGCCGCGAAGTACGATAGCAGCGTCGAGATCCGCCTGGCTTCCCGTACCGGAACACTCGCTGCCCTGCTCGAGCAGTATCGTTCCAATCCGGACAAAGCTCCGTCCACCGAGATTCTGCAGCGCGCGGCGGTAACGCTCCAGAAGGACGGCGAAGAGGCTGCCGCCCGCGCGGTGCTCGCCTTCCTCTACGACCGCGAAATCCGGAATGGACATCTGGAGGCAGCCAATTTCCTCGGCTTGGCCGAAGTGGATTTGCAGCGCGGCGATACTGCCGCGGCGGTCGCGCTGTTGAACCGGATGGCGCTGGTCGTGGATAGCCCGTCCGAAGACGGATTCGAAACCCTGTTGCCCGCGGCAGAACTGCTGGGCAAGTATGGGAAGATGGCGGAATCCGCCGGCTTCATCCGGCGCCGGATCCAAGCCGTGCCCTGGGACTCGGAAGCCAAAGTGCAGCTCGCCCGTACGCTTCCCAAGGATTCCACCGAGCGCCAGCGGCTGCTGACCGCCGCTGTGACCGATCGAGAAGCGGTCTACCCGCTGCGCGCCGAAGCCGCCCGATTGGCTGCTCCGCAACGGTTGGCGGACGTCTCCGGGACGGAGCTCGCACTGTTGTCCTCTGCCGCCATCGCACCCGATGCCGCCGAAAAACCATATCAGGTGGAGGCGCGCATTCAAGCCGCGGGCGCGGAAGGAGACCCCGAGGTCAAGCTCCGGCTGTGGCGCGACGCGCTGGCACTCGCTCCCGCGGACGGCCGCGTGCGCCTGGGTGCGCTGCGCTCCGCCATGGCACTGCGCCGCGATAGCCTCGCACTGGCGCTGGAACGGGCAGGCGGCCGCCCGGACATTAGATTCAACGAGGAGATGCATTTCCACCGGCGCCACGGCCGCTGGATGTAGGACCGCCAGCCCGGGCCTGCCTCTCTGTTTCCACAGAAGCAGCTCCCTGGCGACGAGCGTGCGGCCCTCGCCGAATCGCTGGCCGCTGCCGCCGAGCGCCTCGACGATCTGAGTATGGCGCGGAGTTATCTGCGCACGGCCATCGACCTGCGCCCGCCGGCAGCGCGCGATGCGCTCCAGCGCCGGTTAAACGCCCTCGCGGCCGAGCAGGATCGCCGCACTAAGAACGCCGCACGGCAGCCCGTAATCAAGAACGTGATCGAGCAGGACCAGGTGGTGCGTCCGCGAATTCTCGGGAGTGCGCAATGAAAAGAGCCGCGCTGTTTACCATGCTGCTGCTATCCGCCGCCGGATTCGCGTTCCTCCAAACGACTTCGCCGGCGCCAAACCTGGCGGCGCTGATGCCCAGCGGCGCGCTGCTCTATCTGGAGACCCCGGATTTCGGCCGGCTGCTTCGAGATTGGGATACATCCCAGGTCAAGGCCGATTGGCTGCAGAGTGGGAACTACGCCGTGTTCTCCCGTTCCAACCTGTTCACCAAGCTGCAGGAGGTGTACGGACAATACGGCGAGGCCGCGGGGTTCCGGCCCGGCCTCAAGAGTGCCGTCGAGATCGCCGGCACGGATTCCGCGCTGGCGCTCTATCAGATTCGTGAAGTCGAGTTCCTGTACATCAGCCGGATCGCCGAGGCCGACCTGGTGAAGGCTGAGTTGTGGACCGTCCGCGACAAGTTCGAACAACGCCAGGCGGGCGGCGTGCCGTTTTACTTGCGCACGGATCCGGCATCCAAACGCACGGTGGCATTCGCGTTCACTAAAGGCTACCTTCTGGTCGCCACCAGAGACGATCTCGTGGCACAGGCGCTCCAATTGCTCGCGGGCGCCTCCAGCCCCAACATCGCTTCCGACCGGTGGTACCACGATGCGGTCAGCGCGGCGCCGCATCCCGCGGAGCTGCGGCTGGTTATGAACCTGGAGTCGCTCGTCCGGAGCGTGTATTTCCGCTCGTACTGGATTCAGCGGAATGCACCCGTGGTCCGCCGGTATTGGGCCGAAGTTGCCGACGTCCAACGAACCGCCGATACCGTCACGGAAAACAGAGTGCTCCTGCGCGCCCCCGATGCGGCGGAACCAGCGCCCGCGGCGGCCGCCGATGCTGTTCCGGGCTTGCTGACGCTGGTTCCACCCGAGGCCGGCCTGTACAGAGCTTCGCGCGCCGGTGAGCCGTCCGAAGTGGCCGCCCTGATCGTACAGAAGCTGATCGCTTCGCAGCCGCGGAATTCGCGCGACTGGCGCGACGCTCCTGCCGCGATCTCGCCCGATAGCCCAGCAGGCAATGAAGGCGACTTGGAAACCCGCATTGACGAACAACCACTACCGCCGGACGCCGGCATTTCCGATTCGATCGCGGCGATTCGCGCTCTGGTCGAAAAGACCGGTAGCCGCGCGTTGCTGCTGGTTCAATCCAGTGCGCAACTATCCGGACCGTTTGTCCGGATGCGTTCCGTGATCGTCCTCGATGGCGCCCAGGATTGGGATCGGGCCACCGTCAGGGCCTCTCTCGGCGCTGCCGCGGGAAAACTGTGGACCACCTCCCGGCTTGGCGCGGGATGGGCTGGTGGAACCGCGGGGCGGCATCCGATCGAGCGTCTGGATGGGCTTGGAACGCTGATGTTTGCGCAGCGCGGCCGGCTTCTGTTTATCGGTAACGACACCCTCCTGCTCGCATCCGTGCTGGATCGGGCCGGCGCAAGACCATCAAGCGGCGCGCTCAGTTATGCCGCAGGCTTTCGGCATTTGCGCGAGCGATCCAACTGTGAGGGCGTGATGACGGCTCTCGATTTCAGCGCATCTCCTGGAAATGACCACGATCTCGATCAAGCACCAACATTCTTTTCCGGAAATGTCGGCAGTCTCAGCCGCGTACTTTCGAAGGTTACCGAGGTTCGCACCACGGAGGAGGAAAGAGGTGGCATTACCTTGCAGACCGTCGTGTATCAGATGCTGCCGTGAATACCAGGGTCAGCCGACTTACACCTATCGGCTGACATGACGTCAGCAGCTAGGGCGCCGACGAAGCCCTCCAGCGGCGCGACACTCCTCGGCGATTTCGGGGCCGAATGATCCGCCGACTCCAACACCGACAGGCGCGCCGCGTCCACGACGCACCGACGCCAGCCCGCCGCGCGGTCGCCCAAGCCCTTCAGCGTCGTGATGTCCGACGCGTTCAGGAGTGCTTGCGCCTGCTTGAGCGACAGCCAGTTGCCGGCGCGCACGCCAATGGATTTGGCACTCTTCACACACTGAATGCCGGCGGCCTACTCCGAAGCCGACAGGCCGCTGTCGGTCGCCTCCACCGCTAGCTTGGTGATGGCCGACATCCGCACGATGATCGAGGACGAGCCCAAGCCACGTTCGTCGAGCGTTACGCGCCAGGCGTTTACTGCGGCTTTTGGAAAGCCCGGCCGGGCTCCTGCGCGTACCAGGAGGAGAATTCGTCTAACGCCATGTTGTATTCGCGCGGAAATGCACGGGTCGGAGCGCTTCGGATACAAGCCTCTGCATTATCGACCGCTTATCTCAACTGGCCGAGACGCACGATTTGCGCGTGCCTACTTACCGTTAGCGCCCCGCCGAGCGCTTCACTCGCGAGGCTTTTTGGGGCCGTAGTCGACGTCATCCGACAGCTCGTTCGTGTCGCTGGCGGCGTCGAAGGGAAAGTGCTTGGCCAAGTCTTCGCCGACTGCTTCGATTCCCGCGATAAGGCCGCCCGTAAAATCACCTTGCTTGAACTTTTCAGACACGGTGCGGACGATGTGATGCCAAAACTCCTGGCCAACCCTTTCGTGGATGGCGCTGTCGCCTAACACGACGAACTTGCGGCGCGCCGGCACGACAAAGAATAACACGGCATTGCGGTCCCTCGTCGAGGTCATGCCCAGTCGCTCGAATGCCTTCTCGGAGGCTTTCCGGACATCGCCCCAGAATAGCGGCGACACGGAAACGCGGATCTCGCCGGAAGTCCGCCTCTCGGCTTTCTGAATCGCTTGCTTGATCCGTTCCCTGTCGATGGTTACCATGATCCGCTCGCTCCTCCACCGCCAGACCGTCCCCCGCCACCACCAAATCCCCCGCCGCCTCCACCGCCTCCAGCTCCACCGCCGCCGGACATGATGCTGGCCAGCAAGTAGAAGGCTAGTGCCGGATGGGTAATCAGCAAGGCGAGGATCAGTATCCCGGCGATCCCATAGAAGATCCATTGAAACAGGGTGATTGGCTTGGACTTCTGCGGCGCCGGCGCGGGCGGGGATGCATCGGCCTGCCCACCGATGACCGCGGTCAGCGAGTCGATAGCCGCCGTTACCGCGTCATCGGGATGGCCAGCCTGAATCCGCGGCGCCATCACTTCGTTAATGACACGCGACGCGATCGCATCGGGCACCACCGCCTCAAGTCCATAACCGACCTCGATCCTCATCTTGTGATCCTGGGACATGATGAAAAGGACCAGCCCATCATCAAGTCCCTTGCGGCCCACCTTCCATTTTGCGAAGGCCCGGACGGCCCAGTCCTCGATCGGCGCACCGCCCGTCGTTGGGGCGATGTAGACAATCAATTGATGGCCTGTGGCCTGCTCGTAGGCGGCGAGGCGTCCGTCCAGTGTGCGCACCGCTTCTGGCGACAGGAAGTTTGCGGTGTCCGTAACCCATTGGGTTGGCGGCGGAGGGATGGGCATCTCAGCCGCGTATAGCAGCCTCGTCGAAACGAGGACTATAAGAACGAGCAAACTACGCCGCAGAAGCAACTTAGAACTTCACCTCTGGCGCCTTTTCGCTTCCGGATTGTGCCTGGAAGTAAGGCTTGGTTGCGAATCTATCGCCGAAGAACCCGACGATCAGAACTGCTGGAAAACTGCTCCGGCGGGTATTGAAGGCTTGCGCTGCCTCATTGAACCTCTGTCGCTCAACAGTAATGCGATTCTCGGTGCCCTCGAGTTGCGCTTGAAGGTCGCGGAAGTTGGCGGTCGCTTTGAGCTGCGGATAGTTTTCGGTGACGACCAGCAAGTGAGACAGCGCCGAAGACAACCCTTGCTGCGCCTCCTGATAACGTTGGAAGGCTGCCGGATCCTTGGTGATGTCGGCCAGTGCGGCGGGTGTGACCTGGCCGACCTTGGCGCGCGCCTCCGTAACCGCTGTCATGGTGCTTTGCTCAAAGTTTGCAGCGCCTTTGACGGTCGCCACCAGATTGGGAACCAGATCGGCACGCCGCTGGTATGCATTTTGGACCTGGGCCCATTGCGCTTGCGTGGCCTGATCGAGTTGCACAAGCGAGTTGTAGATTCCGCTGATCGAAACTCCCACGATCAGCCCGAAGACGATTATCACGCCGACACAACCAATGGCTATCTTTTTCCCCATTTACGCTCCATTCTGCGCTTCAATTATACTCCGAGTCCGACATGAAGATGGTCATTTCCCGCTGCCGTCCAGGGGATGAAGTCAGCGATCTTGGCGAGAGTAGCTTCATTTTTGCCGGGCTTGTGGCGGGCCGACAGCGCACCTGGGGCGGTGCCGCGCGCCTTATTTCGTCTTCCCGGTACGGGTTTCTGTGTTCGCAATCGCGGCTCAGCGCCTCCCTGCAGGCAAGGGATCATCCGTCAAG
>Ga0187871_10004737_pt1 | contig 10095 bp, 8 predicted proteins | sample June2016WEW_16_1_FD_132988 | JGI IMG/M metagenome (GOLD analysis project Ga0187871, IMG submission 132988) | Peatland microbial communities from SPRUCE experiment site at the Marcell Experimental Forest, Minnesota, USA - June2016WEW_16_10 | ecosystem: Environmental > Terrestrial > Soil >...
CTGTTGCCGCGTTCCTCTCGCTGATGGCCGTGCCCTACCTGGCCGGGCAGGTGGCAGAATCCCAGGCATCGCCCACGCCCGCAGCTCCGCAGGCCGCGGCTAATGGGAATGCGGTCCCCAGCAGGGATACGGCTGTGTTAGCCGGTTACCGCATTGGTGCCGGCGACGTCTTGCAAATCGTGGTCTGGAAGGAGCCGGATGCCTCGGTACCATCGGTAGTGGTACGGGCTGACGGGAAGATCTCTGTTCCGTTGGTCAAAGACGTCGACGTTCTCGGCATGACTCCGGCTGAACTGGAATCGATCCTGGCGGCAAAGCTGAGCCAATTCATCCACGGCGCGGATGTGACCGTGGTTCCGAAGGAAATCCACAGCCAGAAGATCTACCTTCTCGGGGCGGTAAAGAGGGAGGGGCCCGTGATCCTCCACTCGTCGATGACCGTGCTGCAGGCTATTATGGAGGGCGGCGGATTGACGGAATTCGCCAAGCCCAAGAAGATCTATATTCTGCGAAAGGTGAACGGACAACCATGGCGCCTGCGGTTTGATTTCAATGCCGTCATCAAGGGTCAGAAGATGGAGCAAAACATCGTCCTGCTGCCCGAGGATGTCGTGGTCGTTCCGCACTAGGCGCTTGGCCTAGTAATACTACGAGTTTACTACTCGTACCGTACCTATTTCCCACCCGTTTTTTAGCACATTTGAACCTTGACAAAATTTGGGATTTAACGCTAAACTCGGTCTGCAATTAGAAAGTTGCACGTCGGGCGGTGCAACTGGCTGTGCGGATTCTACTCCGAATTTTCTGGGAAGGACGAGGTGTGTCTTGATTATAGTGACGGTGGTGTCAACAAGCCAAGAGACATGCAGTTTCATACAGGAAATCGCCGGGAGCCGTCCATCCATTCTTTTCTCCATCGCCGATTCTGTGGCAGATATTGCCGCCGACTCCGATATTTACATCTGGGATTTTGAGCCTGGTCTCGAGCTTCCCGCGAGTCTCGCTCACTCTGAGGCCAGCCGGCATTTGTTTCTGGTGCGGCGTCAGGATTTGCCTGCGTTTCGGTCCATTAGCGCGCAGCGGCCTGGCGTGGGTATCCTGCTGAAACCCGTGGCTTGGCCGGTACTGGAAGCCTTTCTGGAGAATGCCGCCAAACCGATGGACCGGGACGGTTCTTTGAAGGCCGGCCAGGACGAGATCTTGCAGAGCCTGATCCAGGCCAACCTGCAATTGCAGGAGTACGATCAGGACCGAACCAATTTCCTGGCGCGCGCAGTCCATGACTTCCGTGCGCCTCTCACCGCTTTCAGCGGTTATTGTGGCCTTCTGCTCGGCGAGCAACTGGGTCCGTTGGAGCCTGAACAAAAGGAAGTATTGATGCGGATGGAACACAGCGCCAAGCGTCTCTCCCGCATGGCTTCCGGCATGTTCCAGCTCAGTGTCGGAAGGCTGGTCGAGAGCAAATTGCACCTGCAGGCCGGCGATTTGCGGGAGTGCGTGGAACAGGCCGTGCACGAAGTGCTGCCGCTTACCAATCAGAAGGGAATCGAGGTTCTGCTCGACTGGGTCGCGCCACCAGCATCGCTGCATTTTGAGTCCTCTCAAATGGAGCAGGTATTTGTCAATCTGCTCGAAAATGCCTGCAAGTTCACGCCAAAGTTCGGAGTGATCGAGATTAGCGGATATCCGTGGCGTTGCGATCACCGATCCCACGAGAACCCCATGGTGTCCTGTAGCCTGGCACAGGGTTTTGCGTCCGTAAACGCCTTCCGGATCGATGTACGCGATTCAGGGCCGGGCGTTCCGGCTCCCTACTTGAAGGGAATTTTCGAAGAGTACGCTACTTATTCGGGCGGGTGCGACCGGGCCGGCGGCGGGCTCGGACTAGCAATCTGTAAATCGATTATCGGCCGGCATCAGGGCCGCATCTGGGCCGAGAACGCGCCTGAGGGCACCGTTTTCGCATTGTCGCTGCCCATGGATTCTAACGGACCACAGGGCCGGACAAACTGGGATCATCGCAGTAAGCCGGCTGTATTATTGGAGGCGTAGATTAAGTGATGATGCGCTCGGCAGCAAACGGACGTACGATCTGTATCGCGGAAGACGACCCCGAGGTACGCAACTACATGGAAATGGCTCTGGTATGCCAAGGCTACTCCGTGGAGGCAGTCCAGGATGGGGAAGAACTCCTGGCCTATCTGCAGTATGGATATCCCAAGGTTTCGGCCGTATTCCTGGATCTGATCATGCCGCGGAAGGATGGCATGGAGACCCTGCGTGAGATTCGAGCGGCGTATAAGGATTTGCCGGTCGTTATGATTTCCGGCGCATCCTCGCCCCTGAATATCGTCGAGGCGATGCGAAATGGCGCGACCAATTTCCTGGGTAAGCCCGTCAGTCCCGACGATCTGCGCAACGCTTTGGAACGGACGCTCACAGAGAAAGCGCGGCCCCGCACGGTAACTTCCGAACGACTTCAGTTGCAATCGCCGAAAGAGGCTTACGTCAGCGCCAATCCCCGCATGCAGGAGATCGAGTCGATCGTCGACCAGGTCGGCTGGTCCGAAGCGCCGGTCCTGATCCAAGGCGAGACCGGTGTAGGCAAGGAAGTGCTTGCCCGCGCCCTGCACGCCCGGTCGCCCCGGTCCGCCAAGCCCTTCATCAAATTGAACTGCGCCGCGCTCCCCTCCGAGCTGGTCGAAAGCGAACTGTTCGGATACGAGCGAGGAGCGTTCACGGGCGCGTTTCAGAAGAAACCCGGCATGTTTGAGCTGGCAGACGGGGGCACCCTTCTGCTCGACGAAATCGGCGACATGGATTTCAAGCTCCAGGCCAAGCTCTTGCAGGTCCTTCAAGACCAGGCCTTTCAACGGCTGGGAGGCAAGGAGACGGTGCAAGTGGACGTGCGCATCATGGCGGCCACGCATAACGATCTGGAGAAGGCCATGATTGCCGGAAGATTCCGCGAGGATCTTTATTATCGGCTCAATATCATCAACCTGCACCTTCCGCCCCTCCGTGAGCGCAAGGAAGATATTCTGCCACTGGCCGACGTGCTCCTCCGGAAGCACGCCGCTTCTGGCGCCGCGCTTCCGTCCATTCCGTCGAGCTGCGGTCAATCCCTCCTCGCGTACGATTGGCCGGGTAACATCCGGGAACTCGAGAACCTGATGCGCAGACTGATTGTCCTGCGCAACCCGGACTTGATCGCCGAAGAGTTGCGTGCCAAGTCCGCCCGCAGGGTTGTGGGCCAGACTCTGCCGGCTCAGACCCAGCACGTGAGGGTGGCGGAGCCCATTCTGCAGCAAGTCACCAAGGCCAAGCAACACGCTGAGTCCGAGGCGATCCTGACCGCTCTCAACGCCACCCGCTGGAACCGCAAACAGGCTGCCGTGCAATTGAACATCGAGTACAAGGCGTTGTTGTACAAAATGAAGAAGCTCAGGATCGATGCGGAAGTCACCACGTTTCACCCCAAGATGGCAGCGCACGGCGCCTGACCTTGAGCTCGTCCGGCCTTGGATAACTGCCGATAACTGCCGCAAATTGAAATACCAGCACGCCGGATTCGAGGAGAGTTGTAAGCTAGAGGGGAAGGATCGCCACGCGTGACGGGAAGCCGCTTGCTGCTTGTTCGGACCATACTGTTGTTAGGCTGCGGGCTAGGCCTGATGGCGCAGTCTGACTCCCCAAAACCTCAGTCCCCACAGCCAGATCCCCAACAGGCCGAACCGCCGCCGTCTGACTCACAACAAGCGGATTCCTCTGCGGCTGATTCCGGTCAGGAATACAGCGGACCCGCAATTCTAAGCCGGGGCCAAACTCCCTCCCTGCAGGGCATGGTGCCGGTCGCCTTCCGTCCGTACATTGGCGTGAGCGGGACCTACAATACGGGCTTACTACCGGTCGAGGTAACCTCCACCGGTCACATTCCTTCCAGTGATGCGTATGGGGAGGAGATAGATCTGGGCGCCTACATTTATCGCGTCTTCAAGGGCACCACCCTGGCGCTGGATTTGGGCGGGTATTTGCGGCACTACACCAATTCCTACTCGGAAGGCGCCAATCAGTTCCTGTCCCTCAGCCTCACACACGAGATCACCAAGCGCGTGATGTTTACGCTGCGAACCCAGGCCGGCCTGTACACCCTCAATGATTATTCCCTGTCCGCGCCGCTGGGTGGCCTGGATTCGAATTATCTTCCGCTTCCTCAAGATCAGATCTTCGATAATCGCGTTATATTCACGAGCGCCTCCGGAGATCTGACCTATCTCCTGTCGCCCGTGCTGTCATTCAGTGTTGGGGCGAACGGCTCTCTAGTGCGTCGGGAATCGAGCGCACTTTACGGCTCGACCGGCGCCGGAGCGCACGGGGATTTGCAGTACCGGATCAGCCGGCATACCACCATAGGGGCGGACTACAGCTACATGTACTTCGGCTACACTCGGGGCTTCGGCAATTCGGATATACACTCGGTGGGCATTAGTTACAGCGCTCAGATTTCGCCGCACCTGCAGCTATCCGCCAATATCGGCGGCACCCGTGTGGAGAGCACCAGTCTGGCCGACATCACACTCGACCCGGCGGTGGCGGCGATACTCGGCGAATCAGAAGCCATTCAAGCCGCCTATCACCTCAACTACGTGCCCGCCATACAAGCACAACTGGCGAATACTTTCCGCCGCTCGCAGTTTACGCTGTCCTACAACAACCGTGTGACGCCTGGCAACGGAGTTTACACCATATCCAGGAATAACACCGGGGGAGCATATTATAGCTATTCCGGCGTGCACTACTGGAATTTTGGCGCGAGCGCCAGTTACGGCCGGATGTCTAGTCTGGCGCAGACGCTCGGAGCGTACACTTCCTACGGCGGAGGGGCCGGCGTTACACGGGAACTCGGCAAAGGGTTGCATGCCGTGGTACGCCTGGACGCGCGCCACAACGATATCGCCAGCGGAGCGCTGTACCGGCGTACCCAATACTCGGCCTCGCTCGGAGTGACTTTCAGCCCGGGCGATGTACCGTTACGGCTGTGGTAGCGTCCGGCGAGACGACTAGACAAGGGTTTACCAGGACAAATAACGCTGGACAACGCGTCGAATTAACGCAGAAATAACGCGGAGCCAGGTGCCGATTAATCCCCACCGGCTCAGTCTGGAGCGTGGCATCCACCCAGATTGGTCCCCATAAGTCGCTGATAATGGATCGCTTATGAGGTACGCTTGCAAAGCCAGGCTACAAATCCTGAGGAGCGCTCCAAGAACGTAGGCGGCGTTATTTTCGCGTTATTCTAACGCGGGAACCGCTACCGAAGGACATGCTCGTCCGGGCTTCAGCCGGAGATCCAGGCTGTACCGGAAGCTGGAGGCGGCGCGGAAGCAACGGCAGATTCGTCGCCAGCAAGCCGCATGATCGGTAGCCGCTTGGGCGGGTAGTTTTTGGATGGTCCGCACCCGAATGGATCCGACTGATGGGAGCGGCCCGCGCCGGACCGCGCTAACCCGAAAAGTGGGAACAAATCAGAATTCAACGAGGCGGAAATCCCAAGGTTTCTCCTTCAGCGGCGGCTGCGCCTGCAGACGGCCTACGACCTCGCGCAAGCCCGGCTGCCACCCTGCCTGCATGGGCGCGGCTTTAGGCCACCACCGTCGGCCTGATCATATAGCGTCGGGGGCCATCTGCCGATAAATTGCGGCATTCCGGTGCGTTCCCATCCTGCATTTTGATAAGCTCGTTTGCAGGATTCAACGATGGCTCGGGATAAAAAACGACGCGGAGGAAAGACGAACCCGAAGGAGCCACCACACCCGCCCCGGCAATCAGGATTCCAAGCGGGCGGCGCAGCCGTGAACCGTCAGCGGGAGGCTCGTTTCCGTATCATCGGGGCCTTGGTCCGACTGTCGATTCCAACCTCCCGCTGGCCGGAGTTCGTTCAAGCGTTTTACTCCGACCCAAGTCAGAAATATCACCAACGTGTCTCTCCGTCCCCATTCCGGGCTCCTGCTTTCGATCGCCTGAATCAGTCGCCCCAAGACTGGAAGAAGGCAGCTGACAGTGCGTGGAAGCGCCATCGGGATCGGTTCCTGCAAACCTTCCCGTCTTGGGTGGCCGCGGGAGTGGACGAGGAAATCGTCGAAACGGCCACCCGAGGCCCAGGAAAGAAACCATCCACCGTGGCCGCGAGCCGGCGACGTGGCGAGAACACGTCCATGGATCGGCGGTATGCATGGGCTGCCAACTACCTGCTCGGGGTTCCATTAAAGCAAATCGCTGGTAACGATGAGGATGTGTCCACGGTCGGGCGAGTCGCCAGAGACATCATCCGATCTGCCGGTTGGCCAACCAAACCCAGAACCAATCCCAACGCTCACGCCGCCAGAATCTACGAAGCGTTTCCGAAGGTGAAATATCACCGCACGAAACCGCAGCGCATTGTCCAGGACGCCCAGGAGGAAGCCGCACTGGGCGATGATTGGACGGGTATGCCGGGCGGCAAGAAGTGAAGGTCTTTCGCGTACGGTGGTGATCGGGCAGTGGGTACGCCCGGAAAGAAAGACGACAAGCCGCCAGAAGAAGACTGAAGCAGGCCACAAGATAGCCCCCGACCCTTCCGGTCATCTCCCCCATGAAAAACGGCAATAAGCGAAATCTGCCTATTGCCGTTTCTTTTCATGGACTTACTTGGATCATGAGCGTAATGTAGGGTTAGGCTATGTATCATGTCCAACCAGGAAAGGAAAGACACACCCTCGAAGGCCGCCGCCGTTCCGCCACCGGGTCGGGATATTACGGAACTGGGGCAACTGGTCTCCGTGGCAGCCCTGCACACACTCCGGCGCGCCATGTTCGATCCCCGCGCTTCGACCCGCATGCGTGCCGCGCAGGTTCTACTTGAAATGGGACTCCGTACCGCAGCGATGCAAGATGAGATGGCGCAGTTAGCCCGACTAGAAAAGCTCGATCCCAGCAAGGCAGCACTCGAACGTTTTACCGAGGGTGATTTGCGCAGGCTTCAAGAACTGACCATGGACCGGGACGAAGGGATCGACTTGGACGCGCAGCAGATGGCCCTTGCCAGAAAATTCGCGGCACTGGAAGAGGAGATCCGGGCGAACAAGCTACGTCGCCTGGGCAGAAGACAGCCGCCAACACCAAAGTGACAAAAATGCAACCCATACCATTACAACCCCTACCAATACAAGGTCCCTTGACCGAAACCGAAAACCCAGCCACAGATGGCGGACCACGGGAGCCATCAACCAAAAGGACTGCCTTCAGCATCGATCCTCCCGAGGTCAAGAGGCTACTGCAAAGGCAAATCCACACAAGTGCCTTCGTTCTCCCCTGGGAGAATCGAGAACGATTCGAGCGTTTGCGGATCAGGCTGGCGATGGAACTAAAGCCAGTCGGTGTGATGGAGCAGGTACGCGTCGATCAAATCGCCGGATGCATCTGGCGGCTGGAGAAGTGCCAGGGAATCGAATCCGGAATTACCGCAATCGTCAACCTGGGACTTTTCGCCGCCCGCGTGAAAAAAATGGGGGGTGAGGCCTCGACTCCCTACGATCTGACCCATTACTGGCCGCCCGATGCCGAGGATGTCGAGGGATCACCTCCTACGAAGAGCGAACGCAACGGGATCGACGGGCAACCAGAGTGCACCTTTCGGCCGTATCTGATCGATTTGGCACTCGCATTCATAAGCATCGACAGTCGCGATCCACTGGCTCGAGTGCAGCAACTCGAAAAACATATCAACGACGTAATGCATCGCGCGCAGCACGAACTCGAGAGACTTCAGGCCCGGCGCAGGGCCCCGTTCATAATTCCAACAGCTGTCCTGGACCTCGATTATTCGGACATCGACGATGAGCTGGAACGGCGGCGTGCGGCACGAAATAACCCAAGGCCCGGTCGCCGGAAACAGACCCGAGCCACCCGACTAAATCAGCAAACGAAAGAACATGCAAGTGACGCCGGGGTCACCCCGGCTTAGCAGAAAGGACAAATAAATGTTATCTCCAAACTCTTCGGAATCATCCTCCAGCCGCACCACGACCGGCCAGTGGAGCCCCGGCGCCAGCGGCAACTCTGCCGGCCGCCCTATCGGCAGCCGCAACAAGTCTACCGTCTACCTGGAAGAGCTGTTGCGCTCCCGCCAGGATGCTCTGATCGAAAAGGCCATCGAATTGGCATTAGAGAAGAACGATTCTATAGCTCTCCGCCTTTGTATCGAGCGGCTTCTGCCGGTCCTCAAGGAACGGCGGATCGAATTACCGCTGCCGGTAGTCAACGACTGCAAACAGGCCGCCGCTGCCGGCGCCGCCATCTTGACCGGTATCGGAGAGGGACAAATCACGCCCGGCGAGGGAGCCGTACTGGCCGGGATCGTAGAAAAACAGAGACTGGCGATCACAGCCCAACGCGCGGAAGAATCGCAGCAGGAGCGCGAACAGGAGAGCAGAATGCTGGCGGCGGAAATCGAGAAACTGGGCCGCGTAAGTGGGACGAAGAGTCCGGAGAATGGCGACAGTAAACCAGCCCTGCCGTCGCAGGCTCCCGGAGGCACCGAGTCAGAGCGGCGTCCGGACTAGCGCGACGGTGATTAAGACGATCCCTGTTAATCACCTGTTATTAACAGGGAACCGGCGGCCGGACGCCCGCTTGCCATGGCTTCTACGGGATCCAGGGGCGGAATGTTGGAAGAGGGGGTGTGGGGGAGAAACCTTTCGAAGGTTTCGCCCACACTGGCCCGGCCTAACCTGCACACCAAAATCTCTCAGGGCCTCGCAAATCCGAGCAAAACCTCGCATAACCGATAGACTCGTTTTCGGGGTCTCACACTATTTGCCGTCAAGCACAGAATTACTCCATCGTTTCAATAGCTTACAGCCAGATCTTGTCACTCTCCCCGCGAGTGTGCTAATAATGGTCTTCGGACTCCGCTACCCGGATTCCGACAGACCCCTAAATTCACAAACCGATACATGGAGGTTCGACCGTAATGAAAATTCGTCCGCTTTATGACCGTATCGTGGTCAAACGGATCGAGGAAAAGGAAACCATGCAGGGTGGCCTTTACATCCCCGATTCCGCCAAGGAAAAACCGCAGGAAGGCGAAGTCGTCGCCGTGGGCAAGGGCAAGCGCCTGGAAGATGGCAAAGTCGTGCCGCTGGACGTCGAGGTGGGCAATCGCATCCTGTTTGGCAAGTATTCCGGCAGCGACATCAAGCTGGATGGCGATGAGTTCATGATCATGCGCGAGGATGAAGTCCTCGGCATTTTGGAAAGTCAGCCCGTAGTGGCCAAGAAGGCTTCCTAAGGAGGAGAGAGATCAATGGCGAAACAGATTGTATACGCAGAGAATTCCCGTCAAGCGATTTTGCGCGGCGTCAACCAGTTGGCCGACGCCGTGAAAGTGACGCTCGGCCCCAAGGGCCGCAATGTCGTTCTAGAGAAGAAGTTCGGCGGCCCCAACATCACCAAAGACGGTGTCACTGTGGCCAAAGAGATCGAGCTGAAAGATCCGCTCGAGAACATGGGCGCCCAAATGGTGCGCGAAGTGGCCTCCAAGACTTCGGATGTGGCCGGCGACGGCACCACCACCGCCACCATCCTGGCGCAGTCCATCTACCGCGAAGGCGTAAAGGCCGTAGCGGCGGGCGCCAATCCGATGGCCCTGAAGCGCGGCATCGACAAAGCGGTGGAAGCGGCCGTCGAGGCCGTCAAGAAGCTCTCCAAGCCGGTATCCGGCGAGATGATCGCCCAGGTTGGCACCATTTCCGCCAACAGCGATTCCACCATCGGCAACATCATTGCCGAAGCGATGAAGAAAGTCGGCAAGGATGGCGTGATCACGGTTGAGGAATCCAAGACCATGGTCACGGAACTGAGCACCGTGGACGGCATGCAGTTCGACCGCGGCTACCTCTCTCCCTACTTCGTCTCCGACCCCGAGCGCATGGAGTCCGTACTCGAAGATCCCTACATCCTCATCCACGAGAAGAAGATCAGCAACATGAAAGACCTGCTGCCGCTGCTCGAGCAGATCGCGCGCTCCGGCAAGCCGCTGCTGATCATCGCCGAGGA
>Ga0187871_10004739_pt1 | contig 10090 bp, 18 predicted proteins | sample June2016WEW_16_1_FD_132988 | JGI IMG/M metagenome (GOLD analysis project Ga0187871, IMG submission 132988) | Peatland microbial communities from SPRUCE experiment site at the Marcell Experimental Forest, Minnesota, USA - June2016WEW_16_10 | ecosystem: Environmental > Terrestrial > Soil >...
GAAATGATGCGAAACTTCGAGTTGCAGCGCGACAAAGAGTTTACGTCCCATGTTTGCGCCGATCACCCCAAGGAGGATTAGGTACCCACCGGCCCGATCAAAATATCGAGGCGCCGCCTCCCCGGAGGTCCCGGCGCAATCCGATCGGGCAAACTTATGTAATTCCACCGTAACCAGTGCAATGTAATCTTTCATGAAATTGGCCTAAACCGTAATGTCGTCCTGTGTGGGCGGAATGATTCGCACGAAAAGTGCATCTGATCTTCTGTTCATCGTTAGCCCGAGAGGCGCAATTCGGCCTGCGAGGTACCCTGCGCCAAAGCACCAAGGAACATGAGCCCAGACCCAATCACCGCGATTACCGCTTGGACGCACCGATCGAGCAACGAGAAGATTCGGCAGTACGGGCGCGGCGAGGAGCCGGGCCTCAGCGAAGTTGAGCGCTACCTGACCGAGTACGGCATCACCGCCAAGAGTTTCCCCGTCAAGGGCGAGGATGGGCGCGAAGTCACCTTCCGCGGTGAGCGGAAGAAGCTGAAGGGTTTGGTCAAGCATCTGCTGGGAGAAGCAATCGACGATTCGTGGGAATGGGGTACGTTTCACTGATCTGCCGAACCGAACGAAAGCTCCACTCGAAGCAGAGCTTGAGCCGCTGAAACGGCCCCAACGGCTCGAGCCTTCGGCAAGACAGAGTTCCACGGTTGATGAAACCAGCGATTTCACACATTGACCCTCGGAACCGGGGCGGCTGAGGTCGATGAGTGTAATTGGCGATTTTTCGCCAACAAACGATCTGAGGTACTTTGTAGAATTGGTTCAGGTCCTTTCCACGTTAATGCCAAATCGTCTGAGTCGATCCATCCGCTGCCCTTACTGCAGAATCGGAGACGAATTTCGCCCAATGCTAAACCGCGTGGAGGGCTGGTTACGCTGCGAGAGCTGCGGCCATGACGCTATGCCGCTAGACCCCGAGTTCAGATGCGCGTGTTCGAACTGCGATGCTTCTCAGTCACGCCTATTCAGGACCCAAGTCAAAGACGCAGATTAGCGTCCGAGGCGATAGCCTCATAATCCACCCCTGTCGGATTTTGAGCAGAATCGAAATATTACAACAGTCAGGCACGCGGACGGTTGGTGGCGTTGTGGACTTCTTCAGCCTACTCAAAGGCCGACTGCATAGTGTTTCGTTTTGCTCAGACCCAAAGCCAGAATCTAGCCCATCATGTCTGCAGGGGTGACTTCGATGCCCTACGTGTTCGACTGGAGGGACTATGTTAGGTATGGGTGTGGTCGGAACTATTATTGTGATTCTGGTGATTGTGTGGCTCGTGCGTCGCGTTTGACGCGGGTTTCTCAAGAGGCGTCTTCGATGCGATTGATCGCAAATTGGAGGAAGTGGAATGGCTACTCAACTATGCCAGAAATGCAAACAAGCGCATCCCGGTCGCGTCTGCGATTACGACGAACAAGGTGAGTGCGCCGAGACGATTGATGCCAAGGAGGCTGCTCAACCCAGCGACGCACCATCAAACGACGGAGTCGGCGCACCTTCCGATCCACCATCTGCTGGACGGCACAGTAACAAAGTTTGAATCGGGTTCGGTGATTCGGTCTGGCGTGAGCGCTCTTGACCAGACTGGCCGAATCCGAGTTGGTAGCATCAACTTCTAGAGCCCCGTCACACGCCAGCCGAAACTATAAACTTGTAACCGGCTCCCGTTCGGGTTATTCAGCCGAGGAGTAAGACCATGACGTACTTAATGACTAAACCATGCCCCATCTGCAAGAAACAATTGTCTAAGCAACTACCTACCGAAAGCGTAAAGTGTTCCTGCGGTAACCATGTTTGGCAGGGCTAGATCCAGCGATAGGCGATCGCCCATTCTGATGCCCGCGCGACTACGCAGTCACGCATCTTCGCGGTGCTGCCGGGAGATTTGGAACGCATACAGGCCTCAAGTATGTAGCGCTCGGCTTCGTCCCGATGAGCTTAGAACGGGTTGACCTGGGGAAAGTGAATCTTCAGTTTCTCGCAAATGAAGAGAATCAGGATCGCGCCGAGTGTGGAAAAAATGAGACCAGCAGGGTGGTACCGTTCGTTTGTCGGGCGCCAAAGCATGTGACTAACGCCGCCACCGATGATCGATCCGATGATGCCGAGCACGGTTGTCCAGAACATCGTCATATGGACGTGCATCACCGTTTTCCCGATGAACCCCGAGATTAGCCCAATCAGGATATACCAGATTAAGTGAAACATACTTTACCCTCAGCGTTTGGCTTCAGAACGTCTCGTTGGCCCTCTTCGTGCGACCCCGCCGCGTGCGGCGGAAGATCGAGACACGGTGTTTTCTGGGTCAGAACAAAGTTCATTTCGTTCGCCAGTTCCGTCAACTTCTCAGGATCTTGTTCGCCAAGGCACCGGGCCGCCAATTCTTTCCACCGCTCAAAGTTTTTCGACACATCGTCCTGATTTCCTTCGATACGACAAATTTTGGGACGCTCTCGCAGGCTCAACTTTTCCCGTCGTACCGGGTCCACGTTGTAATCCGAAGTCACAAGTGTGAGTAGACAGATTAGGCTCACAGCCAAACATCCGTCTGTCCAATATTGACCACATCGACGGGTAATGCCGTCCAGACTGTCAGTGCGCTATCTCGGCTGCAAACAGAATCTGGGACACCCGATCAATACAGGCCAAGGCGCTGACAACTTTATTTGTTTCCTCGCCAGACATTCTCCCCAGCACCCGCAATCACCTACGGCCTCGAGACTAGAAAGGGAACATTGATGCCTTAACATGCAACTCTGCTGCTTTGCCGGTCCATCGAAGCCTGCAACTATTACAGCATTGCAATGTTTCAGGAGGACCTCGATGAAACGCGCCAATCGATCAGCCAAACTGTGGGCTGCTGCCTTTGTGTTTTCCTTCGTCGCTTTCAATTCTCAATCTGGCGTATGTCAATCGTCTGCCCAGCGAGCCCAGTCTTTGGACGAGCGTCTACCCCTGCTCTTCGAACAAAACGTAGGACAGACAAAATCTCAAGTGCAGTACCTGGCCCGCTCAGGACGATACCAGGTCTATTTGCTCCACAACGGGGCTGTGCTGAAGGTCGCTGGCAAGGAGCGCAACGCCGTGGTCCGGACGACCCTGCGCAAGGCAAACGAGAACGCTCCGGTTGACGGCGTAGAGCCACAGTCCGCCAAGACAAACTATCTGCTCGGCCCTAGCACTGCCTGGAAGACAGGCGTCGCGAACTTCGCTGCCGTGAAGTATGAGGGAGTGTACCCGGGAATCAATCTCAAGTATTACAGCCGGCAGCAACAACTGGAATATGACTTCGACGTCGCACCACTAGCCGATCCATCCACGATCTCGCTAAATATCGAGGGCGCAGACAAAATCACAATGGACAAAGATGGCGCGCTGGTGCTGAAGACAGTAGCGGGAAATGTGCGTTGGCTGAAGCCATTGGCGTATCAGCAATCGGAAACCGGCCGTCAGCCCGTCGCCGCCGCGTACCGCATCCACGGAAATCACGTCAGCTTCAAGCTTGGAGCTTACGACCGAGCAAAGTCTCTGGTCATTGATCCAGCCATGGTCTACGGAACGTTTCTCGACGGAAGCACCGCTGATCGCTACACCGGCTTTCTGGTTGACTCCGCCGGCTTCGCCTACATTGTCGGCTATACCTTATCCTCCGACTTCCCGGTCACTCCTGGCGCCTACCAGAATTTTCACACGCAGAATTACGAGGCTTTCGTTTCCAAGTTAAGCCAGGATGGCTCGTACCTTCTCTGGTCGACGATGGTTGGAGGTACGGGGCCTAACACTGGATCGTCGCCGGGCGGCTTCGCGTTAGACCCCACCGGAAACGTGTACATTGTCGGGGTAACCGGCGACTATACCGTCAACAATAACAGCGGGGCTCTGATTCCCTCCGTTTCCACATTTCCTACAAGCGCAGGCGCGTACAACCGCACGGAGCTCGCCGGCTGGCGTGAGTTCCTGGTGAAACTGAACAGTACGGGCAGCGCTTTGGACTTCTCGACTTTCCTGAGCGACCAACCCAACATCATTCCTTTCGCGGTGGCCGTCGATTCCGCGAGCAATGTATATGTGACCGGAGAATACAACCATGCCAGCGGCCTTGTCGCCCCGTTCCCGGCTACATCCGGCGCTTACCAATCGACCTACGGGGGCGACAACGACGCTTTCGTCATGAAGTTCAATTCGACGGGAACCACGTTGGACTATGCCACACTCGTCGGCGGCGAATACGACGACATTGCCTACCAGATCATGGTGGATTCCGCCGGAAACGCAACCATCGATGGCCCCACCTACTCCCCTGATTACCCCATCACCTCGAACGGCCTCAGGCAAGCCAGCAACGCCGGGGGCTTCATCACTACATTGAATACCACCGGCACCGGGCTGATTTATTCCACCGTGCTCAACGATGTGGCGAACATCAAAGTAAAGCGCGATGCTGCTGGCTACTACTATGCCGGAGGTTCGGCGGGCCTGAACTTGCCAACCACAAAAACCGCTTTCCAGCGAACTTTTCCCAGTACTGCAACTCAAACCCACCAGGGTTTTCTTACCGAAATCGACCCGTCCGGGAATCTGGTCTATTCGTCTTATCTGGGCGGCAAGGTAGCCTCTCCGACGTCGGAGGACACACAGATTCTGCTCGTATCACCCAATAGCATGGTCGTTGGCGGCGATCGCTCTTCTGACTCTACGTTCCCGGTGACCGATCGCAGCTACGAGCAGGACGCTTGCTCTTTTCTCGCCAAGTTCAACACCCAGGCTTCGGGCGCCGCTTCGCTGCTGTACTCAGGATGTACGCCCGTGAACGGGACCAACAACATCACCGTGAACCTGTTCCGGGGTGTCGGATATTTCTCTGACTCGCAACTCTATATCGACGCCGACGACAACCTCTACGCCATCAATGAGAACGGCCCCGCGTCCTCCAACGCTTTTCAGAAAGCTCCGCCGAGTCTGGGCTCGGGCGACGGCTCTTATGTCTGGTTCGGAAAGTACAATCTTGGCCAGCCCGGCAGCGGAGGCGTGAATTTAAGCGCTCCTGCTCTGGTGTACTCATACCCCTACGGAAACCCTGTCACGTTCCGAGCCACGGGACGAAGTCCACAATGCTCCGCCGGTGTAGCCGCGATGCGCGTCTATACCGCGCCCGGTGTGGCCGCTTATACCACGTTAGGCGCTACTCTTGATGCCAATATTTATTTTCCCGTTACCGGTTCAGACATTCTGCAGTTCAACGCTGTGATTGTGGTTTACGACAATTGTGGGAAAGCGTTTTCGTTAACCGTCCCTGTCCTGGTCCAGGCATCTACCGTAACCCCTCCCACTCCAGTCGTGGTTTCACCGGCCGACGGATCGAATTCCTACGGCGGGCCGATTGGCGCAGTCACTTCGCCCGTTCATTTCGTTGCCAGTGCCACCGCGCCCACCTGCAGTCAGGGCATCTCTGCCATGCGCATCTATACCGCGCCTGGGGTCGCAGCCTACACCGTGAGTGGCGCTTCGCTCGACACTTACCTGAGCCTGACGCCTGGTACCTACAATGTTGTCGTGCAAGCTTGGGATAAATGCGGAGGCGTGTACAAAACACCGCTGACGGTGACGGTCGAGTAGTTGCTAGGCACAGTCTTCGATTCACGATTCGCGCGGCGGTTTGATTGAAGTCCTAAGAGTGCTTCAGTTTGACGTGGACGCGAAACGCGTTATCGAGCAGTTCATTGGTTTCCGATCGCGTATTCTGTGTATCGGTCACCGCCTTTTCGACACAGATGATCTCACGGCACTCAGAGCATCTGCCGAAGCGATGACTGGCGCGATCCATTTCGTCCCTCGGTCCAAGCCAACCCGCGTCGGTCAACTCTGGTTTCTTCATGCCCCAGTTTCCCACAGGCCGGACGGCTTGGCTAGCCCTGCGAGTCTGGTGAACGCGTGTGTGCGCCAACAGTCTTTCTGATTGTGGCCACAGTTCCCAGCATTCACTCTTGAAACGGTCAGCACCGGGAATGTTTGACTTTCGATCACACCGGTGCAATCATTGTTTCGTCGAGCGCGGACCAAGTTGTTCCCCGCAGAATTGCCGTTGCTCTCCCCTTTCTTGCGCATCTCTTCATCCTTTTCATACGACATTGCCTTCCGCGCATTTCGGAACTCTTAAAAGGGGACCGACCATGAAACCCGGGGTTGCGGTCAAGAAACTCAGCAAATTCGATACCAAGACATTCCTTTCAACCATCGACGGCGGCAGGAAACTCTTAGCTTTTCCCAAGAAACGGACAGTCTTCGCTCAGGGCGACTCGTCCGATGCTGTTTTCTATGTACAGAAAGGGAAAGTAAGACTTACGGTTATCTCGAAGACCGGGAATGAAGCCACGATCGGCATCCTGAACGAGGGCGAATTTTTCGGAGAAGGTTGCCTTGCCGGGCAGCCTCTCCGCCTCTGCTCGGCAACCGCAATGACCGATTGCTCCATAATGCGAATCGATAAGAAGTCCATGATGGAAGTGCTTCACGGGGAACACGCGTTTTCCGATATGTTCGTGGCATATCTGTTGAGCCGGAATATCCGATACGAGGAGGATTTGGTTGACCAGCTTTTCAATTCCAGTGAAAAAAGACTGGCCCGAATGTTGCTACTGTTGGCTCACTTCGGCAAGGACGGAAAGCCCGAATCTGTGATCCCCAAGATCACTCAGCAGACCCTCGCAGAGATGATCGGCACAACTCGCTCACGGGTAAGCTATTTCATGAACAGGTTCAGGAAATTGGGGTTCGTTGACTATCGCGCCGGCGATGTCTTACAGGTTCACAGTTCTCTTCTCAACGTCGTTCTCCACGACTAGAGACTCCACCGCTGCGAAGTGTGCCGTTAATCTCATCTGCTCCCTCTCGGCTTCGCCATTTCCTTGATGAGTTCGACAAGGGTCGTTCCTGGCCGAATGTTTCTTGGTTTCGTTTACCCCTGATGCCCACAATGTCACGAGCCGACCACAGGTCAATGTGGACCAAAGACCAGCACGCTACGTTCTGGCGTGTTATAGTGGCCGCCGGGGTGGTTACCACCTTCTCCTCTTTCAGGTCTTCTGACCTAAGCCAGTCCATCTGAAGTTCTCCCCCCTTAGGTGTTTTAGCGAGAGAGCGATGTGCCCATGCCTTTTCAAGCGATCTTGCGCGAAGTCGATCATCTGAACAAAGTCAGTACGCGTCTCGAAGCATTGGCGGAGAAACATACGCCATTGTCCGAACCACTCATAACAATCGCCGGAACTGTTCGTAATACGGCCACTCTCCTGGAGGTCCTGGTGGCAACGAAAGGTCCGAAGCCAATCTGAGCTCGATAGAAGACTCTGCCCAGGGCAAGATTCGTTTGGAGGCACTGGAACTGCTCCAGTGCAGGCAGGTTTGCGCGTTTGCAGCATCTCCATCTCGTAGTCGATTTGGAACCCGCACTGCGGCAGGCCATTTTACGAAAGTGGTCAATTTTGACCAGACAAATATTTGTCGGCTGAGTAGATTCTCTGATCATGGCCTGACCCATGCACCGACTCAAATGGGTGATCCGGTCGTGAAGGGTTGTATAGCATTCGCGTGTCCTAACTCCGCTCCACGTCGAGCACAAGCCAGCTTGTAACTATCCAGAGGAGATGTGGCCATGGATTCCCCCCTTGTGTTGTGCATTGACGACCTTCCCCCAGTCCTGGAGCTTCGCAAAGCGACTCTGGAGTCTCATGGTTATTCCGTCAAGATCGCATCGAGCGGCCACACCGCGATGAAGTTGTTGGAGGATGCGCCAGTGGCCGCCGTTCTGCTGGAATACAAACAGGAAGGCATAGACGCGGAAGCCGTAGCTTGGCATATCAAGCAACGATTTCCCAAGCTACCAATCATCTTGCTATCAGCGTATGCCGAGATGCCTGAGAGGATCCTGTGGTTGGTGGATGAATACGTGATGAAGAGCGAACTGCCGGAACGGCTGGTACCGATCATTGAACGAGCGTACAGCCGTGCATCGCGTTCGAACGAACGATGCCAGGCTGGCCAGGCAGCAGCGTAAACGCTCTTCCTCATGGGCCGTTTCAGGCCTCTCTCTGCCCCGAAGCTGATGACGATACCGTCCCTTGCTTCTATTTACGACTCACGGCCCCTCCTCCCAAGTTCTCCAAACAAACTCCACGGGGCGCGCACCGAGCTCGTTTTCCACGAATCCAAAACTGAGCAATTTTGAACAGACGCCAAGTTAGTCGCGGCTATACCTTCGTGCGGTTGAGGGATGTGAAGGAACTGTTGCGGCCCGCATCGTCGTCCGCCGGCTCCTCTGGTGGCGCAGCTAACGGAAATCACTGCGCCACTTCTTTTTCTTGGAGGGATGTCACATGATGAACAAAGCCCCATCTGCCGTTCCCTCGCAGGATTCAAACCAACACCACAACGAACCAAAGAAGCCCGAACTTCTAAGCGCCAAACCCAAAGCTACGTTCCAGTGGCCACCCGATTGTGTGTGGCCGTTCATAGATCACGAATGGGAAAGCGAGCGATAGTCGCCGATGAGACCGGGACCGCGGAAATGGCCGCACAAAAAAAGCGAGCGTGAGCAGTATCGAACAGTCTTTCAAGGTCAAAATGATGACACTGAGGATGGTGAGTTGCCCATCCGCTCGCTGTCGACATGAAGCCCCGAAGCCAAATCGTTCTTTGCATCGACGATAACCAAGACTTGCTGGACTGTGAAAAAGCGTTCCTCGAAAGCTTTGGCTATACCGTCCTGACCGCCCCCAGCGGCGGCAAGGGACTGGAACTGGCTGCCCTCCATTCGGTAGACGTTGTCATTGTCGACTATTTCATGCCTGACATGAACGGCCAAGATGTTGCCATCGAAATGAGACGGCTTCAGCCGCAAGCGCCAATCATCATGCTATCCGGGGCTGCGGATCTCCCTGACCAGGCGTTGCAGTGGGTAGACGCTTTCGTAGCCAAAGATCGTTTGGCTAGCCAGTTGTTGCCTGCGATTGCGCAATCGCAGGAAGGTCATGACCGTCAAAGTTGCGGAGCCACCTGAAGGAAGACTCAAGACTCGCCAAAACTAGCCCGTTACCTAGAGTGGTATTGAAGCGCCCCGACGATCAAACCGGGGCGCTGCATCTTTGTACCTGCTATGTACTGCTGCGATCCCGCTCTCGACTTGGAGGCAGATTTTCTCGGCCACTCTGAACTGCGCGCCTACTTCTTGAGGGTCCGGATATAGGCAACCAGTCCCTTAATGTCTTCCGGCTTCAGAGATGCTCCATACTTCGGCATTTTGTTCTTACCATTCGCGATGGTGTCCGTGAGTGCCGCGTCCGACATTCCCTGCACGGCGGCAGTGGTGAAGTCGTGGACGCCCATCTTCGTCCCCATCGCTGAACCAACTCCGTCGGCCCCATGACACGCAGCACATTTTCCTTTGTAGAGCGTTTCCGACGCGCTTTGTGCTTGCGCCGACAATGAGAGAAGACACCAGACGGCGATCGCCGTCACCGTGGCGAACACTTGCATCCTGATCGTTTTCATATTCATGCCCCCTTTGATTGTGGTTACATTTACGTTTTCAATTTACAGATCCGGTATTGTGAATCGCGTTTCACGATGCAGGTCGCGGTAAACACCCTGCAACCGCACGACAACTGCAACATCAGAATGCGTAACGCAGTGACTCGGTTAACGAGTTGGCGTGAAAATAGCGTGGCGCTGTCGGGCCGACGAACGAACCCTCACCGTACTGGTAATAATTCCAGCCCATGTTGTAAGCCCACTTGTGGCCAATATCCACGCTCAGATTGGCCACCGGTTGCTGGTACTTGTATTGCAATGTGCCGAGAGGTTGCAGAATGTTGAACTGCGGAACGTTGCCGTCAACGCTGGTGATGCTGTAGCCGACGTTAGCCATCACTCGCTTCGCTGGCTTGAACCTGACAGTGGCCATTCCGAAATTGGTGTGGTTGGTGTAGTACGAATTGGCCATCAAGTTATTGGCGGTATCGTTCCCTGCACAATTGTTGTTGA
>Ga0187871_10004740_pt1 | contig 10086 bp, 7 predicted proteins | sample June2016WEW_16_1_FD_132988 | JGI IMG/M metagenome (GOLD analysis project Ga0187871, IMG submission 132988) | Peatland microbial communities from SPRUCE experiment site at the Marcell Experimental Forest, Minnesota, USA - June2016WEW_16_10 | ecosystem: Environmental > Terrestrial > Soil >...
CCGTGCCGCGCCACGAATTGAAACAGGCGCAGCGCCAACTCCGGATCGGCCTCCAGCGCATGCGGCACGCGCAAGTGGACACGTTCGCGCACCACGCTGAAATCGGCGTTTGAAAGGCGCGAGCGCCAGTCCTTAAATTGCGCAAACAAGGAGCTATTCTGCGCCTCGCTGGATTCCAGTTCACGCACCGCCGCGCGATACAGGTCGCGCGCGTGGCGAAAATAATCGCGCATCCACTGGGCCGTGCTAGCAGCCGAGAAGTATTCAGCGGCCTGCTCCTGGGCATCGAAGGTGAGCGCGTTGTTATCTCTGCCGGCGCGGCAGTGCAGAAGGCAGCGCAGGCGCGCCAGGAAGAGAAACGCCGGCTCGATTTGGGGAGCTTCCACGTTGCGAATCTGCGCCAGCCAGCGCACCAGTTGATAGTCGCGCAAGCCGCCGGGAGTGTCCTTGATGTTCGGTTCCAGGTGATAGTAAGTGTCATGATACTTCTGGTGGCGTTCGCGGCTGAGGCGCGTGAGATTACGCATCAAGGAGTCCCGCTGGGCGTGCAGAAAGCGCGGGAGTTTGTCGGAAAACCGGGCATACAGGGAGCGATCGCCAGCGAGGTACCGCTGATCCAACAGGCTGACGTTCAGTTCGATGTTCTGGTCGTGTATCTCGGCGCATTCCTCCGGCGTGCGCACGGAATGGCTGAGCCGCAGTCCGGAATCCCACAGCGTTTGGAGGAAAGCCGAGATGCACTCGGGAGCATTCTGCGCCAATCTGGCGCTCTCCACCAGCAGCAACAGATCCACATCGGAATATGGAAACAAGTGCCGCCGCCCATAGCCTCCCACGGCAAGCAAGGTGAGGCCGGATGGAAAAGCCGGCCACAGCTTATGGCCCGCGGAGCGCTGCACGATGGCATCCACCAGGGCGGTGCGTTCCGCAAGGGCCCGGATGGGATCGTTACAGGGCGGCTTCTCCACGATCGTCGTTCCGAATCCGAATGGCCTCCGCCACTTCGTACACGAAAATCTTGCCGTCGCCGATCTTCCCGGTGCGTGCGGCGGCGGTCAAGGTGGTGAGCAATTCATCGCAGCGCGCATCGCTGACCACGATTTCGATCTTCAACTTGGGCAGGAGATCCACGGTGTATTCCCGACCGCGATAGACCTCTTTGTGGCCTTTTTGCCGGCCATGCCCGCGGACTTCGGTGATGGTCATACCATCCACGCCGATGCCCGCCAGCGCTTCCTTCACTTCGTCCAGCTTGAAAGGCTGGATGATGGCCTCGATTTTTTTCATATTCACGCTTCCAGAATGTAGCCTTCTTCGCCGTGCATGCTCAAATCCAACCCTGCGACCTCCTGCGACTCGGTCACTCGTAAACCGATGATCGCATCGCAGACCTTCAATATGATCAATGTTCCCACGATGGCCAGCGCCCAGGCGATGGCGCACCCGATCGCCTGGTTCCAGATTTGGGAGGGGTGTCCGTCCACCCAGCCCAAAGGACCACTGAAGCCGCCGTTCACCGCGCTGGTGGCGAACACTCCGGTCAGCAGCGCGCCCAGAGTGCCGCCGCAGCCGTGTACCCCGAAAGCGTCCAGGGAGTCGTCGTACCCCAGTTTCTGTTTGACCTTGGCCACCATGAAATAGCACACGATTCCAGCCAGGAAGCCGATCAGCAGCGCCGGAAACGGTTTGACGAATCCGGAAGCCGGCGTAATGGCCACCAAACCCGCCACGCATCCGGAGATGCCACCCAGCACGCTGGGCTTACCCGAACGCCGCCACTCCGCAACCACCCAACCCAGCGCCGCGGCCGCCGCCGCAAAATGCGTCGCCACGAAAGCGCTGGTGGCCAGGCTGGAAGCGGCCAGCGCGCTGCCGGCATTAAAGCCGAACCAGCCCACCCAGAGCAGACAGGCGCCGATGAAGCTGATCACCAGGCTGTGCGGCTTCATGTCGTCGTGCGGGTACCCCAGCCGCTTACCAAGGTACAGCGCGGCGACCAGCGCCGAAACTCCGGAAGTGATATGCACCACGGTGCCGCCCGCGAAATCGAAGCAGGGAATTCGGCCGCCCAACGCCGCGTTCAGCAAGCCGCCCTTGCCCCACACCATGTGGGCCATGGGGAAGTAGACCACTAACATCCATAGGACCGTGAACAGCAGCATGGCGCTGAATTTCATGCGCTCGGCGAACGCGCCGGATATCAGCGCGGGTGTGATCACCGCGAACATCAACTGGTAGATCATGAAGGTCTGGTGCGGAATGGTGGCGGCATAATCCGGGTTGGGCGCGCTGCCCACGCCGTTCAGCAGGGCGTAGCGTAGGTTCCCGATGAACGGGAGACCTTCGCCGAAGGCCAGGCTGTAGCCCACCACGGCCCACAAGACCGTGACCACCGCCATCAGAATGAAGCTCTGCATCATAGTCGCCAGCACGTTTTTCCGGCGCACCAAGCCGCCGTAGAATAACGCGAGGCCGGGTCCGGTCATCATCAGCACCAGCGCCGCGCTGGTCAGCATCCAGGCATTATCGCCCGCACTTTGGGCCGACCTGGTGGCGGCTTCCAGGGCCGTCACTCTAGCCTGAAGATCGGAAATATTTTGCGCCCACGCCACACCGGGCAGGACTGTCAACAGGGACAGGTATTTCACCACTCTATCTTTACATTGTGCATGGGGAGCCGGAGCGTCCCAAGCGGAACATTTCTATGGGGGTGATTGAAATTTTCTATTTTGACGGGGGCAGGCCTGGACAGGCCGGGAGGCCTGCCCTACCACGCGCGGCTATATTGTTTGGGGACTTGGGCGGGCGTGCCGAGGGTCTTGGCGGCGTGCAGTGGCCAATAAGGGTGGCGCAGGAATTCGCGCGCCAGGAGCACGATATCCGCCTGTCCGGTCCGCACGATGGCGTCGGCCTGGTCCGGCTCGGTGATCATTCCCACGGCGCCGGTGAGCATGCCGGATTCGCGCCGGATGCGCTCGGCGAAGGGAGTCTGATAGGCCGGCCCAGGTTGGATCTTGGCATAGGGTACGGCGCCGCCGGAGGAGCAATCGATCAAATCCACGCCAAGCGGGCGCAGCCGGCGGGCCAACTCCACGGAGTCTTCGATCTGCCAGCCATCCTCCACCCAATCGATGGCCGAGATGCGCACCAACAGGGGCAGGGAATCCGGCCATGCGGCGCGGACGGCGGCGGCTACTTCCAGCGCCAACCGGATACGGCCGTCGAATGTGCCGCCGTATTCATCGGCGCGGCGATTCGAGAGGGGCGACAGAAACTCGTGGATCAGATAGCCGTGCGCGGCGTGGATCTCGATCGCCTGGAATCCGGCGGCGACGGCCCGCTGTGCGGCCGCCGCAAAGGCTGCGACGATAGCCCCGATCTCGGGCTTGGTGAGCTCCGCCGGCGCAGGCTCGCCCGGCCGGAATGGGATGGGGCTGGGCGCGACGGTCTGCCATCCACCCTCGGACTCCGGAATTACGGCGCCGCCTTCCCAGGGGACGCGCGTCGAGGCTTTGCGGCCGGCGTGCGCAAGCTGGATGCCCGGCGCCGCGCCTTGCTCGCGGATGAAACGCGTAATGCGCGCCAGCATTTCGACGTGCTCGTCGCGGTAGATCCCGAGATCGGCGGGCGAGATGCGGCCAACCGGCGTGACGGCGGCGGCCTCCGTCATCACCAGCCCCGCACCGCCCACGGCGCGGCTGCCGAGATGTACCAGGTGCCAATCGTTGGCAAAGCCATCGACGCTCGAATATTCGCACATCGGCGAGACCGCGATGCGATTGCGCATAGTCACGCCGCGGATGGCGAGGGGAGAAAAGAGATCGGGCATAACTTATACGATGCGGGTGCGCACAGTGGAGGCTCAGCGATGCACTTTCTCGCGCCTCTCCAGCATCTCCACGAATTGCCGGATGCGCCGTGCGCGCGTCTCGGCCTTCTTCACGGTCTGAATTCGCCACAGGATGGCGTAGCGATTGGCACGGTCCAGAGCGCCGAAGAACGCCTTGGCTCGCGCGTTCCGGTCGAGAGCCGCTTGCAGGTCGCCGGGAACCTCGGCGTTCGCGGGCGAGTCGTATGCCGCAACCCATCGGCCATCCTGCTGGGCACGCGCGACCTGCTCCAACCCGGCGGGCTGCATGCGGCCGGCTGCGATGAGCGCCGCGGCTTTCTCGCGATTCACCTTCGACCAGATGCTTTTGTTTCGACGCGGCGTGAACCTTTGCAGCCAGGCGTGCTCGCTCTCGCCTTTCTTCTGGGCGTCGATCCAGCCGTAGCAGAGCGCCGCTTCGAGCGCTTCGACGTAGGATAACGATTGGATGGCGGAGCCTTTCTTCGCCAGCCGCAACCAGACCCCCGGCGACGTGAGGTGGTGCTGATCCAGCCAAGCCTCCCAGTCCTTTTGGCGGGGAAACAGGAGGATAGATGGTTTTGCTTCTGGCATGGATGGGATCTAACCGAACGGCTGCTCCAGCGACGGACTCTGACGCGTCAATAACTCCGCGCCGGACGCCGTAATGTGCATGTCGTCCTCCAGTCGCACGCCGAACTCGCCCCGGATATAGATACCCGGCTCATCGCTGAATGTCATTTGAGCCGCCAGCGGCAGGGTGTCGCCACGCACCAGGTACGGCCACTCGTGGCCGTCCATGCCCAATCCATGGCCCACGCGATGGGTGAAGTATTTGTAGCCGGGGCCATAGCCTGCATCCACAATCACCTGGCGCGCAGCGGCGTCCACGGCCTCGCAGGGCACTCCAGGACGAGCCGCCGCCAGCGCCGCGCTTTGCGCGCGATGCACGATGTCGAAAACCCGCTTCATTTTGTCGCTGGCTTTCCCCAGCACAAACGTGCGGCTGATATCGGACTGGTATCCTTCCACCGTGCAACCGTCGTCGATCAGCACGATGGTACCGTCGCGGATAATTTGCGGCTGGCGCGAGCCGTGCGGCAGCGCGGTGTATTCGCCCACTTGCACGCTGGCAAAACCCGGAAAGCCGAGCGCCTGATAGGCGGACCCGATCAGCTCGCCGAACTCGCGCGCGGGCATGCCGTCGCGCATGGATTTCCAGGCGGCCTCATAGGCTTGGATGGTCACGCTGGAAGCCAGGCGCATCAGCGCGATCTCAGCCGGGCTTTTGATCATGCGGCACCCTGAAGTAACCAGCGTGGCGCTGGTCACGGTAGCCGCCGGAACGGCTTTCGCGATGCTATCGGCGAAGACAAATGGCGTGGTCTCCTCGATGCCGATCCTGCCGGTGGCAAGGCCGCGTTCTTTCAGGCCGAAGGCCGCCAGGGCGTACGGGCTTTCGTCTTCCTGCCAGGTGTAAACGTGCGCGTCCGTCACCGGTCCGGCGGCGATTTGCTCCCGCGCGCGATCCTCTTCGAAGCCGGGACAGACAAAAAACGCGTCGCCGCGCGCTGGAATCACCATCATGAACAGGCGCTCGCTGTTACCCCAACGCGCGCCGCTGAAATAGTTGAGCGACGTGCCGCCGGCCAAACAAATGGCAGCGATCTTGTTTTCCACCATTAGTTGTTGGGCGCGTTCAATGCGCGCGCGGCGCTCGGCGGTGGTGATGGGCTGCGCTTCCCCGCGCCGGCTCTTGAGTTGGGAAATCGGCGAACCGGCCGGCGCGGCGGACAAAGCGGCCGGCGCCAGTCCCGCGCTGAGAAGGAAAGATCGGCGTGTGGCCATCTTTGTAGTTTATCTCTTGCCTGAATTGGAGGGCGGGCAATTCTGCCCGCAGCCGGCTTTCAGCCGGCTCTGGCGAGCTTCGCTCGCCTGTGGCGGCATGAGTGCCGCCACGGCACGCCGGGGGCGTGCGCCACGAGAGCCGTTACCCGGCATCCGTCCTGCCGAACCCATCCAGATAGCGGCGCGCGCCCGCCGCCATGAAGCCCAGGTCGGTGGGCCCTTGAAACAGCAGGAAGCCTTGCTCCATATAGCGTTTGGCGAGCTCCGGCGTGGGCGCGGGACGGCCTAGAAACTTGCCGTGGCGCTTGCCCGCTTCCACGACGCGCGCGATGGCGGCGTCCTCCTTGGGGTCGTTCTGATTGCCGCGCAAGCCAAGGGAGAACGAAAGATCGTTGGTGCCGATGAAGAGCACGTCCACGCCCGGCGTGGCGGCGATCTCGTCGATGCGTTCCACGGCGCGCGCCTCTTCGATGATGATGATGACCATCACGTTGGCGTCGGCGGAATCGTGATAGCCGGCTTCGCCCGCGGGCCAGGTGGTACGCGCCAGCACCGGACCCGATCCGCGGCGTCCGGCAGGCGGATAGCGGCAGGCGGCGGCGGCCTGCGCGGCCAGCTCGGGCGTGCTGGTGAACGGAAACATCACGCCGCTGACGCCCGCGTCGAGCACGCGCTTGGCGGTCCAGATTTCGTTCACTGGCACGCGCGCGAACGTGAGCGCCGGCAGGCCGCGCGTGGCCAGTACGATGTTGCGCAGCGTTTCGAGCGTGATGGGAGAGTGCTCCATCTCGACCCACAGAAAATCGAAACCCAGCGCGGCGGCGTGCGCGGCTACGTCCGGGTTGGCGGCGGTGATAGTGGCTGCGAAGACGGGCAGCCCTTCACGCAGGCGTTTCTTGACGGGGTTTTCCCAAGCTGTGTTCATTTTTTCATTAACCAGACTTCGGCTACCTGGCAGCCGCGGCCGTTGCCGCCCAGGCCTGCTTCGCGATACCACGACAGGTTCAATTCGCCCTGCGCGGTGGCGGCATGGGGGATGTCGAATTCGATGGGGCGGACCGGCTGGGGCTTCAGCATGAGCGGATGGATTTGGAGGGGGCCGGCCATCAGCCGGATCTTGCGGCCGGGACTATCACCCGCGTAGACGACGCGAATGCGGTACTGCGCCGCCGGATCGAGACCTGTGTAGCGCATCTGCAAAGGTTCATCGTAGAACGATTCCGCATACGTCCACCAGGCCCTGGGCCACTGCGGATGATATTCCAGGCTGATGCTGCCGCGATCCAGATGCGGTTGCCGCGCGGGATCGCCGAGGTCGTCGTAGAAACCGCCGGGGCCGGGATCGGTCCAGTTGAGGATGCGGTCGATTTCCGCGGGATCGTCACGCGCGTCGGCGAAGCGGCGTTCCAGCCATAACCGGTTGTTCAGCGGCACGTCGAGAGTATCGAGGCTGGCGCCGCGATCCACACCGATGGCTTTGTAGCGCGGCACGCTGAGCTGCATGCCGATGCTTTGAAACAGCGCCTCCGCCAATTCGAAAATCCGCGCGCGCCACTCGCGGGCCACGGGCTGTTGAACCGCGAGGTCGAGCATCGCGGCGGCGGCCCCGGTGTCTCGCGAGTCTCGCAGTTTATGCATGGCGTCGTCTTCCAACGTGGTTTCATTCAGCAGACGTTTGCGCGTGTAGGCGTCATAGTAAGCGCGGTAGAGCGCTTGTTGGAAGCGCCAGTTCCTCAGAACCGGCGGCGGCGCCGCGCGCTCCATGGCCTGGAATTGCGCCAGCGTCTCATCCACGCCGGAGTTGGCTGCCAGCGGACCGTGCCAGTTGCGTTCCAGCGCCAGCAGGCCTTGCGAGAAGCTGCCGGTGAACGCGTCGCCGATAAAGTAGCGGCTGTATTGGCGCAGAATCTCGTCGACGGTCTGGTCCGGATTCCAGCCCAGCGCGCTCCACACGAACTTGTTCACGTCGTCGTTGGATCCTTCGGAGTAACTGATGAACCCGATGGTATGCGGCTGGAAGAGATGAAAGATGCGCGCCTCCTCCAACGGGCGTGGATTGATGCTTTCGCGGCCTTCAGTGAGGGCCCAGGCGGGGTCCCAATCCGGGACCGGAAATTGGCATTGGATGTCATGGGTGATGTCCGGATAGTGGCGAATGGGGTAGCGCGCGGGCACGGCGGCGCGCAGCTCGGGCAGCGGCATGCGGTTCTGCGGTCCGAAGACGATTCCGGTGAGCCAGGCCGGCTGCTGGTTGCGCAGGATGGCGAGGAACTCGTCGAGCCAGGCCTGGTTGAAGCTTTGCGGCGACACCCACATCTGGGCGCGCGGGTGATAGCGATGCAAGACGGAGGTCTCCTTGGCCAACAGATCCATCAGGGGCTGCGGGGCGGTGTGGCCGGGATCGCCGCCGGGCACGAACACGGCGTCGATGCGCGGCAGTTGGCGAAACACTTCGCCCCATTCGCGCAGCGCGGATTCCACGGTGGCGGGGTCGGTGTAATCCCGGTCCATGGCGGGATACCAGATCCAGACATCCAGGCCGTAGGCCGCCAGCAGGCGCGACAGCTCAACCATCATGCGCATGGGGGGCAGAGGGAAATGCGGGCTATCCGGAGCGTCGTCGGAGCGCGGCGGAATCAACTCCACGGCATTGCTGCCGAAGACCGCCAGGTCGCGGATGTACTGCTCGAAGGCGGGCACGGACCAGGCGTCGTAAGTATTGGATTTCGGTCGGTAGCCGAGTTGGTGGCCGCGCAAGGGGTAGCGCGGCGAGCTGACTTCGGCGAAGCCATCGGGAAGCTGGATGGAGCCGCGGGCGATGCGCATTTCGCGCAGGAGGCGGCCGATGCCGAACAGAACGCCGCGCGCGTCGTTGCCGGCGATGGTCACGGCGTGCGCATTCGTGTGAATGCTGTAACCTTCAGGCGGCCCGGTGGTGCGGCTGATTTCGATGGTGAGCGACGAGGCTCCAGTTTCCCAGCGGATGCCGGAGCGTTTGTCAACTTCGTCGATCAGCAGCGTTACCGCCTTGGCTTCCGGTGGGGAGAGTCCCGGCGGAGAGACGACGGTGGCGTTATTCAAGTCGAGCGCGGCGGCGGGCGCCATGGCCGCCGCGATCAAGAAGGAAATCGCGATTCGGTGCACGAATCAAATTGATAGCACACCTATAGGCCTTGGAGGGCGGCCAATTTTGGCCGCAGCCGCCTTTCAGGCGGCTCACGCAGGAGTGCGTGCGCCACGCCTTACGACGCTTGAGCCACGGCCGGTTCAAAGTATCGCTGCGCCAACTCCGGCTTGGCGATGACCGCCTTCCTCCAGCAGGAGCGCGCTTCGAACTCATTGCCCAACGACATCAGGGCATGCCCCAGATTCAGCAGAGCTTCGCCGAACTGAGGATCGGTCTTGAGCGCCTCTCTGTAGAGCACCGCGGCATCTTCCGGCTCGCCGCGCTTCTGGCAGATCAGACCGGCGTTGTAGAGCAGCTCCGGGCTGCGCTCGCCGGAATCCAGCAATTGCCGGTAGATCTCGAAAGCCTTATCGTAATCGTTGTTTTCGAGCGACAGCGCCGCCAGGCCTCGCAGCGCTTCTTTAGCTTCGGTGCCGGACCCAGTCAGTTCCTGGAAGCAGGTGCGGGCGGCTTCCTTATCGCCCGCGCGCCAGTACGCGATACCCAGATTCAGCCGGGCCTCCGGCCAATTCGGGCGCTTTGTCAGGCAGGTCCTGAAAGCCGCGATGCTGCCGGGATAATCGGCCCGTTCCAGACGCAGATGGCCGACACGGAATGCGGCGTCATCCGCATCCGGGGAGTTCTCCGGCACTTGGGCATACAGCTTCTCCGCCGCTTCGGCGTCTCCCAATTGCTCGTGCACCAGTCCCAGGTTCCAGTGCACTCCGGCCAGTTTTGGATCGATTTGCAGCGCTTTCTGATACGCCGCGCGGGCGCCCTTGGGATCCCCCTGTTCCTGTAGCGCCACGCCCAGGTTCAAGTGCGCCTGCGGTGAATCGGGGTGCACTACGGCGGCGCGCGCATAGGCTTCGGCGGCATTCGCCAGATCGCCGGCTTTGTGGCAGGCGACGCCCAGATTGAACCAGTTCTCGAAGACCAGCGGGGACAGCTCGGCCAGTTTCCGGGAATAATCCGCGGCCGCGCGATGGTCCCCGGCGGCGAACGCCGCGCCCGCTAGCCCCTCCATTGCGATCTGGGACTTGGGCTGCGAGTCGGCCAGCTTCTGCGCGAACTTGCGCACCTGCTCGTAATCCTGATTTGCCAGCGAGAGCGAGACCAGATTGCTGAGCGCCTCCTCGGAATGCGGATTGCGGTTCAGGATACGCCGGTACAGTTCCACCGCTTCGCTGCTGCGGTCCCGTTTCTGGAGGGCCACGGCTTTGCC
>Ga0187871_10004742_pt1 | contig 10085 bp, 9 predicted proteins | sample June2016WEW_16_1_FD_132988 | JGI IMG/M metagenome (GOLD analysis project Ga0187871, IMG submission 132988) | Peatland microbial communities from SPRUCE experiment site at the Marcell Experimental Forest, Minnesota, USA - June2016WEW_16_10 | ecosystem: Environmental > Terrestrial > Soil >...
CCGACCAGACCAAGAAGAAGAGCGACTCCGCGATGCTGTCGGGCGACCAGCCGCTGCAAGCGGTGGCGCGCAGCATGAGCTCGGCCAATCACAACAAGCTGGTCAAATACGACGGCGATGCGGTGCTGTGGCAGGGCGTCAACCGCATTCAGGCGGACCATGTCGAGATCGATCGCGACAAGCGTTCGATCGCCGCCGACGGCCGCGTGATCACGCAATCGCGCGAGGAGAACAAGGACAACGATACGGCGCCCGCGACTCCTGCGGTTGCGGTGGCGGCCAAGCCGGCCATGCCGGCCGATCCGGTGGTTGCGGCACCCGCCATCTTCACCCTGGTGAAAGCGCCGCACATGGTATACACCGATCAGGACCGCCTGGCGCACTACTCCGGCGGAGTCCTGCTCAACCGCGCCGGTCTGCAGATGAAGGCCAACGATTTGCGCTCCTGGCTGGCCGAGGAAGGCGCCGACAATCGCCTGCAAAAGGCGTTCGCCGATGGCGCAGTGCAGATCGTGCAGACCGGGCCGATCCGCACCCGGACCGGCTCCAGCGAGCACGCGGAGTATTACACTGATGAAGAGAAGATTGTCCTGCGCGGCGGCAACCCGACCATGAACGACAGCCTCCGCGGGAACACTCGAGGCACGGAGCTGACTTATTATTCCGACGACGACCGGTTGCTCGTGAAAGGATCGGATGGCAAGCCCGCCATCAGCCATATCCGCCGCAAACATCCGCAATGAGCAAACTGGAAACCAGGGAGATTTCGAAATCGTACCGCGGCCGTAAAGTGGTGGACGACGTCACCGTGAGCGTCGACCAGGGCGAGGTGGTCGGTCTGCTTGGCGCCAACGGCGCGGGCAAGACCACGTCATTCTACATGATCGTGGGTTTGATCAGTCCCGATTCCGGCTGCATCCTGGTGGACGGCGCGGACATCACGCCGCTGCCGATGTATAAGCGGGCGGGCCGCGGCATCAGCTATCTGCCGCAGGAGGCCAGCGTTTTCCGCAAGCTGACGGTGGAGGAAAACCTGATGGCCATCCTGGAGACGCTGCCGTTGCGGAACCGCGAGCGGCACGAGACCCTGGACCGGCTGATTGAGCAGCTTGGCCTGGAGAAGGTGCGGCGCAGCCAGGGCTACATGCTCTCCGGCGGCGAGCGGCGGCGCGTGGAGATCGCCCGGTCGCTGGTGATCGAACCCAAGTTCCTGCTGCTGGATGAGCCGTTCTCCGGCATCGATCCGATCCAGGTGCTGGAGCTGCAGCGGATTATATTCGATCTGAAGCGGACCGGGATCGGCATTCTGGTGACCGACCACAATGTGCGCGAGACGCTGGCCGTGACGGATCGCGCGTACATCATCGATAACGGACGGATTTTCCGCGCGGGCAGTCCGGAAGCGCTGGCGCGCGATCCGGAAGTGAAGCGGGTGTATTTGGGGGAGTCGTTCAGCTTGCAGATTTGAGCTTGTGCCGGCAGGAGTGCCGGCACGGCACGCAAGAGTGCGTGCGCCACGAGGGCCGCTTAGCCGCGCTCAATTCCCAACTTCTGTATGCGCGACTGCAGCGTGGTCCGTTTCAGCCCCAATCGCGCGGCCGCGCCCGTCGGCCCGCCTACGACCCACTTCGACTCCCGCAGCGCGCGCATGATGTGTTCGCGCTCGGCTTCTTCCAGCGTAGACAGCGGCGCTGTCACAACCGCATTTCGCAATTCCGCCAGCGGCACATCCAGCGACGCGCCGCGCGTCAGGATCACCGCCCGTTCGATGAAGTTCTCCAGCTCGCGCACATTGCCCGGCCAATTCCAATGGGTCAACGCCTCCATGGCCGCGCTGGGAATGGTCTCGATGCGCCGGTTCATGCGCCGCGCATACTTCTGCGTGAAATAGCGGACCAGGGACGGGATGTCGTCCCGGCGCTCGCGCAACGGCGGCAGCGTGATGGGAAACACGTTCAGCCGGTAGAACAGATCCTCGCGAAATTCGCGGCTGGCGATCATCTGTCCCAGTTCGCGATTAGTGGCGGTCACCAGGCGGATATCCACCTTCACCGTGCGGGTGCTGCCCAGCCTTTCGAACTCGCGCTCCTGCAGGACGCGCAACAGCTTGGGCTGCAACTCCAGCGGGATGTCGCCGATTTCGTCCAGAAAAAGCGTGCCCTTGTCGGCCAGTTCGAAGCGCCCGATCTTCTGGCTGATGGCGCCGGTAAACGCGCCCTTCTCATGCCCGAATAATTCGCTCTCGATCAAACCCGTGGGGATGGCGGCGCAATTCACTTTGACGAACGTGCGCTCGCGCCGCCCGCTCAAATTGTGGATGGCGCGGGCGATCAGCTCTTTGCCCGTGCCGCTTTCGCCCCGTATCAGCACCGTCGAATCGGTGGGCGCCACCGTTTCCACGTCGCGCAGCACGCGCTTCAACGATGGGCTATCGCCCACGATCTCCTCGAAGTCGTACTCCGTGCGAATCTCGTCTTCCAAATACAGCTTCTCTTCCGCCAGCTTGTCTTTAAGTTCTTCAATCTGGCGGAAGGCGAGCGCATTTTCCACCGCGATCGCCAGTTCGTTGCCGATTTGCGTGAGCAGTTCGACGTCCTGCAGCGCGAAGTTCGCATCGCGCGTGCTGGCTATGTTGAGCGTGCCCAGCGCGCGATCGCCGCGCAGCAGAGGGATGCACACCGCCGATTGCAAACCCTCGGCCAACAAGCGGCGCACGATCTCGGAAGGAAAGCGCTCGGCATCCACGCGATTCCACAGCAGCGGCTGGCGCGCGCGCATGGCGCTCAAGGCGGGCGATTCCTCCTGCGTGTCCAGTTGGGCTTCGTGGATCTGGCTATTGCCGCCCGGAAAGTCGAGCGCCTCCAGACGAAGTTGTCCCTTCGCTGAATCCACCAGCACCAGGCTGGCGTATTCGTGCCGGATCAGGCGGCGCAACAATTCCGAAACCGCGCGGAATAGCTCATGCAGATCCAGGTTCGCCACCATGGCATTGGTGACGTCGAGGACCACCTGGAGGCGGTCGCGCTGGCGGGCCAGTTCCTCCTGGTAACATTGCGCGTCCTCGTAGTTGAGCACGTTTTCCACCGCCACGGCCACCTGCCGGGCGGCTTGCGCCAAAAACTCGAGGTCTGCGTGATCGAAAGAGGAAGGCTGCGCGCCGCCCAGTCCCATGGCTCCCAAGCGCCTCTGCGCGGTGGTCAGCGGCAGCACACAGCAGGAACGCACGCCGTGTTCCCGCAGCAAATGCATGACTTTCGGATAGCGCGTCTCCTGGTCGATATCGGGGAGAACCAGCGGTTGCTGCGTCTGCCAAACCAGTCCCGAGGGTGTCTCGTCCACAGGCGTTTCCCAAAACGAGGCATCGCTCGGCCGCGTGGAAGTCAACACCCGCAAGCGCATGGTATTGCGCTCCGGAACATGCAGCACCAGGTTCAAATAGTCGAACTGCAATACCGCACGCAGGCGCTGCGCCAAGTCTTCGAACAGCGTGGGCAGGTCCCGGTTCCGCGAAATCGATTCGGCAACGTCCAGCAGGGCGCGGTACCGATTTACGGCGGTATCCGTTTCGGGCTTAGAGTCCAAATCTAATAATAAGGTACGTTCGGACGAAATGGCTTATCCGGCTCGATGGGGGCCAGCTCCTTGGTGCGCCGGGTGCGGAATTCGTATTGTTCGATGCGCATCGCCGCGCGGGTTTCCTCGGCGCGCACTACGCGGCCCACGGCCACGAACTTGAGCGGACAGCCGCTCTCCAATTGCGCCGGCCAATTCACCGATAACTCCACGCGCTTTCCGGAACGCAAGCGCTGTCCGGTTTCGAAGAGCACTCCCGCGCTGCTGATATCCACGGTCTTTCCAGCGCCGCTCTCCGGCACCGCGGCCCGGTGATCCAGAATCTTGTAGAGCACATCCTGCTCAATGCCAAACCGTATCGCCGAGCGCCGCTCCACCGTGGGGCCAAGCTTCGAATCGTTTTCCGTCATGAGCCTATATTGCGGCTTGGTTCCCTGCGCGGCAATAGTATCGGAGTATCAAATTCGGGCGGCTTACTTAGTACTTCAGGCGCTCGGTGATGGTCACCGGCGCGCTCAGGCGAAAAGCGATCTTGGATTCGGTCGGCAGCGAGACCGCCTTATCCCGCGTGGCCACCACTCCCCCGCCCCCGGCCGCGCCGCCGGCGCCCGCTCCGATGGCCGCGCCCTTGCCGCCACCGGCCAGCGCTCCGATGATGGCGCCGATGCCCGCGGCCGCGGCCACCACTCCAACCTGGTCACCGGTCGCCATGGTGGCCCCTTGCTTCCGGACTGTCTCGGTCTTGATGTCCACATGCTGCCCGTCGGAGGTATCCAGCTTGGTCAGCTCCAGCGCCAACACGGCTTTGCCTTTCGCGTGACCGGATTTCTGCGCCTCAACCACGCGGCCTTCCACGTGCGCGCCTTTTTCCGCGATCACGAATCCGCCCGCCGAAAGCGGGGCATCCAACGTCGCGGTAAATGTGTCGCCGGCCTGATTGTGTTCGCTCGAAAGACTCTCACCCAAGCGCACCGGCAAGGTCATGCCCGAGTCCAAAGTGACCGAAGGGGCGGCCTGTGGGGCGGGTGGATCCACCGATTCCGTGGGAGCTGGTGTGGTGGCGGGAGCGGGCTCGGCCGTAATCGGAGGCGCGACGGGTTGCTGGATGGGCAGGGGCGGCTCCGGCTGCGCCGGAGGTGTATTCTGGGCGATGGTGGCCGGGGCCGGGCTTGGCGCTGCAGGACGCGGTGGTTTGGATCGCGCCGATACCGCTCCCTGACGGTCGTGGCTCGGTAGCGGCGCACTCGGCAGCGGCGCACTCGGCAGCGGTGCGCTCGGTGCAGTATCCTCTTTCGGCACCGGCGCTGGCGCCGACGCTGCTGCCGGCGGGGCCACCGGAACGGCCCTGGCAATGGGCGTTGCCACCGCCTTCGGCCGCTGCGTAAACTTCATGATCAGGGCCCCACCCAGCGCCCCAACCAGTACGAGAATTCCAATTTGAAGTGGTTTCATCTGGTCCGCGTATCCTTATTCAGTCCGACGAGCCGGGGCGCGCTTTCGTTTCCAGTGTAACGCCGGTTAAAATAAGGATTCCAGGCGATGTTCCGCTTCCCAACCCAATTCGCAATCGGCCCCGTGCAGGTAGCTCCCGCCACCGTGCTGGCGCCCATGGCCGGAGTCACCGACACGGTATTCCGCCGCTTCATTCGCAACCTCGGCGGATGCGGCCTGCTGATGACCGAATTCACCAGCTCGCACGGCGTCAGCGCATCGTTGCGCGCCCGCAAGCCTACGCGCACCCTGTTGAAGTACCTGGCCTTCGATCCGGTGGAGCGGCCTATCACGGCGCAGTTGTTCGGCGCGGACCCGGCCGTTATGGCCGATGCCGCCCGCGTCTGCCAGGACCTGGGCTTCGATATCGTGGATCTCAACTTCGGCTGCCCCGTGAATAAAGTCGTGAAATGCAACGGCGGCTCCGGCCTGCTGCGCGACTTGCCGCTGGTCGAGCGGCTGCTGCGCGAGGTACGGGCGGCGATCACCATTCCGTTGACCATCAAGTTCCGCGCCGGTTGGAACGACCGCGAGCTGGTCGCGGTCCGCATAGCGCGCCTGGCTGAAGATTGCGGCGTGGTGGCCGTGGCGCTACATCCGCGCACGCGCGAGCAAGGCTATAGCGGCCAGGCCGATTGGACACGGATCGCCGAAGTGAAAGCCGCCGTGCGCATCCCGGTGATCGGGAACGGCGACATCAACTCGCCGGAAGATGCGGTCCGCATGGTGGCCCAAACGAATTGCGATGCGGTGATGATCGGCCGCGCCGCGTCGTCCAATCCGTGGATCTTCCGCCAGATTGCGCAGTATCTCGCGACCGGCGCATACGAGCAGCCCACCCATGCGGATCGCTACCAGATGATGCGCACCTACTACGCCATGCTGATCGAGCGCGGCGAGCCGGATACCGTGGGTAAGATGAAGCAATTCGCCACTTACTTCACACATGGCGTACGGCACGGCGCGCAGTTGCGCGGGGCGGTCTATCATGAGACCGAGCCGGCGCGCATCCTGGAACTGGTGGACGAATTCTTCAACCGCGAAGTGGTGGCCGCCTGAGTCCGGTGAAAAAGGTCAAGATCATCACCGACGGTTCCTGCCTGGGCAATCCCGGCCGCGGCGGCTGGGCCTGCATCCTGCGCTACAACGAGCACAAGCGCGAACTATTCGGATATGCGCCGCACACCACCAACAACCGGATGGAACTGACCGCCGCCATCGAAGGCTTGAAAGCGCTGAAGGAGCCGTGCGAGGTGGAGGTGATCACGGACTCCGAGTATCTGAAGAACGGCATCACCACCTGGGTACACAATTGGAAGCTGCGCAACTGGATGACCAAGGAGAAAAAGCCGGTGGTGAACCGCGACCTTTGGGAGGAGTTGGACGACGCGGTTGCCAAGCACCAGACTACTTGGTCGTGGACCAAGGGACATGCGTCGCACGCCGACAACAACCGCTGCGACGAACTGGCCCAGATGGCAGCGCGGGAACAGCGCCGCAGCATTTGAAGAGGTGTCGAGAGGAGTCTCGACACGGCACGCTGAGAGCGTGCGCCACATGGAGTTAGACTGTGTGAATGCGCTTTCAGGTTGTCATGATCGCCGTAGCCGCAGCCGCCGCGGCTCAATCTCCCCACCAGCAAATCGTATCGCTCGTCGATCGCCACGCCCCCGAATATACCCACGCTTCCAAGTCCATCTGGGAATTTGCGGAGCTCGGCTATCACGAAGACAAAAGCTCGGCCCTGCTGCAGCGCGATTTGAAAGAAGCCGGATTCCGCATCGAGGCCGGCGTAGCAGAGGAGCCGACTGCCTTCATCGCCACTTATGGCCAGGGCAAACCCATCATCGGCATTCTGGGTGAATTCGACGCGCTCCCGGGCCTTTCGCAAGCCGCCGTGCCGGACCGCAGCCCTGTGGTAGCCGCTGGGCCCGGCCACGGCTGCGGCCACAACCTGCTGGGATCCGGGGCGGCCCTCGCCGCGGCGGCTCTCAAAGAATACATGGAAAGCAATCGCGTGGCGGGGACATTGCGCTACTACGGTACGCCAGCCGAAGAGGGCGGCGACGGCAAGGTCTATATGATCAGAGCCGGTCTCTTTCGCGATGTGGATGTGGTTCTGCACTGGCACCCGGCCGACCGCAATGCCGTCTCCAATGGCGGCGCGCTGGCCATCACTTCCGCTAAATTCCTGTTCCACGGCATTGCCGCGCATGCCGCGTTCGCACCCGATCGCGGCCGTTCCGCGCTGGATGCCGTAATGCTGATGGGGACGGGCGTCGAGTTCATGCGCGAACATGTCCCCAGCAACACCCGCATACACTACATCGTCAGCAACGGAGGCGCGGCGCCCAATATCGTTCCCGATACGGCCGAGCTTTTCCTGTACGCGCGCAGTCCGTCGCTCGACACGCTCGACGGCATTTGGAACCGCATCGTCAAGATCGGCCAAGGTGCGGCCATGATGACCGAGACGACGCTGGATGTCAGAGCCATCGGGGGCGATGCCAACATTGTCGCCAACGATGCGCTGGCGAGAGTGGCCCAGAAGAATCTGGAGGAGGTGGGCGGCTTCCGCTACACCGCCGAAGAAATGCACTTCGCCGAGGCCTTGCAGAAAAGCCTGCCGCCGGGCGGCGCGGGCGATCCGGGGACGACCGCTTCCATCGTGCCTCTGCGCCCCTTCGATCCGAACGAACCGGCCGCTTCCACCGACGTGGGAGACGTCAGTTGGAATGTCCCGACTATCGGCTTCATCGCCGCTACCTTTGTGCCCGGAGTAGTGGCGCACACCTGGCAAGCCAGCGCGTGCGCCGGCATGAGCATCGGCCAGAAAGGCATGTTGGTGGCGGCCAAGGCGCTGGCCGTCACGGGCGCGGATCTCTTCGCCAATCCGCAACTGATTCAGGACGCCAAGAAAGATTTCGCCCGGCAACTCACCGGCAAGACCTATAAATCCGAAATACCGGCCGGCCAAAAGCCGCCGCTGGACTATCGCAATTAATCCGGATCGCGATCCTCGACTGTGGCGCGCACCAGCGCGACCAGTTCCGCGGCGACGGCATCGGGCAGGTCGTCGCGCGTCAAACTCTCGCACAGGGCTACCAGATCGGCGACTCGCGCGATGCGCCGCCAGTCGTGCGGCAAGCGGCCGCCGGCGCAGATGAAACCGGCCGAGAAATGCGGCTCGGCGACGGGTCGCGCGGCGCGTTCGTAGCGGAGAAAATTGCCTAGATCGGCGAGCGGGGAGCTGGAAATCGCGAACTCCCAGTCCAGCACCGCGGCCACAATCCATCGGCTGCCGGCGCGGCGCAGCAGCAGGTTCCGTCTGTTGAAGTCGCCATGAACCAGGCACGTTTCGCGATCGAAAGCGGCTAGCCGCGGCGCCCACGACCACATCAGGGCGTGGGTACGGTCGCGCAGTTCCGCCGGCATGCGCCATAGCATGTGCTGCGAGGCGAGGCACGCGTCGACGAAACGGGGCATCGGATCGGCGCCTTCCGCGAGCGGCGGCCCCACGGTGGGACCGGGCACCAGCCAGCCGGACTTCGGAAACCGGAAGCGGCCGATAGCGGCCAGCGTCTCGCCCGCCGCTTGCGACGCCTGCGCGATGGCCTCCGCATCTCCGCTTCGTTTCAGATCGAGAAAGCTGACGCCTTCCAGCCAGCGCGCCAAGGTAAATGGCGGCAGATCCTCCCAGCCGTGCGGCTCGGCGTGGAGCACCTCCGGCAGAGGCACGGCCGCGCGCACCAGCCGCATGATATCGAGCTCTTTCTGGCACAACAATGCGTCGTGCTCATAAATGCGCAGCACCACCGGCTCGGGCGACGGGTGCAGGCGCAGCTTGAAGCTTGCGTTCCGCAAGCCATCGGTGAGCGGCTCGCTGGCGAGCACGCGGCAGTTTGGCAAGGCGGCCTGCACTATCCGATCGAGGACCGCGGCGGGCAGGTTGCGGCGCGGTACACCGTGCGGCATACCCTGAAGATACACTATGGATTCCATGCCGGTCACCGCCATCACCCGCGCCGTAAGCCCGTCGATGAACGATTGCGAACTGGCGTTCGTGGAACGGCAGCCCATCGACATCGCCAAGGCCATCGCGCAGCACCGCCAATACGAGGCTTGCCTGGCATCGTTGGGGATCGCGGTGGTCTCGCTGCCGGCGGTGCCGGAACTGCCGGATGCGGTTTTTGTGGAAGATCCGGCCATCGTGCTGGATGAGATCGCCATCATGACGCGCATGGGCGCGGAGTCGCGGCGGGGCGAATCGGCAAGTTTGGCGGAAGCCGTTGGGCGGTTTCGTCCGTTGCGCTGGATCGCCGAACCGGGAACGCTGGAGGGCGGCGACGTGGTGCGTATCGGCGCCACGCTGTTCGTGGGGAGATCCGCGCGCAGCAACGACGCGGGCAGGGCGCAGTTGGCGCGCGAACTTGCGCCACTGGGATATGCGGTGCGCGCCGTTGAAATGCAAGATTGCCTGCATCTCAAATCGGCTTGCACATACTTGGGACGGGAGACGGTGCTGGTGAATCGCGATTGGGTGGATCTGGGAGCGTTCGGCGATGTGCGGGTGATCGACGTGGCGCAGGGCGAGGCCGCAGCGGCGGACGTACTGGCTATCGGCGATATGGCGATTGTGCCGGCATCGTTTCCGGAGACTGCGGGTAAGTTGGAATGCGCCGGGTGGCGCGTGCTCCCGATCGACGTTTCGGAATTGCAGAAGGCGGAGGCGGGGGTCACTTGCATGAGCCTGCTGATAGGCGAGCTACGCTCGCCTGTGCCGGCATGAGTGCCGACACGGCACGCAAGAGTGCGTGCGCCACGTCGCAAGGTATAATTTCGTAAATGATACGAATTCTCCCGATCACGGCGGTAGCCGCTGCTCTACTACGTATGGCTTCCGCGCAACCGGCACCCATCGCCGACGCGCGCAAGGCGCTGGAGGACGAGATCGAATCCGTGGCCATTGTCGAGCGCAAGGTGATGGTGCCCATGCGCGACGGCAAGCGCATGGCGGCGGA
>Ga0187871_10004744_pt1 | contig 10083 bp, 8 predicted proteins | sample June2016WEW_16_1_FD_132988 | JGI IMG/M metagenome (GOLD analysis project Ga0187871, IMG submission 132988) | Peatland microbial communities from SPRUCE experiment site at the Marcell Experimental Forest, Minnesota, USA - June2016WEW_16_10 | ecosystem: Environmental > Terrestrial > Soil >...
ATCGGGCCGGCCACCGCCAGTGCGATCGCTCAGGCCGCGGCGGGCGAGCGGCTGGACTACCTGATCCGGCTGGAGGCCGCCTATGAGCCGCCGCCGCGGACCGCGATGCGGGCAGCGCTGCGCGGCGACTGCCATACGCACTCGGACTGGTCCGACGGCGGCAGCCCGCCGCGGGACATGGCGGAGGCCGCCCAAGCGCTCGGCCATGAGTGGATCGCGCTGACCGATCACTCGCCCCGCCTGACGGTGGCCAACGGGCTGCCTGCCGAGCGACTGGCGGCGCAGCTCGCGCTGATCGAGAGGCTGAACGCCGATCTGGCGCCGTTCCGGATTCTCAGCGGGATCGAGGTCGACATCCTCGAAGACGGCGGCCTCGATCAGCGCGAGGACCTGCTCGCGCGGCTTGACGTCGTCGTGGCCAGCGTGCACTCCAAGCTGCGGATGCCGGCCGGGCCGATGACCGAGCGCCTGCTTGCGGCCGTCGCCAGCCCGCACGTTGACGTGCTCGGGCACTGCACCGGCCGGATGACGATGGGCGGCCGCAGACGGCCGGAGTCCCAGTTCGACGCTGACTGCGTGTTCGCCGCCTGCCGAGAGCACGGCGTCGCGGTGGAGATCAACTGCCGCCCGGAGCGCCAGGATCCGCCGGATGACCTGCTCCGGCAGGCGGCCGACGCGGGCTGCCTGTTCGCCATCGACACCGACGCGCACGCGCCCGGCCAGCTCGACTGGCTCGACAACGGCTGCGAACGAGCCGAGCGCGCGGGCATCACGCCCGGCAGAGTGCTGAACACCCGCGCCGCGGCCGACATCACCGGCGGATAATCCGGCCGCGGCAGCGCGGCCCGGTGCTCATGCGCTCGGACGGCTCCGACCGACAAGCACTTGTCATCGGCAGAATCCTCGACCTGCATGCCGCGCTAGGAGCGGATGTCGAGTCCTCACCGATTGTCCGATGATGCTGGTATGTTCGCCCCGCTGATCGTCGCTGGACCAGGGTTGGAGGGTACTTGTGGCTGAGGTGGCGCTGCGGCCGATCGACGACTCCGACCTCGATGCCTTGTTCGAACAAATGCGGGATCCCGAGTCGGTCCGGATGGCCGCCTTCACGGCCGAAAATCCCGCTGACCGCACCGCGTTCGATGTCCACATGGCGAAGGTCCGGACGTTGCCAGAGGCGACCACCCGTGCGGTCACCGTCGATGGACGGCTCGCCGGCAGCATCGCCAGCTTCGTCGTTGATGGCGATACCGAGGTCACATACTGGATCGACAGGTCCTTCTGGGGGCGAGGCATCGCCGGCAGAGCGCTCGCCCTGCTCCTGGAATCGGTTCGCGTGCGGCCCGTGTTCGCCCGCGCCGCGAGTGACAATGTGAGATCGCTCAAGGTGCTGCAGAGGGCAGGATTCGCGATCATAGGCACGGCGATCTCGTTCGCCAACGCGCGAAACAAGGAGATCGAGGAAACGATCCTGCGCCTCGACGAGCCCGCGAAGTCCGCGCCACCCGATGCGTCGAGCGGGGACAGGCAGACTTACTGATCTCGGCAGATCCGTGCGGCTTCCGCGCAGAGCGACCTGATCTGCGCGCCTCAACCAGTGATCACCGAGGCATCGCCAGCCGCCCCGAACGGCGGATATCGCGCCCTAGTCGTCGACCAGCGCCGATCACAGATCGTCACGGGATCGTTTGATAGCCAAGCGACTGCCGATTACGCGCACTGGCGAGCGGAGCTGGCGATGCTGGGTGGCGCACGCAGATTATCCGGTTCTGGTCATCCTCGATCGGCCAGCGGCCGTTCTTCCGGAAATGTCGGCCGGGCCGAAGCGTCCCCTTGCCGGATATTGCCTGGATTTCCAGGCCGTCGAGGAACAGCAGAATGTCCGGCCCGAGGTCGCTCGGGACTGTGATGGCGGCGTTGATGTGCACCTAGCCCAGGACCGCCGGGCCGATCACGATGCCGGCGATCATCTCCAGCACTTAGGTCCAGCGTGAAGTGGACCGCGCCGATCCCGAGCACAAGCTGCTTGACGCGGGGCCGGGCAGGTATAGCACGCCGTTGTGAGGGCAAGACGTGACCCTCGCCGGATCAGCTGAGGCTCATCGCGACGGCAGCGCCCATGTTGGCGGCTGCGTCGAGGATGAGCTTGGCGGGCACGGAAATGCCTTCGCTTATTTCGATGGCCTCTGAGGTCAGGAAGGGCGCGACGATGTTGGAGACGTTCGCCAGGATGCCGGCGGCCTGGGTTCCCTTGCTCTGGCCGGCCTGGAAGTTGTAGATGCTGCCGGTGATGGTGCCGGCGACGGCTGAGGCGGCGGTGAAGTACATGCCGATTTCTGGGAATGTCGGCTGGGGCTCTGGCGCGGGCGGGGTGTCCGATGGCGCTGCGGGCTTGTAGTCGGCGGCCTTGCCGCACAGCCCGACGGCGGGCGGTACCCAGCCGACCAGCCAGGTGGGCTCGATCAGGGAACCGTCGTAGACAGACCCGTCGATGGCGTTCTGGAACGGCGCGCCGGTGGGCGTGCCGGGCCACTGCAGGATGTTCAGGATGCACGGCGCGACGATGTCGGTCCAGCCGACGAAGGGCGGCGGCTCCTGCTTCGCGGCCGCGGCCGCGTCGCCGATCATGTCGATGATGCCCCAGGTGCCCTGGCCGACGGAGGCCGACATCTGTAGCCCGAGGGCCCAGTCCAGTTCCGTCGCGGCCAGCCTTTTCGTCGCGGTGGCCGCGGAGGTGGGGAACAGTGAGCTGCTAGAGCCGTTCTTGATCCGGTTGGCTAGCGTGGCCGGGTACATCAGCACCATGCTGACCAGGTGGGCGACGCTCATCGTGTCGTCTACCCCGAGCTTGTTCAGCAGGCCCCCGATCACCGGGATCTCGTTGAACTGGTGCGCCAGCAGGGCTCCGAGCTGGTCCATCACGGCCTCGACCAAGTCCAGCACGGCGTTGACCATCGCGTCGGCGAAGCCGAGCAGGTCAGCGACCGCGTCCTTCAGGGCCTGGAAAAACTGCGCGAAGGTGGCCTGGTCGTAGGAGCCGCGGCTGCTCGACATGGCCTGCAGCCCGGTCCACAGCACCTTTCCGATATCCTCGGCGAATGCCAGGCCGTCCTGCACCGCGACAGCCAGCTCGTCCATGGCGTTTTGCAGTGGCTGGATCGGCGCGACCTGCGTGTCGCCGGAGAAGTACGAGAGAATCTTGTCCAGGAGCCAGCTGGCCCGCGCGCTGTTCACGAACTCCGCCAGGTCGAAGGCCGCGGCCTGGGGTGCGGACACGCCGGCCGGTATCCCGCCGGGCCGGGGACCGGACACGCTGGCCGGAACCGGGTTACTGAAGGTCACCTTGGCCAGTTCGGGCATCAGTCCGTCGATGGCGGTGTCGATCCGGTCCTGCAGGCCGGTGAAGAAGTTATTGGCCAGCCCCTTGTAGTGCTCCAGGCACCCGTTCACGACGCCCGGCGCCTGGTTCAGCCAGCCCTCGACGACGGCGGCGTTCGCGCTGGCCTCCTTGATCAGGTCGATGATGTTCTGCCGGAGCCAGCTGATCGCGCCGGCGATGTCGGCACCGAGCTTGTTGAGGAACGCGGTGACGGCGTGTATGGCCGACTTGATGTCGTTGATCACATAGCTGACTTCCGCGCTGACGTCGCCGGCCAGGGTGACGGCCAGGTTGACCACCCAGTTCCAGCCCTCACCGGTCTCGGCCTTGATCCAGTTCGCCGTGCAGGTGACGACCTGGCTGGCGTCGTGCCGCAGGCCGTGGAAGAAGGAGTCGGCGTCGTTCTCGACGGAGTCCCACCAGCCCGAGAGCGACCCCACCGCGGTCAGCGCGGGCGTTTGCGTGCCGCCGGACTCGGTGGAGCTGGTGTAGACCGGCACGCCCGATTTCATGTCCAGGATCCACGACTTCACGTCGTCCGGGCCCGGCGTGACGCCCTGCCCGGCCTGGATGCACTGACTGATCGCCTGGGCCACTCCAGAGGCCGCCTGGGTCTGCTGGTCGGCGGGCATGCTGGCCAGTACCGGGAACAGCTTCGTGCCGTCGGCATTGGCCGCGCTCAGCAGAGCCTCCGGGGTCAGCGTGCCGATGTCGTTCAGCGGCGCGGTCCCGGCCAGGAACGCCTGCACCTCCGCGTCTGGGCTGACCTGCACCGAAGCGGCGGCACCAGGGTCCGCGGCGGAGGCGACGCTGACGGTCAGCTGGGGGGCGTCCAGTTCCACCGCCGGGGTGGCGAAGGTGACCCGGCCGGAGGCGTCAGTGGTGAACGCGGCCGTGCTGCCCGGTGCCAGCAGGGTGTGGCCGCCGGCCTGCCAGGCGCCGGCCGGCCGGTCGGCGGACACGCTCAGCTGGACGCCGGCCGCCGGCACGCCGTTGGCGTCGGTGACCGACAGCTGCACCCGCCAGGCGTCCAGTTCCTGCAGGGTGGCGCTGGCCTGCAGCACCGGGACCAGCGACCAGCCCGCCACCGGGTCCTTGGCCAGCACGTTCAGCGTCGCGTCGGCCAGCACCACAAACAGCGTGCCCTGGGTGGCATCGGCCGTCTGGCCGAACACCGCACTCACGCCTGGCTGCAGCGGGATCGGATCGGTGACCTCGAGCGGGACGTCTCCAGGATTGCCGTACTCGGAGATGACCGTGACGGTGCCCCCGGCGGTGTCAGCAACGAGGAAGGCGAAGCCGAACAGGCCGGTGCCGTCCTGCCAGACCGCGACCTTGTCCTGCCCCAGCCCTGATCCGGCCGACCCGATGTCCGCATCGCCAAGCGTGTCGCTTTCCGGGGTGGAAAAATAGATGTCGCCGGATTGCATCTGGTAGGCGTACCCGACGGCTATCCCGGGATAGTCCGGGTTGTGATAATTGACCCAGCCGGTCCACAGCAGGGCCGCCACACCCGGCGTCTGGCCTGTTCCCGCCGGGTCGAAGGTGTCAGGCGAGTACGCGCCTCCCCCGGTGTGCCACTCCATGACGTTCTTCGACGTCAAGCAGGTCACGGCGCCTTGGCCGCTGGAGTCCCAGATCACCCTGGCGTCGACCATGTCCACGCCCGCGAGTGAGGTGATCGTGATGGGCTGGCTGTTAATGTGCGGCTGCCACAAGGCGAAGCTGCCGTTAGCTTGCTGGCCAGGCGGCGAAGTCAGGTAGAACACGTAGAAGTAAACGTTCCCGCCGGAATCAAGGCCGGCCTGCAGCCTGCCGAGACCGCCGTGGTAAAGCGCCGAGTCTTCGACCCATTCCCAGGTGCCCGACGAGCCCAGGCTGAGCAGGGAGCCAATTATCAGCTCGATCTGCGTGTCCTGGAAGATCCTCAGTATGAGCGCCCACACGGTGCCGTCGGGTGCGGTGGCCGTCACGATATCGACGGGTTTCGCCTGCGGAACCTCCGGAGGCGCGGGCAAGGGGGTGCAGGTCCATCCCGATGTTGCCGTGCCGCTGCGGCTCAGGTGCGAGACCACGCCGCCGGACAGCAGCAGCGCTTCGACGGTCCCGTCCGCGCGCACGAACGGCCGGACCGTGTCCCCGGCGTTCATGATCACGTTGTCGGTCAGGAAGTAGTCCTCGCTCAGCTCGCTGCTGCCCTGCACCGAGAACGGCGGCAGGTACAAGCTGGCCGGGTCGCCCGGGACGGCGGCGAGCGGCAAATGGTACGTGTGATGCGTCATGGCGTCCCCCGTCTATCAGGCAGGCAAGCGCCGCGATCAGAGTCGCGGTTCGGTCGCGGCACCTGCGATTCTTACGCCCGATTCTTACGCCACCGCGACCGTGACATAAGGCCATTCAGGGAAGATATTCATCACCCGGCCTGATCAACCGCACTAACCGGCGGGAGCCGCAAAGCCGTCGAGTACCACCTGGGCAACATCTACGTCAAGTGCGGCCTGCAAGGACGGCATCAACTGCGGCGCTTCGCCGGGCAATGGCGCCAGCCGACCGCGATCTGACCGGTTCCGTGCGCGGCAGATCGCGCCGCGTCCATGTCACCGGCAAGGTCATGACCGAGAGCGCCCGCAAGATCACCGGCCCGAGCGCCTATCTCTCCGCAACCAGAACGACTCGTTCTGCGCGGTACCGACGGCGCCGAGGCAGGCGAAGGCCGACGTGCACAGCGGCGGCAATGCGTGCGTCTTTCTCTGTCGAGGACAGTCGCGTTGGGTGATGGCCTGGCTGGCCGTCGATCTCCTCGGGGTAGGACGCCCAGTACCGGACGGCGGTGCGAATGAGCCGCAGCGGAGTACCCGTGTTGTCAGCGATCAGGCCGGGCAGCCTGTCGTCGGCCAGCTCAGGTTCCGTGCCCGGGCGGACCCGACCGCGCGGGCCACCTCCCGCACGTCGGGGCCGCTGGCCAGCGCGGCCCGCCGTCGAGTGGGACCAGGCCGGAGCACGATCCCCGGATACTCGCTCAGGCGGAGGGCCTCGTCCACGAGCCGGCTTGCCGCGGAGTGGAAGACGGCCATGCGCGACCGGGCCGCCTCCGCGCGCGCCGCGTCGGTGCTGCGTACCGCAGACCCTTGAGCAGTGATCTTGCCCGGCAAACCCATTGGCATTTATCAGGTTGGACGGGGCAGACTTGCGGCCGCGCGGAAACGGGCAGACCGGACAGGCGCTGCTGCCTGCCTAGGCCTGTGACCTGGTGTTTCGGTGACGCCGCCTGCCGCAGCTGCCCGGCCCGCCCGGCGAACCGGGACAGCCACGAGCTGGCCGTCGACACCGGGACGCTCCACGAATCACCCGCCCGGCCCGGTGACCGCAGCCGCAGCCGCGCCGCTACCGACACGACCTTTAACCCGGCGGCGCGCAACGCCAGCGCGGCGAAGATCACCGGCGCCGCGTACCGGCGGCGCGACAGCAGCCAGGCCGGAAGCAGCACATGTGACCGCCCGCAGCCGCGGCAGACCCCCCGCCGGGGCCGTAGCTCCGCCGACCCGGCCAGCATCGCCACCCGCCGTGGCCGGGCGTGCCCCCACGGCCGCAGCCTCCCGCCGCACCAGCAGGCCAGAAGACCGGCTTTAAGACGGGCCTCGACAGACTTCTGTGAACCTCGTACCGTGACCACCGTGGTGCCTCCGGCACCGCTCGGACGGCCCTCCCGGCATCAGGTCAAAGATCAGGGAGGGCCGTTGCCTATGCCGACATGGCCACGGTGTCGCCGTCCACCAGCACGCGCCCGTCACATAACGCAACCCACCCCACAACGACACCATCAGTGACGGGAACCCGCCGCTACGTGGACGCTCTCAGAGGCGGGGGACACTCCCGGTGACTGCCTGGGAGTTCTCGCTGGGCGTGTGGCTGGCCTTCAAGGGCTTCAAGCCCTCCCCGATCACCGCTGAAATGGACGCTGCCAGCACGCCGCCCGCCTACCGCGGCGCGGCCGTCTAACCGCCGGCAACACGGCCGGGCCCTTCAAGGGGGCCCGGCCGCTGTATGTGCAGGCCAGCGGGCCCGGCCGGAGCAGGCGACCAGCCCCGAAGACTCATCGGACACGCCTCACGGGCAAGAGACCAGCCTCACCCGTGGGTCCATGGGGCAGGAAGGCGGCGGCCGTACTCTCGGTGAGCGGGCTGAGGATGACCAGGCCGGCCTGAAGGTCGGCGGCAATGCTGCACGATCCCGGGCGCGAGCTTTTCACTCAGCCAGGAGCCTGCGCTTGCATGGCAAGCTCTCCGTCAAGGCGCCCGGCGAGTCCGCCAACCAGGAGGAACAACCGAACGAAATATCGTGGCAGGTGAGGAGGCAGCCATGGGGTTGTATGGCGAGCGAGTCGTCCCGCGGATCCTCAACGCCGCGTGCGGCACCAAGACGGTCGAGCCGCTGCGGCGTCGGGTCTGCGGGAGTCTCGCGGGGGACGTGGTCGAGATCGGCTTCGGCTCGGGACTCAACGTTCCCTTCTATCCGGCGGCCGTCACCCGGGTTGCCGCGGTCGAGCCCTCCGACGTCGGCTGGAAGCTGGCCGCCAGGCGCCTTAGGGCGACAGCCGTCCCGGTGCAGCGGTCCGGGCTGGACGGCCAGTCACTGCCCTTCGCCGACGACAGCTATGACGCCGCCCTGTCCACGTGGACGCTGTGCACGATCCCCGACGTCACCGCCGCCCTCGCCGAGGTGCGGCGGGTCCTCAAGCCCGGGGGGACCCTGCACTTCCTCGAGCACGGGCTGGCCCCCGATGAGCGGGTCCGCCGCTGGCAACGGCGCCTCGACCCGCTGGAGCAGCGGATAGCTGGCGGATGCCACTTCACCCGGCCCATCATCGACCTGCTGACGACTGCGGGCTTCATCATCGAGGAGCTCGACGTCTTCTACGAGAAGGGCGCCCCGAAATTCGCGGGCGCCGACTCCCTCGGCACCGCAATGTCTCCCTAGGAGGAGCGCGAGCATGGGCTAGGCGGCCCGCACCGGCCCCGGTCAGTCCTTGGGCGTGCGGGCGGCCATCCGGCACGGCACCGGGATCTTCTCATCGAGGTGATAGCTCGCGCAAACCCGGTGGTAACCGTCAGCGACCCACAATGGGATCCCCTGGACCAGCAGCACGGGGGACAGTTTCCGGCCGGCCTTGACCTTTTCGAGGTCGGCGGCGACCTCCGAGTCGTCGGGGCCCAGCAGGGGCAGACCGGCGGCCCGCAGAATGTCCTTGGCGGCGTAGTGCTGCAGCGTTTGCTCTTTGCGCAGAGCTTTGGCCAGCTTGGCTGCCGCGGCAGCGCCGATCAGCAAGGAAAGATAGGACTCGGCGGCCGGGAAGTCCTGCGCTTCTGGCTCGTCTTTCCAATGTTCGCCAGCCACAGATCCTCACGCTCCTCGCATCGGCCCGCTGTCTCGTGCGCTTCCCAAAGTCATGAGGCTACTCCTGCGCTGGGCCAACGCCCGGGCAGGACGCCGGGCCTTTTCCAGGACCTGATGCTCGCCTGCTGCCCCCGGTCACGTGGAGGCGCCTGCCGACTCTGCGCTCGCCGTCACCGCCGCCCGGGACGGGACGTGGCGCTGGCCGCGTCGGCCGTGAGCATGCTTCCGTCCCTGCGCTGTTGACGTAACGATTTTCGTTAGTTACGATCCTCGATAATAACGAGAATCGATAAACAGGGGCCTCCGATGTCCACCTCCACCCGCACGCCGCGCAACCGGCTGCAACCACTGGCCACCGTGGTCACCTGGGTGTTCTGGTTCGCCGTCCTCGCCACCGGGCTCCGGGTGATGCTTGCCCTGTTTGGCCAGCATCCCTGGTTCGTCTTCGCCAGCGCCGGCCCGGTCCCGGCCGTCTGCCTGCAGACCGCGCCACCACTGCTGCAGCACGCCGGCAGCGGGCTCATTCATACCGGCCTGTCCCCGGGCGTGCGCGCCACCTGGAACGCCGCCAGCTTGTGCACCGCCCATCCCACCACCGGGCAGGCCCTGGCCTTCGCGGTCACCCTGCTGCCACCCGACCTGCTCCGCCTGGGCACGCTCTACCTGGCGATGCGGCTAGCCCGTACCGCTGCCCGTGACGGCATCTACACGGACCGGGCCGCCCGGCTGGTGCTGATCCTGGGCTGGTGGCTGCTGGCCGGTGAGCTGGTGGCCACCTTTGCCGAAGGGTTCGCCCGGGTGAACCTGCTGGGCCAGCTGGTCACCTGGGACGTGAACTGGGCCCATTGGCCCGCGTCCTGGGGGGTGTCGTGGCCGGTCGTCTGGTTCGGCCTGGGCCTGGTCATCTTCGCCCGGGTCATGCGGATCAGCGCCGGCATGCGCGCCGATCTCGAGGGGACGGTGTAGTGCCGCCCACGCCCCCCGATGGCGATGGCCACGCCATCGCCATCCACCTCGACAAGCTCCTCGCCGACCGCGGCATGACCTTGACCGAGCTGTCCGAGCGGGTCGGCGTCAGCGTGGTCAACCTGTCCATCCTCAAAAACGGCCACGCCCGGGCGATCCGGTTCAGCACCCTGACCCGGCTCTGCCAGGCGCTCGGCTGCCAGCCCGGCGACCTGCTCACCCATAACGGCGCAGGCCGCCAGCCCGGCCCGCCGGCCCCCGACAGCTGACCGACCGGGCCCGACCCCTACAACGCCCCGCCCTGGCCGTCACAGTCGCCACACGACACCACCAGCGCCACGCCA
>Ga0187871_10004751_pt1 | contig 10073 bp, 4 predicted proteins | sample June2016WEW_16_1_FD_132988 | JGI IMG/M metagenome (GOLD analysis project Ga0187871, IMG submission 132988) | Peatland microbial communities from SPRUCE experiment site at the Marcell Experimental Forest, Minnesota, USA - June2016WEW_16_10 | ecosystem: Environmental > Terrestrial > Soil >...
CGAGGCGGGCGGGGGCCCATCCAGTGCGGGCTAGCGAGAACAGCATGCGGGCGGCGACGTAGAGCGCGGCGTTGGCTCCGGAGAGTGCGGCGGTGAGGACTACGAAGTTCATGACTCCGGACGCGTGGGGAATTTTCACGGTTTGAAAAGTGGTGACGAAGGGGCTTTCGGTGACACCGGCGTGATTCCAGGGCATGAGGCCGAGAAGTATGACCATGGCGCCGACATAGACGAAGGTCAATGTAAGAAAGGTCAGCCAGACGGCGCGGGGAGTTTCTTTCGAGGAGCGCGATTCGCCGGTGGTGACGGCGACCATTTCGACTCCGCCGAAACTGTAGATGGCGAAGGTCAGGGCTACTAGCGGCGACCACGGGCCTTTAGGGAAGAATCCGCCGTGGGCGTTGTATTGCGGGGTGACGCGGCTGCCGAGCAGTAGCGCTGCGCCGATCACGATGAAGGCGACGATAGTTGCGAGTTTGATCATGGAGAGCCAGAACTCGACGCGTCCGTAGGAGCCGACGCTGCGCAGGTTGAGCGTGAGCAGGATCGCGGCGAAGACGAGAATCCAAATGTAGGGATGCACGCCGGGGAACCAGGCCTGCATGTAGGTAGCGGCGGCGACCATTTCGGCGCCGATGGCGAGAGAGAGGCCGATCCAGTAGCCGGCGCGGGCGATGAATCCGGCGAAGGCGTTGAGATAGATGTCGCCGTAAATGCCGAAACTTCCGGCGGCGGGATGAGCGCAGGCCAGCTCGCCGAGCGCCATGGCGACAGTCCAGTTGATGAAGGCGGCGGCGATGAAACTCAAGATGGCGGCAGGGCCGGCAACTTCCATCGCTGCGCCGGAACCGAGCAGCAGGCCGGTGCCGATGGAGCCTCCGACGGCGACCATGGCCATTTGTCCGGCGGAGAGTTGGTGGTGGAGGCCTTCTTCGTGGATTTGAGGCGAGGCGGGCTCCGAAGGCATGGAGCACGATATCAAAAAGGCGGAGGATTGCCCAAAGTTGCCAGGGTGTTACTTTCGTGCCTCAAAGAGCGCGTTCAATCCAAAGTCTTGCGACATCCACTTGTTATTCTCTGGACATGAGCCGTTCTTCCAGGGACTCGATTGATCCCATGTTCCTGCCTCGCCAGTGAAGCATACGCGTTCTAACTCGATGGGGATGGCCGCCCGGCTGATGTACGCACTGCTCGGCCTGATCACTTCGGTCTACTGCATGCTGGCGTATTTGCCGGATATGTACGTTTCGTTTATTCAGGCGCCTTTGAATCCGTGGGTACCGGTGTTTATCCGGCTGCACCCTTATATCTATGGCGTGCTGTTGTTGTTCCTGGGAATAACCGTTCTCGCGGAAGGTCGGACCGGGCGTGAACGCCGCATGGTGCTTGAATTCCTGGTGGCGCAGGCTGCGGTCGCGGTTTTCTTTTTATGGAAGAGGCCGTTTTCCAATCTCGGAAATAATTCGCTTAGTTTTCTGTGGAGTCTTGCCGTACTGTTCCCGATCTTTTGGCTGGGCGTTCTCGATCACTATGGCGAATCGGAATCGCCGGGGCGCGGACGCTCGAATGTCGAATCGTCGAATGTCGAATCGTCGAATCAAGAGTCATCGAATCAGGAATCGTCGAATCAAGTATCACACGTGCCCTTTCCGATCGCGTTGCAGGCCGGCTTAGCAATCGGACTGTTGCTTCCGGGGATGCTGTGGCTTTCCTACGTCTTCGCGGGGCGGGGCTGGGACCTCAACCGCATTGACCTGCTGGCATGGGCGTGGGCGATTGGGATCCAGCTCTTGTTTGCGGTGTTCGCAGTTTCCTGCCTGAACCTGGCGCTGTCGTTGTGCTCGCGGATACGGGAACGTCGTTGGCGGACGTTTTGTTTTTATGGGTTCGCGTCTGTAGCCCTGGCGTGGTTTTTTATGCGGGTTCTTCTGCCCTGCATCCCGTTTGCCGGACGTGAGGCGAACATCTATTCGGCGGCGATTGCGATCACGATCGTGTGTTTCTCCGGCGGATTTTCGCGCAGGATTCAAGCCTCTAGAAACTCCGCGCAGAGCGCGAGCGACGCAGACCTGCAGCCAAGGAACATCAATCTGCGCTTCGAAAATGGGGCTCTGATTCTGGTGCTGCTGACGGCGATGTATGTCGTGCCGAGCTACATCGGGGTCATGGACTGGAACTTTGTACTGGCGAGAATTTGGGCCGCGGTGCTGTGGCTGGTGGTCACCGGCTTATTTCTGCGCCTGTCATCCTCCAGCTCCAGCTCCCGCTCCCGCTCCAGAACAGCCAAGCGGTATTCCGTGGTACTTCTCGTAATGCTTAGTGCGGGAACGTTTGTGGCTTCGCGGTTTTCGCAACGAGATTCGTCGTCGATGCGTGCCTTGGAGAAGCGGCATCCGGCATGGGTCCAAGCCATCGGCCAGCACACGGCCTCCGATGCATCGTTCGGTGCGGTCCTCGCCTTGTGGGCGGGACGTAAAGAAAAGCCGTGCGACGAATTCTGCCGGTTCCTGCGCGAGCAAACCAATATCCCGGCCTACATTGCGGTCCGGCCCGTCGATATAAAGCTGGTTGACCCTCTCACGCCGGCCCCAGGTCCCAAACCCAACATCTTTGTGATCGTGGTGGACAGCCTGCGCAAAGACTATGTCTCGCCCTACAATCCCGCGGTGCAGTTCACTCCACATATCGCTGATTTCGCAGGCGAGAGCGTGGTCATGCGGAATGCCTTTACCCGCTACGGCGGTACTTCGTTGTCTGAAGCGGCAATCTGGTCGGGGAGTCTGATGCTGCACAAGCAGTTTGTGCAGCCGTTTCAGCCCATGAACAATCTGGAAAAGTTGGTGGAGGTGAATGACTACGACCGCTACGTGAGCATTGATCCCATCCTGAAGCCCTTGATTGGGCATTCTCCAGATGTGCATCGACTGGATGCCGACGTCAGCTACTGGGCGGAACAGGACTTCTGCCAGACGTCCATCGAAGTGGAGCAGAAGATCGATCAACGGCAGGACAAATCGCGGCCCATTTTTCTCTATACCCAGCCCCAGAACGTTCATCTGGTGGCGTTAATGCGTGCGAATTCTACGCGGCCGCCCCAGCCTGGTCGGTACGTGGGATTTCAGCCTTTGGCGGCAAACGAACTGCTGCGCTTCGACGAATGCTTTGGGCGCTTCATTTCCTATCTGAAGGCCCGAGGACTCTACGACAACAGCGTCGTTGTGCTCACGGCCGATCACGGCGAGGCTTATGGAGAATACGGACACATCAGTCACGCCTATGGCATGTATCCTTCGACGCTGCGGATACCCCTGATGATTCACCTGCCCACGGCGGCGCGGAATCGCTACTACTATGATCCCCAGGCGGTCGCGTTCAACATTGATGTGACACCTTCGCTGTATTACCTGTTGGGCTACCGATCTATCGCCAATGATGAGAAATTCGGGCGCCCTTTGTTCACTGAAACGGCAGAGGAGAATCGCGAGTACCAGCGCGAATCGTATCTAGTGTCAGTCTGCTACAACCCGATCTACGGCATGCTTGGCGGCGATGGAAAGACTTTATTCATCGCCAATGAAATGGACGGAGTGGACCAGTATTTTGATTTGGTGCGTGATCCGGAGGGAACGGTCAACCTGGTCGATGGCACGATTCGGGCCCGAGGCCAGACTCAGATCCGTCAGCATGTTCAGGATCTCGCAGACTTCTATCGGTACCAGTATCACACCCCAACGCTGCTGAGTTGGGCCATGCGCTGAACGGGCGCTTTTCGATTGACAGTGGAATGCCGCGTGAGTAATATCCTTGGCCGAAGCCGGGACGGCCCTGTATCCCTTCCTCCACCGATCCTGGCAGCGGGCGTCCTACTTCTCATGTGAGTGAGTGGTCTGCGCTGAAGGTCGACGTCCACGCCGGCTTTTATTTTTTCAGCAAGAAGTTGTTTTTTCACCGTTCCGATTGGGCCGTGCCCACACCCGAGAGATCAAAGAGGAGATTCCGAACCCATGAGCAAGAACTCGATCGGAGTTCTGTTGGGTCAAGAGGCGAAAGAGAAACATGTCCAGGAGCGCCGCAATTCTGGACGGTTTTACGCTTCTCATTTGCGAACTGAGCCTGAAAGTCGAACCGCGGGCTGGATTCAGCTCATCACGGCGGTGCGCGGTTGGATTCTCTTGATCGTCGTCATGATCATCATCGGGCTCCCCGCCACCGCCTGTGGTCAGAAAGCGAAGGACTCATGGTCCAATCTGAACGCCCTGAAGGCAGGCCAGGGAATCGAAGTGATCGAGTCCAACATGAAAAACCACAATGGTCGATTTGCCGCCATCACCGAGGAGTCGCTTTCCATGCAGGAAAAGGGCTCCGATGTCTTAATAAGACGCGAAGACGTGGTGCGCGTCTCGACAGGGTCCGGGCCCAAGCGTGGCGAGCATGCAGTGATCGGCCTGGTCGCCGGTGGGTTGATCGGAGCGGGCATTGGGGCCTTAGCCGGATCGAGCCACGGTTTTTTCGGGGCGTCGGACCGCGGAATTGCCGCGCTGGTGGGCATCGCGATCGGCGCGCCAAGTGGAGCTCTAGTCGGCGCCGTGGTTCCCGCTCATACAACCGTCTATCGCGCTGCTCCCGATAAGGCGCGGCAGACGACATCGCCCCAAACAAACGCGAGGAGTCAGTAGCGTAACGAGGACAGCATAATCCAGAGGTGTTACCGGTGCGGGCAGGTTCTCAGTGCAAGGAGACGCTGCGATAGCGCAGCGGATATTTAAGGGTTTGATGCATGCTACGTCGGATTTGATAAAGAGAGGAGATGTTATGAAGCGGATTAACCTGGAAGTATTGATGTTGTTAGTTTTGGTGGCTTCGATCGCCGGCGCAGAGACACCGGCACAGTCGACTACGGTGGACTGCAACAAAGGCCAGTCGTTGAACAGCACGCTAGCGAAGTTGAACAAGCTGACGGCAAACACGGTTACGGTGAGTGGAACTTGCACTGAATTCGTTCAAGTCGTGGGCTTTGAAAACCTCACCCTGAACGGCCTGGCTGGCGCAACGCTCGTGCAGCCGACCACGGGGGCGGGCAGTGTGTTTAACAGTCTGCTGTTCATTGAGTCTTCGCGGAGCGTTTACGTGGATGGGTTCAGCATCCAGGCGGATACAATTACCGTTCCCGCGGTCGGGATCGGCCATGGCAGCAGTGACATCCGGTTGCGGCACTTGAACATTCAGGGTGGCACCTTCGGAATCTCCATTTTTGAGCACAGTCAGGTATCCATTGCGTACGTTACGGCGCAGGATCCCGGGTTCTCTACGCTCGGAGTATTTGACTTGTCTGATGTACACGTTGAGCGCAGCGCTTTTACGAGCTCGACTGGAACGTCGTACCAGGTCGGCCTGTTTGTCGGAGCGTCCCATATCACGATGTATGACACCACCATCACTAATATGGCGGTGGGGATCGAGGGGTATGCTGGTTCCATTATCGACGTTCTCGTCTTCACGACCTACTACTCCAACAGTGTTCCGAGTGATGTGGTCATCGATAGCCCGGCGGGAACAAACTACAACGGGGTGGCGATCTCCGGCGGCGGATCGCTCAACGTGTCGACGGCAAATCTGGTCATCAACAAGCCGGGGCAAACCTACGGCGGCACCACGGGAGGAGTACTGATCTCCGACGATGCATCGATGACGACCTCCAATGGAGACCTAGTGATCGCGGGGAGTAATGGCCAGGGCGTGATGGCGCTGAATAACTCACATGCAACACTGATCGGAGCTACCGTTACGAGCAGCCACGGCGGCCTGGTGGCGGCGAATCTGTCCAGCATTGATGTAAGCGTGGGGACTACGCTCACTCTCGTCGTTGGAAAGAATGTGGATTTATTCTGCGACCCGGATTCGACGATTACCGGTACCGTGAATCTCTCGGGGGTTCCGACTGCGCGATGCACCAATCTGCTCGCGGGAGAGACCGTGGCATTGCCTTAGACTGGGCCGGACTGGCGGCCTCCATGATGGCTGCGCCGGTAATCGAGGACTTATTTCGAGCCCAGTTCACCGTCGTAGTGTCGGATGACTCCGTAGCACTCGCAGGCGGAGTCCTCGAGTTTGTTGCGGTTTACGATCTTGACAGCGCCACGTGTGTACTCGATGAGCTTTTTCTTCTGTAAAACCCCGGCTGCCAGGCTCACCGTCGGCCGGTCTGTCCCCAGCATGGTTGCGAGAAAATCATGGGTAATGGGTAGCACCCCCGAACCCACTCTGTCCTGAGTCATCAGCAACCATCGCGTGAGGCGCTGCTCAATGCCGTGCAGCCGATTACACGCGGCGGTTTGTGCAAGCTGCATGCCTCGAATTGCGATATAGCGGTTCAGCATCAATCGCAGCTGGGGAGCGGATTCCAAAATGTTTTGCAAGGCTCCAACTTTTACCTGAAATCCATCCCCAGTAACTTGCACCACCGCCTGCAGCGGAGCCCTTCTCAGGCCAACGACTGCCGGGGTTCCAGTAAAGCCCTCATTGCCAACCACGCCAGCTTCGGCGGTTTTTCCATCTTTCATTACGACTACAAGAGAAATCAAACCTCGATTCGGGAAATACGCGTGTGCGATCTTTCCACCGGCCTCGTGAAGGACCAGATGGTTGGGCAAGCGGATGTATTCGAGGTGAGGGCGAAGTGAGTTGTACTCGCTATCGGGGATCGATAGAAGGATTTTGTTGCTGACTGGCTTTCCTGCGGCATTGGTTCGTTCGCCAGACTGCACGACTTGGAAGTCTTTGCGCACCAGAAGCGAACCGAAAAACCTCCAGGACGCGGGGACGAACTCACCCGCCGTGATTTACGAACAGAAACTGTGCTTGTTTCGCGCTGCGGGCGGAGTATACAGGGTCGAGATGCGACTACTCTGTAGGGTATCTTACATTGGGCCGATCTCTCTGCATGGGGGACCTCTGCCGAAGGGATCGCGCAGCGGGGAAAACAACCGACCCTGGAACGACTCCGCATTACTAAGAGCGGTCCCGAAAATCAGGCGGTTCTACGATCCGGACTTTTGCGGTATGTAGGATGCCCGACAGACCGTCGAAAGTGGCGCGGGTAGAATCCTCGCTCCATGAAGCGGAAGCTGGTGTGGATTGAGCAACAGCGTTTTCAGGGTTTCGGTTGCTCAGAATGTGGCTGGCGGTTCAAACCTTCCGGGGATCCGAGCGGCGGGTCTTTCGCCGAAATGATGCGGACCTTCGCGTTGCAGCGCGACGAAGAGTTCACGTCCCACGTTTGCGCTGCTCACCCCAAAGAGAGTTAGGCACGAATAAAGGCAAGATTTCGCGCGGCTCGTGCAGTGGAGCTAAGCCATGCTCCACGATCTCGGCTTCGATAGGAGGGCGGTGGTGCCGCCGGCGAGCAGCAGGTTCCTCACTTCGTTCGGACTGACAAGGCCCTTTTCGTAAATTCCTCACATCATTCGGACAAGCAAGGTTTCCCGGGTGTGACCTTCGTAATCGCGGGTGGGCGTTACCGCATTGCTGGGGGCGGAGGGCGCTCCTAGAATCGGGGCAGGGCGTAGTCCGCCTGATTCCGCATGGCTGAGATCACAAAACGACCGGACCGAGCCGAGATCGCTAAGCGCGTGGAGCGCGCGGAGAAGCTCTTGCAGAAGGGCAAGACTGCGGAGGCTTTAGACGAGTATCTGCTGGTTCTGCGGGACGATACAGACAATGATGTGGTGCGGCAACTGGCGGCGGATTTGTGTCTTTCGCTGGGGCGCAATCCGGACGCAGTGAAGTTGCTGGGGGACCTGTTTGAGCGGCAGGTTGGGGCGGGGGATGCGACCCGGGCCAGTCTGACTTACAAGAAGCTGGCGCGGCATGGGAGTCCGACGTGGCAGCAGAAGTTCAGCTTTGGGCGCTTGCTGGAGGGGTCCAATAAGAAGCTGGCGGTGGGCACGTACGAAGCGGCGCTGCTGGATCTGGCCAAGCTGGGGAAGAAGCAGGAATCGGCTGAGATCCTGGACCGCATTGTGACCCTGGAACCGACCCGGGCCAACCTGCAGCGTGTGGCGGAACTGGCGTCGGAAATGGGAGATCGAAGAGCGGCGGCGCTCGCGTTTCAGCAGGTGGCGCAGTTGGCTGGGGCGGAGGGCGGGGACGCGGCGCAGTGGTACGAACGGGCTTATCAGGAAGACGCGTCGGATCAGGGCATCGCTCTGGCTTATAGCAAAACTCTGCTGACGCAGGGGCAGGTGGGAGCTGCCATCTTCATTCTTGAACCGCAGATGAACTCGGGGCAGGCCACGCCGGTGTTGCGCGAGACCTACGCCGATGCGCTGCTGGCCGCGGGCCGCAACGCCGAAGCGGAGCCGCTGGTGTGGCAATTGTTTGAGCAGAACCCGGGGAGGGTGCAGCAGGTGATCGCGCTGGTCGGCAGCTTACTGGATGGCGGGCAGGATGACGCTGCGGTGGCACTGGCGCGCAAGCTGGAACAATTCCAGCGGCGGCGGGGAGAGCGGCGGCAGTTTATCGCGATCATGGAGGACGTGACCGGGGCGCGCAAGCCTTCGTCGCAGATGCTGGAGTTCCTGAGCGAACTGTATAACGCGTCGAATCGCGAGAATGATTATTGTCAGACGCTGTTGAAGTTGTTTGATTTGTATTGCAGCACGGGCGAGTTTGCCAAGGCGGCCGAGTGCCTGGATCGCGCCGCCGAAGTTGATCCTTATGAAAGCGGCCACCTGAAGCGGCTGGATATGCTGAAAGGCAAGGTGGAAGACGCGCGCTTCAAGGTGATCGCGTCGCGCTTCAGTTCCGCGAGCAAGGCGCCCGAACCGGCTCACATGGAAGGGCCAACGCTGGGGGCTTCGACGCTGCAGGATCTGATGCTGCAGGCGGAAATCCTGGTGCAGTATGGGATGCGCAACAAGGCGGTCGAGCGGCTGCAGAGAATTCAGGAACTGTTTCCGCGCGAGGAAGAACGCAACGAAGATTTGCAGCGGCTGTATATGTCGGCGGGGGTTACGCCGCGCTACGCCGGGTCCGCGCCGTTACCTCCGGCGCCGGTTGCTGCTGCGGCGGCTCCCGCGCCCGCTCCGGCCGTGGCGCCGGTGCCCGCAGCCGTGCCTGATCCGGCGACCGATGTTCGTGCATTCACACGCGTGGCAGAGATCTCGCGCAAGTTGTATCACCAGGGCACTGCGCCGGCTGTTCTGAGCACAGCGGTGCGGGAGATTGGAACGCAGTGGGAAGCGTCGCGCTGCATCGCGGCGATGGGCAAGGCAGGGTTGTCGCCGACCGCTCTCGAAGAATTTTATGCCGAGGGATTGAAGAAAGCCGGTGGCGCTGCCATCGCCGAATTAATTGCCTGCCTGCAGAAGGCGGTGAATGGGCAGGAACCGCTGGCGATTGACGACGCGCAGAAAGCCGTGTCACTGCAGGCTGCGCGCAAGGCGGTGACGGAGATGGGAGCAACGTCGGTGTTAGCCATCCCGCTGAGCGACGGGGAAGAGATTGTCGGCATGCTGGTGCTGATTCACAACCGGCCGCGGGCTTGGCAGCAGTCGGATATGGTGGTGCTGAAGACGCTGTCGGAGCAGATGGTGATTGCTCTGAATAACGCCGGGTTGCGCCGCCTGGTCAAGAATCTTTCGGTGACGGACGAAAAATCCGGGTTGTTGAAACGGGCATCCTATATTGATTTGCTGCTGGCGGAAAGTAAACGGGCGATTCAGAATGCGTCGGCACTTTCGGTGTTGCTGCTACAGTTTGGCAGAAGCACGTCCATGATCAAGGAGTATGGCGAGGCGGAAGTGCAGGCGGTGATGGAGAAAGCGGGGCAGTTGTTCGCCGCTAACATCCGCTCCAACGATCTGGCGTTTCGCTACGACACGACGACGATTGCCATCCTGCTGGGTGAGACGGCGGAGAAAGAAGCCATGCAGGCGGTCGAAAAGCTGCGCAAGATTGTTTCCGAAGTCCGCCTGCCGGCGAAGGATGATGGCAGCCAGGGGCCGACCGCGCAGTTTTCCGCGGGGTTGGCCGAGGCCGTGATCCGCACGGAATATGATCCTGTCGATGTGGTC
>Ga0187871_10004752_pt1 | contig 10073 bp, 11 predicted proteins | sample June2016WEW_16_1_FD_132988 | JGI IMG/M metagenome (GOLD analysis project Ga0187871, IMG submission 132988) | Peatland microbial communities from SPRUCE experiment site at the Marcell Experimental Forest, Minnesota, USA - June2016WEW_16_10 | ecosystem: Environmental > Terrestrial > Soil >...
CTTCGGGAACTTCGCACGCCGGAACTGCTCCTGGAACTCGCCAAACGCCACGCCGCCGCCTGTCGGCGCTTGGTCCCGGCGCGTCCCCTCCTCGCCCATGCCGCGCTTGGAAAGACCAGCGAATTGGAAAGGGAATTGATCGCCGAGGAATCCGCCGAACGCGACCGGGACCGGCGTTACTGGTTGCCATTGCGCGCGGAATTGGAGAAACTGCGCCACGCCGGATAAAAATCGTCTTATGCCTATATACGAATTCGCATGTCCAAAATGCCGGAAAATTTTCAACTTCCTTTCCAAGAAGGTCGCGCCTGACAGCCGGCCTTCCTGCCCCAAATGCGGCCATCGCAAACTGACTCGGCAGGTTAGCGCCTTCGCGCATCCGCGCGGCCTCAAAGAGCCGCCCGCCGCGCCCGTCGGCGATGCCGATCCCGGCGGCCCGCCCATCCCCGACCCGGATGACCCGCGCATGATGCGGGCCATGGCCGAAATGGAACGGGACATGGAACACCTGGACGAGAACAATCCGCGCCACATGGCCCTGATGATGAAAAAAATGAAGGACCTCATGCCAGCCGGCGCCGTGCCCAAGGAATTTGATGTCGCCATCAAGCGCCTGGAATCCGGCGAAGACCCCGAGAAGATCGAGGAAGACATGGGCGACGTCCTGGGCGGCATGATGGGCGGCGAAGAAGGCGGCCCCGGCGCCCCCGGCGGCGATTACTCCCACGACAGCGGCCTCTACGACATGTAGCGCCGCCCATGACTGCGGCCGCCCCATCCTCCCGCACAGTTCATCGCGGCGTCGTGTCTCCGCGCTTGAAGACCGGTGTTTTCGCGCTGGCCGGGTCCAACTCGCTGGCGACGACCTGGTTCTTCTACTACCTGTATTTTTACACGCAGGACAAATTCAGTTTTAGTCAACTGCAAAATTTCGAGCTGGCGGCGATGCTGGGGGCGGTCTATGCCGTGTTTGCTTTTTACGCCGGACGGTTTGCCCAGAGGGCCGGTTACTTCGCCGCGCTTCGGCTGGGCCTGGCAATCATGGTCGTTGCGCTTTGCCTGGGCAGCCATGCGGATGCTTTGTGGGCGGCCCTGGTCCTGATCTTCGTGGCCAACATCGGCATGTGTTTTACCTGGCCTTCCCTGGAAAGCCTGATGAGCGAAGGGGAAACGCGCGCGCGATTGCGCAGCCTGGTCGGCATTTACAATTTTACCTGGGCCGTGACCGGCGGGCTGGCTTATGCCACCGGCGGGGCGATGCAAACACATTGGGGTCCCCGAAGCATGTTTTACGCGCCGGCCGGCCTGCTTTTGCTGGAGTTGATTTTTTCATTTTGGCTGGAGAAGCAGGTCAACAGCCAGCCGCCCGCGGCGCGGGACAATCCGTCCCCGCCGTCGGCGCCCGCCACCCAACACGGCGCTTCTCCGGTGCCGCCCCGCACCTTTCTGAGAATGGCGTGGCTGGCCAACCCGCTGGCCTACCTGGCTATCAATACTATTGTGGCCACGATTCCCACCCTCGCCCGCCATTTCCATCTTAGCCAGACCCTGGCCGTCGTGGTTTGCTCTGTCTGGTTTTTCTCCCGCGCGGGGTCGTTCATCCTGCTCTGGCTTTGGCCGGGGTGGCACTACCGGTTTCGTTTTCTGGCCGGCGCATTTGCGGCGATGATTGTATGTTTCGGCGCGATGCTGCTGGCAACGAGCCTCTGGGTTCTGGTCATTGCCCAGGCAGTTTTGGGATTTTCCTTTGCGTTGATGTATTATTCCTCCCTGTTTTACTCCATGGACGTGGGTGAAACCAAAGGCGAGCACAGCGGCATCCACGAAGCCGTCATTGGCGCGGGCAACTGCTCCGGGCCGGGCATTGCCGCCGCCGCCCTGTTCCTTTTTCCCGCCCATCCCGCCAGCGGCACACTGGCCGTCTGCCTGTTGCTGACCTGCGGTTTGGCGGGCCTGTTCTGGCTGCGCTACAAGCCTGCCCCGACAGAATCCTAGTCCTTTATCCTTTATCCTTTGTCCTTTATACTTAATTTCAAATATGTCATTACTTGCTGGCAAAATCGGGCTGGTGTTCGGCGTGGCCAACCAACGTTCCATCGCCTGGGCCATCGCCCAGGCCTGGCACTCGGCGGGCGCAACCCTCGTCTTCAACTACCAGGGCGAACGCCTCAAGGCCAACGTCGGCGAACTCGCCGCCGCCTTCGGCCCCGACACCTTGATTCTGCCCTGCGATGTCACCAAAGACCCTGAAATCGCCGCCGTCTTTTCCCAGGTCGCTCAAAAATTCGGACGGCTCGACCTCCTCCTCCACTCCGTTGCCTTCGCTCCCCGCGAGGCGCTCGAAGGCCAGTTCCTCAACACCAGCCGTGAGGCCTTTCGCATCGCCCATGACGTCAGCGCCTATTCGCTTGTCGCCCTGGCCCGCGGCGCGGCGCCGCTGATGACCGGCGGCGGGAGCATTGTCGCCATGACCTATTACGGCGCCCGGAAAGTCGTTCCCCATTACAACGTCATGGGAGTGGCCAAGGCCGCCCTGGAATCCTGTGCCCGCTACCTGGCCTACGATCTCGGCCCGCAAAAAATCCGTGTCAACTGCATCAGCGCCGGCCCTGTCAATACTCTGGCGGCCCGCGGCATAGCCGGGTTCTCCGAGATGCTCAAACACTACGAGACCCACGCCCCGTTGAAACGCAACGTCCTCCCCGACGAACTCGGCGCCGCCGGCCTTTTCCTTGCCAGCGACGGCGCCGCCGCCATCACCGGCCAGGTCCTCTACGTGGATTGCGGCTACCAGATCATGGGGATGTGATTCGATTGCGGATTGCGGATTTTCCAATTGCGGATTGCGGATTGCGTGTGGAGCAGTCTTGACCTTCCATCACAACGCCTCATTGTCAATCAAACGTGTTTTGCCCACGAAAACGGCCAGCGCCATTTGGGCGCCGTGCGTGACCGTTTTGACCGGTTCCAGCGTTTCCGGGTCGAAAAACTCCACGTAATCCAGGCGCGCCTCGGGCTGCGCGGCGATCAGCAGGGCCGTTTGCCGCCGCAGTTGCGCCGCCGCCACCGGCCGCCGGGCAACCGCCTTTTGCGCGCGCCCGATTGCCCGGCGCAGAACCGCCGCCTGCTCCCGTTGCGCGGTCGAAAGATATTTGTTGCGCGAACTCAGCGCCAGGCCGTCCGCCTCGCGTTGCGTCGGCGCGACCACAATCTTCACCGGGAAATTCAAGTCCCGCGTCATCCGGCGGATCACCGCAGCCTGTTGAAAATCCTTCGCCCCGAAGACCGCCGCCGTCGGCAAAACCGCGTTGAACAACTTCGCCACAACCGTAGTCATACCGCGAAAATGCCCCGGCCGCGCCGCGCCTTCCATGCCGCGCGACAGGTTCTCCTCCTGCACCGCCGTGCTGAAATCCGCCGGGTACATTTCCGTGTCGTCCGGCGCGAAAAAGACATCCACCCCGGCCGCGCGGCAGAGGCGCTGATCGCCTTTCACATCGCGCGGATATTTGGCAAAATCCTCGTTCGGCCCGAACTGCGTCGGGTTGACATAAACGCTCACGACCACGCGGCCCTTGCGTCCCGCCAACTTCCGCGCCCGCGCCATCAAGCTGGCATGGCCGCGATGCAAAAACCCCATCGTCGGCACGAACACGACCTTCTTTCCGCCCCGCTGCCACTGCCGCGCAAGACGCTGCATGGCGCTGATTTTGGAAACAATACGCACACCGCAACCTTGGTCAAAACCGCCGCGCTGGCAATCCTATTCTGCTTTTCTTCCAGGAATTTCTGTGCTGCAATAATTCGAGCCAGAGGCTCGACGCTACAACCCCCTTCCCGTGCGCGTTCCCTGTCGCCTTATCGCTGGCCCCAGCCAAAACGGCTTTGGTTCGGGGGAGGGACCAGGCTGTAGATCGGCCAGTAGATAAAAAACGACCTGCCAATAATATTTTCTTCGGGAACAAAGCCCCAGTAGCGCGAATCGAAACTGGTGGCGGTGTTGTCGCCCATGACAAAGTAATGCTTGTCTTCGACCACCCTGCTATCGCTCTCCTTGTGGAAATAGCGGCTGGGCGCGCTCTGAGGCAGCAGCGTATGGCCGCTGTAAAACTGGTCCTTCAGAGAGTGGTGGTCGGCGGCGGGAACCTTGGGGTCAAAGGAATAGATGTCAACAAAGCGGCCGCTCGCGTTCGTAACAACGAAAGCGGGGCTTCTGGTATCAAAGGAATAGACGTTGGCAAAATGAGGCGTCCGGTTGTCCAATCGCACGCCGTTGATGCGGACGTGGCGATCCTCGCCGATGCTGACCGTCTCGCCGGGCAAACCGACCAGCCGCTTGATGTAAAACTGGCTCTGGTCCATCCCCGGAAAAATGATGCCCTTGGTTTGGAATACGATGATCTCCCCGCGTTCGGGCCGGCGGAAATTGTAGGTCAGGCGGTCCACGAACAAATGATCGCCGGTCGTTTCCGAAAATCGGATGATCGGTTCCCCTTTGCGAAACCGCCTATGATCGTCCAATCCAATGCGCTTCTCAAATGAACTGTTCTGATCCGGGTCCGGCGTGAACCAAAGGGTGATCGGGGCTTCCGAGCCGTCCTGGTAGCGGACGAAGACGCTTTGCTTGTTAAAAAAGCGGAGGAAATGCTCCGGCGGGCCGACGTTGAGCACGACCCCATCCTGCGGAGCGATGACTTCGTGGTAGATGACGCCATCAATGGCCAGGCGGCCAACGCGGGAGAAAAGCCCCGGCATTTGAAAGGCCGAATCATACAGCGGGTCCACTGTCACGCCGAACAAAGTCGGCTGCATGGAACTGGTGGGGATTTTGAACGGTTGCAGGAAAAAAGTGCGGATGCCCATCGCGATGACGATGGCGACGAGAAAGACTTCGATGTTCTCGCGCCATTCGGCATTGGGATAAGGCAGGAGCCACTTGTTGGCGGTCTTTTCCAAATTGGCGGCGCAATTGGCCAGCGTTTCGTCATTCGCGTCGGCATCCAGGGCCGCCGTGGTTTCCCGCAAAGCGGCGTCCAGCGCCTGGAGGGCCTGCGGAGAAAGCGCGTCGGACTGGGCATTGCGCAACTTGCGCACATGGCCGCACAAGTCGGACGTTTGCCGCGTCGCGGCGGAAAAGAACCATCGTAAAGTCATAACTCAAGAAAACAGATACCCGATCCCTGTCCAGTTGACGAGAGCGCATTTCAACGCGTCACGAATAGGAGTTGCAGGCGATGGGCGGGGAGGGGGGGACATAGGTGCGGCGGAGGTTGCGCAGGTTTTGGGCGGCGCGCTCGAGATGGCGCTGTTGCCCGCGCGCTTTTTCGCGGCGGACGGCCAGCAGCCGGGCGTTGCGCGATTCCAGGGCGATGAGCCGGGCGACTTCGGCGCGAAAGGGAAGGGCGTCTCCGGGCGCCGCGGAGGGCGCCGGCCCGCAGGATTTCCATTGGCGTCTGGCTTCGTTCAGGGGTTGCCGGAGGGCGGCTTTGTGGGACTGGATTTCGTGGAGTTTGGTCCACGCGCCGGCCTGGATGGCCTGGGACTCGGCGCGGGTCATCTGGAGCCATTGCTGCAGAAGGCTTGCTGTATGCTCCTGCGGGGTCATGGGTCAGCCGGCCAGGGCTTGGAAGAAGGACGGGGCGCTGTCGCGGTCAACGGCCTGGCCCGCGAGCTGGCTGGCGGGGGCGGGACCGCGGCGGAGCATCTCGGCCCAACTGTCGCGCAGGACGCGGAGGCGCATAAGGGTCTCCTGGACCGGTTCCTTGCGCTTTTTGAGGTTGGCCTCGCGAAGGCGGGAGTGGAAATAGTTGTAGAGGCGTCGGAAGTTGACGGAGATTTCGCCGCCGGCCTCCATGTTGAGGTTGGCGTTCATTTCGTGAATGATGGCCTGGGCGCGCAAGATGTTATTGTTGACGGATTGGTTGAGCTGAACGGGGTCGCGCGAGTCGAATCCGGCCAGCGCCCGTTCCAGAAAGCCGATGGCGCCATCGTAGAGCATGAGGACCAGGTGGGCGGGTGAGGCGGTTTGGGTGGCGACTTTGCGATAGGAATCCCAGGGCTTGGCGCGTTGCATAAGCTTGGTCGGAGGCGGTTTATTCGCTGTCGGAAATCAATTGGCCGGCGAGCAGGCTGGCGATTTGCCGCAGCGCGCCGGGCGGCGGGTAATTGGGATCGGCGGCCAGCTCCCTGGCCCGGGCGACGGCGTCCGGGCGGCTGGCGGGGAGATTCTGGACGGCGCTTTCCAGGGCGCTGGAACTGGCAAAGGGGTCGGGCGCCGCCGCGGTTTTGGCCGCGGGGGCGGAAGTTTTTTGCGGAACAATGCCGCCTACGCCACTGGCGCTGAAATTGGTATTCACTTCCATATAGTTAAACAATCACTGGCTTCGCGCGTCTCCATTTGTTCCATCCCTGTTTATATATCGGACTGTCACAAAAATGCTTTAGCCGAAAAGTGCCGGACTCATCGTTTCGGCAGGGTGGCCATGAGGGCGCTGAGGCTGTATTGGCCAAAGCGGCTGGGCGAACCCAGAATGACGGCGGGGTCGTCCGCGGGGCCTTCAATATGAACATGCTCGACGGCATAATGACGGGCGGCATTGGCCACGACGGCGTCGCCGGCGTCAAACACATCGTCGGCTTTCCAGATGATCTGGCCGCCCACGGCTTCCACCAGCGAGAGTTTCCAGCCGACGGCAACGGGTTGGTAAGGGTAGAAGCGCGTCAATTGGCTGAAGAAAACGGCGTCGCATCCGCAGTTTTCGCGCAGGCGGCTGAAGAAGTCAGGCGGCAGCGGTTCATCATCGCGCCACGCGCTCTGCCCGGTCCATTGGCGCAATTGTTCGGGGGTGATGACGGCCAAATCAAACAGTTTGGTTTTTTCCAGTTCGGCGGAGAGCAGGGGTTCAAGCAGTTGGCAGCCGGCAATGGAAGTTTCGGTGGCGGGGCCTGTGGTGATGGGCAGAACGGCGACGCGCTTGAGTTGGGGGTCCAGGGTCTTGCTTTTCAGATAGACATTGCCGGGCCGATAGCGAACGTCGGCGACGCTTTCCACATCAAAGGAGTGGCTGACGCATCCGGCCGCCAGGAGGGCCGGGAAGAGCCGGAGCGCCAGGAGCGGCCCGTTGAGCAAAGTGTCAAGACTGGCTTTCTTCATCGAGTTTACGCAGTATTCTGCCGAAATGGGTGATCCAGCAACCCAAATCGCGCTCCAGGGTGTTGGAAAGGTCCAGGAGGCTTTCCTGGCGCGCCAGGAGCATTCGGACGTCGGTCTGGATGAGGACGAATTGCCGGCGGTGGCGGGAGTTGGCGGCCATTTGGGAGGGATCCAAGCCCCACAAATCTTCCAGGAAATTCAATTCGTAAAGGGGAGTGCGGCACTCGGCCTGCAACGGGGGCCAGAGGCGTTTGGCCACCGGCCAGTCGTTGATGAGGAGGAGGGATTGAACCTCGTGCGCGCGGTTTTGAAGGACGTCAACCTGGGCGCTGGCGGTCTCGATGATCTGGCGGCCGAGGTCGCGAAAGCGCAAACCGCCGCGCCGGCCGGATTCCATGAGGTGGCTGCCGGAGAGCATTTCGTGGAGTTTGACGACGTTTTCGTTTTCCCAAATAGAGGCGGCTTCGGAGTTTTGCCGGCGGGCCATTTTTTCCAAATGGACAAAGATGGCGGAGAGGGATTGCAGGCTGCTGCCCGGCCAGGTGGTGATGGGGCTGTCCAAATCCACGCGGAAGGAAGGCTTGGCCTGCTTGTTGGTGACGCTCGGCATGTTTTTTTATCGGCAATTTTGTTCGCCGGCTAAAGTGTGATTCATTATGTAGTCGAAGAGGATGAGGACGAGCCTGTGGAGGACGAGGAATCGGAGGACGAAGACGAGGTGGCCGGGGTCGGCGAGGCGGTGGTGGCGGACGGCTCGTTGAAGAAATCCGTCAAGTATTGTTTCTGCTCGTTGATGGTGCTGATGGCCGTTTCCATGGCCACGAATTCGTTCTCCAGCTTGGATTCATTCTGGGTAATCTGGTTTTGCAGGTTGGTGATGCTGGTGGTGATGTTGCTCTCCTCCTTGGTGAATCCCGCTTCTTTGGTGGCCAGAATCCCGTTGCTGCCGGTGGTGTCGGTCAAGTAGCTGTTCAACGTTGTGGCCAGCCCGTTGGTCGGATCGGTGAACAGTTGTTGCACAGCGCTCAAATTCGTCGTCAGAGCTGTTTTCAGCGAGGCGGAGTCCACCGCGAGGGTGTTGTCCGTGCCGTTGGAGGTGATGCCCAGGTCGTTCAGGCTCTGCACGGCCCCGGTCATTTCGGGCGGGGTGGCGTCGGTCAACTGGCGCAATTGATCGGCGATGCCCTCGGCGTCCATGTCGCCGGTGAGCGTGCCGGGGGTGACGGTGCCGGAGGAGCTGGTGGTGCTGGCGGTTTGGGAACTGATATACTTTTGCGCGGCATTGTAGTCAGTGACAAAGCTGTTGATGGCGGTGGAGATGGTGGAGGTGTCGCTTTGCACGGTAATGGCGGCGCTTCCCAGCCCCAGCGCGGTAACTGACAGCCCGGTAATGCCGGCGGTGCCGGCATCAATGGTGTTGCTCTGGCTGGTCAGGGTTCCGCTGCCGTTGACGGTGTATTCCAAATTGCTGCCCTGCTGCAAAGAGCCGCCCAACAGGCCGGTTGCCGTCAGAAAGTTGCCGGTCACGTTCTGCAGGGTAATGCCCACATCGCCGGTGGTCGTGTTGGTGAGTTGGAACTGGTTGTTCGAGGCGTCAAAGGTGGCGGTGACGCCGGCGGCGGAATCGTTGATCTTCTGCAGGACGCTGTTGATGGTGTCGGTGGAAGTGTTGTATTTAATGGCCACGCCATTGATGTCGAATGTTCCCGCGCCGGTGCTGTCCCCGGTGATGGCTGTGGCGAGATTGCAGGAACTGAGAGCATTGTCCAGATTGATGCCGCCGAGGGCGGAGGCGCTGGTAATGGAGTAACCGCCGCCAGTGGCAACGTTATTTTTCTCGTTGCTGTTATAGAGCTGGGCGACCTGGAGGAAATTGCTGGTGTCGTTGGTGTTGCCCAAAACAATGGCGCTGCTGCTGCTCAAAGTGATTTCATCAGACGTGGGATTGTAAGCGGCGGTGACGCCCGCGACATTGTTGATTTGGTTGAGGACGGATTGCAAAGTGTCGGTGCCGGCGATGGTGATTTGTGTGCCGTTGACAGTGAAAGTGCCGGCGGTGACGGCGGTGGCGAACCCGGCGTCGGCGACTGTCACGCCGGAGAGATCATCGGTGGTGCTGAGGGGACTGGCGGCGGCCGTGAGACCCTGCCAGGAGGAATCGGAGGCCAGTTTGGAAATATCGAAAGAGTAGGTCCCGAGGGGGGTTCCGGTAGCGGCCGTGGCGCTGGCCACCGAGGAATTGGAGGAGGACGCCGTGCGGGTGGTGAAAAAACTGGGGTCCATCAAGGTGGTGACGTCCTTCTGCAACGTCGCCAGATCCGTCCCGATGGTTGTATAGGCGGTGTTCTCGGTCCCCAACGTGGTTTGTTGCGCCTCCATCTGCGTCTCGGGCGCCTGTTCGGCGGCGACCATCTCATTGATGATCGTGGTCCAATCCAGGCCGGAGGCCAGGCCGGACATGGTGGGAGCATTGCTGCTGGCGGCTACTGCTACGGACATAAGTTTTCTTTCTTTGCTGTCAGTCCGGTCTCATTTTCCACAAGTTTCACCCGGGCGGCGCTCTCGCCGCCCGGGTTTGAACTACCGAATCAAGTCAGCCTGCCTCTTACTGGAGAAGCTTGAGGACTGATTGCGGATTCTGATTCGCCTGCGCCAACATCGAGGTGCCGGACTGGACCAGGATTTGGTACTTGGCGTAGTTGGTGCTCTCTTGGGCCACATCCACGTCCGTGATCTGGCTGCTGGCGGCGGACAGGTTGGTGCTCAGGACGCCCAGTTCATTGCCGGTGTAGGTCAACCGTTCCTCGCTGGCGCCGACCGAGGCGCGATCCGTGGCCAACTGGGTGATGGCCGCGGTCACAGCGGTCAAGGCGCCGTTGTTGGCGGCCGTGAGGCTGATCGCATCGGCGCCGGTGCCCAA
>Ga0187871_10004755_pt1 | contig 10070 bp, 4 predicted proteins | sample June2016WEW_16_1_FD_132988 | JGI IMG/M metagenome (GOLD analysis project Ga0187871, IMG submission 132988) | Peatland microbial communities from SPRUCE experiment site at the Marcell Experimental Forest, Minnesota, USA - June2016WEW_16_10 | ecosystem: Environmental > Terrestrial > Soil >...
AAGGCCATCGCCGGCAAGCTGGAATTGGAAGCCAAGACGGTCGAGCAGTTGATCGCCAGCCTGGACACCGTTCCGGCGGAGATTCGCGGCGCGGTGCGCAACAACGGCGGCGGCCACGCCAATCACTCGCTCTTCTGGAAAATCCTCGGCCCCAAGGCCGGCGGCGCCCCGACCGGCCCGCTGGCCGACGACATCGCCAAGACCTTCGGCAGTTTCGCGGCGTTCCAGGAAGAGGTGGAGAAGGCCGGCGTTGGCCGGTTTGGCAGCGGCTGGGCCTGGCTTGTGGTCAACCAGGGCAAGCTGCAAGTCTGTTCCACCGCAAACCAGGACAGCCCGATCATGGGCAAAACGGTGGCCGGGTGCGAAGGCCGGCCCATTTTCGGCGTGGACGTTTGGGAACATGCCTATTACTTGAAATATCAAAACCGCCGCCCGGATTATCTCAAGGCGATTTGGAACGTAGTCAACTGGGCCGAAGTGGCCCGGAACTACGCCGCCGCCAAAAAGTAGCCCCGCGCGCCATATAGGGGTTTTGACTATTCGCCGCAATATTGCGGGGATTGGCTGTAGTAATTTAGCGGCGGTCATAGACCGCCGCTACAGGTTTCAAAGCCCGCCAATGCTGACATCTTTGTAGCATGCCCATCCTTCCCATTCTTCCCATTCTTCCCATCCCGGTTGCTTGAAAGCGGCATCATCGGTGGGGAAGGGACTATTTCGCTCCTGACGGATCTTGAGTTCGCCTAGCGCTGGCGGGCTACAGATAAGCCGCGACTGCGGCGCTACGGCTATGCCGGGCCGCGAAATGATCCATTTTCTCTGCGTCGGCTAATGCTTCGCCCAATCCAAACACAACTTAATGTTAAAAATTCACTATACTTATGGTTGAAGGCGGCTTTCTTTTTTGAATAAGTTTCTTAAGTAATATCTCGATATTTCCGATATAACAATTCGTGATGGCACACTGAAATTTGACCACTAATTAATATGAAAAAACTGAATACCCTCAGGGCCATGGCCGCTCTCGTGGCGCTGTTCGGATTGGCCGCCGCCTGTCAGGCCGTGGATTTCCACGTCACCAGCGCCCAGGCGCTGCAAAATGCCCTGACGCTCGCTGCCGCCAACGGATCTGACAACAACGTCTATCTTGCCGCCGGCTACTACTCCGGCAACTTCAATTACAACAGCGCCGATGCCAACGCCCTGACGCTCCAGGCCGAGTCCGGCGTGACCAACAGCCAGATCACCATTGACGGCGCGGGCACGGGCCGGACCATGAACCTTTCCTGCTCCGTCAACGGCGCGATCACGGTGAGCGGCCTGACCTACCTGCGCAACTGCGGCAACAGCGGCTATGCCGCCTTGAGCATCGCGACCGGCGCCGACGTGCTCGTTAGCAATTGCCGCTTCCTCTCGTCAAGTGGCACCAGCGGCTCTGGCTTGTTGATCTCGGGCGGCCTGAACGCCACCGTGATCGGTTGCACCGCTGTCGGGACTTCCGATAATACAGTTGGCATCGCCATTTCCGGCGTTCCGGGCAATGTTGCCGTGCAGAACTGCGTGCTGAACACAAACAGCCAATGCGGATTAACCATTTCGGGCGCCGGTATTATTACGGTGGCGACCAACACCTTCAACGGTAATTCGATAACCTGTTGCAACAACCAAGGCGGCGGCGCTTACTGCAATGGCGCAACGGTGACGCTTGCCGGCAACACCTTCAACGGAAATTGGGCCAATGGTTCAGGCGGCGGCTCTTGTTGCGTTGGTTCGGTAGTGGCAGTATCGGGCAACATGTTCAACGGAAATTCGGCGTCCGGTCCGGGGGGCGGCGCATTTTGCCAATGTAATCCAGGTACGGTTACCCTCTCAGGAAACACGTTCACGGGAAATAGTTCCCCCAATGGTAATTCGGGAGGCGGCGCTGCTTGCTACGGGACAACAGTCACTCTCTCCGGCAACACGTTCACAGGAAATGCCTGCGCCGAATGGGGCGCTTGCGGTGGCGGCGCTTATTGCTCATCCGGCAGCATCACACTCTCCGGCAACACTTTCAGTGGCAATTCGGATGATTCTTGGGACGGCTGGGGTGGCAACGGTGGAGCGGTTTATTGCGCCGGCCCAGCCACGCTATACAGCAATTCTTTTGCCAACAATTCCAGTTGGACCGACGGCGGAGGCGTTTATTGCAACAGCAGCGCGACGTTGAGCAATAACACCTTCACCGCAAACTGGGCCAGCATTTTCGGTGGCGGCGTCTTCTGCTCGTGCGGTGGCGCCAACATGACGTTCGCGGCAAATACGGCGGAACAGAATTCGGCGCAGGCCGGCGGGGGATTCTACATTTACAGCGGGACCGTGTTCTTCTTTGACAACTTACTTGAGGGCAATACCCAGACGGGTTTCACCAACTACGGCGGCGGCGTGTGGGTGAATGCGGGCACTGAACTGGACATGATCAATAATACCATCTTCGCCAACAACGCCCTCGGCGGCGGCGGCGGCGCGGCCTTCCAGGTGGATGGCGTGACGGAAATCCTCCATGTCTATAACAACATTATCTGGGGCAACACAGCCAACGCCAACGGGGCCGATGTCCACCTGGCTGGCACCGGCCAGCGCAAGGAGTACATTGACAATGACTCCGACGACATGTCCGGCGTTTGGGACCTGGCCACCACGCTGGACATTGACCCGCAATTCTACGACCCGGTCAATGGCGACTACCATCTCCGCTCCACATCGGGCCTCGTCAACACCGGCGACAACTCGGCGCCGGATTTGCCCTCGACAGACCTCGACGGCGGCCCGCGCATCGTGGGCGGCGTGGTGGACATCGGCTGCTACGAATTCAATAACAGCGCCTTCATGCCGGCGGACACCAACAGCGATTGGACCATCAGTTCCGCCGAATTCAACGCCTACGGCAACGCATGGCTGAACAGCCTCGGATGGACCATTGGCCCAAGCCCGATCCCGGCCAATTTCGCGACCCGCGCCGGATACCTGCTGCAAAGCGGCGGGACCTACCACAACGACGGCAGCGGCCAGCCGACGAACTGGAAGCCCGGCAGCCAATAGCCAGCCCCGAAACTCCGGAAAGGATTTCGCGTGTCCTGGAATTTTACCAAAACAGGAAATGGCCCGGCAGGAGCCTCGCCCTACCCGGAAAGCGGTAGGGCGGCGCTGCCGCGCCGCCCTGAATTAGGGCGAAGCAGCAGCTTCGCCCTACCAGACTTTGCAATATCGCGTCTAATGCTCGGTAGGGCGAGGCTCCAGCCGAGCCAAACCGTCCGCCAATTTCTGCTTTCCGTTTTCTGCTTTCTGCTTTGCTCTTTCCAAATGTGCCTCGCGCAAAGTCCGCCAAGCCCCGCTTTTTCCCCCCGGTCGGGCGCGTCCCCTCCGGTCACAGTCGCCATAAGCGATGCCAATCCCAATGCGGCCATCTATTATACCCTGGATGGCAGCCTGCCGGACACGACTTCCACCCTCTACACCGGCCCGCTAACAGTGACCGGCAGCTACACCGTTGTCCGCGCCGCGGCCTTCGTTACCGGGCAGCCTCCCAGCACGGCGGTTTCCGCCTACGACTACAATTCCCAAAGGAGCGTTCCGCCGACAAACTCCTACATTCGCACCCTAACGAAAGATTTGCCGGCGACACCCCTTGTCACCATTCAGATCACCAACGCCGTCAGTATTTCTTGTTATACCGTTGAAGAGCGGCTGCCCGGGCCGCTCCAGCCTGTCAGTATCACAGGCGGCGGCGTTTGGAACCCCGCCGCAGGCACAGTGCGCTGGGGGCCGTTGAGCAACACAGCCCCTTTCATCGCAACCTACCGCGTCACAGGGCCGCCCGGCTCTTATTTGCTGGCCGGCTCGGAATCGGCGGACGGCCAGTGGACTTACGGCCCGGAACCGACGCAGGTGCCCATCACCGTGCCGTTGCTTCCTGTGGCTCCCCCTCCCGCGCAGCCGCCGCAAGTTGCCAGCCCGTTCTTTTCTCCGCGGTCAGGCACGCCGGTCCCTGTCACAGTCAGCCTGGCCGATTCCACTCCCGGCGCGCTCACTTACTACACGCTGGATGGCACAATGCCCGACACCACTTCCGCCCTCTACACCGGCCCGCTCACAATTACCGGCTACACCGTCATCCGCGCGCGGTCATTCGTTACCGGGGATATTCCCAGCGACGCGGTTTCCGCCTATTACTACAACTCTGAGTTGCCAACTCCGCCGACGAACTTCTTCTCTTGCGCCGCAACGAATGATCTGTCCGGGATGCCTGTTGTCACCGTGCAAATTACCAACGCCGCGAGTATTTTTTGTTACACTGTTGAAGAGCTTCTGCCGGGGCCGCTCCAGGCTGTCAACGTCACAGGCGGCGGCGTCTGGAACCCCGCCACCGGCACGGTGCGATGGGGGCCGTTAAGCAACACAGCCGTTTTCAGCGCCACTTATGGCGTCACCGGGCCTGTCGGCACTTATTCTGTGAACGGTTCGGAATCGGCGGACGGCCAGTGGACTTATGAACTGGGGCCGACAATGGTAACAATCGCCCCGGCGCTGATGGCCGTGGCTGCCCCGCCTCCGGCACCGGTGGAAACTGCCATGCCGGTCTTTAGTCCCGCTTCGGGCACGCCGCCTCCGGTCGTAGTCACCATGACCAACATCAACCCCACCGCGGTCACCTACTATACTTTGGACGGCACCGCGCCGGACACCAATTCGACGCGCTATACCGGCCCGGTGACGATTTCCACCTACACCGTTATTCGCGCCCGGTCGTACGTCGCCGGGGAGTCTCCCAGTGCCGCGGCTTCTGCCTATTATTACGCTTCCACGATGGGCGTTCCGCCTGCGAATTCCTTTTCCAGCATCATAACGAATGACTTGTTCGGAACACCCGTTGTGGCGTTGCAAATCACCAATGCACCGACTGTTTTCTGTTACAGCGTTGAGGAACGCCTGCCCGCGCCGCTCCAGGCATCGAACGTCACCGGCGGCGGCGTCTGGAATCCCGCCACTGGCACGGTGCGTTGGGGGCCGTTGAGCAACACAGCCCCATTCAGCGGCACGTTCGCCGTCACCGGGCTTGCCGGCACTTATTCAGTGAGCGGCTCGGAATCAGTGGACGGCCAGTGGTCTCTTGAGTTGGGGCCGGCGCTGGTGACCATCGCCCCGTCGTTGTCCGCACCTCCTTCCGGGCCTGTGCAGGTCGCCATGCCGGCCTTTGCGCCTCCGAGCGGCGCCGCCCCGCCGGTTGACGTATCGCTTTCCTGCGCGACCACAAACGCGGCCGTCACGATCACTTACACTCTGGACGGCTCCGAGCCTACGGCGCTCTCGACGGTCTATGCCGCTCCCCTGCACTTTGACAGCGCGGCGGAGGTGCGGGCGCGGGCGTTTGCGGATGGTTTGCCGCCAAGCGCGGTCAGCGTGGCCTTTTACGGGCCGCCGCTGGCGCCGCCGGATTTGCAGTTCTCGCGCGCCGTGGACACGACAAGCGCGCCCGGCACACCGTCGGTCAGTTTGACCGTGATTCCCGGCGCAACCGCCCATTGTTTCGCCGTCGAGGAATGGCTGCCAGCCGGTTTGATGGCGTCCAACATCACCGCGGGCGGCGTCTTCACCGCCAGCAACTCGGTGTTGCGGTGGGGGCCGTTCGTCAGCGCTGGCACCCAGACGCTGGCCTACCAGGCGGCGGGGTTGGCGGGCGCTTATCAGGTGCATGCCACCTGGAGCGTGGACGGCGTCAGCAGCGGTGAGATTCAGGCAACCAACATTGTTATCCCCGTCCCAACAAACATCGTTGCCGTCCAGCCGGGGCAGGAACCGCAACCGGTGTTCTCCCCGGCCATTGGCGGCGTCCTGCCCGTTACCGTGACCATTTCTTGCAGCGACGCTCAGGCCCAATTGTACTACACCACGGACGGTTCGGCGCCAACTCAGGCCGCGTCCCTCTACTCGGCCCCGCTGACATTCTCCCAGCCAACGACGCTGCGGGCGCGCGCCTTTGCCACCGGCGCCCTGCCGAGCGCCGAGGCGGTCGCCTATTACGGGCAAACCGAGTCTCCGCCGGATTTCCAGGTTTCCTGCGCGTTGGACTTGAGTTCGCCGCTCACGCCCGTCGTTAATTTGACAGCTACGCCCGGTTCCAGCCTTTCCGGCACGGCCGTCTGCTACGCCGTGGAAGAATGGCTGCCGGCCGGATTGGAGCCGGCGAACATCAGCTCCGGCGGCGTCTATACCGCCGGCAACTCGGTGGTGCGTTGGGGGCCTTTCATCGGAACGACGCCGGTGCAGATGAGCTACCAGGCCGTCGGCCTCGCGGGCACTTACCCGTTGCGCACGACGTGGAGTGTCAATGGCTTCAGCCTGGGCGGGTTTGTGGAAACCGATCTTGTGATAGGCGCGAATGCCATCGTTTATACTCCAACCCCGCCTTTACAGGAGCCGCCGCCGGTTTTGTCGCCCGCCATCGGCTCGAAGCTGCCCATCACCGTCTCCATTACGTGCAGCGACCCGCACGCGCAAATCCGTTACACGCTGGACGGCTCCTCCCCGGCGGTGGGTTCGCCTCTTTACACAAGCGCGCTCACGCTGACAACGCCAGGCACGTTGCGGGCGCGCAGCTTCAGCGCGGGTTGGGCGCCCAGCACGGAGGCTGTCGGCTTTTACATTGCCGCCGCCGAGACCAATTCCCTGGCATTGGTCCGCAGCGTGTCGGGCGACGCCAGTTCCCTCCCGATCATTAGCGTCACCGCCACGCCGGATAACATCCAATGCTATGCAGTTACCGAGACGCTCGCTTACGGCCTGACGCCGTGGCAAATTGGACAGAACGGAGTTTGGGACGCCACCAATCGCACTCTGAAATGGGGTCCTTTCACAGACGCCCAGCCGCGCGTGCTTACTTATCAAGTGACCGGTCCCTCCACCGACTACCCGCTCGACGGCCAGGGCAGCTTCGACGGCAATACGGCTGCGGTTTCCGGCGCGACGAATTTCGCGGTGGACCAGACAACGGTCATCTACGCTGGAAATACCAATAACGGATTTGGCGGCGCGATTGGCAACGGTACACTGGTTCTGAGCGATGACGGAACCAATCTCTATGGAACCCTGAACACCAGCGGCCCGATGGACAATGCCCTGGTGCTGTACATCGCCACCGGCCCGGGCGGGTTCGCCTCGACAGCGGGTTTCCAGGATAATGCGGAACCGTTGCGCGCGGCCATTTCCGGTTATACCGCCACGCAAAACAACAGCGGGCCGGGCCAGAGCGTGCTGACCTTTGAGACCGGCTTCGCGCCCAGTTATGCCATCGCCTTGCAACCGGGCAACGGTGTCAACTATGGCGGTCTGTGGGGCCTGGCAAACGGCGGCAACTACAGCCTGCCGTTCATAACCAGCGTCAACTTGACACCCGTCGGCACCGATGCCGCCGGGACCTACAGATTCTCCCTGAACGTTGCGAACATCGGCCTGACCCCCGGGGCGGGACAGAGCTTTGAACTATTGGGGACTTTCATTTCCGACGCCGGTTTCCGCTCCACCGAAGCCGTGGCGGGCAACCTGACCGGCATACAAGGCTGGAACCCATTCACACAAACCGCCTATGCAACCTACACCATGATCCCGGCCGTCTTCCCGTTGATCGTGGCGCCGCCGGCGGCCCTGACGGTTCACTTTGGACAAAGCGCGCAATTTGTCAGCGACGCAATTGGCGCCGGGCCGATGACCTTCCAATGGCAGTGCAACGGGACCAATCTAACCAATTGCGCGCGCGTCAGCGGCTGCCAAAGCAACACACTCACCATTGCCGCCGCGCAGTTATCCGATGCGGGAACCTATCAGTTGATCGTCACCAATGCCTACGGCTCCGTCACAAGCGCCGCCGCAACGCTGGTTGTAATCGAAACCGCCCCGTTGTTATCCAGCCCGCAAATAACAGCGACAGGCCAGTTCACCATGACAGTTGCCAGCGATCAGAACGCCGTCTTCGACATACTAGAGTCCACGGACCTTGTCCACTGGACCGTGCAATCCACATTCACGAACCTCTCCGGCAACGACACCATCACCCTCCCCGTGCCGTCCGCCACCGACACCGCCGTGTTCTATCGCCTGGTTTCCCATTGAGAACCGCCCACACCTGTAGCGCCGGTCTATGACCGCCGCAACAGATCGTCGCGACGGTGAGGACGCTTCCAAGGAACCCGAATGGGAGGCATGGGAGGAATGGGACGCCTGGGACGCATGTGATAAGTGGCTTCCTCCAATATATCGCAGGTTCCTTGGCACAATTCACCACTCAGGGTGGTTGGCTCCCGCGGAGCCATCCTTTTCAACCGTCCCCGGCTCATTGGAAGCCTCGCCCTGCCGAGGTTGGGGCGCTCAGAATTTCAACTCGACGCCTTCGCGGGCGGCGCAGATTTTGAGGGCGGACCCGAGCCGGGCCGCGCGCTGGCGGCACATCTCCACTTTCTTGTCAACATCACGGTCGGCGCATTCGGGATCGTGATGGAACAGGGCCAGGTTTTTCGCGCCGGCCTGGATGGCCAGATCGGTGGCGGAGAAACAGCAGGAGTGACCCCATTTCAGTTTCGCCGCGTACTCCTTCTCGTCATATTGCGCGTCGAGGATGAGCAGGTCCGCATCGCGGATGGATTGCAGCAGGGCCCCGGGCATGCGGCGCAACGGGCCGGTGTTTCGCAAGTCGGGAAACAACTCGCGCGGCTGAATCTCCAATTCGTTGTCGGAGGCATAGACGATTTTCCGGCCGTCCTTCTCAAAGCAATATCCGAAACAGCCGCCGGGATGATTGAGGGGAAAGCTCGACACGTTGACGCCGTCTATGTTTCTTCGACCGCCGTCCAAGTGGTCGGCCAGAATCCGGGCGCGAAGGTCCTCGAAGGGCACCGGAAAGAACTCGGAACTCATCTGGCCTGAGAGCACGCCTCAGATTCGGTTGTCGCCGGCGCGCTGGCCATAGACGTGAATCTGCATGTCGGGCCTGTAAAGGGGCTTAAAGAAAGGAAAACCCTGGATGTGGTCCCAGTGAGTGTGGCTGACGATCAGGTGAAGGGTTTTAGGCCGCGGATTTCGCCGGGCCAGGTCCTTCCCCAATTGACGAATGCCCGAACCGGCATCGCATATAAAGATGGTGTTGCCGAAGCGGATTTCGACGCACGGAGTGTTGCCGCCATAGACCTGTGTCCCACTGCCCGGAGTGGGTATGCTGCCGCGCGTTCCCCAAAAAGTCACGGAAGCGTGCTTGATACCTCCCGGTAAATGAACACGAGGTTTCACAGGCCAGGACGCTACCGCGAACCGGCCATTTTGCAAAGGCTTTTCCGGGGCTTGATCCTGCTTTACACGCGCGGCTCGGTTTTGCACCTTGCTCGTGAAGTGAAGATTCTGGCGTTGACCAATTTGTATCCGCCCCACCACGCGGGCACGTTTGACACTCATTGCCAAGGCGTGGTCGAGGCGCTGCGCCTGCGCGGCCACACCGTCATGGTGCTAACTTCCACCGCGGGGTTGCGCACCGAACAGCGCGATGGCGAGATCCACCGGTCGTTGCTCCTGAACGGCGTCTATGGCGCGCCCAAGGTCACCGCCATCCAGCAGCTCCGCGCGCAGGAAATTCACAACAACCAAATGCTGCTCGACGCCCTCGCGGCCTTTGAGCCGGACATCGTGCATGTCTTCAGTCTGCACGGAGTCTCCAAGTCGCTGATCTTCGCGCTGCGCAATGCGCGGGTGCCGGCGGCTTACGCGGTTCAGGATCACTGGCTGGCCGCGAACGTGCGGGAGGACCCGTGGCTGCGCTTCTGGAACGCGCCTTCGCTCCCATTCCTCGAACAATCGGGCCGCGCGGCCCTGGAAATGAGCGGCGAACGGGGCCGGCTGGATTCAATCGCGCCGACGCGAATTATGAAGGGTTACGACCGCATCCCGGCGCTTTACGGAGATGCGGAGGCCCGCGCCGGCGTGGCGCCCAATTCGATCACCGCTTTCCGGTTCGACCGAATTTACTTTTGCAGCCAGGCGCTCCAGCACTT
>Ga0187871_10004756_pt1 | contig 10069 bp, 10 predicted proteins | sample June2016WEW_16_1_FD_132988 | JGI IMG/M metagenome (GOLD analysis project Ga0187871, IMG submission 132988) | Peatland microbial communities from SPRUCE experiment site at the Marcell Experimental Forest, Minnesota, USA - June2016WEW_16_10 | ecosystem: Environmental > Terrestrial > Soil >...
CGCGGCGCTCGGACAGCCGACCGCCCGCGAAGTGGCACAGCTACTCCTAAAAGGAGCCGCGGATCTGCAAGCAAGTACCATCAATCCCGGCGGCTGCTTGACAGTCAATGGCGGGATTGCCAGCGGCGACGAAGCGGAGCCGGTTCGCCTGGCTCTGAATGCGCATCGGACAGCCGGGGTGGCACTCCTGCGCGGCCGCTTCGAGCAGGCCAAGGCACAGCACGATCTGCCGAAGGATAGCGATTCAGCGGCATTGGCCCGCTTTCTGGCCGCAGTCGTTTACGGAATGGCGGTTCTCGCGTCCGGCGGCGCGAGTCGGAAGGAGCTGGAGCAGGTAATTCGCACCGCGATGAAGGCTTGGCCGGCGGCAGCGGAAGACAGCGCAGGCCCCAAGTTCCGGGGCAAACCACATTGAGGTCAGTCGCTATGAAGGACGTTGGCCAACGCAGCCCCAATTCGTCTTCCAGCGATAGATTTGCTGTTTCGGTACATCGCGCGCGGTGACACAGTCGATCGTCTAACGCCACACTGATAACAGTCGCAGCTAAACGCGACCGACCCCGAGTTGCAGGCTTGCCATCGTGCTGAAATTTCAGCTTTAGCCGCTACTTCAGCAGGTGGCTCCTGGCACCACCGCTGGAAAGCCATTATTTTTAGCGATTTACGCAACTGGTGGTCCATCTGCTATGCTGTTTCCGCGCACAAGAATGAACTCGGTGCTCCTTCAGTTCGCGCGCCGGAATCGAACAGGGTCATGGCCGCTGCAGAATCAAACCCCAAAGCGCCCCTGAGTGCCACCGCGGAAAACGACAGTCCAACAGACCGGACACTCGAACACGGCAAAGGAATCGCGGAAGCGGCAGGGCAGCTCGGTTCACCCCAAGACACCGGGCCCGGGAGCAGCCTCCTTCGGCGCATCATCGATACCATCCCGGCGCTAGCTTGGTGTGCGAGGCAAGACGGATCGATAGAGTTTCTCAGCAAGCAATGGCATGACTACACGGGCTTGTCTCCTTCCGAAGCAAGGGATTTCGGCTATCAGGCCGCCTTTCATCCTGACGATCGCAAAAACGGTGGCGAGAAGTGCCGCAAACTCTTCAGCGGGAATGGCCCTGCTGAAAGCGAGATCCGGCTTCGACGCTATGACGGAATCTACCGATGGTTTCTCGTACGGGTTGAACCGTTCCGCGATGAAACGGGCAAGATTCTCCGGTGGTACGGAACGAGCACCGACATCGAAGCTCTCAAGAAAACCGAGGAGAAATTAAGAGAAGACGAACGCGACCTTCGCCGGATCATCGATGCTATTCCGCAGGCTATCGTCGTCCAAGATCCCGTTGGCGCTACCCTGTACGCGAATGGCGCGACGCTCGATTACACCGGACTTGCGATCGAAGACGCTTTGAAACCGGACTTTCGCGAGCGTATCTTCCACCCCGACGATATCCAGCGACTGGGTGAATACCGAAGATCCGCCCTCGCCAGAGGCGTTCCCTTTGAACTAGAACAGCGCGCTCTGGGGAAAGACGGCCAGTATCGATGGTTCCTCATTCGCTACAACCCCTTTCGCGATGAGCAGGGACGCATTATGCGTTGGTATGCGACGGGAACTGACATCGACGATCGTAAGAGAAATGAGGAGCGGACACGGAATGAGAATATCGCTCTTCGCGAAGAGTTCGACCAGTCTCTCATGTTCGAGGAGATTGTCGGCTCCTCCCAGTCTCTCCGGAAGGTTCTGAAGGCCGTGGACAAGGTGGCTCCAACGGATTCCACGGTATTGATTCTCGGCGAAACGGGTACCGGGAAGGAGCTGATCGCGAGAGCGATCCATAAGCGATCGCCACGATCCTCGCGCGCATTCATTCGCGTCAACTGCGCCGCCCTGCCATCCGAGCTCATAGCCTCCGAACTCTTCGGGCATGAAAAAGGCGCCTTCACCGGCGCCGTCGAACGGCGCATCGGTCGCTTCGAAGCCGCCGACGGCGGCACGCTGTTTCTTGACGAGATCGGTGACCTGCCGCCCGAGACGCAAATTACGTTGCTTCGGGTACTTCAGGAACGCGAATTCGAGCGAATAGGAAGCACGAAACCCGTTCAGGTCGACGTGCGCGTACTTGCGGCGACCAATCGCGACCTTGCCGCGGACGTGGAAGACGGCGACTTCCGGCGGGACCTCTACTACCGTCTCAACGTGTTTCCGGTGAGGGTTCCGCCGCTCCGGGAACGAATCGAAGACATCGCGCTGCTCGCCGAATATCTGCTGGAGCGCTATGGCAAAAAGGCTGGCAAGAAAATAACCGCGATTGATCGATCGACGCTTGAAATGTTGCAAAGCTATGATTGGCCCGGGAATGTTCGAGAATTACAGAACGTCATCGAGCGAGCCGTAATTCTTTGTGAAACACCCGTCCTCTACGTAGACGAAAGCTGGTTCCGGCGGGAGTCAGCGTCACGAGCGGACCCGTGCATTTCTTTCAACGCCGCCGTGAGCATCAGCGAGCGTGAATTGATCGAGCGCGCATTGATAGAATGCGCGGGCCGAGTCGGCGGTTCGAAAGGCGCGGCCATAAAACTTGGCCTGCCTCGACAAACCTTGGAATCCAAGATCAAGATGCTCGGCATAAATAAATTCCGCTATAGAAGGCCGTAATGGCCGATCCCCCCGGACCCAATAAACGTCGTTTCAATGCTTGACACCGCGCGCCGAACTCCACAACGCGCCGGGGTTCACGCGATTGGGATAAAGCGCGAGCATCCGGCTGTAAAGCTCCTGCGCGGATTGCGCACCGGCAGCCAACCGGTCGAAATCGAGAATGTATTGCTTTGTCTCCGCGACCGTGTTGGGCGTATCGGGGGCACCCGGCCTTTTGTGTCCTGCGACGACAGCACGCGGCTTGAGCGACTCGATCATGTCAAGTGCCGCGAGCCACTCCTTCCTAAGATCGGCGTTCGACTCCGCCAGATAGACATGAACATCGTTATATACAGCGTCGCCCGCGACGACCAGGCCGATCGAAGGCACGTGAAGGCAAGTCGTATGGTCCGTATCGGTGTGCCCAAGGGGAACGCTCACAAGTTCCTTCCCTTCAAGGTCGATGGTCCCTGCGAGCTCCTCTGCAATCTCAAGCGTCGAGTCGATTTGCCCGGGAAATCGCGACTTCCAAAACGACTCAAGAACGGGAGACGAGGCCTGCTGCCGCATGATAGCGATGACATCTCGTGCTGCAACGAACCGGGCATTCGGGAATCGCTCTCGAATTGCGTTTGCACCAAAGAAATGATCTCCATGGCCGTGTGTTGCGTAAATCGTGGTCAGATGCTTTCCGCTTGCCGCGATCCATTCAATAAGGGTTCGATTTTGCTCCACGGTGATGAACGTATCCACCAACACCGCATCCCGCTCACCTGAAACGAGCGTTGACGAGATAGGCGACCATCGCCGTTCAGCCAAGCCAGGGGGCAGGTCGCTTGTGACGACGGGGATTTCGGCGCTGGCGAAGACATCAAACCGCAATGGATTACTCATACCCCGCTCCTTCCCAGCCAGTCCTTAATGTTCGCGACCGTGTCCTGATAAAACACGCGATAGAGGTCACGCGAGACATATCCGATGTGCGGAGTCGCGATCACATTGTCCAGCTGCCGGAACGGGTGCTCCGGCGGCAGCGGCTCGACGTCAAAAACATCGATGGCGGCGTCGGCCAGCCTCCCCCCGCGCAGCGTTTCTACCAGGGCGTTTTCGTCGACGATCGGTCCTCTTGAGGTGTTGACCAACCGGGCGGATCGTTTCATCAGCGCGAGCTCAGGCCTGCCGACCAGCCCCCTGGTCCGAGAACTGAGGACGAGATGGATCGTGAGAATATCTGCCCGTTCAAACAATTCTTTTTTGGAAACCAATCTGGCGCCAGCGGCCGCAGCTTTTTCTGGTGTAAGGTTCTCGCTCCAGGCGATGACTTCCATTCCAAACGCGTAGGCAATCCGCGCAACTTCGCGCCCGATATTGCCGAGACCAAGTACCCCTAGCACCTTGCCTCGAAGGCCATCGCCCACGGTCCGCTGCCAGCCGCCGGACCGAACGGAAGCGGCTTCGTTGGCCAGATTTCGTGCGCTCGCGAGAATGAGCGCCCAGGTCAGCTCTATGGTGGGACTGGAGTCGTAGTTGGTATGCATGACTTCGATACCGCATGCTGCTGCCGCTTCGACATCGATTGACGCATTTCGCGGCCCCGTTGAGGCGATGAGTTTCAAGTGAGGCAAACGCCCAAGGATGTCACGGGTAAGCGGCGTCCGCTCACGCATGACGCAAACAACATCGAATTCCTGAAGCCGATCAACGATTCCCTCGGCATCAGAGAGATGGTCATTAAAGACCGTCACTGTTGCCCGGTCCGTGACTGGTGACCAGTCGGCCAGTTCGAGGGCAACATTTTGGTAATCATCCAAGATCGCAATCCGCGCGCCAACAATTCGATGTTGCATGTTGTGTGGTGTCATTATGCTCCAAGCCACCACTCAGAGATGGCTGCTATCCCATCGTGAGCACTACGCGGTAATGAGCATCCCCGCTCATCATGCGAGCGTACGCTTCGGCTGCCTTTTCCAGAGGCAGTTTTTCAATCATTGGACGCACACCTGTCGCTTCAGCGAAGCGTAAGGTATCTTCGGAATCTGAGGGTGTCCCCCCCGCCCAGCCCTTGATGTTTCGCTTGCCGAGAATCAATTGCGTGGTTGACACTTCAATCGGATCTTCGGAGGCGCCCAAAACCATGAGCGTGCCATTCGCTCCCAGTCCCGCCAAGAGCAAGGACATAGCCTTTCCGCTCGGCGCCGTGGCGAGAACCACGTGCGCTCCACCGAGTTTCTGGAGTTCGGCCGCCGCATCGGTGGCGGCGCTATCGATATAAACATCCGCTCCCAGTTTCTTCGCGATCGCGTCATTCTGAGTACCGCGGCCCACTGCCGCGACGCGATAGCCGCTCTTCTTCGCGAATTGAATGCCGAGATGACCAAGTCCGCCGACTCCCTGCACCGCGACAAGATCGCCCGGCATCGCCCCGCTATGACGAAGCGCGTTGAATGTTGTAACGCCGGCGCACATGAGCGGCGCGGCTTCGGCAAGATCAAGCGAGTCCGGCATACGCGCCAGGGCTTCCACAGGCGCGATCATGTATTCCTGGTACCCTCCGTCATAGCTCAGGCCGCACGCCAGCCCGTTCGCACAATTGACGAAGTCTCCTCTCCTGCAAGCGATGCAAGTGCCGTCTTGCCCGCCATGCCAACCCACGCCGACACGGTCACCCTTACTCCAGCCCTTCACGCCGGGTCCGACCGCGTCGATTGTCCCCGCGACTTCGTGTCCAGGAACGCGAGGATACGAAATGCCAGGAAACAGGCCTTCTTTTACGAACACATCACTATGGCAGACCCCGCACGCTTGTACGCGAATTCTGACCTGTCCTGATCCGGCCTCCGGGATGTCGCGCTCGACGACCTCGAGTTCTCCGCCGGCTCTGGGTACTTGCACAGCTTTCATCTTTGGCATTCAGTGTCTCCTGTAAACCTTCTGATCCGAGCTATGGCTTAACCGCGCGCGCGGAACTCCAAAGCGCCCAGCCAGGGTTGACCCGGTTCGGATAGAGTTCCAGCATCTTGTCGTAGAGCTCCTGTGCGGTTCTTGTTGTTTCCGCCAAGCGGTCAAAATCGCGGATGTATTGCCGCGTCTCTTCGATAATTCTGGGATTGTCGTCGCGGTCCGGCCGCTTATGGGAAGCGACAACCGCGCGCGGGTTAAGCGACTGAATCTTATCGAGCGCGGCAATCCACTCCTGCCGCTTCTGCGCATTCGACTCGGCAAGATAAAGGTGGACGTCGTTGTAGGCGGCGTCGCCGGCGACCACAAGCCCGATCGAAGGGACATTCAAACAGGTCGTATGATCGGTATCGGTGTGACCAAGTTCCACGGCGACCAGTTCGTTCCCTTCCAGGTCGATTACATTTCCATCGAGCTCTTCCGCGATCACCAGCTTGTCCGGAATCTGGCCTGGAAATCCTGGTTTCCAGGCGCCATCGAGCGCCTCCGGGGAGGCGTTCTGGCGCATAACCTTAACCGTATTGGGCGTTGCGACCACTATGGCGTTTGGGAATCGCTCAAGAAGAGTGCCCACGCCAAACCAATGGTCTCCATGGCCATGAGTGATGTAGATGGTTGTCAGGTTTTTGCCTTTTGACGCCACCCAATCCGCCAGAGCACTGGCCTGCTTGATGGTCATAAAGGCGTCCACGAGGACAGCGTCCCTCGCCCCATAGATGAGGGTTGCCGCCATCGCCTGAAATAAGGTTTCTTTTATGGCCGGAGGTCGGTCGGGTGTGACGATGGGTATGCCCGGTGTCACGAAGACTTCCCAGGTAAGAGCATGACCCTCTGTTGTATTCGCCGGGGAGCCGGGAGCTATTGCCTGCTTATTAGCGGGTGATCCTTTGACTTTTTCCATGGCAGCCTACTTTCTTAGGAGCTGTTTCAGGGGGTCCTCGCCGCCCTGGAGAAACTGCTTCTACTCGTCGTGACCGGCGAGCGTTCTTACCGCGCCCGCATGATTGCAACTCAGTCGCCATCTTTTCCCTGACGCGCGGCGCTTTGACAGTCAGCGATTCCGCACCTCATGATACTTTCCGGTGAACAACCAATAGCCGAAATTTCAGCGAACGCTGAGGCAGCAATCGATTCCGACCCGAGCGCAAGCGGGTCGGATAACGCGGACCCAGCGGCTTTCCTGCAAGCACCCGTTATCTGAGATCTTACTGACACCGGTTCAGTACGCGATCGGCGCCACGTCGCGTACGCCACGCGGTCTTTCGGGCCCGCAAATTGCATACGCGAGACGTTTAGTGAGAAGTATCTGGCGTCTCAATGCTTCGAATTGAAACAGAAACCGACGGTCCGCGGATGATCCTGCGTCTCATCGGGCGGATCAGCGCCAACTGCATCGAGGAACTCCGGGAACGCGTCCAGAATCGAGCGTGCGGCATGATCCTTGATTTGGCCGAAGTACATCTTGTCGATTTGCAATCCGTTCGGTTCCTGCGCGATTGCCAGGATCAGAACATCGAGTTACGCGATTGCCCGCCGTACATTCAGGAATGGATTCGGCGGGAGCGAGTTGAAGGATAACAACGATGCCGCTATTCGCCGAGAATTCAGCGATCGCTGAGCACTTCAATGCTTGCTCTCCATGAGCCTGTGCCTAGCCAAGCAGTTTCGAGTTGGTCTTCCACCTGCATCTCGACCACGTGAGCAACTCAAAGGAGAATCATACGGAGAAAACGATCCAGCAGGAAAACAAAGACCTTGTGTTGAAGGCATTCGACACGTTGTTCAACAAACGCGACTACGCAGCGGCTGAAACCTTCTGGTCGCCGAAGTACCTCCAGCACAGCGCGCACATCGAGCCCGGGCGCGAAGGACTATTCAACCTTATAAGAAGCATTCCGGCCACCCTTAAGTACGAACCCGGGCTGATCGTTGCGAACGCCGATTTTGTGATCGTCCATGGCCGCTTCAGCGGCATGGGTCTCCCTGTGAACTGGATTGCGGTCGACATCCTGCGTATCGAAAACGGCATTCTGGTCGAGCATTGGGACATTATTCAGGATGAGGCGACTGAAAGGCAATCGAAGAGCAAGGCGCCGATGTTCGGCTCAGCTTTTCCCGTCTATTCCGAACCGGAGAAAGCAATTGGATAGCCTGCTCAAGCTTGCCCTGGAAGCGCACGGCGGATTAAATGCCTGGAATAAGTTCGAGAGCCTGCAGGCGACCGTCTCGATCGGGGGCGCACTTTGGGACCAGAAGCAACTCCCCGGCCTTTTCAAAAACACTCGCGTCGAGTTGAAGCTCCAACACCAATATGTCACCACGCACCTCGTCGACCTTGACGAGCGGATCGTATTCACTCCGCCTCAGATATCACTGGAGACGGAATCGGGAAGCCTCCTCGACATGCGGATCGACCCGCGCTCAGCCTTCGCGGGGCAGTCCGCCGATTCCAAATGGGATAAATTGCATGCCGGGTATTTCAGCAGCTACGCGCTCTGGGGCTACCTCACAAACCCGTTTCTCTTCACCTATACTGGCTTCCAGGCGCACGAGATTGAACCGTGGCACGAGGACGGAGAGCGTTGGCGCGTCCTGCAAGTAACCTTTCCCGACGAATACGCGGCCCATACGCGCACGCAATATTCCTACTTCGGCGAGGACGGCCTTCTCAGAAGACATCTGTACACCGTTGATGTCTTAGGCGGGGCTCAGGGAGCGAATTATGCCGCCGAGTATTGCGCCGTAGATGGCGTGATGGTAGCGACGCGCCGGCGCGTTGTTGCCTACGACGATGCTCGCCAAAAAGTGCCCGCGCCCGTACTCGTTTCCATTGATCTGAGCGAGATCCATTTCGAATGACTGGCAGTTTATCAAGTAAACCGACACAAGCGCTCCTTGCGCCGTATTCACTTGGTGACTTGCGACTTAAGAACCGCATCGTCATGGCTCCCCTAACGCGCACCCGAGCCGACAACCAATGGAAAGTGCCGAATGAGTTGATGGTTGAATATTACGCGCAGCGGGCAGGCGCAGGGCTGATCATCACAGAGGGAACTTTTGTAAGCGAGCAGGGACAAGGGTGGTATGGAGCGCCGGGAATTTACAGCGAAGAACAGCGCGCCGAGTGGACGCCGGTTACAGCCGCCGTTCATGGCGCAGGCGGGCTGATTTTCGTTCAACTCTGGCATCAGGGCTCCGTATCCCATCGATCCCTCTATGCCGACGGGCGGTTACCTCTGGGGCCCTCCGCCGTCAATCCCGAGCAGTTGATTCACGTCAAGGGCGGCAGGGTCATGAGCGAAGTCCCGGGCGAGATGGATCTGCATGACATCAAGCAGGCCGTCAAAGACTTCAGACATGCCGCGATAGTCGCCCGAGACGCCGGCTTCGACGGCATCCAAATTCAGGGCGGATTTGTCTACCTCTTCCAGCAGTTCCTGCATGAGGCCACCAACCGGCGAACCGACCACTATGGCGGGCCGGTGGAGAACCGCGCCCGTATTCTTTTTGAGGCTCTGGAGGCCGTGCTCGAAGTCTGGCCGAGCAATCGGGTCGGGATCAAGGCTGGGCCGATGATGAGCGAGATCGGGGCATTCCGGGCAACAGACGAGACGCTCGGGACGAGCGAATACGTATATCAGAAAATGGCTGGCTACAACCTATCGCACATGCTCTTGATGCGTCAGATGGCGGATCTTACCGGCTCGCCAATTGAACATATGAGCGGAGACGCCGTCGTCCATCACTTCCGTCGCCTTTATCCGGGAACGCTCATCCTGAACGTCGGCATCAACGCCATACATGGCGCCCATCTGATCGCTGAAGGAGCCGGCGATCTCGTCGCCTTTGGGCGGGACTACATCGCGAATCCCGACCTTGCTGAACGCATACGCCTTGATGCGCCGCTCAATGAACCGCGGCCCGAATATTTTTATGGCTCGTCCGCTATAGGGTATACGGACTATCCGGCACTCTCGCAGAGCGATCTGGATCAGGAGAAAAGCAATGCCGAGTAGCGCCGCTCTCGGTCCCTTAGAGTTCTACAAGACACGTCGTCGAGCCGCCTTGGATCGCGTGCAGTGGCGACGAGTCTATCACCGGATTCGAGTACCGCCTCTGCAATGTTGCGGCCCAGGCCGCTGGCGCTGCCGGTTATCAACCATACTTTGTTCATAAGTCCCCCCATTTGTTGCCTAGTTATCAGATCGTCTGAGCGCGGACCTCAACTGCGCGGGTGTCATCCCTTCCCACGTTCGGAAAGCCCGATAGAACGAATTCGCATCCTCGTAGCCAAGCAGATATGCCACCTCCGTGACGTCTATCTCCGGCCGGTTGAGGTACTCGCGCGCCAGGTCTTGCCGCGCCTCCAGAAGCAACTGCCGGAACGTCGTGCCATCATCGACGATCCGCCTTTGCAAGGTCCGATCGCTCAGGCCCAACTCGCGCGCCACGGCCGCGATCTCAGGGCGGGCTCCC
>Ga0187871_10004757_pt1 | contig 10068 bp, 7 predicted proteins | sample June2016WEW_16_1_FD_132988 | JGI IMG/M metagenome (GOLD analysis project Ga0187871, IMG submission 132988) | Peatland microbial communities from SPRUCE experiment site at the Marcell Experimental Forest, Minnesota, USA - June2016WEW_16_10 | ecosystem: Environmental > Terrestrial > Soil >...
GTGAAGTTCGCGGCGGTAACCATTGCGCACGGCAGGGTCTACGTGGGGACGGCCACGCAATTGGCGGTCTACGGACTGCGCAAACCCGCGGCTGAGACGCCCACTTTCAACCCGCCGGGCGGAGTGTATGCCACGGCGCAGAGCGTCACCATCGCCAGCACGCCGGGCGCGCACATCTACTACACTACCAACGGCACGACTCCCACAACGCAATCGAAGCCCTACACAGGTCCGGTTACCGTGAGCAAGACGGAGACACTCGAGGCGATCGCCGTGGCCACCGGTCTGCGGCCCAGCCTGGTGAGCGTGGCGCTCTACACCATCCCGATAGGGCCCGGCGACGGTCCCAATTATCTGAAGGGCTTCACGTCGGCGGGGCTGACCTTCAACGGCAGTGCAACTCTGAACGGCACGAGCCTGGAGCTCACCAACGGAAACGGCAACGAGGCCGGCAGCGCCTTTTTTAATACACCCGTCAACTCGCAGTTCTTTACCAGCGATTTTACATTCCAGCTCACCAATGCCTCGGCGGACGGCTTTACGATTTGCATTCAGAATCAGGGCCCTACGGCGCTGGGCTCGGCCGGCGGAGACTTGGGATACGGCGGGCCGCCGGGAATAGGCGATAGTGTGGCCATCAAATTCGACTTGTACAACAACGACGGCGAGGGCGACAACTCGACAGGCATTTTCACCGATGGGGCAAACCCTTACGTTCCCGCGATCGATTTGACGCCGTCGGGTATCAGCCTGCATAGCGGCGATGTGTTGCGCGCGCGCCTCCAATATTACAATCCGGTCCTGAATCTCGAGATCATCGATACCACGAACAGCGCCGACTACTTCTCCACGCAGTTCACCATCGACATTCCAGCCACCACCGGAGGCGACACCGCTTATGTCGGATTCACCGGCGGCACAGGCGGGCTGGCGGCGATTCAGCAGATACTGACTTGGGACCATCTGACGTATCCGGGCAATGTCGCTGCCCTGCCGGTCTTCAATCCGCCGGCGGGCGCCTACACCGGAACGCAGCAGGTGAGCATCACGGACGCGACGCCGGACGCCGCCATCTACTATACGACGGACGGCACGACGCCCACCACGGCTTCCACGCCTTATACCGTGCCGATCGCGATTTCCGCCAACACCACGCTCAAGGCGGTGGCGGTGGCCTCGGGGTATCTGCATAGCAGCGTGGCCCCAGCGGTCTACACGATTCAGTGAGATAAATGATGAGGATCGGCAGGCGATCGGCGCTGCGGCGGTGCTTCGGCCTGCTTGCGGGGAGCGCGCTGAGCCGCGCAGTCAAGGCGGCCGCTCCTTCCACGAAGTTGAAGATCGGGGGCGCGGACATCGACGTCTCGTTCGAGTCCGAGCACTTCGATCTGGGGCAAGCCGCGCTGCTCGGTTGGGTCAGTCAGGCGGCGCGCGCGGTGAGCGCTTACTACGGACGGTTTCCGGTACCGCACGCGCGGGTGCGCATCTTCGCCGGCGGCGGACGGGGCGTCTCTCACGGCACCAGCTATGGCGACGACGGCGCGTGGACGCGCATCACCGTTGGCGAACACACCACCGCGGCCGGCCTGGACGAAGACTGGATGATGACGCACGAAATGGTGCATTGGGCATTCCCCTCCGTGCCGCGCCGGCATCACTGGATCGAAGAGGGCATTGCCACTTATGTGGAACCGATCGCGCGGGTGCAAATCGGCAACCTGACGGCGGCGCAAATCTGGAGCGACATGCTGCGCGACATGCATCAAGGCCTGCCCGAGGAAGACGATCGAGGCCTGGACAATACGCACACCTGGGGCAGGACCTATTGGGGCGGTGCGCTTTTCTGCCTGCTGGCGGACGTCGGAATTCGGAAGAATACGGCGAACGCCAAGGGGCTGGAAGATGCGCTACGGGCCATCAACCGCGCGGGCGGAACCATCGAAGCGGACTGGCCGCTGGAGCGCGCGCTTGAGACTGGTGACAAGGCTGCCGACGGCAAGACATTGATGGATCTGTACCGCAAGATGGCCGGTCAACCCGTGAAGGTGGATTTGCCCGATCTGTGGAAGCAACTGGGAGTTGCGCGGAATGATGGCGGCGTGGTGTTCGACGATCGCGCGCCGCTGGCCGGGGTGCGGGAGGCGATCATGCGGGGCGGCAGCGAGCTGCCAGCTCGGTCTTGACGCGCGCAATCTTAAGGGGTACCACCATGGCCGCTGACCGCCAGAGGCGTATATGAAATCGCGGTTCCGGAAGGGTCGCGCATTCCCAGCCGGACGGCTACCCGGGTGTTGGGAGCCAGCGAAGATCCTTCCGGCAGCGCGGCAACGTACGGGCTGCCAAGCGGCGTGCAGCACGCCGTGTGCCCCTATTTGTTCTCAACACGAACCCCGGTGGGGAGGCCCTCCAGAATCAAATACACGGGACCGGCGATGGCCGTCGAGCCTTAGTTACTCAGATAGGCGTCCTGCGCATAGAGATCCAAGTGCGGAAGGTAGGTGATCGGGCTGCTGGATATCGTGACACCCTCTGTAATATAAGCGTCGCACGTACTGACTGTGAGGGCGGAAAGAATCGCACGGCTGAAGCTCTCATTACCCGTATCTGTGATGGTCACTTTGGTCAGCACCTGGCTGGCGAATTCCGCGGGCAGGATGTATTCCTGGCGGTCCAGGCGCTGGCCCAGTCCATTAGTCCAGACCTGGGTGGTGGTGTTGTTGTTGTCGATGGTATTTTGATATCCGTCGTCGTTGAAATCGCGGACATTCACGCCGCCTACCAGTGGTCGTGTGACAGTTGCGCCATTGCTTCCGTTGAAAGTGATAAACAGATAGGCCCGCGGACCTGCCTGGCCTCACATGGTGTTGAGCAAAGTGGAGACGGAGCGTACGCCGGACACACCGGCCGGAATGGTGAGGCTGACGGTACCCGATTCGCAATTTGCCGCCACGCCGCCATTCCAATAATTGTTGAGTCCGGCCGGAATCGATAAGGGGACGCCTCCGAAATTCCGATTGCCGCTTGGAAACGTGCTTCCGTTGTTGATCCCGCCCGCGCAACCGGGGGGTAAATATGTCCAGGGAACGTTGACCAGGCTGCCGACGTCGATGGGAATCTGGCCGGCGCGCGCCGCGGCGGGCCGCAAGCGCGAGGGCCATGATCGAGAACGCAAGGCGGGAATTAGCTTTCATTCGATAATCCTCCAGGGAGCGGACGGATTGGCGTCCCGGCGCCCTGGATCATTTATACGCACGTTACCGGCAACCCCAACCCTGTGGTCTGTAACGCAAATCGCGCGGCAGCCGCGAACGTTAACAGGCATGCGCTAGTTGTGGTTCCCGCGTTTGCAAACCAAATGATCGGCAAGGGTCCACTTCAAGGCGGCGGTCTTGCTCACCTGCCAGTCCGCCGTGAAGGTGTCTGGCGCCGTGATCGAATAAACAAAGCGGTTCGCCGCATAGGAAGCTTTCGTGTCTTCAGACACAGGCGACGTCATAGCGAGCACGCCGTTGACCCAGCCATCGGAGCTGGAATAGGTGGCCGCGCCGAAGTTGTTGGCGTCGAACTCGACCAGGCGTTTCGACTGCGGGTCATAACCGATCAGGTACTTTGCCATATACCCGGTAGCCGGCTCAATGTCCCGTTCGGTGAGCTCCAGCCACTTCCCGCCCAGGATAAGGCTGCCGGTAAAGGCCGCCCGGTGCGTTTTCCCGTTGCCCATCGAGCCGGCGCAATCCCACGCGCCCTCGAACTGAAAGGTTCCCAGAGGGATGGCTGTCAGAGGCTTGGCGTCCTGGGCCCGAGCGGGGAGCGCGCACGCCAACAAGCAAGCACTTACCCAGAATCCCGAGCCGGTCCGCAACATGCTCACGGTCTCTTTTCCTGCAAGCCATTATACCCCAGGCCTTTTGGCGACCCGGAACGGCGCCGGTAACCTGCGCGCGATATCCGGCGTCACAACTCGCGAGGAGTTTCGATTTATGGCCAAACGGTTTTTCATATTCGCCGTGGTTGCGTCGATCGCGGCGGCGATACCAGTGCACGCCCAGGTTAAGTCCCAGATCTCCGTTAAGGCCCAATCCATCGGTGAGTTGCAGAATGGTGTTTATCATCACAATCGGACGGGCATCGAATTCACTTTGCCGCCCGATTGGGTGATCGTGAGCCAGGAATGGGCAGACGGCGGCGGCCAGATGGTCTTTCTGAGGGACACCGTTTCGAACGTAGTCGGCACGGTTTGGTTGAAGGCGCGCACCATCGATCCGGCCGATATTCCCGCTCTGCTGAACAGGCGTCTCGATAACAGGCTCAAAGAGCGCAACAATTTTGAGGGTTACAAATACCGGTCCGAAAGCGTGCGGCAGAGTACCATCGGCGGGCAGCCGGCCCTTAGTGCGGCCGCCGACTACCTGAGGAACGGACAGCAAATGGTTGAGTATGTGACCTGGATCGAGGGCCCGAAAAGCCGTGTGCTCTTTAACTCTCGCATGCCGGCGACCGCGTTGCCGGGCTTCCAAAACCGCTTTGACACCGTGATTCAGTCGGCTGTGGCGCCATAAGAATCGGTGGGGGGGGCAGTTTGATCTTGGAGGGCGGCCAATCGTGCCCGCCCCACAAAACCAAACTGACCCACTGCCTGAGAATCACTTTCCGGACGGAAGGCGATGTACCGCGCCGTCTCCTCGCGTTGGTGACCGCGCAGAATCTTCTTTACCGCGCTCTTCAGGTTGTCGTAGCGCAGCACCCCAAATTATGTGAAGGACCGGATTATGCGCAGGAACTCCTCAAAAGACCGACCGGGCTGCTGTGGTTTCGTCGGATGCTTTGCATAATCCGGCCTCGCTCAGAGGGAATTTAACCAGGCCAGCAGGTCCTGATCGAGCTTCCATCGTGGCGGTTTGGAGGGCCGCCCTCGCGGTGCAACACGTTCCAGGGCCTCGCGCTTCGTTTGCAGATTGGCTTGGGCATAGTGGTTGGTGGTATCTAATTGCGCGTGGCCCAACCAACTCCGAATGACGGTGACGTCGACGCCCGAGGCGATGAGGTGAACGGCGGTAGTATGGCGGAACGTATGCGGCGAAATCCGCTTCGCTGACAGGCTTGGCACCGTCTTGCACGCGGAGGTTATGTACTGATGAAGCTGAAACCGGACTCCGGATGCACCAAGTTTCCGCCCGTAACGGTTGCGGAAGACGGGCTCATCTGGACTGCAAGACTGTCGCCGGAGCAGAGCGGCGATCAACGCTGCGGTTTCCGGCCATAACGGACAAATCCGTTCCTTGCGGCCCTTCCCAAAGAGCCGCACATGAGCGGGTGACTCGAGGCGAAGGTGTTTTGGACAGACGTCCAGGGCCTCTTGAATGCGGGCTCCGGTGTTATAAAGGAAGCCGAGCAAGGTATGATCGCGTTGGCCAAGCAGGGTCGTTTTGTCGGGTTGAGCCAAAATGGCGGCAACCTCTTCCGGCTCCAGATAACAGATCGCGCGTTTGACCCTTTTCTTGGAAGGAATATGAAGCACCTTAGCGCAGAGAGCTGCCGCGGAGGGCTCGCGATCGGCAACGAAAAGGAAGAAACTCCTCAGGGCCGCGAGTCGGCAGTTGCGGGTCGCGATCGAAGCGCCGCGTCCGGTCTCGACGTGCTGGAGGAACGCAGCCACCTCGTCGGCGGTCAGCTGATTCAGCGCAAGCTTGGCCACAGGACGGCCAGCGCGATCCGCCACAAAGCGGAGGAATAAACGCCAAGCATCCCGGTAGGCGAGAATGGTGTGGCGTGAGACATTTCGCTGTTCAGCAAGCCAGTGGTGAAAGAACCCCTGGAGAAGCGTAGGAAGCGCATCGTTCATCTCGACGGAGTCCCCTTTCCCAGGGCCTCGAGGAGAGGCGCACCCAATGATCTGAACCGCTGGTTGGCATGTTGCAAGAGCTCTTGTGTAATCGTCAGGTAAACCAGTGTGGAGTGGATGTCCTTGTGGCCGAGGTACGTGGCCAGATAAGGCAGCATGGGTTCCGGGTTGATTCCGGCTCGATACCATTCGGTCATTCGGTGGACCACAAACGTGTGACGGAGGTCATGGATACGCGGTCCCACGCGACCATTCGGACGTGGCGGCTTTAAGCCGGCGTTGCGAAACACGCGCGCCAGCAAGCCTTCGACCGTCATCCGCGCATATCCGCACCGATCCTGTTGCTGCCAGAACAAGGCAGAATCGCCATCGGAAGGTGCGCCTGACTGCTTTCGAGCCGCCAAGTAGGAGCGGAGGGCGGCAACAGCACTTGGAGAAAGCGGGAGATGACGGGTTTTGAAGAATTTCGTTTCCCGGATCTCGATCACTCCTTCTTCGATCCGGACGTCACCGATTGTGAGCCTTGCAATCTCGCCTAGCCGCAGTCCGGCGCAATAAGCCAGAATCAGCATGGTTCGGAGGCTCTGGGGCCGAAGAGAAGCGCGGGGGGACGGAAAGGCCAGCGCTGTCTGGAACAATTTTTGAATTTCTTCGGCGCTGAAGATATATGGCCGCCGCTGTCTGCGTCGCACTTCGCGTTCCAGTTGGCGGTCCAAGGGCGGCATCGTCACGGACGGGTCCTGGCGCTGGAGTGCATGTGCCACGACACGGCCAACCCGCACTCTTGCCTGATGGAGTTCGAGCCTGGGAGCTTGCTGTGCCCATCGCTGAACGAGAACAGCAAACGGCTGGTTGGGCGCGTCTGGCTGTCCTTGCAGAAACCGATCCAAACCAAGGAGGCGGTTTTCGTAGTCCGAATAGCGAAAGCCGGCGGCACGCATAACAGAAATGTGCTCGCGCATGGCCGGGCCCAAATGGCTGCCGAAAGGCGGCAGCGTGCGCAGTGCCTGCAACGCCTCGCGAGGGTCTGGACTTGCCAAAGCGCGAACAATCGGCGCAGTCGAGTGTTGCCTATACTCGGCACGCAGGTCGGCCATGGGGTTGACCGCGATATAGCCGCCGGCAACCAGCCAATCGAGGAAGCGATCCACTAACCGTGCCCGGTGCATAACCAGGTGCAACGGCCACACCAAGATGCGATCTTGGAGCCAAGCCGTCACGCTTGCCACCGAAATAGGGCATTCGGAATGGTGTTCGGAGACGAACCGCTGAAAGCCCCGCAGGATGCAGTGATAGACCCTCGTTGCGAGCGGAGTGCGCAGTGCCAATCCGTGAACATACCGGCGGAATGCAGCGCCGTCAGAGTCCGGCCATCTCGTCACGACTTCACCTCCGGCACGTCCAGCGCGATCTTGCGGAGATCATCGGTGGCCAGTTTCAGGTAAACGGCTGTTGACGCAGAGGCGCGATGTCCCAGTACGTCCCCAATCACCTTGGAGGGTACCGCTGCTCGTAACAGACTCACCGCTCGTGCGTGACGAAACGCGTGGGGACCATGCTTCCCCCGCCACTTCACTCCGGCCTCTTCGAGGCGACGGACAATACCGGTGTAGAGGCTTGAACCGTTTCGCAATGGTCGATATGGAGCGCGGACGCGAATAAATACCTCTCGGGCCGCGACCTTAGGTCTGGCTTTCTGGAGATATGCCAAAAGAGCATCACCAACAGGTTTAACCAGCGGAAGCAAAGTCTCATGCCCCGTCTTGGAATGCCGCACGCGCACTTGTTCCCGCCGCCAGTCGATGTCCTCGAGACGAAGCGCGGTGATCTCCCCGGCGCGTAGTCCGTAGGTGGCGAGCAGAGTGACAATCGCGAGATCCCGGCGGCCTTTGGCAGACTTGTCCTGCCGAACCGCGCGCAGCACGGCAGCGATATCCTCGGCTTTCAGGGTGGAGGGGATGTTCTCCAGTTCATAAACGCGAGGAGCGATTACCGTCTTCGAAAGATCACGCCTGATCAAGTGCCGCCCGTGTAGATATCGTAGGAAGCTTCGCAGGTAAAGAGCAGCGCTTTTGCGAGTCGTTCGACGCCATCTCGGAGCCTGGGCGGCCACGAACGAATCAATATCGCCTACGACCAGATCTGCGAGCGTGGACTTGGTCGCCCGCTCCCCCAGCCAACTCAACAGCCGGGAAACAAACTCGTGGTGCCCGGAAATCGTTTCCGTAGCCAGTCCACGGAACTCCCTGAGCCATTGCACGTACTCATCGCAGAGCTGCGCATGAAACTCCTGGACTGGACCGGTTGGGATCGACTTCGGAGGCCATTGTCCCTGCACCAGCCGTAGCAACATGTGGATTCCGCTCGTGTGAGAACACCGCCACCCGGCTTCGGCGGGCGGCGGATGGCCATGCAGCCGTCGATATGTTCGCAACGCCTCTCGCAAATAGGCCTGGACATGCTCCGGTTGCGCCGTTTCGGCCGTTACGTGATGTTTGTTGAGAAATCGGAGAAAGTAGCCGGACACCGCCACACAGCGGTCCGCCACCTTGGATGAGTACTGGTTTGACGCCAGATGATTCTGAAGTCGCGCCAGGTAGGGGTCAATCGTCATCGGCACCTCCTTGGTGTCTTCCAAGAAGTGCCACATCACGGGAACTCAAATTATGTGAAGCATAAAGCTCCGAAACGCGCCCGGTTGCGGTTGAGCTCCGCGCTCCTGCGCATAATCCGGTCCTTCACATAAGCGCGCTTATGGCGAGCTCACCATAAGCGAAATACGCCGCCAAAATGCGCGAAGGCCAGTTCGTGTGCTTCCAGAATCGCTTGCTGGTTGGCATGCGGATACGCCCGATGAAACCCGCCCCCGCCGGCCATGCCGCGCATGCAGAACAGGTACGTCTTGCGCATCTCGCCGTCCAACTCCGCCCGACCTTCGTACCAGTCCACTTGCCCTTCGCCGCCCCACGCATACGACTAGGCGATGAAGGCCTCCCGCCCCAGCAATCCCATGCCGGCCTTCTTGTCCCGCACGTACTGCCGTACCGTCGATTCGGCTATCTCCAACTCCGGCTTTTCGCGGCGCAAGCGTGTAAACGCTATGATGGCCCTATGAAGGTTCTGCTCTGCGCCGCGCTAGCTGCGTGCACCGCGTGCGCGCAAACGTTCTCCGCATCGCCGCAGCTCGATCGAGCAGTCGAGCAGGCGATCCAGGAAGGGCGCATCCCAGGCGCGGTGCTGTTGATCGGACACAAGGGGCAGATCGTGCATCGCAAGGCGTACGGCAAACGGGCGCTGGCGCCCACGCCGGAGGCGATGACCGTGGACACCATCTTCGACCTGGCCTCGCTGACCAAGGTGCTGGCCACCACGCCGTCGTTGATGAAGCTCTTCGAGGCGGGCAAGTTCCGTTTGAACGATCGGGTGACGCAATATCTGCCGGAATTCATGGGAGGCAAGAGCCAGATCACCCTCCGCAACCTGTTCACCCATTTTTCCGGCCTGCCCGCGGACCTCGAATTGAAACCGCCATGGAGCGGCTACGAAACCGGCATCCGCAAAGCCATGACCGAGAGCACGAATGGACCGCCGAACGTGCAGTTCCTCTATAGCGACATCAACTTTATCCTGCTGGGAGAGTTGGTCGACAGGCTGGGCGGGCAGATGCTCGACGACTATGCGCGCGAGCACATCTTCCTGCCGCTGGGCATGCGCGAGACGATGTTTCAACCTCCGGCTTCGCTGATCTCGCGCATCGCCCCCACCGAACGCGACGGCGCGAACGGCGCTCCCCTGCGAGGCGTCGTACACGACGAAACCGCGCGTTATATGGGCGGCGTAGCGGGGCACGCGGGGCTGTTCTCCACAGCCGACGACCTGGCGCGCTTCTGCGAGATGATGTTGCGCAAGGGCGAACTGGATGGCACGCGCCTGTTCAGCGCGCTCACGGTGGAGAAGTTCACCACGCCTGAAAGCCCGGCGGACCAACCCATCCTGCGCGGCCTCGGCTGGGATATCGACTCGCCCTTATCCGGCAATCGCGGCGACTTGTTCCCGATCGGTTCTTATGGCCACACAGGCTTCACGGGCACGTCGATCTGGATCGATCCCGTCAGCGATACGTACGTGATCCTGCTGGCGAACAGCGTACACCCGTTCCGCAGGCCGGCCATTACCGGCTTGCGCGGCGAGGTGGCGACCATCGCGGCGGCGGCGCTCGGCGTGGA
>Ga0187871_10004765_pt1 | contig 10061 bp, 10 predicted proteins | sample June2016WEW_16_1_FD_132988 | JGI IMG/M metagenome (GOLD analysis project Ga0187871, IMG submission 132988) | Peatland microbial communities from SPRUCE experiment site at the Marcell Experimental Forest, Minnesota, USA - June2016WEW_16_10 | ecosystem: Environmental > Terrestrial > Soil >...
GCGGTGACGCACATCGCCGGGAAACAGCCGCCCCCCATCGTGAAGACGCGCATTCCGAACGCGACCTATTGCGAGCCACAGATTGGCTCGATCGGTTTGACGGAAAAGCAAGCCAAAGAAGCCGGCTACGCGGTGAAGACCGGCAAGTTCCCGTTCGTGGGCAACAGCAAGGCGACGATTCTGGGCAACCACGGCGGCTTCATCAAGGTGGTGTCGGACGAAAAATACGGCGAGGTTTTGGGCATCCACATCATCGGCCCGCTGGCGACGGAAATCCTGTCGGAAGCCGCGGCGGTGCTGCATCTGGAAGGAACCGTCGAACACATGATGGAGATGATGCATGCGCACCCGACGGTGTGGGAAGGCATGGGCGATGCGTTCGCCAGCGTGAAGGGATTGCAGATCAACGTTTGAAGTTGTTTGTGCGCGGCTCGATTGTTCCACATGAATTCGTGTCACATTGTCGATCTGGGATTGATTGGCTTCGCGGATGCATTCGCGTTGCAGAAAAGGTTTGTTGCGGCGCGGAAGGCGGATGCGATCGGCGACGTGCTGCTGCTGTGCGAGCATCCGCATGTGATTACGCTTGGGCGGAATGGCAGCCGCGAGCATTTGCTGGCGTCGGAGCGAGTTTTGCAGCAGAAGGGCGTGGAATTTTACGCGACCAATCGCGGCGGAGACATTACGTATCATGGGCCCGGGCAGATTGTGGGGTATCCAGTGCTGAACCTGGGCGCGATTCGGCGCGACGTGGTTTGGTACGTGCGAATGCTCGAAGAGGTGATGATTCGGACTTGCGCGGATTTCGGAGTTTCCGCCGACCGCGAGGTAGGGAAGACTGGCGTTTGGGTTACCGGAACAGAAAAGGCGGGAGTTTTACCACAGAGGGCGCGGAGTTCGCAGAGCGGAGCGGCGGAGAAGATTGGGGCCATCGGGGTGCACATCAGCCGGTGGGTTACTTCGCATGGGTTTGCATTTAACGTGGCGACGGACTTGCGGTTTTTCGATTTGATCGTGCCCTGCGGCATCACGGGGCGCGCAGCTACTTCGCTGGAAAAGGTTTTGGAGCGGCGCGTGGAACGAAGTGAAGCAACACCAAGGCTCATCCAACATTTCGGAGAAGTTTTTGGCCTAGAGATGCGGCATGCTTCGCACGAGCAATTAACTGAGAGTTTGCAACGGTTCGAGCAGCCAGTGGCGATTCCAGCGTAGAGATCGCGTTACAGGGGGACAGGCGGGAAGGCCTGGCTCACCGGAGATCGAATGAAGAATGCGGAGCTGACACGGCAGCAGCATCTGGACTTGTACTACTACATGCGGCTGAACCGCGCCGTGGAAGACACCATGGTCAAGCTGTTCCGCCAGAACAAGATTGTCGGCGGTTTGTATTCGAGCCTGGGTCAGGAAGCGGTTTCGGTCGGCACCGCATTCGCGCTGGAGAAAAAAGACTGGCTGGCGCCGATGATTCGGAATATTGGCGCGCTTTTGGTGAAAGGCGTTCCTCCGCGCGACATTTTCACGCAGCACATGGCGAAATACACGTCGCCGACGCTAGGGAAGGATGGCACCAGCCATTTTGGCGATCTCGAAAAACTCCACATTGTTTCGCCGATTTCGATGCTGGGCGATTTAATCCCAGTGATGACTGGCGTCGCGATGGCGGGGCGCTACCTGGGCCAGAAAATTGTGGCCATGACGTGGATCGGCGACGGCGGCAGCTCGACCGGCGTTTTTCACGAAGGCTTGAATTTCGCAGCCACGCAAAAGGCGCCCTTCGTGTTGATTCTGGAAAATAACGGCTGGGCGTATTCGACGCCGGTGCGGCGGCAAGCGCCGATCGAGAATTTGGCCGACCGCGCGAAGGCATACGGCATAACGAGCTACATCGTGGACGGCAACGATGTCGCCGACGTCTATTCGACGGCGAAAGAAGCGGTGGATCGCGCGCGTGCAGGCGAAGGTCCCATCCTGATCGAGGCGAAAACATTTCGCCGCCTGGGCCACGCGCAGCACGATCCCGCGGAATACGTGCCCAAAGAAATGCGCGAATATTGGGAAAAGCGCGATCCCATAGCGCTGCACGAAAAATTTCTCACCGAGAAAAAACTGCTCGACGCGAAAACCAAGAAAGAAATCGAGACGAAGATCGAGACGCTGCTCTCCAGCGAGCGCGACTTCGCCGAAAACTCGCCGATGCCTCCGCCGGAACTTGCGGAGAAGGGCGTGTATTGCACCGGGGATGATTGCCACAAAATCCGCGCGAAGTGGGAGCGCCCCATCGCCGAAGTTACGCCGCCGAAATCGAGCATTGACGCCAGCTGGGTGGTGGAAGGATTCGGGCGCGGCAAGAGTTCGGACGGGGGGATCGCGCCGATTCATTTTGGTGATACGCCGGCCGCCGCGGAACAGCAGGAAAATGAAGAGAAGCTGGCGCCTGCAACTCCCGCCAAGACGGTGACGGAAAAAGTTGTAAAGAAGGTGGTAGCGGCGTCCGCAAAATCGAACGGCAAGCGGGGAGCCGGCAAGGATGCCGGCGCTACCAGGGTTGCTGCCAAAACGGTAAAAGCAGGCAAAAGCTCAGCGCCCGCCAAATCCGTGAAAACGGTGGCGCGGCCCGCTGCGAGAAAGGCCCGGAGATAACCATGGCGAATACTTCCAATTCTCCGGCGACAAACGGCAATGCGGGCGGACCGGTAACGTTTCTCGAGGCCATCAAGCAGGCCATGTTTGAAGAGATGCAGCGCGATCCCGCGGTGGTGGTGATCGGCGAGGACGTCGGCGTTTACGGCGGCGCGTTCAAGACGAGCGAGGGCTTGCTCGAAAAATTCGGCTGGGAGCGCGTGATCGACACGCCGATCAGCGAGAGCGCGATCATCGGCGCGGCTTGCGGCATGAGCTATCTGGGGCTGCGGCCGATCTGCGAGATGCAGTTCATCGACTTCATCGTATGCGCGTTCAACCAACTGACGAATTTCGTGGCCAAGGGGCACTACCTGTGGAATGCTCCGGCGCCGATCGTAGTGCGCGGGCCGTCGGGCGGCGGCGTGCACGGCGGGCCGTTTCACTCCGCGAATCCGGAAATGTATTTCGTGCACACGCCGGGGTTGAAGGTGATCTATCCGTCCACTCCGTACGACGCGAAGGGCCTATTGAAAGCGGCAGTGCGCGATAATAACCCGGTGCTCTTTTTCGAGCACAAGTACCTGTACCGGCGCATTAAAGAAGAGCTTCCGGCGGAAGATTACACCGTGCCGATCGGCAAAGCGGCGGTGCGGCGCGAAGGCAAGCACCTGACGATTCTTTCCTACGCGGCGATGATGTACAACTCGCTGGAAGCAGCCGAGGCGCTGGCCAAAGAGGGCATCGAGATCGAAGTGATTGACCTGCGGACGTTGCTGCCGCTGGACGAAGAGACGATTTTAAAGTCGGTCAAGAAGACCAACCGCGTACTGGTGGTTCACGAAGACACGAAGACCGGCGGGATCGCAGGGGAGATCGCGGCGATTCTTTGCGAGAAGGCCTTTGGCGATCTGGATGGGCCGGTGTTTCGGGTGACCGCATTGGATACGCCGGTGCCATATTCGCCGCCGCTGGAGGAGCACTTTCTGCCCAACACGCAGAAGATTGTGGCTGCCGCGAAAGAGCTCGCGAAGTACTGAGGTCAGAATTTAGACGCTTGAATTAGAGAGAAGTCGCCACTCAAGGTTTTTGGTTCAGCTTTTTAGGAGACCGCACATGGCCGTTGACATCGTAATGCCGCAGATGGGCGAGAGCATTTTCGAAGGGACGATCACCAAGTGGCTGAAGAAGCCTGGTGACAAAGTCGAGCGGGACGAACCGCTCTTTGAAATTTCCACCGACAAGGTGGATGCGGAGATTCCGTCGCCGTCGGCCGGCGTGCTGAAGGAAATTAAAGTCGGCGAAGGGAAGACCGTGCCGATTCAGACGGTCGTTGGTGTGATTGATGCGGCGGGTGATGGCGCGGGCGCGGCAAAGGCTGCGGCTCCGGCGCCTGCTCCTGCGAAAGCGGCACCGCCCGTAGCGCCAGCCAAACCTGCGGTTGCAGCACCGCCGCCACCGACTGCTAGACCCGCGGCTCCGGCGGCAACTTCTGCGCCCAAGCCGGCGGCCGCCGCCGGGACCACATCTGTTCCGGCCAAAGAAGGACAGCGCATTCACAGCTCGCCGCTGGTGCGACGCATGGCGAAGGAGCACGGCGTAGATCTTTCCGCCGTGCCGGGCACCGGGTCCGGCGGGCGGGTCAGCAAACAAGATATCGAGGCATACATCGCCGCCGGCGGCAGCGCGGTGGAAACAGAGAAGGAAATGGAGCCGGCTGATGCCGACGTCTATACGCAGCCGGTCGCGACTTCCGCTGCGGCCCCAGCGCGCGCTGCGGCTCCTCCTCAAGCACCGCCGCCAAGTTCCGGTGGACAGGCGCACGTCGCGTTTGAATCCGCCGTGCCGCGCGAAAAAATGTACTTCGGCAACTACGAAGTGCAGCCGATGAGCGTGATGCGCCAGCGCATCGCCGAACACATGCTCGCGTCGAAGCATGTTTCGCCGCACGTGTACTCGATCGATGAAATCGACATGACCAAAGTAGCCGGGCTGCGCGCGAAGGCCAAGGACGAATTCGAGAAGCGGTATGAGACTAAGCTGACGTTCATGCCATTTTTCGTAAAGGCAGCGGTGGCGGGGCTGCGTGCGTTCCCGACCATGAACGCTTCCCTGGACGGCACAAACGTGATTTTGCACAAGGAAATCAACATCGGCATGGCCGTTGCGCTGGATTGGGGCTTGATCGTTCCGGTCATCAAGAATGCCGACGAGAAAAATATTCTGGGCATTCAGCGCAACCTGAACGACCTGGCCGAGCGGGCGCGGACGAAGAAGCTGAAGCCGGAAGAGGTGCAGGAAAGCACATTTTCCATCACGAATCCGGGTGTCTTCGGCGGCCTGTTCGGGTTGCCGGTAATCAGCCAGCCGAACGTCGGCATTCTGGGATTGGGCATGATCGAAAAGCGGCCCGTGGTGATCAACGATTCGATCGCGATTCGCTCGATGTGCTACGTCTCGCTGAGCTACGACCACCGCGTGGTGGACGGCGCGATCGCGCATAAGTTCATGCACACCGTGAAGGAAGCACTGGAAAACTGGAACGAGCCGGTTCTGTAGGGCCAGTGTGAGGGCTGAAAAGCAACTGCCTCAGCGGCTCTTCCAGCGCTCCGATGGTTGAGATTCTTCGTGCATCCTCGTCGGATGCCCTCAGAATGACAGGTTTTTTTTGCGTCAGGAACTGGACAGCTGTCGGATTTTGCCGACCGCGATAGCTGGCTCCGTCCTGGATGATTAGCAGGCCAAATGGCGCCGGACTTCCGCAAGCTGCCGAAAATCGAACTCCATTGTCATCTGGACGCGTCCGTCCGCATCGCTACGGTTGCGGACTTGGGGCGACAAATCGGGCTGAGGCTGCCCGAGCCGCTGGCGCCTGCGCTGGTCGCTCCGGAAATTTGCCTGGACCTGGCGGATTTTCTCCTGCGCATCGATCTGGCCCTGGAGGTAATGCAGCATCGCGATCAGCTGGTGCGCATCGCGCGAGAATTCGTGGAGGATTTGGCGGCCGATGGCGTCATCTACGGGGAGGTGCGTTTCGCGCCGCAGCTCCACCTTCGGCAAGGACTCTCGCTGCAAGAAGTCGTCGATGCCGTGGATGAAGGCCTGCGCCAGGGACAGCACGAAGTCGGCGTAGCCACCGGATTGATCCTGTGCTGCCTGCGCCACGAGCCGACGGCCCGCAGCGTGGAGATTGCGAAGCTCGCATTAGCCAATCGAGACAAAGTTTGCGCGCTCGACCTCGCGGGCGACGAAGCGCGCTTTTCCGCAGCGCCGCACGCCGAGGCCTTTGCGCTGGCGCGCGCGGAGGGATTGCGGCGAACGGTGCATGCAGGGGAAGCGGCCGGCGCGGACAGCATTCGGGAAGCGCTAGAGTTATTGGGAGCAGAGCGAATTGGCCACGGCGTACGCATCGAGGAGTCTGGCGAATTGGAAGACGCCGTAAAAGATGCCGGCGTCGCGCTGGAGATGTGCCCGCTCTCGAACGTGCAAACGCGCGCAACGTCTTCACTCGCGAGTCATCCCATCGACCGGCTCCTGCGGAATGGACTACGCGTGACGGTGAGCACGGATGCGCGGACGGTGTCAGCTACCACGGTCAGCGCCGAGTTTGATCGTCTAGCGAAAACCTTCGGCTGGGGCGCGGAGGAGTTCTGGCGCTGCCAACACCATGCCGCCGACGCAGCGTTTGTGTCGGCCCAAGCGCGGATTGCCTTGGCCTCAACACTCTCTGAAGCGACTATCTCCCCCATTCCGCGCTCTGCATCGCTCTAAGGCATTCAGCCAATCCCGGCGGCGAAGCTCGTACGCTCCAGGTGTTTAGGTCTAAGTAAATGGCTTGTACTAGAGCCCCAGCCATAGCCGCCGAGCACTGCCCAAAGTAATGCTTGCATTTCGTTTTACTAATAGGTATTTTACTTGTCCGTTAATCAGGTGCTCGAGAGCCGAAGCGGTCCGGTGGCACCGAGAAACGGGTAGGAGGGGCCATGCTAATGAAAGCTCGGGAGCGCTGGCACTGTATGAATCCGGCTTGTGGATGCCAGGTGATCGTGGAGATTGGCGGGGAAATCGAAGGGCGGAATCCACGGTGCGCCTGCGGCGAAATCATGAAGAAGAAATACACGTCGCCGGCCGCCGCGTACTTGCACTTTCTGCGTATCGAAGAACCCGCCGGCGTGCATAGTGGATCGCAAGGGGATGAGCCATGCGCCACGACAACGTGAACGCGTTCGCGGGCATCCCTCCGGTGCCCGCTCTAGTGGCGCGAGGGGGAGCGTTGCGCACCTTTGGAGGTCTCGCGCTCTTGCTCGCAGTGGTGCTGTTCGTTCTCGGCGCTTATTTGATTCACGACGAGTTCACGAATCCGCTTGCTTCGCAGTCGCTCGGTTTGTTCACGGCGGCGTTTCTGCTGGCGAGTGCGATGGCATTGCTCTATGAACTGGTACAACTGCCCAGGAGCATTTGGCTAAGCCAAGCGCATGCCATGGCTGAGCCGCAAAAAGCAGCCGCGCCGCCCCGCCATAAGCCGCCGCAGAATGATTCAGAAGGGAGCCAATCAGCTACGGGCGCGGATACCCCGGCCTCTCAAAAAGTGGCGGTAAAGCTTCCCGAGCCTCCCAACCTTTGCATCGCAAAACATACAGGCCCGGCGTTGGCTGGCACCCGGATCGACCAACGCAAGGACCTGCCGTATCAGCGATTTTATGTGGACCGTGTTCTCGTCCGAGCGTGATCGCGCGTCAAGCGCGCGGTATAGCGGGGAAATAGCGTTCTTTCAGGATTTCGCGATGGTGCAGCTCGTGGCCGGCAATGATGAAGGCCAGAGCGCGCACCGTGACTTCATTCTTGTTGGCGGTTCCCCGGCGCAGCCAAGTCTCTTCGCCAAGCGAATGGAAGAGCGCCGAGGTGGCGCTACGAACGAGCGCGAATTCCTCGACCAGATCGGCCAGGGTTCGTTCGCCGAACGCGCCGGCGCGCACGTAGTCGTCTTGCTCGAAACCGCTGAGGGCCGTCTGATCGGCGCGCGCGAAGCGTAGCGCGCGATAGGCGAAAATGCGCTCGGTATCGGTGATGTGGCCCACAACCTCCTTCACCGTCCACTTGTCGGCCGCGTATCGGAAGTTGCCGTCCCGTTCGCTGCGTGCCGCGAATAACTGGGCCATTTGCAGCCGCTGTGCGTCCAGGATGGACACGATGTCATTTCCGGGGACCAGCGCGACATACTTCTCGTAGAAGGACGCGTACTCCGTTGGTGCGGGGCGGGGCGAAGCCGATTTGGGTGCGCTCATCGCGACATTATAACCCTCCTTGGCACGGAGTTATATGCGCGGCACTTATGCGTCGAAGTTACCCGCCCCTGGCGGGCGCCGGCCCAGGTTGGACCGGGACTAAGTCATGCGCTAGCGGACAAGTTCAGCCACCGCGGCAGGGGCAGTGGATGGCGCAACTTCTGCCGCCGCAGTGATTTCGACGGCTGCATCCTTCAGGCCTCTTCTCGCCAATTCCGTAATAGCGATGGTAACTACGCAACACGTCCATGGAATCACCGGCGAATACCAGAACACTCGCGGCTCAAAACGCAGCGCCCACAGCCAAACCAGAGGGACCATCAGGCCAAAGGCGAATGGCACCAGGCGCCGCGAATCATCCCAATGCAAAGAAACTGTACACAGAGCCTGAAGGAAAAGGACGAAGGGGAAAGCGACGACCAGATCGATGAAGTAATGTTCCCCGGTGCCCATCGTGGAAACAACTGTTAACGCCACGAAAAGAAAGGCGAGGCCGCGTTCCCAGATCGATAGGCCGCGCGAATACCACCAGGCCATGAGCGTCCATCCCATGTGCAGCGACGGAATGGCGTTGCGAAGGCCGCTCAGCGGAACTGGTTCGAGAAGCAACCGCCGAGCCTGATCGGTAGTGAGCGGCTGCCACGGAAATCGCTCTCCGAACAGGTGAATTGGACCAAGCGCGGGAAACAGATTGTAGAAAATTCCGCCAATCGGCCCGGCAATCAAAAAGGCAATGAAAATAGGGATGGCTCGCCCGCGCAAGCGCACCGCCTGTCCCGCGTAAACAACCGCCAGTGTGAACGGCAGCCCGACATAAAAGACAAAACTCACATCACCGAAGATTTTCCATTTCTCGAATGCCTGGCCGGCCAGAAACGCGATAGGCACATGCATGCTCGCGTCAAAGGAGTAGAGATAAAGATCGAGAGTGTTCGGATGCGCGCCCTCCGTCCACTTATGCAGATACCCTGCGAAGTGATTCGACGCAAGAATCAGAATGCCTGGAACCAGCGCCAGCAGAATCACCCGGCGGTCCTCGCCTTCCAGCCAAACGGCACGTAAGCCCATGATGGCCAGGCTGCCCATTCCCAGGAACGAGACCCACGTAACGATGTATACGGGTCCCGGGTGAAGCACTAACGCATCGAAAAGGGCGAAGAGCACGCCCAGCAGCACAATTCCGGCGACGTCTATCCAGCGGAACCTCAGGCGCAAGTGAATGAAAATCACGCTGGCAAAAACGTAAGGGTAAAACGTGCTCGCGATCGCGGAAACGTAAAAGATGTGGCTTGCCGCCAGCGCTGGAACAGCCGCTAAAATCACGCTAGAAAGCAGCACCCGCCAGATGCGATCCATGGACATGGTTAGATCTCGCCCTTAATTTCAACACGGAGACCTCCATGCAGGCATGCGGCCTTTTCCGAATTGTGTTCAGTTTATGACTTGACGGCGACGCGCCTATGTAGGCGGATGGGCTCCAATCTGCTCTTGGACGTAGCGTCGAAACTCCTGGGGGTGCGCAATCATGACGAAAGATTCTGGCGTGCCGCCGGTACCGTGAAGGATAACCGAGCCAAAGCCCAGCATCCGTCCCCAGAAAGTCTCTTCCACGGCGATGCTCTCGACGCGCGACAGCATCAAGTCCAGCGTCCGCCGGTTCCCCAGTCCCGTCTTGATCAACACGCGCCGGTTCGTGACCGCCATTTCGGTGGCGTTGCGTTTCGCAAGCCCGAACGCAAACACCGCGATCGCGACCACGATCAGCAACACGCCCCCGAACTCCGTAGCGTGCACTTCCATCTCGGAAGCGCCTACCAGCATCCCCTGGCCTTCTTTGGCCGCAACCAACTCCGCTAGACATCCCACGCCCAATGCCGCAAACGCGACGCTGATCAGCAGCGGTCCCAGCAGCACCAACCAGTGATGCCGCGTCTCATACAGCAGAGTTTCTCCCGGAACCAGGCTGTTCTCTACGTAACTCATCGTCGATCCTTCTCTGCCAGATAGCGCCGAATTCCCATTTGTTTCATGACGCTGCGCGAATCATACTTGATACTCGGGAACCGTCAATACACAGCATGTTGGATCGGCAGCGCAGCGGCAGGTTTGAAGCAAACGATGGGCACGCAAGGAGTGGGAGGCGTGTGTGGATGTAGA
>Ga0187871_10004768_pt1 | contig 10057 bp, 8 predicted proteins | sample June2016WEW_16_1_FD_132988 | JGI IMG/M metagenome (GOLD analysis project Ga0187871, IMG submission 132988) | Peatland microbial communities from SPRUCE experiment site at the Marcell Experimental Forest, Minnesota, USA - June2016WEW_16_10 | ecosystem: Environmental > Terrestrial > Soil >...
AATTGGCCATAGGTTCGTACCACCGGCGAAGCACGGATTGTCGCTCTGAGGATGCGACGTGTCAATGCGCAACATTTTGCGGTGTCGCGGCGAAAACGACGGCTTCCGGTGAGGGGAAATCCGTGCTGCTGGCGGGGTTTGGCAGCTCGGGCGACTGGATTCCAAAGCTTCGTCCCGACCCACATCGCGAGAAAGTGACCTTCCCCCTACAATCGCGATGTCGCGCTCACGCTTGCGACGGCTCAGGGCGTAATCTCAAACACGACGCCCTGGTTCTGGCTTCCGCCTGTGTTAGTCGTGCCAAAGACATTTCCATCTTTATCCACGGCTACGCTGCCATAAGGCTGCGCGCCCTCGCTGCCACCGACGAAGTCGTAAAGGTCGGTAAAGGTCCAGCCGCCCTTTCCCGGAACTAGCTTGAATACCTGGCCGAGGCCATTCTTGCCTTCAGCTTCGGTGAAGCCGTAGATGTTTCCATGGGCGAGCGTGAGCTTGTTGTAGGGTCCCCCATAACCGCCGGTCAAGCTGTAGAGCGTGGTAAACCTCCAGCCTTTACTGGAAGGAGACAGTTTGTACACGACGCCGCCGCCGTTGACCCCGCCGTCGAAAGTTCCGCCGTAAAGATTGCCGGCTTTGTCCAGGACCAAACCTCCCACTGGATTTGCGCCATCATTCTTACCATGGAAAGTGTGCAGGACGGTCTGTTTCCAGCCGGAACCGTGGCGAGAAAGTTTGTAGACCACGCCGTCGCCATCGGCACCACCGGTGGAGGTCGTACCGTAAAGGTTGCCGTGAGCATCGAGCGTCACGCCTGCCTCCGGATTGATGCCATCGTTCCCACCGGTGAAGTTGTAAATCGCGCTCTCAATCCACTTGTCCCCGGACTTCTTTTCTTGAAAGACTGTGCCATCCCCAAGGGTGCCTCCCAAACTGGTGGTTCCATAGAAATTGCCTGCCGAATCCAGCACCACCCCGCCAAGAGGCTGAGCCCCGTCCGTTCCGCGGCCAAACTGGTGGATCTGAACTTCCTTCCCCTTGCAGGAGCAGATTTCAAAGTCGGAGCCAAAGTATCCCCCTCCCTCCGTGGTTCCGAAGAGAGCGCCGTCGGCACCGATGGCCAAAGACCCAAAGCCTGGGCCAGCCCCGTCCGGTGGACCGTTGAAGCTGTATAACGAAGTGTGCTTCCAGGAGGAGCCGCTGGGTGAAAGCCGATAGACAGTTCCGTTACCGTCGCTCCCACCGAGATACGTGGTGCCATAGAGATTTCCCTTTGCGAGGACTGGCCCTGCGTAAGGATTCGCCCCATCGTTGCCTATGCCCGTGAAGTTGTAAATGACTTTGTAGGTTTGGGACAGTGCCGGCTGAGAAACAGTTGCAAGAAACAAAAATACGGCTGTAAGAGTGAAAGGAACCACGGTAGCGCGACGCGCCAGAGCGCGGCAGTGAGCTTCACGTTGCAGCATTACCCCCCCATTTTTCGTCCGCACAGGCTGGATGTTCCGCCCCAGACAATGGCGTACATTATGCACTAATTGCATTCGCAATGCTTGCGATTGCCTCTCGGGTCCCTGATCGGTTTCTTGGTAAACTCGGCCCCTTCCCGCTCCTCGGTATTCTTGTTTCTTCGTTTGGCTCGAGTCATCCGGCCCAACTCGGTACAGAGTCGCTTGGGGCGGCACGGGAACATGCTTTCCCAACACTCCTTGCGGAACCGTATTCAAATCAGCAAGACCGGCAAGTTGGTCTGGGGTTACAGCTCAAGGGACTTGGCGCTGGCGGTAACGAGCCTAACGCAGTCCTCGTGCGGGATGCGAAGGGGTGAAGGACAGTCCCGGCCTTCGTGCATCATGAGGTCAGACTTCGAGGGACCGTCATTCTGTTTTCCAGAGCCACTTCGTGTTGACGAGAATGAAGATCCAACTGGCGTTAAAGGCTACATCGCACAGTGACCCCGCAGGATGTGCCCCAAATGGGAGAAACAGTTGGCTTCCGCGCGAGAATTGAGATAGGCACACAGCCGCAATCGTCGTGACCATCAATCCCACGAGAAAGGACCACACCAGGTTGGGAAAAAACATTCGATGAAACCTATCGATCGACATACGTACCTTTCGCGGATTTGAAACCAGCATAAACCCTCTGTCAATCGCTTGGGGAGTGACGGGCCTGTTTCACCTAATTCATTCTCATCCAGGCCGGCGTTCTCCCAAACCTGAAGACCGAGCGCGAAACCGATAGCCTGACACTAACCGTCGAAGTATCGCGATGGCACTCATTAACGACGGCGGAGCGGTTTTGAGTGCATTCACAGTACGTACATTCGAAGCATCCACCAGACGAGGAATATCGCGACGATGGCCCCCGCGATGTGAACTATCCAGTCACCAGCTGTTTTGGGTTTCCCAAAATTGAACATGCGGCAATGGTAGCAGGCCCGGCGAACTGTGGCGTAGTATCGCCGTTACGCTCATTGACCCTGTGCTCGGGAGTTTTGAGTGTAACCGCCTGGTTAACAGCAGTTGATTTCCGGTTTGTCCGTCATCCGCCCGTGATTGCGCGATGACGCGTTTTCTCAAAAAGCGAGAATGTGTTTCATGGGGCTAAAGTCAACAAGAGAATGACAACTTTTTTCGTCATCTTTATGGGTCGGTAGAAGAAAGAAAAGTTTGGCACGGCTATCGGACTTTGGCATCGCGCCAGAGAATCGCATTCAGCTTCCTTGCATCTGCTGCATCGGGTCGCGAAAAATCCATCATGGCTGATTCCTTCGCGCCCGAATTTTTCTTTTCGTTCATCTGGTAGAGAAGCCCGCTGCGCAAGTTCTTATCGTCGGCTTGATAGTGCGGCTGCGTTCCGGGCCCGGCGAATAGCGCGAGCAGAGGTGCGTGAGTGTCGAACAGATTCATCGGAGGAAGCCCAAGGAGATGCTCCATCGTGTGGACCATTCCTGCCGTGGTATAGAAATGATGGTCCACAAACGGCGTCTCCGAACGCGGCGAATACTTGCTGATCACCAATGCGATCGAGCGATGCGCATCGACATGATCGGCTCCGTCCTGTGCATCGTCTTCCACCACAAAGATGGCCGTATCATCCCAGTACGGGCTGTGCGACACAGCTTCCACCACACGCCCTACCGCAAGGTCGTTATCTGCAACCGAGGCCCTCGGGGCCGGCCGGCCCACGCGCGTTCCGCCGGTGTGGTCGTTGGGCAGATAGAGCTGAATGAACTGCGGCAGTTCTTTGCCGGTACCGCGAGCTCTTACAAACTCGTCAAATTCGCGGAGGAATTCGTCGGCACGAAGCTGGTCGGGATAGTCAATCGCGAAATCCGGATAGAGCGGATCAATATGATCGCGTTGCGCCTCCTTGGTTGGCCGGGCGCTTTTTAGCCGGGGAACCGCCCACGGCCATGGACTTGGGCCGCCGCGAGGATTCCCGACATTCGCCGGCAACGGCTCTCCTCGCTTAATTTCCGCGGAAGGACACGGGCTGGACGCAGGCGATGGCGTGCCTTCTCTGGGCGAGCTCACTTTTTCGTCTCTGCACCATGTGAGGTCAAGCATCTCTCCGTAGATGCGGTAGGTGAAGTTATGTTTGGCGAGGTTGTCCCAGAGAAAACCAGTTCCCGGGTCGTCCATGAGAGGCAGGCGCTGATCGAGAGCGTTGCCGTAATCCTCCGGACGCTCACTGCGCCGATAAATAATGGGCCAAATCTTTTCTATGTAATCGGAAGTGGCGGAAGCATCGGACCACAGATGCCCATTGGCAGAGACGTCCCCGCTGTCATAGAAGTTGTCCAGCACCCCGAACTGCAAGGCCAATTTGTGCTCGTTGGGGGTAACCTCAGCTCCATACATCGTCAGGGAGGGATCACCATTGCCCGCTCCCAGATCGCCGAAGATCTGGTCGTAGGTACGATTTTCTTTCAGAATGTAGATTACATGCCGGATAGGATTCTTATCTCCGGCAAACTGAATCTGGGCAGTATCAGCGTGCAGCAAGTTATTTTCTTCAACCTGGCGTGTATAGAGGGGCAAGTTTCTGTCAATATCTTCCCGCCTAAGCCGCTGAACGGATCCTCCGATCAGCGTCGCAATGTAAGGATGCGGATTGGGATGCAGTCCTGTCTGCACCGCAGCTTGCATGTTGTCAGGCCCGCTGCTTTCGCCTTTGGCACTGGCGATGAGCAGATCATTTCCTGCACTTGCAAGCGCACTGGGATACCACTCGGTAGGAATGAAGCCGATGGGCGTCTGCATGCCATTCGATTCTGACGGCTGCGCGTTCGGCTTGGTTTCGAATACCGCAACAGCATTCAGCGACGCAACCGCTGCATAGAGATGGGTTTCATCGGGAGAAAGAGCGATCGCGATCGGAGCGGTACCGGGCGCATTTTCGCTGCTCACGCGGTAGGTGCGTAGCGGGAGACCCTTCTTCTTCAACTCCACGGCGGCGATACCGTCAGTCTCGGTGGTCGATGCATTCGCCATGGCGACGTAGAGTATGTCCTCACTACGATTCAGAAGCATGGCTGTGGGATGAGTACCAGACGCAACCGGATCAGAAGAGCGCCAAAGTTCAATCCGGCGCCTGACTTTATTTCTTGTCAGATCCAATTCGGCTACCGCAGATGCATTCCACAGACTGACCCATGCTTTGGTTCCGGCTTTGTTTGCGATAACGGTGTATGGGTACGCCGCAGGAACATATTTACTGATGCTGACATCGAATGATTGCAGAATCCGGCCGGAGGCGGCATCGAGCAGAACGACGTTGTCAGAAAGATTGTTCGCTACCAGTAGACGGTCGCCTTGGGCTGAAGTCAGGACAGCCAGCCCAGCCGGATAAGGTGGCGCAGTTCCCGCCGGACTCTTGCCCGCGTCGAAAGTCACTTTCTTCCCCTCCGCAAGCCGCTGCGGAGCAATGCCGATGAAACGTTCGGGCGTAACTTGTCCTTCTGCAAAGCCGTAGACTGCGATGCCGTTCTCGGCAATCGATGCCATCGATGCGTAGAGATATTTGCCATCGCTGGAAAATGCGAGCCCAATAAAGTAGCTTTGCAGAGTCGATTTTTCGTCGCCACGCAGGCGGTCGTCGGGGAAGTCGCGCAACTGATTGTTGCTGAGGTCAAGAATCGCGATTGACTGCCGCACCTCGCTTTGCTGAGTGCCGTATCCCTGGTTGAGAATGGCGGCGTACCGGCCGTCGGGACTTAGAGCTATGGTCGCCGGGTAACTGTTAGTACGGCCGATGAAACCGGGAACGGGAACGGTCAGGGTTTTGCTCGTCGGAAGATTGATCTTATGCGAGCCCTGGTTCGCGTCCGCGACCATAAACAACAAACCAGAAAGGGGAAGTGCGGCAGCGATGAGAGCTAATTTTATGGTCATTTTTGCCCTTTACGACCTCCGTGCAACCGAGAACTCAAGAAACCCGTGCGCATCTCTCAATGCCGGATGTGAAAGATGAATCGCTCCAACGCAAAGTGTTCCAATCAGTCGGATACGCCTCAATATTCGTATGTCGCGCAGAGCCGGTCATTCTGCCGCAGTCGCTGATTGCATCCTGATACAAAACAAATAGACTGGAATACCGGTGCCCACCAGCCCAATGCCGATCAATGCACCTATTGGTCGCGCTATCAAGGTGCCAAGAATCACGCCTGCGGCCGCAACGCAGAAGAGCAGCGAAAGCCACGGATATCCGGGAACGGAAAAGGAACGCGTCACGTGCGGTTGAGAACGCCGGAGCACCAGAACGCCCGCAACTGCCAGCCCGTAAAAAATCCACGCAGTAAAGATGACGTCTGTGAAAAGCTGCTGGTAGCTGCCGGAAGCGGCCAGTGTGGCCGCCCAAGCGCCTTGAACCGCCAACGCCGCCATGGGCGTGCGGTAGCGAACGCTCAAGCGCGCGAACACGGCAGGAAATATTCCCTCGCGCGCCATCGCAAACGAGACACGAGGTCCGCTGAGTATCAATCCATTCATGGAGCCAAGAATCGAAACCACGATCAAAATAGAAATGACACTTGCACCGATCGGGCCGAGAAGTCTCCCGACTGCCAGAGCGGCCACCGCGTTACTTCCGCGAATCTCCGCCGCGGACAGTGTGTGGTAATAGCCGAGGGTGGCCGCCAGATAGATCAGCATAACGATGGCGCTGCCGTAAAAAAGACTCCGCGGCAAATCCAGCTTTGGCTTTTTCATCTCCCCGGCAATAAACGACAGGACGTGCCAGCCCTCATAGGCCCACAGCACTGCTACCAGAGCAATACCAAATCCCGCAACCGAAAATGCTGGACCCTGGGCGCTCCCTGAACTTTTGAAAAGGTGGATCGGGCGCGAACCCTTGGCGCTAAGTAAAAGGATGATTCCCGCCAGGCCGCTGACTTTGGCAACGGCGATGAGGTTTTGGACCAGCTTTCCGCCGCGAATCCCAAGGCAGCTCACAACAGTAAGCGCCAAAATCAGCCCCGCGCTTAACACCTTCTGCTCAACCATGCTCAGGGGCAGAACTTGACCAACGTAAATGGCGAAAGCGACAGCCAGCGCGGCGATGCTCCCAGTATGAATCATAAGAAGCAGCGCCCAGGCATAGAGGAAGGCAGGCAGTGGGCCGTAAACGTGGCGCAGGTAAGTGCACAGGCCGCCTGTCCCTGGATAAACGGAGCCGAGTTCGGCCAAGGATAAGGCGCCAAACAGGCTTAGGATCCCGCCCACCAGCCATACCAGCAAGACTGCGCCCAGGGAGGGTAATTGAGCGGCAACGAAACTCGGTAAGAGAAAAATCCCCGACCCGATGACGGTGCCAACGACCACCGCGACCGCGTCGAAGACGTTCAACTCCTTGCGCAAGCGCGCAGAGCCCAGATCTCCATCAGTGATGGCCGCTGCGTCTTCCTCAGACTCGTGCCCACGCCCGCTCAAAAGTTGTGCTGAGGAAGGTATGGTCATCATCAATTCTCTGTATCAGAGTTCCTTCCGCAACTGTTTCTGGGTCTTAATGTGCTCGTATCCATTATTTGTGTAGAACTGATGAGCGCGATCCCGCTTGACGTTCGACCGCACGGAGATAACACGACATCCGACTCGCTGTGCCCATTCTTCCGCAGCATCGAGCAACGTCTTTCCGATCCCACAAGAGCGGATATCTTCGTCGACAATCAATCCGCTAATCTCGGCAACAGTTTCCATTTCGACGGCCCGGAAGACGTACAGCCCGATCCAGCCCGCAATTTGGCCGGTGGGAAGCTCCGCCACAAACACGGCGTATTGGTTCGCATCCTGCATTTGGCTGAGCCGCCCGCGAACTTCTTCCGCTGTGCACGGATAGCCAAGTTGTCCCGCCAGCTCCGCGATTCTGTGGGAGTCGCGCGGTTGGGCCATGCGCACGGCGTATGAAGATTGGTTTAAAACGATTTTGATTTCCTGGTGCATAGATAAAACCAATCTCAGACCGCACCCCGCCATTCAGATCGAGAACTTAGGATCGCCCTCAACAATCTGCGTCTCCAACCTGGGCGTTTCTCCTTTGCGCCAAAGATGAGCCCGATGTCTGCTGCGGTAGAGCAGCGGACCACCATCGGGACGGTCACTGCGCTCAATCGGCCTCGGGATACATACAAACTCAGCTTCCAAAGCAATGCTGGTAACGCGAACCACGGCGTAACCGTGGCCGCCCATGTCGACAAAAGAAAGGTGTGGCGACAGATCGGGGTTCGACAAGGCGCGCGCCTTCTGTATGTCTCCACTCTTTACATATTCCAGCGATGACCGGGCACCGTGCCGCAGCAACAGATTCATGGTTGGCTGAGGCCGCGAGTCTCCCGGTCCCTGGCCTACGAACAGAGGTCGCAGCGGATGATCCTTGGGAAAGCCGTGTTCGAATGCTTCTACGATTCCCGGTGCGGAGATCGAACCGGTTACAAAGGCAATTCCAACCGGTTCGAAGGTTTTTGGTGGAAGACCTTTGGCGGCAAGTCCAGCCCAGAAACTATGGCGATCGCCCGCCACGGTCGCAAAACCTGTAATTCCCTGGTCGCGAACGAAGTCGTAGATTTCTCCGCGCTCGACATATGCAGTGCTGTGATCCCCGGCGCCAGTGCTCGCGTCAAACCCCGCGTATCCCGCACCGGGCCATGCAGAGGTTAAACCTGCGGGCAGATTCTGCGGGTCGGCGCGCATGTCGAGCGTGGCCACGGTGTCGCCCCAGATCTTCCAGGTGGCATTTGATTTCTGCAAACGCTCCAGAAACCATGCTTTCTGTTCCGCTCCGAGAATAGTAGTTGGCGGTTGATCTTTGCGAAAATTCGCAATCTCGGTGCTGCCGTACTTGATCGTCGCCGGTGGATGGCCGCCGTTATAAGCGCTCCCGCCATCTAGTATGTCGAGCACTTCCTGCGGCATGAATCCGGGAAAATCGTCGCTCGTGAAAGCCTTGGCTTCCGCCCGATAAGTAGGATCCTCGGAACGATAACTGCGCTGATCAGTGATGATCAGTTCCATGTTGCGGCCCCAGCGCAATGCCCGATATCCCCTGAGGCTGTGAATTGCGGTCAGATTGTTGGGTTCCTGACCGAGACCGTGCTCGTCAAAATGGGTAATTGGCGCATCGACGACTCGCGGAGGATCAAACTGATCGAGCGATGGTCCACTCGGTTTGTACAAACGCGCAGGCTGGTATTCAAAGAATGCCTGGTTAGCCGCTACCCTTCGCGTCTGCGCTGGACGATTCACTCCTCCAAATTGCTGCATGCTCTGCCAGCCGATCCAACTGAACTCATGGTTGTCCCACATGCAGACAAATGGCCAACGGGCGCGCGCATCCTGCAAGTCGGGATCGTGAAGGTAACTGCGATAGATAGCACGATAGTCGCCGACGACCGTAGGAATGTGAAAGTCGCCGATCTTTTCGCCATGTTCATAACGAACAATGTCGCGCAGTCGCCGGTCGTACATGCCTTGCGGGCGGTCCTCAGGGTACCAGACGATTTCGTAAATGAAATCGCCTAAGTGGAGCACGAAGCCGAGGCGGTCTTCTTCCGCAGCACGTTCGTCTTCAAAAATCATTCGCCGGTAGGCGTTCTGCGCACCATCGTTTGCGTTCTGGCAAGAGATGAACACAAACCGCACAGTTCTGGTGTCGTCATCCGTCGGTGCGGTAATGGTCCGCCCGACGCGGCTTCCGTTGCCGTGCAAGTCGGTAAACCGATACCAGTACACTTTCGAGGGCTTCAATCCGCCCGCCAGCACGCGACAAGTCCAGTCGGAGGCTTCAGAGATCGGCGCCTCGGCCGTGCCTACGACCTGGCGGAAGGACTCATCCTCGGCGATCTCCACGGTCAACTTACTCACCACGTTCCCGTTGATCGGCGGGCGACGAGTCCACAACAGAACACTGTCGCTTTCGGGATCTCCGGACGCAACACCTTCTGGATAGAAGTCACGGCGCTCGTGCCAATCAACCTTGGACCGCGCCGCAGTGGGCTGTCCCCACGCGGCAGTCGCGCCCAACGCAACCGCCATTTCTATGAACGATCGTCTCGTGATTGTGGCCATTGGCTCGCTCTCCAAACCATCGTGAATCTCAAATGATCACTATGAGCTGCTGCCTCCGCCGGGCAACCTTAAATGCCTGAACGTGTTCCAACAAGAATGAATCACGAGACCGGAACTGTCTTGAACCCATTTGACTTGGCGGAAACGGTTCGAGGCGGATTGTCCTTGCCGGCCGCGATGTCTTCGCCTTACGATTGAACGTGTCTGCGCCGATCCACAACCCGCACTTTCGCCGCGTCACACCTGGAATCGAAACCTTGCCATGCAGCTTCAGCTTGCCTCGGCATCGCCACTTGCGCGCGTATGCGACGGTGGTTTTGGCGGGCAGCTTCGAGGAATCGGGTTACAGCGGCCGCATACACGCCACGGCGGGGGATGTACTGATTCATCCTACGATGGATTGTCATGCAAACCGGATGGTATCTGCCGGGGTTAAGCTGATAAGGCTCGACTGGCCGGATACCAGCGGAATTGGCGGGCTCTATCACTTGGACAGT
>Ga0187871_10004769_pt1 | contig 10057 bp, 12 predicted proteins | sample June2016WEW_16_1_FD_132988 | JGI IMG/M metagenome (GOLD analysis project Ga0187871, IMG submission 132988) | Peatland microbial communities from SPRUCE experiment site at the Marcell Experimental Forest, Minnesota, USA - June2016WEW_16_10 | ecosystem: Environmental > Terrestrial > Soil >...
AGCTGAAAAAGCCTTCCGATCGCTCGTCGTCGCCGCGCATCGCTTTCTCCCCGCCAAAGGAATCAAACACATGCACGGAATCACACTCCAAGCCCTTCGCAAAACGACTTTTTCAGCGTCCTGTTAGATAAGGCCCCAGCGCGCCGCGGACATCGGCGAGCAGGAAGTTGATGGCATCGAGCGAGCGCGGATTGAAACGTTTGCTCTTGGTTGATGTCACAGCCACAGCCACAATGTCCCGATCGCTAGGGTGATGATGGTCAGCGGTGCACCGACCCTGAAATAATCCCAGAAGCCGATTACCACGCCGGAAGCGGCCGCCCTCTGCACGACGATCAGATTGGCGATCGAGCCGAGCACGGTGAAGTTGCCGGCGAGCGTCGAAGCCATCGCGATCACCAGCCACGCCGTGTCGTGGTCTTTCAGCGCGTCGACAAACGGTTTCAGCATCAACACGGCCGGCACATTGCTGACCAAGTTGGACAGCACCGCCGTTACCGTGCTGAGCACGGGAACTTGATCGAGATGAAGCCGGCCAACGGCGGCAATAATGTCGGGGCTGAGGAGCGCGTGCTGCGCCCCGGCGACGATGATGAACAGGCCGGCGAACATCAGCAGCAGGGACAAGTCGATCTCCTCGTAGACCCGCCAGCTTTTCATACGTCGAGTCAGCAGCAAGAGGCCGCCGATGATGATCGCCGCCTTGGCCGGCACGACCCCAGCAAAAAACAATGCAATCATAATCAAGGTCGCCAGCAATGCGCGGATCATCAGCACGCAATTGGCATCGACCTTCGGTCGCGGCGCTTCCAGTTGTGCGGCGCCGGCGAACTCGGCGCGATGGAAGAGCGCGATGAGCACCACGGTGACGATCAGCCCGACCAGTGCGACCGGCCCCAACGCCAAGGCGAATTTGGTGTAGGGGATATGGGAGAAGCTGCCGATCATGATGTTTTGCGGATTGCCGGTGATCGTCGCGGTTGATCCGACATTCGACGCCATCGCTACGGCCAGCAGGTAGGGCACGGGCTGGCGCCCCAGCGCGACCGTTAACTCCAGCACAAGCGGGGCCAGTACCAGGCAGATCGCATCGTTCACCAGGAAGGCGGAAAAAACGCCAGAGGTCGCGACGACCGCGCCGAGCAGGATCAAAGGTCGCCTTGCGTGCGCCATGACCCAGCCATTGGCGACGGCGAAAAAGCCCGAAAGCCGCAGACTGGCGACAACGATCATCATGCCGAGCAGCAGCGTGATGGTATCGAGGTCCACCGCTTTGTAGGCGTCCTCAAGCGTCAGGGCACCCGATGCGACCATGAGGCCGGCGCCGACCAGCGCGATGCCCGCCCGGTCGATGCTCAGGCCAGGAATACGTCCGATCGCGAGCGCGAGATAGCTTCCGACAAAGATGACGCCAGCCGCGACGCCCCGGCCATCCACGCCAATTCGATCACCGGCCGGAAGCAAACTTGGCGCCAGCGCGGCGGCCAGCGCTATCACGACCACTAATCCGACCAGCAGAACGCTCAAGCCGACCGGCCAGCGGCGTCGATTGGAGGCCCTGTCACGCATAAGAGCGATGCTGCTTACTAAAAACTGTGGAGTCTCTCATGGCCGCACCTTGCGTCTCCGGCAGGCAGTTCGGATCAATCCAATGCATCATGGTCACCTTTCATCTGCGGATGAGAACATCAGGAGGTTCAGCCGCGCGGCGGCGGAGGCGGCGGAGGTGGCGGGAATGCAGTGCCAGCTGTTGGCGGAGGAGGAGGCGGCAAAGCTGTGCCTGCTGCCGGCGACGGCGGAACCGGAAACGGTGTTGGTGGTGCGGCAGTCGGTTGAGCGGAATTGATCGATTGCACCTCAACCACGCGGCCGTAGCTGTTTGACAAACTCCAACCCTGCGCAACCACCGACTGGCCCGGTTGCAATAAGGAAGCCACCTGCCAAGCCGAAGGCGGTGGTAATTTTAGAGTTGTCCCGTCGTCGAGAATGGCTCCATTCATATCCCCGCGCGGTCCATGCAGAACCTGCAATATCCGACCCTGCACCGTAGCCATTTGCGCCCCAGGTGCGGCTTGTCCGGGAGGCGGAGGGGGTGGCCTCATGCCGGGGGGCGGTGGACCTTGGTCAACGACACTCTGGCCGCGCTGGCCCGTCAATGCGGTAGCGACGACGAAATTTGGAATATCAGTGTTCCAGCCGCGGACCGCGACCGCTTCGCCTGGTCGCACGGCCGCGGCCACCTGTTCAGTCAGATGAGGCGGTACATGGATTTCATCTCCGTTGGTCAGGATGATACCTTCGATGTCCCCGATAGGCGTCAGCGTGAATGCCTTGACGGTACCGGTGATGTCCACCTGTCGCCCCCAGACAGCGGATGCCGGTGGAGGTGGCGGATATGTCGGAGATGTTGCAGGTGCCTGCGCGAGCGCAGGCGCTACAAGGAACGCTATGCAGGCACCGGAGATGATGAGTCTCTTCATTGTGATCCTCGTCACTGTTTGATCCGCAAGGCCGGCTGCCACGACTTCTTTGTCATCGAACGGGTCTCGACAATTGAGGCGTGGTCGCGCCTTGCTTGCCGAGTAGGTTCAGCAAGCCACGTGCCAAATGCTCAGCAATTGAGATGCAACGCGTTTTTCAAAGCCGATCTGATTTGGGCGTCGGCTTTTCCGACAGGATTGTCTGCTTTGCGGACGCTGCGGGAATCGGAAAGCCAGTGCCGTTTGCATTTTTTGAGTAAAGCAGTGGGCTGATCAATGGTGGCGGGCGGCGTTCTGCTCGGCCGCCGAGCGTCTCGGCCCCTAATAAACGTCTCGATAAAATCGTTATGTTGAGCGCTGCCGCCTAGTCCCTTTCAAAGGCAATCTGGCGCGCACGATTCACCTATCCGCGTGGTCCTCGCGGTTCACCCCAGATGCTACTGCGCTGCGCCGCCGGGGGCGCGCACACTAAAACTTCGCGATCAAAGTGATACCACCCATCATGAGAATCGCGCCCAGCATCCGCCAGACACTTAGGGGATGAGTGTCCATGCCGAACCAGCCGAATTTATCGATCACGAGCGACATCAGAATATTGGCCGTAATTGTTAGTCCGGCGAATGGCCCGGCCCCAACCTTGTTGACGAACAGCAGACCGGCAATGACCGCGAATGCTCCGACCAAGCCGCCAAGGGGTGCCCACCACGGCATCGTGCCCACGCCCGCCGTCGTCGGCAATGGGCGAGGCAGGCATATAAGGAGACAAGCTAATACCGCGACGATAGGAAGGAAGGATACGAGGCTGGCAAGCCAAGGATTTGTTAGCGAATTACGCAGGGCCCCGTTCATGGGCGGCCCCCAAGCTTGTAAAGCTCCACCGATGAGGATGATGGGATAAAGCCAAGCGGCGCTCAGTTCTTGCATGAGTAATCCTCTAGTCACCAACAGCAACGTTTGCCAACGGCGTCTGTCTAGCAACCGGCGTGCCATTGCTCGGGGAATTAAAATGCAAGCTGTTTTTCGCAGCCGGGCCCGAACTAGACGTCGGCTTTTCCGACAGGGGATGTCGGCTTTGCGGACGTCTCGGAATCGGCAAGTCCGTAACGCTGCATTTTTGTGTAAAGCAATTGCCGATGAATGTTCAGGCGCCGCGCCGCTTCGGCGCGATTACCACCGCAAGCCTCAAGAGCCTTGCGGATCATCGCCGCTTCAAGCTTAGCAACTGCGGAAGGCAGATCGCCGTCCAAAAGCTCGTCGCGTGAGGGGATTTGCCCGCCCGGTCGCGTAACATCGACGTCCGTTACCTCGATCGTCTCACCGCGCACCAGCACGCACGCGCGCGCAATCACGTTGCGCAGCTCGCGCACATTGCCGGGCCAAGATTGCTCGAGAAGCAAGGCCGAAGCTAGCGCGCTGAGGCGCTTCGGCGCGCCTCGCCCCGCCTCGCACCGCAGGAAGTGTTCTGCAAGCGGCAGAATGTCTTCGCGTCGCTCGCGCAATGGCGGCAGCACAACCGGAACCACATTGAGACGATAGTAAAGGTCGTCGCAGAACGAGCCGCTCGCCACGAGGTTCGGTAGATCGCGGTGCGTCGCTGCGATCAGGCGAGCGTCGAATTGACAGGGCTTGCCACCTACCGGTGTTACGACGCGCTCTTCAATTGCGCGCAGGATTTTGCTCTGCATGGCCGCCGGCATATCGCCGATTTCGTCCAGAAAGAGCGTGCCATGCTCCGCTTCGCGAAACGCGCCGACGCGATCGGTAGTGGCGCCCGTGAAGGAGCCTTTAACGTGCCCAAAAAGTTCACTCTCCAGCAGGTCCGCGGGTATGGCCGCACAGTTAACCGCAACAAAGGGCTTCGTCTTGCGTGAGCCGTGCTGATGCAGCGCGCGAGCGACGAGCTCCTTGCCAGTTCCCGTCTCGCCAAGGATCAAGACAGTCGCGTCCCTGTCAGCGGCGAGACCGATCGCCTTCTGTACGCGGCGCATCGCTTCGCTTGAACCGATAAGCGTGCCGCTCCCGCCAGCCCCATCCGCCGCCAGCGGAATACCTCGCTGCGGTAGCCGCTTCAGCAAGGCGGCGAGTTCCAGGCGGCCGATCGGTTTTGTCAGATGATCGAAGGCGCCGAGCCGCATTGCCTCAATGGTGTTTTCGGCAGTCGCGAACGCGGTCAGCACGATCACCGGAGGCGCCGCATTCCCTTCCCGGATGCGCCGCAGAACCTCTATGCCGTCCATGCCGCCCGGCATTCGCAAATCGAGCAGTACGCAGTCGATATTGTCCCCTACGAGAGCCGCCAGAGCCTCGCGACCGGACGCGGCGACGCGCGGTGCATGTCCAAGATCGGCGACGGTCTCAGCGAGCCCTTCGCGCAAGGCAGCATCGTCATCGACGATCAAGACGTTCGCCATGGCACCTCAATCTCGAATTCGGCACCCTGGCTTGTCGGCACAAGCCGCGCTTCCCCGCCATGAGCACGGGCGATTTCCCGCACTAAGGCCAAGCCCAAGCCCGTTCCTTCAGCACGCCCTGTTACAAACGGCTCGAACAGGCGTTCCCTGATGTCCTCCGATACGCCCTGCCCGGTGTCGCGAATGCGAAGGGACAATTTGTCAGCGCGGTGCTCTGCCGCAACCTCTACAGAGCCCCCAGCTGGCGTGTTTTCGATCGCATTCAAAATCAAATTATCAAGAGCCCGATGCATTTGTTCAGCATCAAATAGCGGCGGCGTATCCACCGACGGTGCGGATCCAACCACGAGCTTAACGCCTTTGCTGCCAGCGAGTTCACGGTGCGCCTCCGCCGTTCGTCCGAGGAAGGCCGAAAGGTCGATCTCCGCAAGTTTTGGCTCCCGTCGTTGGGTCATGGCCAGGAGGTCGCGAAGCAGTCCATCGAGGCGCCCAACCTGTTGCAGGATTGATTGCAGCGCCGATATACGGCGACCTTCGTTGTCTGCGGCCAACGCATTTTCCGCCTTGAGGCGCATAGCGGCGATCGGGTTGCGGATTTCGTGAGAGAGGCCTGCCGCGAGCCGGCCAACGGCGGCCAACCGCTCGGAAGCACTGGCGCGGCGGCGTTCATCCGCAAGACGCGCGCCCGTGGTATTCAGTGCATCCACCAGCCGATCGAACTCGCGCTCGCCAGTTCGCGTAAGTTCTGGAAGATCGGCTACGGCGGCTGGATCGCGACCAGCTAGCTCAGTTTCCAACCGAGCGAGCTGGCGCGACCAGAGATAAAGAATACGCGCAAGCCAAATTGCCGAGCCAAATACCGTCAACGCCAGAAGGGCAAGACCGACCAGGAGCTGATTATATGCTCGCCCTTCGGCAGCGAAGGCGCGCATCATCGTCCACCCTGTCACGTTGGCAATCGGTCCTCGCAGCGGGCAGGCATGCACTACCAAAACTTGCGATCGACCGACCAGACGGGTCGTCACTGGGCGATCCTCATGTACTGCCTCCTCATTGACCCGACGGATGGTGGAAAGCTCCGCGGACGGGAGATCGGTTTTTGGCCCTGTCCCTTCATAGGTCGGAAATGCATAGGCCAAGGATCCCGCGTCAGCTCGCCAGATGCCACCTTCTACGCCGGGTGATCGGCGAAGCGCCGCCTGCACGACTCCAACGAGTTCATGCTTGAGCACGTCGTCTACGTTTCCACCCCGCCAGCCGGTCACGACGAACTGATACCGGTCGGTGAGTTCGCGACAAGCATGAGTGATGGTCTCTTCGGCGCGCCCAACCTGCGCATTCGTAGATTGCCGATAGAACTCAACGAGCAGCAAACCGATGACCACGCCGGAGACCGCTAGCATCAGCCAAAGCGCAAGAAGGCGAGACCGTAGTGAGTTCATTCAAAGGGCTCGATTTAATGGGTGCCCCAAAACCGGCCGCAGCGAAGCACCACTTTCTTTATCCATTTAGCTAGTCAAACCGGAACCCGAAAGTGGGTAGGAGTCTAGCCCATTGGTCGGACAGACACTCAATGTCTCCTATGGGTTCACACAACCTCGGTCAATCGCGTCGCGATGTCCGCGTTATGTCAGGTTCACCCCCACCACCGGAAATTCGTTTGATAGTTCGGTACGCTAGGGACGGGCCAATAGGCGACATCGATCTATAGGTCAGGATCGCCGTAACGCGCGCACTAACGGTTAGGTCTAGACTAAATGTTCAAGCCCAAAGAGATTGCAGGGAAGTCTTCCGGTGTCGTCGGCGATGTCCGCCATGTTCGGGTCGGCGATCCCCTCCAGGCGCGCGCTGCCTATTTGGATATAATAGAAATGATCTTTTTCGCCTGAGGATCAATGATCAACACTTGACCGTGCAATAACGTGTAGGAATATGAACTTATCGCCGGGACTCTTTTGCGAAGTTTGCGGGCGAATGGCAGCAAGCGCATGGTGTCCGGAACCATTTCACCGACGTGCAAACCGGCAGGCTCTGACGCCCTTGTCGCCTGTTTGCCTAGGCTGCGCCAAATCTGCGCTTGTTCTGGTGAAGTTAGAGATAAGGCGGTTTCCGCGTTTACCCTTGAAGAGCGATAACGTACAGAATCTTTCGCACTTTCGGGATTGACGGCTTCTTCTAGAATGAAGGAGCAACCGATGAGCGACGAGAAGCCGATGGGCCAAGTGATTCAAATCGATGAAGCCCGGATTCGAGACCATCTTGGCGAGATGGTTCGTGGGACTGTTGAAGAGACGCTGAACGCCATGCTGGATGCTGAGGCGGACCAGCTTTGCGGAGCTGGACGTTACGAGCGGAGCAAGGCTCGACAGGATACCCGGGCTGGCAGCTACGAGCGGACACTGCAGACCAGTGCCGGCGACGTCAATCTCAAGATACCGAAGTTGCGGCGCCAGACCTTTGAGACGGCGATCATCGAACGCTACCGCCGGCGTGAGAGCTCGGTCGAGGAAGCGCTGATCGAGATGTATCTGGCGGGCATTTCAGTGCGGCGAGTGGAGGATATTACGGAAGCGCTGTGGGGCACACGGGTGAGCCCGAGCACGGTGTCGAATCTCAACAAGAAGATCTACGCCAAAATCGAGGCTTGGCGGAACCGGCGCATCGAAGGCGAGCATCCGTATCTCTATCTCGACGGCATCGTGATGAAGCGCACTTGGGCCGGCGAGGTTCGCAATGTCTCTCTGCTGGTGGCCAGCGCGGTAAATTCCGAAGGATTTCGGGAGATTTTGGGCATCTGCGAGGGTGCCAAGGAGGACAAATCCGGCTGGTCCGCGTTTCTGCGGCACCTGGTCGATCGCGGCCTCAAGGGGGTGCAGCTGATCATTTCTGATGCCTGCCGCGGCCTGACGGAAAGCGCCGCTGAGTACCTACCCGAGGCGCGATGGCAGCGCTGCATGGTGCATTTCTACCGCAATGTCTTCAGCCACGTGCCAGCGACCAAGGTCCGCGAGGTGAGCCATATGCTCAAGGCTATCCATGCCCAGGAGAACCGGGAAGCCGCCGACCGGAAGGCGCGAGCCATCGTCGACGACCTGCGCGCCGCCAGGATGAACACGGCCGCCGATCTCGTCGAGGGAAGCGTCTACGAGACGCTGACCTACTATGCCTTCCCGGACATCCACTGGCAGAAGATTCGTACCAACAACCCGCTGGAGCGGATCATGAAAGAGATTCGCCGGAGGACCCGTGTTGTTGGAGCCTTCCCCGACGGCCAGTCATGCCTCAACCTGGCGGCCGCGCGGCTGCGCTACATCGCCGGCACCGCATGGTCCGCCAAATGCTACATGAACATGCGACCTCTCTATCAGCCGCAGGTCATGCAAACCGAAGCCGTCGCCTGATCAAATGTGCGAAAGATTCTGGACACTACCTGAAGAGCAACATAACAAGATGGCGTAAAGCGCAATCTTTGAAGCGTTTAACTTGAGCGACATGATTTGCCTCCTGACCCGCATCCTCCCGGATGGCGTTTCGCCTATGCTGGCGGCACCGTTACGCGAAGGAAGTGCGAGAAGCCATTGAGTTATGGTCACGGCACATTGAGGCGTTGACTGCTAAAAAGGCCGCTGCGGCATAAGCAAGCCCCTAATGTCTACTTACGCACCGAACATCACAACATCACAACAATCGCCATAAGCAGAAGTTGCGGCACGCTAAGACGATGCCCGCTATTCCTTCAATTAGAGTCTCGCTCGGTGATGATACCGACCAGTTCCTCGCCATCCATCACGAGCAGCGATCCGATGTTATTCTCAGCCATTTTTGTGATCGCGTCGAAGACCGTGGCGTCCGAGTGAATGGACGAAATGATCCGATCCTTTTGGTTGAGCAGTTGCAGTACGGTTATCATTCGGGTTCCTCCATCAGCCACAAGCCTCGCTTGATCCGGGATAAGGTGCTGATACCCATAATGCCAGCCGCATCATTCGTAACGCCATGACGTACTGAACGTCCGCATAGAAACGCGCCGGTTCAAGCCACGTATCGAAAAAGTTAAACAAGGCACTCTTGGTAGTATCGAATTCTTTGTTCAAAGGTGCACTCACAAGAATCCTGCAACTACGATTGCTACGACCACGACGCCGATGATGTAAAAAATGTTCATTGTGTACTTCGACGAATGCATGCGCGACTTCAACTTGAAGTCACAACGCTCCAATTTGGAGGGTATGCATTGTTGACTGAGCGGTGTCTGAGCAAAATTGCTCACTTTGCACCGGCAGTGGCGACCGCTACCGGCCAGGAAGCTTGCCTCGTTAATAATGGACACGAACGCGAGCGGTCGGCGCAGCAGAGATGGGCCAGGAGCAGACATCGAGCCCGAGGTTCAAAATAGGCCGCCAATTGAGACCGACTTAAGTCATTGCGTCGGCACCCCAAACAGTAAGCCGCATCTCATGGTGGCACGCAGAACAATTGTAGACGCGGATATGTGTGTCGGTTCTTTCCAGTAATGGGTTGATGCTTGCGGTGTGCATATTTTTCCATTTTTCCCGCACCGACACAGGGCAATTCAGTGAAGCCGGGCACCAGTAAGCGCTCAAACGCAGACATGGGATACCTCACTAGGAGGGAAAGTCCACCCGCCAACATCACAGTGGCTGTCGTGATCCACTAGAGGACTCTCGCTCTTGTAACGCCGCTTGCGTCCAGATTCGCGCAAGCTCAAGCAGAGCTTGCTTGTCCTCGTCGGTTTTGGCGTAGCAGGCCGAAAGGATAGCCTCTTTAGCATACTCCCAGAACTGATCTGTTTTCGACACGAACACCCTCGCGTGCCCCAACATCCCAACACTCGCCTGCGCTTCTTGGCAGTAGCCGTCTGTTCAAAATTGCTCACCTGGATTGCCCGGCCCAAACCTCTTCACAGCAAAGCCGCCCACTGTGAAGTTCAAAACCAGCCACTTTTTAGGACTATTTCCGTTCACGCCTTGGTGGGACTGCGAACGTGGGGGCAGTCGCCGCTCTCAGGGTCGTCAAACGCTTCAGCGCCGAATCTGCGGTTGATCGTGGAGAACCACGTTCAACAAGGAACTGTGGACTTCAATGTGGCCGTTGTAATCAATAAGACCCAATTCCCGAAATTTGTTCATGAAGAAACTCACGCGG
>Ga0187871_10004770_pt1 | contig 10056 bp, 10 predicted proteins | sample June2016WEW_16_1_FD_132988 | JGI IMG/M metagenome (GOLD analysis project Ga0187871, IMG submission 132988) | Peatland microbial communities from SPRUCE experiment site at the Marcell Experimental Forest, Minnesota, USA - June2016WEW_16_10 | ecosystem: Environmental > Terrestrial > Soil >...
GCTCGCCGCACCAGGGGCGCGGCCGCCAACATTCCAAGAGCTCCTCGTCTGGTAATTTTCATGATTGCAACTCCTCGTCGAAACAAACCGCTACCTTGCCGCACTTGGCCGAAGCCATCAGGGCGTACGCGTCGGCGACATGGTCGAGCGCGAAGCGGTGCGTCACCAAATCGGCCGGATGCAGATTCCAGCGTACCAGCCGCTCGACTAATTCTTCCATGAGCCAGGTGGACGTGACCCAGGAGCCGAAAATCGTCTTCTGGTCGTGAATGATATCGGGCGAAGGACTGAACTCCACGCGCCCGCCTTCACCCAGGAAAACGATACGGCCCCATTTGCGCGTGGCGCGGATGGCGTTGGCGCGCGCGCCGTCATTCGCCGAGCACTCTATGGCGCGTTCCACGCCTCGTCCGCCCGTCAGCCCGCGGACCTCGGCGACGTTATCCGGTCCGCTACGGAGCGCCTCATCGCACAGGCCGAGCTTCAACGCGAGTTGCAGCCGCTCTTCCACCACGTCGATGCCGATAATGCGGTGGGCGCCGAGTTTCCGGCAGAGCGCCCCGGCGGCCAGTCCGACCGGCCCGAGCCCGGTGATCAGCACGTCGTCATCGCCGCTGATCCCGATCTTCCGGAGCCCTTCGTACACCGTGCCGAACCCGCAGGCCACCTGCGCGCCATCGGCATACGAGAGCTCGCCGGGCAGATGAATCAGGTCCTTCTCTTCGGCCAGCAGGAAATCGGCCATGCCGCCATCGCGCTGCCATCCGTAGGCGCGCCGGTAGCGCTCACTGGTGCAGGAAATCATGTAGCCGCGGCGGCAATCGTTGCACACGCCGCAACCCGAGATGTGATACACAATCACGCGATCGCCCACGCCGAACCGCCGGCAGCCCGGTCCGGCCTTCACGATCTGGCCGCACGGCTCGTGGCCGGCGATCACGCCCTGGTAGCCCTCCGGCCCCTTGCCGAGGTGCTCGTGGTAAATGCAGCGGATGTCCGACCCGCAGATGGTGGAGGCCTTCATGCGCAGCAGCACCTCGGCGTGGCCCGGTTCGGGAACCGGCGCCGCGCGCAGTTCCACCGTGCTGTTGCCTGGTAAATACGCGCCCGTCATTGTGTGATCACCCCGTTGAGATCCCAGAGATCCTCCCAATTTTGCCCCTGCTTCCACAGGAATACCTGCCCTTTAATCAGCCGACAATGGCGATCGATGCCGGCGATCGCCGCCATGTCTGCATCGCTCAGCGGCGCGCCCGCGGCGGCCTCCAGATTAGTCCGATAATTGCGCGGATTCACCGAGAACGGAATGGGCGTCTGCCCACGCTGCACCGCCCAGCGGATCGCGACCCATGCGGGGTGCACGCCGAGCCGCCGCGCGATCTCGACCATCACCCGATCTTCCAGGTCGACGGTATCTGCGGGCGTACGGTCGCGCTCCGGGCGTCCCGGCGATCCGAGCGGGCTGTACGCCACCGGCTCAATTCCGTTGGCGCGCACGAAGTCGAACAGCTCCGCCTGCTGGAAATGCGGATGCAATTCCATTTCGTTGATCGCCGGCCGGATGCGGGCGTCGCGCAGCAGCAGTTCGAGCTTGGGGATGGTCATGTTCGACGTGCCGATGTGGCGCGTCAATCCGAGCGAGACCAGCTTTTCCATTTGCCGCCACGTGCGCAGGAAGTTCTCGTGGATGTACGGCCGCGCATCGGGACTGCGCGCGTCCACCGCGCATCCCGGCGGATGGAAGTTGGGAAACGGCCAGTGCACCAGGTACATGTCGAGGTAATCGAGCCGCAAATCGGCGAGCGATTGCCGGCACTGCGGGATCACATCGCTCTCGGCGTGCTTGTCGTTCCAGAGCTTGGAGACGATCCAGACGTCCTCGCGCTGGAGGCCGCCGCGGAACGCCGAGGCGAGCGCCTCTCCGATGCGCGCTTCGTTGCCGTAGACCGAAGCGCAATCGATATGACGATAGCCGATCGCAAGCGCGTCTTCCACGGCGGCGGCGACTTCATCGGCGGAAACATGGTCGGAGCCGAACGTTCCGAGGCCGAGGGCAGGCATGAGCGCGCCGGATCGCAGGCGGCGTTGTGGGATCGACGCGGGATCGAGGGTCACTGGTTCCCTCTTATCACGCGGCCCGTGTGGGGTCAAGAGGAGGTGGCGCTTTCGATCACGCCCGTAGCGAGCTCCGCTCGCTTGGACAAGCTGAAGCTTATCCCACAAAGTCGCCGGTCTTTCCGATGTGGGGTAGCTTTAGCCAGCTTTAGCCTACCCAGCCGGGCGACAGCCCGGCCTTGGCCTGCAGGCCACACAAGGCGATGAAGCTCAGCCTGGGATGTCCTTCAAGCGCCGTTATCGTGCTTTCGCCGCGCGGACTGCCCTCTCGGAATTACGGACCGCCAGGTACGGCGCGAGCTTCTCCATCGCCGCGTTCACCGTGAGGCCGTATTTCGCGCGCAGCGCGTCGATCTTGCCGTGCTCGATGAACCGATCGGGCCAGCCGATGCGCACCACCGGAGTCGCAATCCCCAGATCGCTCAATGCCTCCAGCACCGCGCTGCCGAAGCCCCCGTGCAGTACGTGGTCTTCGACCGTCAGCACCACATCCACGCTGCGCGCGAAGAACTCCAGCATCTCTTCATCGATCGGCTTGACGAAGCGCGCGTTCACCACCGCCGCGCTGATGCCCTGCGCACTCAGCTTCACCGCGATTTCTTCCGCCATCGGCACCATGGCGCCCAACGCGAAAATCGCCACGCGATCGTTATCGCTGTGCTGCAGCAGTTCGGCCTTGCCGATGGGAATGGCGGCGGGAACGTCTTTCACCGGCGTGCCCGGCCCCACGCCGCGCGGATACCGCACGGCGATCGGGCCGTCCCACTTCATGGCGGTAAACAGCATGTCGGCCAGCTCATCCTCATCCTTGGCCACCATGTGGACCAGGTTCGGAATGCCGCGCAGGTAGCTGATATCGAATACGCCGTGATGCGTCGGGCCGTCATCGGCCGAGAGGCCGCCGCGGTCCATGCAGAAGACCACCGGCAGATTCTGCAGGCAGACGTCGTGCACGATGGGATCGAAGGCGCGCTGCAGGAACGTGGAGTAAATGGCGCAGAACGGCTTGAATCCCTTGGTCGCCAGTCCCGCCGCGAACAGCACGGCGTGTTCCTCGGCGATCCCCACGTCGAAGTACTTATCGGGGTGGTGCGGCTGGAAGCGATCGAGGGCGGTTCCGTTCGGCATGGCCGCCGTGATGGCCACCACTTTATCGTTGTAATTGGCCAGCTTCACCATCGTGTCGGCGAAGACTTCGGAGTAAGTGCGCCGGCTCAGCGGCTTGGTCTCGCCGGTCTCGGGATCGTACGGTCCCAGGCCGTGAAACTTCTTCTGCTTCTGCAGCGCCGGCTCGAACCCCTTGCCCTTTTGCGTGAGCACGTGGAGCAGCACCGGCCGGTCGGCCTTCTTCAAGAATTCGAGCGACTTGATCAGCGTGGAAATATCATGGCCGTCGATCGGGCCGTAGTATTTCAGCCCCAGCTCTTCGAAAATCACGCTCGGCCACAGCATGCTCTTGGCAGCCTCTTCGGCCTTGCGCGCCATCCGCAGCGCGCGGCGCCCGCCCAGCATCTCCACGAATTTACCGGCGCGATCGTGCAAATAGTCATACCGCGGACTGGTGACGATGTGGTGCAGATAATTGGCGATGGCGCCGACATTCTTGTCGATGGACCATTCGTTGTCGTTGAGCACCACGATCATGCGGCGGGTATGATGCGCGATATTGTTCAGCGCCTCGTAGGTAATCCCGCAGGTAAAGGCGGCATCGCCGGCCACCGCCACCACGTGCTCCTTGCCGCCCACCTTATCGCGCGCGGCTGCCATCCCCAGCGCGGCCGAAAGCGCCGTTCCGGCGTGGCCCGCGCCGTAACAATCGTGCGGGCTCTCGGTGCGCAGCATGAAGCCGTTCAACCCGCCCGGCGTGCGGATGGTGTTGAAGCGCTCCCGCCGGCCGGTGAGCATTTTGTGGATGTACGCCTGGTGGCTGACGTCGAAAACAAAGCTGTCCTTGGGCGTATTGAAAACGTAGTGCAGAGCGAGCGAAAGCTCCACCACCCCCAGGTTGGGGCCGAGGTGACCGCCATTGTTCGAGAGAACAGCGATCAGTTCCTCGCGTATTTCGGAGGCCAGCTGTTCCAGCTCCGTAAGGGAGAGCCGCTTGACGTTGTCTGGTGCGTCAATACGATCGAGGATACGTGACATAATAATTCGGACTTATCGCGCGCGCAAAGCGGCCCCAAAATGCCCAGGGCCATTACTTGTAATTCTCGCATGGGAATGGGTCAAATGGGGAGTAGCCGCGAGTTAATATAGGTTCGCCGGTGTCATGGAATCACCAACATCCACCTTTACGCTGCTGGAAAAGGCCCAGGCCGGCGACCGCGAAGCCCTGTCCCGCGCGTTCGAGAAATTTGAGCGGCGGCTGGCTGTTCTGGTCCATTTCAAAATCGGCGAGCGCACCCGCACATTCGCCGAGGTGGACGATATCGTGCAGGAAACGCTGCTGCGGGCGTTTCGCGATATCGAACATTTTTCTTACCAGGCGCCGGGCAGCTTCCTGCGATGGCTCTCCGCCATCGCCGACCATGCGATTGTCGACCGCGTACGCTACCAGGGCCGCGAGCGGCGCGCCGGCGAGGAGATTCCCTTCCGCTCGGAGAGCAATCCTGCCGGACCGGAGCCGGCCGACACCAAAACGCCCAGCCGCCTGCTGGCCCAAAGGGAAGCCGTCGAGCGCCTCCTGGCACGACTCTCCGCGCTGCCCGAAGATTATCGTAAAGTCATCCTGATGGCCAAAATCGAGGGCCTTTCGACCGCGGAAATCGCCGCAGAGATGGGGAAATCGCGCGAAGCAGTGGCGCTGCTCGTCTACCGCGCCGTGAAGCGTTTCCGCGACCTCTGCGAGGCGGACCGATGACCGACTCCGAGCGCGAGCAACTGCTGGCCGAGGCCCTTGCGGACCTGCTCGACCGCAAGGTCACCGAGACCATCCCCGTCGAACTGGCCGCCGAATGGAGCGTGCTGGCCGAGATCGACCGCGCCGTCGACCCCGCGGCTCTGCCGGAGAAGCTGTCGGGCCACAAGATCGTGGCTGAAATCGGGTCGGGCGGCATGGGCCGCGTGCTGCTAGCGGTCGATCATGCGCTGGGACGCAAAGTCGCCATTAAGGCACTCGCTCCGCGTTACGCCGACGACGCGCAGTTGCAGGCGCGATTCATGGGCGAGGCGCGGGCGCTGGCTCGGGTCACTCACCCGCACATCGTGCGTATTTACAATCTCGGGCCCGCCGGCGAGCCTCCGCATTTCGTCATGGAGTATCTGGAAGGCGCGCCGCTCACCCGCGCCGCCGCGGCGCTCACCTTCCCGCAGCGCGCCGAGTTGATGCGCAAGGTGGTACTCGCGGCCGATTTCCTGCACACGCAGGGGATCATCCATCGCGATCTCAAGCCCGTCAATATTCTGGTGGGGGCCGACCTCGAACCCAAGCTTCTCGATTTCGGACTGGCCCTCGATCTGGAAGCGCACCAGCGGCTCTCGAAGATCGGCGAGGTGGCTGGCACGCCCGAGTATCTTTCGCCGGAGCAAGCCGCGGGCAACCATTTGGATCCCCGCAGCGACGTCTTCACTCTCGGCGCGATCCTTTACGAGCTGCTCACGGGAACCGCGCCCTTTCGTGGCGGCAATACCGGCGATTTGCTGCGCCGTATCCGCGAGGAAGACCCCGCACTGCCGCGACGCATCGAGCCATCCATCCCCAAGGATCTGCAAAATATCTGCCTCAAGGCGCTCGAAAAGTCTCCCGAGCACCGCTATGCTTCCGCCCGCGAAATGGCCGACGATTTGCGCCGCTACCTGGCGGACGAACCCGTGCTGGCCGAGCCGGCGGCGTACTCGCGCCTGATCGCCGGCCAGGTGAGCCAACACCTGCGCGATCTAAAGAGCTGGCGGCACGACCAGATCGTCTCCGAGGCGGAATACGACGCGTTGCGCAAACGCTACGAGCGCCTGGTGGAGCGCGAAGACGCCTGGATCATGGAGGTCCGCCGCCTCACGCTGCCGCAGGTGACCCTCTATTTCGGCGCCTGGATTCTGGCCGTGGGCGCGGCGTTGCTGACGTTCTTTCCGTTCCCGAAACTCGCCGGTGCGCTGGCCATCGCGGTAGCCTGGGCCGCCACCCTGCCCACCGCGTGGATCGGCGCGCGCACCTGGCGCAGCGGCTATTATCGCGTCGCCATCGCGTACCTGCTAGCGTTTTGCCTGCTGGCCCCGGTAGCCACTCTGGTGACGCTGGAAGAGGCGCACGTCGCCACCGCGCTCACCCAAGGGCAAGTGAATCTGGAACTCTTCCATCGGCTGGAATTCGCCAAGGAAGCCACCAACGCGCAGTTGTGGTGGGCGCTGCTCGCCGGGCTGCCGGTCTGCTGGTGGCTGCGGCGGTTCACGCGCGCGCCGGTCTTCTCCCTGATGTTCGCGGCGACGTCTGCCCTGCTCTGTCTCGCCACGCTCCTGCGCATGGGCGTCCTCGATTGCCTGGACCGCGATTCCGGCCGCTTCTATCTCGATCTGATCCCCTGCGCCATCCTCTTTATGGCCGCCGGATTCGTGTTCGAGCGCCTGCGCATGCCCGACGATTCGCGCTACTTCTATCCGTTCGCCGTGGGATTCACGCTGGCCGCGCTCAGCGGCGTCGCCGTCTATCACGAGCCGTGGGCAAAATGGATCGAAGCCGCGGCGCCGTGGACCCGCGGGCAAATCGAATACCTCTTCATCCTGAATGCCGGCATCTATTTCCTGCTCGACCGCATCTGCGAAAGCTTCTCGTCGCCGCAGGTTCGCACCGTCGGGAAATCGTTCCGCTTCGTGATTCCCGGCCACGTGATGACGTCCACTCTGCTGCTGGGATTGAGTGCCGATTCGGTGGCGGAGCAGCGCGTCTTCGAATGGCTCCTGCCGGCCATCGCGTGCCTGTTCGTTTTCGCGAGCATTCCGCGGCAGATGAAAAACTTTCTGGTGAGCGGGCTGGTGTTCCTGGCAATCGGGATTTACCGCCTGCAGCAGGAAGTCTTCCCCAATCGCGCCTGGTGGCCGATCATGCAGCTGCTCGCCGGCCTCGGCTTGATGCTGGCGGCGGCCAATTACGCGGCGCTGCGCGTGGCGCTCGGGCGGGTGTGGAAGCGGCCGGTCAGTTAAGGAACCAGAAAGGCGCCACTCGTGGGACATGCTTCAGCTTGTCCAAGCGAGCGAAGCTCGCCCTGGCCCGCACCCCCTCGCAGGTCCCTCAGTTGACCGTCCAGCGCGCGCTACCGCAGTATTTGCATTCCCGCGCAGTCGATGCCAGCGTCTCGCCGCACGACAGGCATCGCACCGACGGGCCCTTGGCCGGCACGCGCTTTCGATACAACCGCCAACCCATCGTACCCAGCCCGAACCCGGCCACCAGCAGCCCGGCGCCGACCATCCCGATGCTCTCATACAGGAATATCGCCGCCATCAGCATCGCCACGCCGATCAGCCACCAACGCGGCCTGTCCGCCATGCAAAAAATTATCGCACGCAGGTGCAATCCCGGCGTTTCCGCGACGCTGTTCTTCAGTGGAGGCCAATATGAAACTCACATCGATGCTCGCGGCGCTGGCCGCATTCGCCATTCTCACGGGGTGCGACACACCCGCTCCCGGACTGCTCTCGCTCGAACCTGTGGCTATCGACAGCGACACCGCAACCGATAGCGCCCTGCCGGGCACATGGCAATCGCAGGGCGACAAGGACCTGATCACCATCATCCGCCAAGCCGATGACGGCGGTTATCAAATCGCGGCGTTGTCAGGCGGGTCGGTGATGAATTTTCAGGCGCAGCTCTTCCGCGTGAAAGACGCCGAATTCCTCGACCTCTCGCCCGCTGACGACAACGATTTCCGTATTCCCGGCCACGCCGTGGTGCGCGTGTGGATCGACGGACCTGCGTTTCACTGGGCGTTCCTCGATTCCGACTGGCTGAAGCAAAAGGCCGCCGGCCTCGCAACGCACTCGGGCGACGGCAAAATGCAGCTCTTCTCGCCGACAGAAGCGGTGCGCGCGTTCATCGCCGCCAATGCCACCAACGATAAGGCGTACGGCCAGATGGCGATCTGGCAGAGGGTACAGTAGAGCGGCAACTTATGCTCCAATGATGGGATGCTGCAAGTCGTAGCGGGGATCATCGAACGGGAAGGCCGGATCCTCATCTGCCGGCGTAAGGCGCAACAGACCCATCCTCTGAAATGGGAGTTCCCGGGTGGGAAGGTGGAACGGAACGAAACGTTGCCGCAAGCGCTCGAGCGCGAGCTCGCCGAAGAGTTGGCTATCCATAGCATCAGCAGCGAGGAAATGACGCGCTACGAGTACACCTACCCGGGAAAGCATCCCATCCGATTGGTATTTTTTCGCGTAACGGAGTTCGAAGGCGAACCGCTCAACGTGATTTTCGAGGAGATGCAGTGGGCGTCGCGGCAGCAGCTGTCTTCCTTCGATTTCGTGGAAGGCGACGTCGAATTTCTGCGCGGAATCTCCTCGGGACTGTACTGACGCCGGCGGCATCTATACTGGTGCTTATGGCAACTGCTGTCAAACTGGTAGATCCTTCCGAGAATGAAACCTTAGCGGGCCTGGAAGCTCGCGCCAAACAGGCCAATCCGTTCTTTCGCGCGATGGCTCACCGGCCCGAAGTGCTGAAGAATTTTCCCCCTTTGTACACGGCGGTGGTGGGACCCGGATCGGTGCCGCGGCGCGTGAAAGTTCTGGTATATCTCGCGTGTTCCTACGCCAACACCTGCCCCTTCTGCGTCGCCAGCAATCTTCCCGGCGCGCGAAAAGCGGGGATCACGGAAGACGAGATTCACGCCGTCGAGACCGGCAACGACGGCGCCTTCCCGCCTGCCGAACGGGCGGCCATCGACTACGCCCGCGAACTGACCAAGACGGCGCATGCGGAATCCACGAGCGCGGAGCTCCGCGCCCACTACACCGACGAGCAAATCGTGGAAATCACATTGGTAATTGGCATTTCCAATTTGACCAACAGATTTAACAACGGTTTGGGGATCCTGCCGGAATCCTAAACGCTTTTTCAGGCCACGGATGGACACGGATGCACACAGATAAGCAACACCTTCTTGGTTTTATCCGTGTGCATCTGTGTCCATCCGTGGCTAATAAAGTTCTTCTATGTCCATTCTGAGCGGCATCCACCCCGTAGCCGAAGCCCTTCGCGCCAACCATCCTCTCGATCGCGTGCTCATCGCGCAAGGCGCAGGCGGATCGCGCCTGCAGGAGATTATCGACATGGCGCGGCGCGCGTCCATCGCTGTCCGCTTCGAACCGCGGCCGGCGCTCGACCGTCTGGCGGGGACGTCCGCGCACCAGGGCGTCGTCGCCATGGGAGCGGCCAAAAAGTACGCCGGGCTCGACGACGTCGCCGCTTCCGATCTGATCGTGGTGCTCGACGGCGTGGAAGATCCACATAATCTGGGCGCGATTATCCGCACCGCCCACGCGGCCGGCGCGGGCGGAATCGTCATTCCGGAACGGCGCGCCGTCGGCGTCACCGATGTGGTGGCCAAGGCCGCGGCCGGCGCGCTCGAGCATCTGCCCGTGACGCGCGTCACCAACATCAATCGCACGCTCGAAGAGCTCAAGGAGAGCGGCCACTGGATCTACGGCCTGGATGAGCGCGGCTCCGAAATGTACGACCGCGTGGAGTATTCCACCCCCACCGTGATCGTCCTCGGCGGCGAGGGCAAGGGCCTCCACGAACAGGTGTGCAAGCATTGCGACGTGCTGGTACGCATTCCGATGGCGGGTAAGATCTCGTCACTGAATGTGTCCGTCGCCGCCGGGGTGGTACTGTTCGAATGGCGCAGGCGACGCTCCGCGCAGTAGTGCTGTAAAATCGAGTTCTATGCGCCGCACCTTATCTCTGTTGCTGATGGCGGCCGCTGTTCCGGTGTGGGCCGCGCATCC
>Ga0187871_10004774_pt1 | contig 10052 bp, 7 predicted proteins | sample June2016WEW_16_1_FD_132988 | JGI IMG/M metagenome (GOLD analysis project Ga0187871, IMG submission 132988) | Peatland microbial communities from SPRUCE experiment site at the Marcell Experimental Forest, Minnesota, USA - June2016WEW_16_10 | ecosystem: Environmental > Terrestrial > Soil >...
CCGGCGGCGAGCCCCTGCTGCATCCCGATCTCGACGATGTTATCCGCCGCATCCGCTCCAACGGCATGATCGCCGGATTGATCACCAACGGATACTTCCTGGTAGCGGAACGAATCAAGCGCCTCAACCGCGCCGGACTCGAGTGGCTCCAGATCTCCATCGACAATGTGAATCCCGACGAAGTGTCGAAGAAAAGTTTGAAAGTCCTCGACAAGAAGCTGCAACTGCTCGCCGAGCACGCCGAGTTTCACGTCAACATCAACTCCGTGGTAGGCGGCGGCATTTCCAATCCGCAGGACGCCCTCACCATCGGCAAGCGCGCCATCGAACTGGGTTTCAGCTCGACCATCGGAATCATTCACGATGGCAGCGGCCAGTTGCAGCCGCTCGGCGGAGAAGAGCGCCGTATCTACCACGAGATGCAGTCGCTCGAAAAACACAGCTTCACCCGCATCAACGCCTTCCAGGACAATATTGCGCAGGGCTTGCCGAACGATTGGCGCTGCCGCGCCGGCGCGCGCTATCTCTACATCTGCGAAGATGGATTGGTCCACTACTGCTCGCAGCAGCGCGGCTATCCCGGCGTGCCGCTAGCCACCTACACCCGCGAAGACATGCGCCGCGAATATCTCACGGAAAAAGGCTGCGCCCCGCATTGCACGGTGTCATGCGTGCATCAGGTTTCAATCTTCGATGGCTGGCGCGCCCCGCAGAATCCCGCCACGTCGATTCCAGCGGCGGAACCAGCGCGCGAACTCGTGCAAATCAAGTAGATGGATTTGAAAAGGCGCGGCTTTCAGCCGCGCGCTCCCGGACAATTAGGAACGTGGGCTTAAAGCCACTGAAACTACTTCTTCGGCTGCGCACTCGGCGGCGAAACTCCATTCAGCCGCAAATACATCGCCGCCGCAGCGTAATGATCAGCCCACCCGCTGGCCAGGATCAGGTCCGCCAAGGCGCGCGGACCCTGGCGTCCAAAGAGGTCGATGCCATCGCCCAGTTTGGAGTCGTCCATCTTGCCCAGCGCCTCGCCGCAAAAGTCGTACGAAGCTGTGGCTGCCGCCAGCAGCTTGTCTTTGGAATCCGTTTCCTTCACTTCCTCGACTTTGGGCACGGCAATGTCGGCGGCCTTGGCGCATACCGCATTGTTGAAGCCAACGATGTGCACGACGAGATGCGCAAAGCTCATCTGGTCGGGCGTGGGCTTGTAGTTGAACTTATCGGCGGGCATGGCCGTAATGGCGCCGAGAGTATTGTTCCGCGAGCGCGGCAGCAGCAACCGCAGAGAAGTCGCCACCGGATCCTTCACCGGCGCCGCAGCCTGCGCAGCTGGTGCGGCGGCCGGGCTCATGGTCTGCGCGGATCCTGACGCGATGCAGGCACAAACGAAAAGAATTGTCACAAGCAGTTGTTTTGTTCTCATTCGTAATCTCCTTAACATCCTGGTGCGAGCGCCAGATCACAGCGCCGGCTACAACTTTCCCCACACGCTAACCCCTCGCCGCCAGTGCTGAAATCACAAGCTTCCACAGCAGATACCATCCTGCGACGATGCCAATTGCAGTACCGCGTTTTACCTTGCTGTTGCAGGAAAAGCCGATCCCCATAAGCACGATGCTCCAGATGACGAGGATGTCCAGGCCTGAAGCCATGCCATAGAGAAATTTGTTGCTCGCGCGATCCATGAAGTACGCCGGATTCGTAGCCACGGGATTGTTCACGTTAAAGCCTTCCGGATCAACGCCTGCAAACATCGAAACCGTGCCCAGAATCGAACCGATGATGCCAGGCAGGCTGGCATAAAAAATGATCGCATACGCCGTCTTGAAGCGGACGTTTGCGCCCGCTCCAAAATTGAAAGTCGCCAACAGCACCGCCGTTGTGATGGCAAAGAACAGCAGGATGGTCACCGGGATTCCATACGACAAGTAGCGAACCAAGGCGTCGGAAAAGCGAAGCTGCTTTGCCTGATCATCGGGGGAAAGCTTGTCGAACTGGTCGGCCCGTGGCGAATGCGCGATTTCGTTGCGACTGATCTGGTCGAAGCCGATTTGCCGGTCCATGGAATAAATAAAAATCAGCGCAAAGATGGAGATCAGCAGCCACGGTCCCCACCAACTCGCATTACGGCGCAGATCGGTGAAGGTTTTCGAGGGTGCGATGAAAGTATTGACAATGCGTGCGCCTTCGGAAAGCGGGGCAGGTTCTGGCGTAGGCACTGGGGCGGACACTGGCGGGAGCGGAGCGGCAGCCATGTTGTGGCCTCCTGTTGGATGCGAAGGAATTCTAGCTGGGCGGGAGCAGCGACACAAGCGGGGGGGCGCGGTGGAAATTTAGAGGCTACTTAACCAAGCGGACGCACATTTAAGATGGCCCCATGCAGAATGTAACGCCGATCGCGATGGCAGCCCTGGGCCTGGAGCTGGCTTCGGCGGTCTTGTTCGGCTGCGCCGCCGAGCGCGTCGCCCGTGCCGTACAGCGCTGGCCGGTGGCGTTGCGCATCGGCTTCCCCGCGTTGTTAGTCGCACCTTACGCGATGGTGTCGATCTCCCAGCACATGTTTCAGTGGAGTTGGTTCGCGCTCTACGCGGCGTTGCCGGTGCTGATCTCCTGGCTGCTGCTGCGCGCCGCAGCAGCCGACGCAGATCAGCGCGGCAACTGGCGGGACGCGCTGATCCTGCTCGTCCTCGGGCTGGCTGTCGATCTGCGCTGGTTCGACCAGGCGTGGCCGAATGGCCTGCGCGCCTTGAACGAGTTATTGCTCGTCGACGCGGGCCTCTATGGATTCCTCGCAATCCGCCAACTGAGCGGAACCGGATTCGATTTCCATCTGAAATGGAGCGACTGGAAAACCGGCCTGCGCGAACTTGTTTTCTTCACGCCCATCGTCCTGCTACTGGGGTTGGCGCTCGGCTTCATCCATCCCCACCGCAACCTGCCGGGAATCGGCAGCGCGCTCATGCGCTGGGTGGCGATATTTTTCTTTACCGCTGTGCCCGAAGAACTTTTCTTCCGTGCCTGGGTGCAGAACTTGCTCGAGCGCCGCATAGGCCGCCGGGCGGCCCTGGTCACCGCTTCAGTTCTCTTCGGCTTGTCGCACTTCAACAAACGCTCCGCCCATTTCAACTGGCGCTACGTCCTGATGGCGACCATCGCCGGCATTTTCTACGGACGCGCCTGGCGCGAGCAACGCCGCGTTCCGGCCTCGACCATCACTCACGCCAGCGTCGATTGGCTGTGGGGACTGTGGTTTTAGCCTACCTCTTGAAGTACATCCATGCGGCAAGCGCCAGCAAGACAACTACGACGACCCACAAGGACGAATCGCTCATCTCTGTTTTCTTGGCCATGAACGAGATTCTAATCTCGATCCTGCGTTTGCCGGAACCGTAGATTCGAGGAGGTGTTTTCCCCGTAAACAGGCGCCCCCGACTCCTCAATCTCAAGGACTGTAAAGACTGTAATGTCAACGACCGTCGTGATAGCGCAAGTAGCCCAGGCCTACGCGCAAGTGATGATGCAGAGCGTCCGGCACGCAGATTGCGAAACAGAGGCCGAGCAGCCCTTGCGCAAGGCCGAGTGCCCAGAGATTGCGATAGCGGCGGAAGAGCGCACACGAAACAATTCCCCATACCAGCGTGGCCGCTGTGAGCACGAGATTCGGCAGGTGCGCTGCGGCGAAGAGCACACCCGCAAGAGTCACTGCCGCGGATTCATTCGAGACCAGGCGCAGCAGTCGGTCCATGAAATAGTCTTGCAGAAGAACCTGCTGGTAAATGGTCCACAGCACGTAGCCGGAGATGTGCGTGAAGTCAGCTTTATACAGCGGATGCAGCGTGCCGAGTCTCGCGGCCACGAACACGCTCAGCGCAGAGAGCGCAATGGCAACGGGCAAGATCCAGAGCGATGCGACCAGCCCGCGAGTGCCCAGCCCCAGTTCATCGCGGCTCTGCCGCCGCGACAACACCACCAGCAGCGTCAACACGAAAGCAATCGGCGTGAAGATACGCTGGAGGTGTTCAGGCGTCCAGATGACACCAACCACCACGCCATAGCCAAGAATCAACTCAGCCAGATCGCGAGCCCGGCTGGTGCGCAAGTGCGACATCAAGAAAGTATGTCATAGCTCATGTAGGGAAACCTTGGACCTCAACTTCCGGAGTAGCTTCCAGCAGACTGCGCGTGTAAGCATGCCCAGGCCGCTCCGTAATCTGCTCAGTGTCACCGACTTCCACAATCTTGCCGCGATGCATGACGGCGATGCGTGTCGAGAGATAGCGCACGACCGGCATGGAGTGCGAGATGAAAAGATAAGTCAATCCAAAGTCGCGTTGCAGTTGAGCGAGCAGGTTGACAATCTGTGCACCCACGCTGACGTCCAGCGCGGAGACCGGTTCGTCCGCCACAATGAATCTGGGGTGCAGCGCCAGGGCGCGGGCAATACCAATCCGCTGGCGCTGCCCTCCGCTGAATTCGTGCGGGAAGCGCTGGAGGATCGATTCATCAAGCCCGACGGCGCGAAGCAGTTCGACCACGCGCGGCCGCACTCCATCTCTAGCACTTCGGCTTTCATGAATTACCAGCGGTTCGGCAATGATCTCCTCTACGCGAAAGCGCGGATCGAGCGAGGCGAACGGATCCTGAAAGATGATCTGCATGTCGCGGCGCAGCCGCCGCATTTCCCCGCCATGGGCAGCGAGCAGGTCGCGTCCCTCGAAGCGAACGCTGCCCGAAGTAGGCTCGATGAGCCGCAGGATCAAACGTCCCAGCGTGCTCTTGCCCGATCCCGATTCGCCCACCAGGCCGAGAGTTTCGCCGGCGTGAATATTGAGCGAAACATCATCCACAGCCCGCACTTCACCCCCGCTGCCAGACTTCCGGCTAATGGGAGATTCGTCTCGCGAATAAATCTTCGTCAGACTTCGGACTTCGATGAGAGGCATGGCGTGATGCTAGCAGAGGACAAAAACAATTCGCCACGGATCTGCGCGGATCGTCACGGATTAAGATCACGAATCAAGATTCAGATCGCGTTGATCCGTGCAAATCCGCGGCAGACTCGCTTTTACTGCGCCGCAATCATGGGCACGGCGGCCAGCGCGGCCAGCAGCCCGACGAACCTGCAGCGGGTGAAGTGTTCTTTCAGGAGCAGCCGGGCCAGCAGTACGGTGACGGCCGGGTAGAGCGAGGAGATGACAACCGCTTCGTCCAGGCGACCGGTCTGGCTTGCGCGAACGAAGAGTATGGTGCCGAGCGAGTCGATGCAGCCGGCAAGGACGGCCCAACGTATGCCGGCCGATGTGATGTCGCGAAACCTCCCGCCCAGCAAGACGACCAAAGCTGTGATGATCAGGCCGCCGGAGCGCGTGAGAGACGCGATCCACAAGACTGAAGCGTCACCCGCTTGCCGGGCGCACAGGTAGAAACTTGCAAAGCCGATCCCCGCGAGGACGGCGAGGCCGATGCCCTGGGGTCGGCCGCTGTCTTCAAGGTTGCCAGTTTGTGTGCGCGTGATGAGCCAGAGTCCTAAGGCCGCGAGGACGAAACCAAAGATCGGAAGCTTGCCGGGCAGACCTTCAATGAAAATGAAAAAGAAAGTTGGAATCGCTGCGCCGAGCACGGCGGAGACTGGCGCGATCACGCCCATTTTTCCCTGGGAAAGCGCGCGAAAGAAAATGGCGACGCCGGCCCCTCCGAAGACGCCGGCCGCCAAGGCCCACCCCACAGCGTGTGTCGATGGGAAAGGTGCGTGTGTGGCCTTGGCCAACGTCGCGACCATAGTGAGTCCGCCAAGATTAAAAACAACCGCGAACAGGAAGGCGTTGGCGCGGCGGGTGGCGTAGCCGCCGAGGAAGTCGCTGGTGCCCCATGCCAGGACTGAGGCGAGAGCATAAGCGGCGGACGTGGAGTGAAGTGTGGCGGGCACGTTCGACGAGGGTAACATGCGTGGCTTGGTGGATGTTCCGGCCGGAACATTGTGCTGAATGTTCCAACTGGAACATTCGAACTTTGCAGAAAAATATCGGCGTAACTTGTTGATTCTTCGTGCGGACTTTTTAACAAGTCAATGGAATCAATGGGTTAGGCTGTGGAAGAAATGTCTACTTTCGAGGGGGTCGGACGTCTACTAAAGTAGACTTGACAGGCTTGCGACGTACTTTTTATGGTACGCCACTTTGGGGCTGAGGGCGGGTTGGAGGCCTAGGCTTACGCGGTGCTTTTCACTGCTAAGAACGGCCCCCATCCCCACTTCTCGCAAAGAACGCGAGGAATGGGGCACCCTCGGTCTGGGTGGTGCAAGAATCGAACTGAAAATTGACTCTCGCGGCTTGGCACTCTACCATGGTGCCACTCTGCGGAAGATGCGGCGCTGCGTGTTCGGCTCTATGATCGACCAACCGTGATCTATCAACCATGATCGGCGAAACCATTTCTCACTATCGCATCCTGGAAAAGCTGGGCGGTGGCGGCATGGGCGTGGTGTACAAAGCCGAAGACACGCGGCTGCACCGTTTTGTTGCGTTGAAGTTCCTTCCTGAAAGTGTGGCGCGCGATCCCCAGGCGCTGAGCCGGTTTCAGCGTGAGGCGCAGGCGGCATCGGCGTTGAACCATCCGAACATTTGCACCATCTATGACATCGGCGAAGAGGGCGGGCGCGCCTACATTGTCATGGAGTATTTGGAAGGTTTGACTTTGAAGCATGCCATCAACAGCGCTCCGCTTGAGATGGAGACGCTTTTGCGGGTTGCGGTGGACGTGACTGATGCGCTGGACGCGGCGCACGCTAAGGGCATTGTTCATCGCGACATCAAGCCGGCGAATATTTTTGTGACCAGCCGCGGGGATGGCAAGATTCTGGATTTCGGATTGGCGAAGGTGACTGCGGTGCCGGGAGATGCGACCCAGACCAGCGCGGGCGTGGATCAACTGACCGACGCGGGATCGACGGTGGGGACGGTGGCTTACATGTCGCCGGAGCAGGCTCGGGGCAAGCCGCTCGATTCGAGGACGGATTTGTTTTCCTTTGGCGCCGTCTTGTATGAGATGGCGACCGGCACGCTGCCGTTCCGTGGGGACTCGACTGCGCTGCTGTTCGATTCGATCCTGCACAAGGCGCCGGTGGCGCCGGTGCGGCTGAATCCTGATCTGCCCGGGGAGTTGGAACGCATCATTAATAAAGGTTTGGAGAAAGACCGCGACCTGCGCTACCAGCATGCTTCGGATATGCGCGCGGACCTGAAGCGGCTGAAGCGGGAAGTGGGATCGAGCGGAACGACGGCGGTGGCTGAGTCGAAAGCGGAGAGCGGTGCCGCTGCGTCGGCGGTGAAGCGGGAGTCAAGCGGGAAGGGAATGGCTCCGGCAAGTTCGGGAGCGAGCGCGGCTACGGGCCCCGCTCCGAAATCAAAGCTGGTGTGGATCGTTGCGGCGTTGGTGGTGGTGATCGCGGCGGGCGTCGCAGGATACTTCTACACGCATCGTCCTGCGCCCAAGCTCACTGAGAAAGACACGATTGTGGTGGGGGATTTCGCGAACTCCACGGGCGATCCGGTGTTTGACGATGCGCTGAAGCAGGCGCTGAGCGTGTCGCTGCGGCAATCGCCGTTTCTGAATGTGCTCTCCGACGAAAAGGTGGCGGCCACTCTGAAGTTGATGACGAAGCCGGTGAACACTCCGCTTACGCCGAATGTGGCGCAGGAGTTGTGCCAGCGCGCCGACAGCAAGGCTTACATTGCGGGATCTGTCGCCAGCCTGGGAAGTCAATACGTGATTGGGCTGAAAGCGGTGAATTGTCTGAACGGAGACATCCTGGCGCAAGAGCAGGCTACCGCAGCCGGCAAAGAAAAAGTCCTCGATGTATTGGGCGAGGCGGCCGGAAAGTTGCGGGGGCAGCTAGGCGAATCGCTGGCATCAGTAAAGAAGTTTGATGCACCGCTGGCACAGGAAACCACGCCTTCGCTGGAAGCGCTGAAGGCGGCGAGCATCGCCCGGAGGGTTTCGCGAGAGAAGGGCTCGGCGGAGGCGCTTCCGATTTTCCAGCGTGCCATCGAACTGGATCCCAATTTCGCTACGGCGATTGAAGGTGTGGGCATTATGTATGGCAACGTCGGCCAGCCCACACGCGGGCAGGAGTACTTGAACAAGGCGTTTGCTTTGCGGGACCGCGCCAGCGAGCGGGAGAAGCTGCACATCACTTCGATGTATTACATGGCGTCCACGGGAGAACTGGACAAGGCCATCGAGACCTTTCGGGAGTGGCAAGAGAATTATCCGCGAGACGACATTGCATACACGAATCTGGGTTCGCTGGAGGCCAACGAGGGCAAAATGGAACAGGGCGCGGAGCAAATGCGCGAGGCCCTGCGCCTGAACCCGGACAATGTGATTTCGATCGGGAACATGGTTGGATTCCTGGTTAGTCTCGGCCGTTATGATGAGGCGCGGCAGCTCTATCAGCAAACCCTGGCGCGCAAGATGGATGACGATACGTTGCATAACGTTCTTTACGGACTGGAGTTCGTCGAAAAGAACCCGAAGGGGATGTCAGAGCAAGCAGCCTGGTTTGAGGGAAGGCCAGAACTTCAACATGAGGTTCTGGCGCTGGAATCGGATACGGAAGCCTACTACGGGCATGTCGCGAAAGCCCGTGAGGTAACACGTCACGCGGTAGAGGCGGCGGTGCGGGCGGATAACAAGGAGTCGGCAGCGGTCTGGCAGCTCTTTAGTGCGTGGCGAGAAGCGCTTTTCGGAAATCTTGAAGAGGCAAAACGGGGAGCGAGCGCGGGCCTGGCTCTTGCTCCCGAGAGCCGGGATGCACAGCAACTGGCGGCGCTGGTGCTGGCTCGCGCCGGCGACAGTGCGAAAGCGCGCACGCTGGCCGAAGAACTGGCGAAGCGAAATCCGCTGCACAGCCTGGTGCAGTCCTACTGGCTACCCACAATTCAGGCGCAAATTGACTTGAGTGCCAAGGACGGGGCGGGCGCGCTGGCGCAGTTAAGAAACGCGGCGGGCATGGAATATGGGCTGACCGTGGGCAACGCGAACAGTTCTTGCCTTTATCCGATCTATCTTCGCGGAGAAGCTTATCTGGCGGCGAGGCAGGATGGCGCGGTTGCGGAATTCCAGAAGATTGTCGACCATCCCGGCCTGGTGTGGAATTGCGCCACCGGCGCGCTGGCGCATTTGGAATTGGGGCGGGCTTATGCGGCTGCGGGGGACAAGGCGAAAGCTCGGGCGGCTTATCAGGATTTTCTTACTTTGTGGAAGGATGCTGACGGGGACGTGCCTGTGTTGAAAGAGGCCAAGGCTGAGTTCGCGAAGCTGCAGTAGTAGCGCTGCTGGCGTTCGACAGCGCCTTGAGTTCTCGAATGGAAACTCCTGTGCGGGCTTGTGGCGGGTACGGGGGTGCTTCGACTGCGTGAGATCGTCCTTTGGACGATCTCACTTCGCTCAGCATGACAGAAGCGAACACAGCACTACCGTCGATTGATTTAGCTTGGGCCGTGGGATAACCTGCTAGTTATCGGAGGGTCACTATGCAGCGGATATTCCTGATGGCCACACTTTGTCTAATCCTTATCGTACCCGGCCTGACGCAAACTGCTGCTGACGCTCCTGCCTCGAAGGAAGATGTGGAGCGATACTTCCAGGCGGTCCATTCGCATGACATGATGCTGAAGATGGTGGAGGCGATGTCGAAGTCGAGGCATCAGATGGCGCACGAACAGTGCGAGAAGGACAAAGACAGGCTTCCCGCGGATTGCGAAGCGCGCATCAACAAGATGATGGACGACATGATGAACAAAATGCCGTTCGACGAAATGATGCAAGCCATGGTGCCGGCCTACCAGAAGCATTTCACCAAGGGCGACATGGACGCGCTGATCGCGTTTTACTCGACACCGACGGGACAGAAAATGTTGCAGCAGTTGCCGGCAGTCATGTCAGAAGGCATGGACGCCATGATGCCGCTCCTGCGGAAAAACGTTGACAGAATGACGGAGCGGGCGCAGGAAGAGATCGCGGAGATGATGAAGGATTCGAGCAGGAAGGCG
>Ga0187871_10004775_pt1 | contig 10050 bp, 13 predicted proteins | sample June2016WEW_16_1_FD_132988 | JGI IMG/M metagenome (GOLD analysis project Ga0187871, IMG submission 132988) | Peatland microbial communities from SPRUCE experiment site at the Marcell Experimental Forest, Minnesota, USA - June2016WEW_16_10 | ecosystem: Environmental > Terrestrial > Soil >...
CGTGTAATGGGTGACTCGGTGCCGAAGCACACAGGGCCGATCTCATTGACTGATACTCACCTCGAACCGAGCGTCTCGAGAACCCGACCGACCACCACCAGAGAGAATCACCGGAGATGGAAAGGCCTCTTACCAGAGACGCTCAAGCGGCTTGCCGATGCAGTTGTTTGGCGTCGAAACTGACTCCTTTCTTCCAAATGGTTAACGTGATGGCGGCAATCTTTCGAGCCAGGGTGAGACGGGCCATCGTCGGCCGCATTCCTTTTTCCACCAGCGCCGTATAGAAATCGTGCAGCGGTCCGGGCTGAGTGCTGGCCGAGAGAGCGGCGCCTTTGAACAGATTCTTCAGATCGTGATTGTGATTGTCATTCAGACCGCGCACCGTGATGCGTTCCCGGTTTCGTTGCACCTTTCCTCGGACATAGCGGTACTCGCCGCTGTCGTGGGTCTCGATGGCGAAACCACTGTAGGCCCACAGCTGGCGCTTGGTACGGAAACGATGAGGTGTTTGCAGCAAGGCCACCAGCAAGGCGGCACGAATCGGACCGATCGCAGGAATCTGCTGCAGCCTTTTCACGGCCTCATGTTTGCGGCTCTCTCGCAACAGGTCGCGGCGCGCTTCCTGCCGCACCGGTTGCAGTAGATCCAGTTGCTGATACAGCCGTTCCGCTCGCAGACGAACTCCGGGTTGCGGAATCTTCGCCAACCACTCCGCGCGATGCCGCGCGGCATAGACGGTCGTACCACTACAGGGAATGGCCCAACTGCGGTACAGCGCCTTGATCCGACTCATCACGCGGGTGACATCTTTCGTGAGCGTCTGATAGCTGCGACCCAACTCCTTTAAGGTTCGCACCCCGTGCTCTCCGTGATACACCGAATGCAGCTGGTTGCCGCGTAACAACTCGGCCAGCTTGCGGGCATCGATCCGGTCACTCTTGCTGCCATCTTTCAGCAGCGCGTTCTTTCGCGGATCGCAAACCACCAGATGGGCAACATGCGGCTTCATCAGATCATGTAACCAGGCGGCAGAAGTTCCTTCTTCAAAGGTTACCGATAAACTTCCGCGTAGCCCATGAATGAACTCCAAAATCGTGGCCGCTTTCGTCTCCAGGATGCATTCCATGATCAGCTTGCCCGAGCTATCCATGACGGCAACCGAGATCGTTGCCTGGTGAACGTCCATGCCGATATACTTTTCTTGGTTCATAACGGCGCTCCTTTTGGTAGGTGGTGGTCCAACCAATCACACCCTACCTCAAAGTGGGCGCCTTTTATATTGCGTGTAACCGCGATGTTACGCCAGTTGACGCGCTGATTCCGTTCTGTGTCTAATTGTTTCTGAGAATGGCAACGCTGCTAATAGCCCTCGCCAGTATCGCGACGATCGCTTGTCCGATTGCTCTTCATTTTGATGACAGCGAGCAATAGCTTGTGAGCGCTTAGGAGGTCAAGTGTTATGGGAAACGGCAGGAACCAGCTGTTATCGCGGTGGACTGCAGTCTTTGTGTCGTTTCTTTTTTTCGTCCACATCGCTGTGGCGAATCTGGCCGATGCACAGCAGTCGGCCGAGCGAGGAACGCGTACTCCGCTTCCTGCTGAGGTCGCTCGGCCAGCCAGCCTCTACAAATACAAAGCTCTGCATGACTTCTGTCGGGCTTTTGACTGCCCGGACGGACTGGCCCCCAATGGGGACCTCATTTTCGACGGCGCCGGAAACTTGTACGGCACGACTTTTGGGGGTGGTGATTTTTCTCCCTGTCAGGCGGTTGGGTGCGGTACGGTGTTCCAGCTTTCGCCCGAGGGGAATGGGACCTGGAAGCACACCATTCTCCACGAGTTTCACAGCGAGTTCGAAGCTCAACCCTCTGCGGGGCTGGTAATGGACGCCGCCGGAAACTTGTACGGGCCAATCGCCTGTGCCGGCGGTTGCGGTGCTGTGTTCGAGCTTTCACGGCAGGGTAATGGAACCTGGCGATTCGCTACAATCTCCACATTTACCGGCAAGAACGGGCTCGATCCGCAGGCGCATCTCATGCTCGATGCCGCCGGGAACTTGTACGGGACCACGGTTCAGGGTGGAAACGCCACCTGTTCCAGCGGGTGCGGCACCGTGTTCGAGCTTTCGCCGAAGGCCAATGGAGCATGGAAACTCACTACGCTGTTCAAGTTCAACGGCACGAACGGAGCGAGTCCTTACGCGCCGTTGATCTTCGATGCCGCTGGGAACTTGTACGGGACCACGGCAGGTGGCGGCAATACCGCCGCCTGCTCCGGTGGGTGCGGCACGGTGTTCGAACTTTCACCCAACGCCCATGGAGCGTGGAAGCACAGGGCGCTGTTCAAATTTAACGGCACAAATGGAGCTGGTCCTGAAGGAAGCCTGGTGTTCGACAGCACCGGAAATTTGTTCGGAACGACTCAGGTCGGCGGCAAATTCAATATAGGCACCGTGTTCAAACTTTCACCGGAAGGCAATGGGACGTGGAAACACACAACGCTGCTCGCCTTCGACATTCAGAACGGGAGCTTCCCTACAGCCGGCCTCATCTTTGACGCTGCCGGAAACTTGTACGGGAATGCGCAGGACGGCGGCTTTGGGGTGGGCATCGTGTACCGCCTCTCTCCCAAGGACAATGGAACATGGAAAGAGACTACGCTACTAACATTCAACGACGAGAACGGCTCGCAACCGGTGGGTGATCTGCTTCTGGATGCCGACGGGAACCTATACGGCTCGGCGTACCTGGCGGGCAAGTACAGCGGCGGCGTCGTATTTGAGCTTTCGCCAAAATGAGCAACAGAACAAAAGAGATTTCTTGGGCCCTTCCGAGCAGCTTGCCTGGCAGCGAAGGATCCATGCGATGGATTCAGCGCGAATTTAATTACGACAAATTTTATTACGATCCTTGACGAGTTCGCTGTCGCGGCTAGGATGGCGCCGTTTCTTCCCGGGCGATCCACCCAAAATTCCCCGCGCTCAAACCCTCAATGAGCGTTATCGGGATATTTCGCCACCATCGTCAGCACATCCGTTTGACGTTCCTTTGACTTATACGTTAAACAAATCGGGAGTTAGGGTTACCGGCTAGATATATCTGCCGCAAGGCGTATCATCGCGCTGTGGTGAGGGCAGCTACACCATGAGCGAAGGGATCGCGGCCAGCCGCACAATTGCCATACAGGCCGGGAAGGCGCTTGTTCTTTTTGCGCTGTTCGTATTGCTTACCTTCGGTCTGCCGATGGGCCTGAGAGCGCTCGGCGCGGGCCATTGGCTCAAGTCGCAAGGCTTTGGCGCAGCCGCCTTTCTATATCTGTTCATCCTCTGCGGACTCGTTCTCGTTGTCGCGATCACGATGGCACTCCGGCGCAGGGGTCTGCCGGGCGCGCTTTCAGAATTGGGCGTCCTGCCGCTCGGTCTTCGCGGCATCCTTCTCGCACTGCTTTCCGTCGCAACGATGATCGCTGTCGTTCTGGTTTTGGGCGGCGCGTCCAACGCAACGGCCACCGCCGCAATCATCGCGCGGAACACCATCGGACCATTCGCAGAGGAAACTCTTTTTCGCGGTTTCCTCTTCCTTCAGTTCCGGCGCTGGGCCGGCATTCCCTTCCGGATCGCGGCCGTGCTTTCCTCGCTTGCCTTCGCGTATGGCCATCTGTACCAAGGCCACACGTTGCTCACCAAGCTGGAAGCGGCCGCCGTGACCTTCGTGGGTGGCGCTCTCTTTTGTTGGTTGACCGAACGCTGGGGCAATCTTTGGCCGGCGATTGTCATTCATGCGGGCTTCGACCTCGTCTGGATGATTTTCCAATTGGGCGACAATGCCGTGGGCGACCTTGTCGCTAACGCGGCTCGTCTTGCAGCACTTGCCGTTTCAATTGCCGGCACGCTTGTCTTTACCCGACGACAACCGCTGGCGTGAAAGGAATGAAGGCCCGCCACATCTGGAAGTTCTTAGGCACCATAAGAGGTGTAACATTCGATGCTTCAAACCCGCCGCCCAGCAACCCTAAGTGTTGTAACCAGGCGATTTCACAAGTTTGCGCCGTCTGTTCGCCCCCAAAGCGCAGTGGTGCAGTGTGGTGAGGGGGTTTTGATATTTCGCCAGTTGACGAAAGAGCCCGGCGTTACAATCGATGACGATGACGAAATTCGCTGACTGGCCGCTGTGGCTCCAGTTGTTGGTGGGCGTACACGACACCGGGCAGGATTACATTACTGCGGCCACTTTACCCATTCGCGAATTTGCAGGGGATAAATCGGACGGTGATCATTCGCGCACAAGGCACTATGGTTACGCCAGTTCGTCTGCATGTGCGTCGACAACTCGTCCTCATGTATTTCGCGTTTCACTGGTGCGAGAAGTATTACGCGAGATTCACAACCTGTTTTGGCGCATTGGAGAGATACGCCGTAGAGGGTTAGATCGTATGGGAATGCAGATAGATCCATGCCCAGAAATACCTTTGCCCCACGAGCAACGAGAGCGCGCGTTAGCGTGTTGCATTCAGGACACGCATAATTTATGTAAGTCTCGTCCTGTAACCTCGCCGATTGAAGTTGAATTATTCGTTCGAGGATGGGGAGCTGGTGCCGCGTGGTTATTCCGCAATTCGCGCACTGAACCTCTCGCATGAACACGTCAACCATAGGCCGCGAATTATAGGCCTACGGCCAGTGGTAGTAACTTGTTCAATCCACCTACACTCTCAGGCAAGTAGCACCCTGCCGCCGTCATCTTCCATCCTTCGAAGTGCGTGATGAGATGACGGCGGTTCCTGAGCGCCGCGAATGATACGCCGTTTCCTCGGTGTTGTTCCGAAATCGTAAAACTGTAGCAGGTGTTGAGAGGGAATGGTCGCGCTGGTGGTTGCAGACCTTCGGGAGTGCATTTCGAAGCGATGGGTGTTCAGCGACGAGTGCGGCGCATCGACTTTGAGCGTATCGAGTGTCCAGCATGCGGGGAGCAGTTCATGCCAAGGCGGTGAAGGCCGACAAAGCGGACGTAAGCCGGGGACGTAAGAGCCTACAGTTGACTCAAGGGAGCGCGGGGAGACTCACTTCTATCTCGGCCCGGCCTGTTTTCTGCAATGGGGCCCACAGCTTGCCGAACTCGTCTTGCGGCATCCCGTTAGCAACTAGTTGTCTCAGCAGAGCATTGTATTCAGCAGCGCAGGTCTGGGGCGAGAATCGGTGGCTCTTGCTTTTGATGTGGAACAATTCATCCCCTTTTTCAACAATCAAGATGTCCTCCATAAGCACCTCTTTCAGGCATGTTATGCCCGCCGATCCGGAAGTACCAAGAAAAAGCCCGATCGGTGATCAGATCGGGCTCCTCTGGAGTGGGTGTGAACTTTCACAGTGGAACATCTTGGTCGGTGTGTGGACTCTGCCATACTTTCTTCAACCGCTTCTCGTAGTCATCTGGTGAGAAGCCAGTTGCAACCAGGTCCCATTTGCCGTCCGACCTTTGGACGTAGATCTTCTCTCGTTTCTTCTTGTAGGTCCTGCCGTTGCACGACTTCCAGACCCGGCTCTGAGGGTTCACGCTCCGGGTTTGTTCCATTAGGAACCAGCCTTCGCAGACTTGCTAAGAAAGTTCTGGAATCGCTCATCATTTTTCAGAGCGCGAAGATTGTCCAATGCAATCTGGATAGAGTTCTCGAGTAATCGAACTCTAAGGTTCAGATCTTGTGGAGGTTTCTCTTCAGGTTTCTTCATCTACGACCCGGCCTTCGCGGCTTTTCCTCGCAACGAGGTGAGTAAGCTCTCCAGTGTCTTGACTTGCTCGTCGCTTAACTCGCGACGTGATTCCTCACGATCAAGGACTCCGGCCAATAGGTCAGCCGTCTCTGTGCGTTCCTTCAGGGCCTCTTCCATGTCCTCTGCATTCTCAGGAACACCAGCCGCGATCAGTTCTTTGATTCGCTCGGGGGAGGGCTTAGGTTTCCTCATCCACCCACTGTGCCGCAAGTCCCGAAACCTGCCAACTTACTTTCGTACCGTCTTTAACTCGCAGGCGCCTCAAAACATCAGTTTCGTTTGCGCTCCAACAATAGGCTTAGACCTCTCGAACTTCTCTTCCGGCTGAGACTCCGATCCCACCGGCAATCTTGTCCGCGGCTTTTGGCGGTGGCAACACTCCCTTAGTAGGTGTGGGAACCTAGTGCCCCGGCTTGTGGCTGAGAGTTTGGCCGCTTTCCGAGCAAACACGCCTACGGCATTCGCTGTATTGTCTTCGGCCAGCCCTTATTACCTTCGCTATCGAAGCTCACAACTCCGCGTACTGAAGGAACACCAACTGGAGATCGCCCACATCAGCATTTAGTCTGGCATGGCCATCGTGCTGCGATATACAGCATTCCACGCATCAGTTCTAAACTAGCCGTAGGCTTATTTCAACGAACGCGAAACATCGCAAGCACCGCCGGGGAGATCCTCTCAATGCCCTGGCGGTGCCGTGCGCCATGGTAATACGCTTCTTCAATCGCTGTGTCACATAACTGCAGGTTTAATCGTTCAACTTTTTGCGTTCTTGGCTATAGGGGTGTTCGGCGCAAACGTGGGAAGTAAACTCGTTGTCGCGCTGCAACTCGAAGTTCCGCATCATTCCATCAAAGGAATTGCCCGTGGGCGCGCCGGAGGTCTTGAAGACCCAGGCGCATGCGGAGCAACCGAAACCCTGAAAACGACTTTTTTCGATCCATATGAGCTTGCGTATCGCCGACATTACAGCCGGAAGACAAAATCTCGGGTGCTGATGTTTTGTACCATTTTTCTTATCCTCTTCTCCTTAGAATATGCAGCATCATTCAATGCAGTTAAGTGGCCCTCCGCATGAATCCCCGCAACTGGCTGTTTCGATACGCCACCAAGCAGATCTAGTGCCAGAGAGTGTGGGTTCCACCGTGTACCTTTGGGAGGAAAGCAAGCACAAACGGCAGACGATCAGCCGCAACCCGAAAACTCAGACAGAAGTAGTTCTAACTTTCAGTCGAGAGTGACGTGCTGGGCGTATCTCTGCGGCGATTTTCCTCCGCCTCCAGAAAACGGTTTACCTTGTCAAGAAGATCCATCAGTTTTTCGGGGTCCTGCTCAGTCGCAGCCTGTTCACATAGAAGCAGGCAATGCTCTTTCTCTTGGTCTATCATGCGGCACCAGCTTTGCGGAGAAAGGATAGGAACCGGGCTGGCTCGCTTATACCATAGACGTTAAGGAAACAACCGTCGGGTATCGAACACAATATATCGCTTCACGAACCTCCTTGGTTCCGGCACACAACTGACGAAACCAGGCCATTTCACTCAAAACCCCCCGGGGAAGGCAGATGAGATGTTTCAACAGGAATGTCTGGCTTTGCTTTGTGACAGCGCAGAAGTTTGCACATTGACAGGTGTCATGCGGGAAAATCAACGCAACCCGCCCTCGGTAATCCAGCCACAAAGTCGTGGGTCCGGACCGTGGGGCTCGCTCGTATCGCATTCTTCTTTGGGCGAAGCCCCCACTATTCATTTCTTGTAACTAATTGCACCAAACAGGCCAGCCTTCTCCTTAGCGGGGCCAGACGCGAAGAAGAGCTGGTTCGTCTTACCGTTTTCGGAAGTTCCACTTCCGAAAGCAATCCCCCACAGTCCGCTTTCGCTGATTATTTTTCCCTGCGGCGTGGTCAGAGACCCCATAAAGCTTCCGGTCGTCGCGTTAAAAGCATTGATGCGGCCATCGTTCAAGTTCCCCACCAACACAGCCTTGCTCATGGGGCCGAATTGCGCGGGCGCAATCGCTAATCCCCACGGGGCTTTGAGTTCGCTCGCCAACGTGAAATTCTTGACCAGATTGCCGGCCATGTCAAAGATATCCACGGCGCCATGACCCACGGGGATCGTAAAAGCCACGAACAGCTCGCCCTTGATGGTCTGAGCATTAAAAGGACCAGAACCCGAGGGAAGATTCGGATCGGTGAAAGACTTCACCAAATTGAACGAGCCATCGTATACGTCCACCTTGTTGTTCTTGTGATCGGCCGCATAGATATAGTTCGCGCCTTGGCTCACACCGATGGCCAGCCCCGTGTAAGAAACGCCGTTGCTGGAATTATCGATCACGATGATCGCGGTGTTGGAGTTCACCTTCGAGTTCCAACCGCTGATCGTGCCGTCGATGGTGGCAAAAATAAACATCGCAGGACCAGACTTCCCGTCCTGCGAAACCTGAAAGTCGGTCGTGCCGTTGAACACGACTCCAGTAGGAGTCCCATGGTTCTTGTTGTTGGCAGCATGAGGGACCGTGATCACGGTGGACTGCTTCACGCCCTGAGCGTTATAGAACGTCGCCAGACCAGCGCCAGCATCAGCGACACAGATCGGACCCGAAGGGGAATGCGCGATTCCCCAGGCGTTAAGTAGATCCGTGTCTTGATATTTCGCCATTCCAGCCTGGCTGGCCACCAGATTCGTGACTTTGTACTGAGCGGCCGCAGGCCGCGAAATGGTCCCGAACCCAATCAGCAGCGAAGCGAAAAAGATGAGCGCGCGACGCGAACGATTTTGAGCAAACATGGTTCCTCCTAACGTGTCTCTTTGATGATTGTTTTGGCCCAAGAGTGAAGGAAGCAGCGGAAGGGGCGGCGTTCGGAAATGTACTCCATGGGAGTACCCTCCAAGGAAACTCACGAACTGGATATAATCGCAGTCCGACAACCCGACACAGACAATCTACCACCCGGCGCAGGATGGGTGTCAAGACCGTTCCCGCCAAGATGAGAGGGCCTGTGTTGCCTGCCCCCGACTCGTCCTTCATTTCAGGCCGAAGGCATAGACGTTGCGTCAGATACGCCAGCCGTCAACCGTATTGCCATTAACGCCATTCCAAGTCGCAGCACGAGGCAGCTGTCAACAAGGCTCATGCCATCCCGCAACTTTTGGATAATTCGTCAGGTAGTGCGTCTGCACTCTGCAGAGGGGTACCATTGGTGAGACGCTGGCTCATTGCTCGATTAGCTCGCATGCAGATTGGAATTATATGCGAGCCTTCCGTCGTAACTGTCGAAACCAGGCCACTACACGTTTTGACCGCTCGTCAATGAGCGAAACCGCGACGTTACGCCAACCATCGCGCCGACTGAACCCCGCTGACCGGGCAGGTGTTAGAATTCCCATCAATCTCTGAGGTAGAAGGGAGATTCCAGTGTCAAATCTCTTTAGCAACAACCCACCCAATTGCATCTCTACTGTGGACCGGAGTTTTCATCGAACTCTAGTCGAAAAAGACTCCTACGACGCAGGGAGGCGTAGAGAGCAATGCGGCCCCGTCTGCACCTTTGTCGCAATACTTTACGGCGTTATCGGAATACTTTTCTACGGTGGCATGTTGGCATTCATCGTCCACGTTTGGTTCAGCGAGCACCCTCATTGGGTCTGGTAGCCATCATGGGTTTGTCTAAGGCATAACTGCGGGTCATCGTCCTCTCCAGCGTTGCGTTACGAAATCGAGGTTTGTTGCGAACCCGAAGAACGACGGGCAACTCGGTAAGTGTATTTACTATTAATTAGCAAATAGCAGATCTCTGATGAACGACCTCGGCATTCTGATCGATCTGACGCACGCCTCGTGGGAAAACCCTAGACCTCGGTACGATGTCGTTGCGGTTCGTCTCTGGGAATCCTCCAAATATATCGTGATACGATATATGCTCGTGATATTAAAAGACCTGTGATGTGCGCCTACAGGACTTTTTCTGTCAAAACGAACCCAATATGTGTCCTGTTCTTATAGACTTCCAAAATTTGAGAGATACGAATTCATGCTTGAGGGAATGATCGACAAGACGCGAACTGGAACTGAACCGAAGGCACCGCACGCGCAGCAGCAGAACGCCAGATGCGGGAAGGGAAGAAGACTCTACGGCCCGGACCGAATTGGAGGCAAAGGGAGCTTCGCTCCAAGAAGGCGCAAGGCACGCGTGGGTAGGCCGATTAGGCTCGACCGTCCCGCACGAGCAAACACCGCTAAACCGGCGGCCGCCACAGCATCTCGCGCAAAAAGTGAGCTGC
>Ga0187871_10004777_pt1 | contig 10047 bp, 3 predicted proteins | sample June2016WEW_16_1_FD_132988 | JGI IMG/M metagenome (GOLD analysis project Ga0187871, IMG submission 132988) | Peatland microbial communities from SPRUCE experiment site at the Marcell Experimental Forest, Minnesota, USA - June2016WEW_16_10 | ecosystem: Environmental > Terrestrial > Soil >...
AGACGTGGTTGCCGGACGATCTCTTGCTGAAAGCCGATAAGATCACCATGGCGAACTCGATCGAACTTCGCGTGCCCTTCCTGGACCACAAAGTGCTGGAATTCGCGGCCTCTTTGCCTGGGACGTTCAAGGTCCGGGGCTTTGTGACGAAGTACATCGCTAAGCGGGCGTTCCGGGATCTCGTGCCCAAGGAAATCATGTCCCGGCGGAAGGTTGGCTTTCCGGTCCCTTATGCGAAGTGGCTGCGAACCGATCTGAGTGGCTGGCTGCGGGACATCCTGCTTGATCGGGAGACCCTGTCGCGAGGCTACCTCAAGAAGAGCGGAGTCGAGCGCCTGATTTCGGCCAATACGCGCTCGGGCGAGTATTCCAAGGAGCTGTTTTCTCTCGCGGTTCTGGAGCTGTGGCATCGGGAGTTCTTGGGGAAGGAAAGCAGTTCCGTACCTCCTCCCACGTCACTGGATTCAGCCGCCTGCTTCTCCTGACAGCGTGACCACCCACCAAATCGATCCGCTTGAAGATCCTCGCTGGGAGCGGCTGTCGCTTGAGCATCCGCACGCATCCGTCTTTCACTCCCCCGGTTGGCTCAAGGCCCTGCGCAATGCGTACGGGTACGAACCCATCGCTCTCACCACGACGGCGCCGGGGCACGAACTTGCGAACGGCGTCGTGTTCTGCCGGGTCAGGAGCTGGCTGACCGGGAATCGACTCGTGTCGCTCCCCTTCTCCGACCACTGCGACCCGCTCGTGGCGAACCCGGAAGAACTGCCGCTCCTGTTGACCGGCTTGCGGCGTGTAGCGGACACGAACCACTGCAAGTACACTGAAATTCGGCCGCTCGGTCCGCTTGCCGCAACTCCCGCGGGCCTCGAGCAGGCGGACACCTTCTGCTTCCACCGGCTGGACCTCGGCGTCGGCGTGGATGCGCTCTTCCGCGGCTTGCATAAAGACTGCGTGCAGAGGAAAATCCACCGCGCGGAGCGAGAAGGCCTGGTGTGCGAGGAGGGCCGGTCCCCCGAACTGCTGCGGAAGTTTTACAGTCTGCAGATCGTCACCCGCCGCCGGCAGCACCTCCCTCCCCAACCGTTTGCCTGGTTCCAAAACCTCGCCGCATGCATGGGCTCGGCGCTGCGCATTCGCGTCGCTTCGAAGGACGGGAAGCCCGTAGCGAGCATCCTAACGCTTCAGCACGGCCGCACCTTGGTTTACAAATACGGCTGCTCCGACAAAGTCTTCAACAATCTGGGCGGCATGCCATTGCTATTCTGGCGCGCCATCCAGGACGCCAAGAGCCAGGGACTGTCGGAATTCGATCTGGGCCGGTCCGATGAGAACAATGAAGGGCTTATCCATTTTAAGGACCGCCTCGGCGCCACGCGAAGCGGAATGACGTATTGGCGATTCCCCGCCTCCTCAGCGGCGCACGTTCGCTCGGGCTGGCAGATGCGCGCCGCCAAGCGCATCGCTGCCTGCCTGCCGGATGCTTGTTTGTCCGCGGTGGGGAACTTGCTGTACAAGCACGCAGGTTGATTCAACCATGAAATCCGCCGGGAGAACAGCCGTCTGCATCATCGTGGAGAACCTCCCGGTTCCCGCGGATCGCCGCGTGTGGCAGGAGGCGAAGGCGCTGGCCGAAGCGGGCTACTTGGTTTCCGTCATCTGCCCCAAGGGCCGCGGTTACACTTGCTCGCGCGAAACCCTGAATGGCATCGAGATCTACAGGCACCCGACCTTTAATTCGAGTGGCGCTCTCGGCCACGTGGTCGAATACGTCTGGGCGCTGGCTGCCGAATTCCTGCTGGCGATCCGGGTGTACGCACGCACCAGGTTCCGGGTCCTCCAGGCGTGCAACCCTCCGGATAACATCTTCCTCATCGCGCTCTTCTTCAAACTGTTCGGAGTCCGCTTCATTTTCGATCACCACGACCTGGTGCCGGAGCTGTGCCGCGTTCGTTTTGCACGCGTCCCGTTTTTGTACCGGCTGGTCTGCCTGGCCGAGCGCCTCACATTTTGGACCGCCGACGTGACCATCGCCACGAATGAGTCCTTCCGCGAGATCGCCTCGATCCGCGGCAGGGTCCCTCGGGATCGAAGTTTCATCGTACAGACCTGCCCCGATTTGGCTCAGCTCCGTTTCACGGCACGCCCCGAACTCAAGGAAGGGCTGGCCCACCTTGTCGCCTACGTGGGCATTATGGAGGCTCAGGATGGCGTGGACCTGCTCCTGGATTCCATCGAACACCTGGTAACTGTCGAAGCGCGGCGGGACACTCTCTTTGCTGTGATTGGCTGGGGAACCCAGGTGCCGCACCTGAAGTTGCAGGCTAAGGAACGCGGAATCGAACCCTGGGTGAAGTTTACGGGTCCGCTTTATGGCGACGACCTGTGGGCTTATCTCGCGACGTCCGATCTGGCAGTGGCGCCCGATCCGATCAACGAGCTGAACGACAAGCTCAGCATGATCAAGATCTTCGAGTACATGGCCTTTGGGCTGCCCGTGGTCCTGTACGATCTGGTCGAGGGCCGAAGGTCTGCGGGGGATGCGGCGCTATACGCCCAAAACAACGAACCGGCCGATTTTGCGCGGCAGATCGGGAAATTGCTGGATTCCGCGGAACTGCGCCAGGAGATGGGGGCCAAGGGGAGGGCGCGCACCATCGCCGGCATGAACTGGGACGGCGAAAAAGCGAAGTTACTGGCGGCCTATGAAACCGCGTTGCGCCTCGGATCCGGATTGGAAGAGGCCGCCGCGCGCACGTCCAGGCCCTTGATATTCAATAGGGCCTATTACGCGATCAAGCCGTTCCTTCCCGCGGCGCTTCGCCTTGCCGTGCGGCGCTGGTGGGCCGCCTCGCAGCGGCAGTCTTTTGCCAGGGTGTGGCCTATCGACGAGAATGCCGGCGCGACTCCGCCAGGATGGCCCGGTTGGCCGGAGGGCAAGCGGTTCGCGCTGGTCTTGACGCACGATGTCGAAGGCAGGCGGGGTCTCGAAAGGGTCGAGCGGTTGATGAACCTGGAGGTGAGCCATGGATTTCGATCCGTGTTCAACTTCGTTCCCGAAGGGGAATACCGCGTTCCCGGCGACCTGCGGCGTGCCCTGGGTCGTGCCGGATTCGAAATCGGCATACACGGCCTGGAGCACGATGGAAAGCTATACAACTCCAAGGCCAAATTCGCACGAAAAGCCGCACGAATTAAGGACTACCTCCGCCAATGGGATGCCTGCGGGTTTCGTTCGCCGCTGATGCAGCACAGGCTAAGCTGGCTGCACCAACTCGACGTGGAGTATGACTGCTCCACGTTCGACACGGATCCCTTCGAACCCGAGCCGGATGGAGCCGGGACGATCTTTCCGTTTTGGGTCGCGGGTCCCAACGGGTCCGGTTATGTCGAGCTTCCCTATAGCCTGCCCCAGGACTTTACACTCTTCGCAATCATGCGCGAGCCAAACATCGAGATCTGGAAGCAGAAGCTCGATTGGGTCGCAGCGCATGGCGGCATGGCGCTGCTTACCACCCACCCCGACTACATGGCGCTCGATGGTCAGCCGGCGCGGGACGAGTATCCAGCGGCCTACTACGAAGAATTCCTGCGTTACGTTCGCGAGAAATATGAAGGCCAGTTTTGGGCAGCTACGCCCCGCGAGGTCTCCCGGTACTATTGCGCCAGCGTGCCGGCTGCATCTCGCAATACGCGCAAGAAAGTATGCATGCTGGTATACAGCAATTACGAAGCCGATGGCCGTGTGCGGCGTTACGCCGAGACGCTGGCCCGCCGCGGCGACCATGTGGAGGTCATCGCGCTAGCTGCCGGCAATGGCCAAATGGGCAAGACTACCATCTGTGGAGTCGATGTTTACCGCATCCAGCACCGAGAACCGGACGAGCGAAGCAAGTGGACTTATGCGTCCCGCCTGGTGCGCTTTCTCTTCGCATCGGCGGTTTTCCTGACCCGACGCCAGCGCCAAGTGCGTTACGATCTGGTGCACGTTCACAACGTCCCGGACTTCCTGGTCTTCGCGGCATGGTACGCCAAGTGGGGAGGCGCGAAACTCATCCTCGATATTCACGATATCGTGCCGGAGTTGTTTGGAGATAAGTTCGGCGGCGCGGGGCAGCGGCTTTATATCAAACTCCTGAAGGCAGTCGAAAAGGCTTCGGCGGCCTTTGCTGACCAAGTCATCATTTCCAACCACCTCTGGAGCTCGAGGCTGATCGCGCGTTCGGTTCCCAAAAACAAGTGCTCGGTCTTTGTAAACAATGTCGACTCACAGATCTTCTGCCCGCATTCCCGCACGCGGCGCGACGATAAGATCGTCTTCGCATTCCCCGGCAGCTTCCAATGGCACCAGGGATTGGATATTGCGATCGAGGCACTCGCCAAGGTGAGAAAGGAGGCGCCCAACGCCGAACTGCACCTGTACGGCAACGGCCGGCTGGAGAGCGACCTTCGCGCGCAGGCGGCGCGTCTTGGTCTGAACGGCAGCGTTCGCTTCTTCGGGAGCGTGCCGCTCGATCGAATGCCCGAGGTCATGGCGAATGCGGACATCGGCGTGGTCCCCAAGCGGGCTGACGGATTCGGGGATGAAGCCTATAGCACCAAGATCATGGAATTTATGTCCCAAGGCGTCCCGGTCATTGTGTCGCGAACGAAAATCGACACCTTCTATTTTGATGACTCGTCCGTCCGGTTCTTCCCATCCGGAGACGTGCAGGCCCTGGCGGATGCCATGGCGGAACTGATCCGGAGTAAGGACCTACGCGAATCTCTAAGCACACATGGCTACGACTATGTGGCGCGCAATAGCTGGGATGTTCGCAAACAGGACTACCTGGACCTAGTCGATTCGCTCTCGGTGCAATAGTGATGCAACCAAGCCTACGGCCTCACGTGATATTCGGCATATTTGTGCTCGCGTCAGTTGTACCGTTCTGGGCGCCGCTGCACCGCTTGGTATCGTTGTCCCTCGACGACCGCCGCTACTCCCACCTGATCCTGATACCGGCCATCAGCGCGTTCTTCCTGTACCGCGAACGGGGCAAGATATTCAGGCGAATCACATTTGGTCCTGCGGTCGGCCTGCCATTTCTGGCAGTTGCGCTAGCCATGTACGGCCTGCTGGCTCTGCGGATTGTGCATGTGCCCGCGAGCTCGATACTATCGGTGACCATGCTCGCAATCGTGCTCGCCTGGGTCGCCGGATTCGCAGCCTGCTATGGCGCGCAGGCCTTCAAGGCCGCCTTGTTTCCCCTCCTGCTTCTTCTGCTGCTCGTCCCGATTCCGTTCGACCTGATGGACAGAATTATCGCTGTCTTGCAGAGGGGGTCGGCCGAGGCCACCTATGGGCTGTTTAAGCTGGCCGGCGTGCCGATGTTTCGCGACGGCGTCCGGTTTGAGCTGCCCGGCGTGGGAATTGAGGTGGCCGCGGAATGCAGCTCCATCCATTCCGCCTGGGCGTTATTCATTACCGGGCTCCTCGTGGCACACCTGCTCCTGAACTCTATCTGGACCAAGGTTTGCTTGAGCGTCTTGACCGTTCCGATTGCCATGGGCACGAACGCAGTGCGAATCGTGACCATCTGGTTTCTCGGCACAAAGGTGGACGTGGGCTTTTTCTATGGCCACTTGCACCGGGACGGAGGAATCCTGTTCTCTCTGATCTCGCTCTCGATTCTGATGGGCTGCCTGTCCATGCTACGGAAGGTGGAGGGCCATGGTCGCACTGGAACCGCAGGCGAACCGGGTGTTCAGACCGCTATAACGTAAAAGGACAACTGCTCACTCTTCGATTCCGCACGCATTAGCCCCGATAGTCATTCGACCTTGGAATAAGCGCCCGGCCAGGACTCCGCAACGGCATCATAAGCCGGGCGTTTGGCGTTTAGAGCGGGTCTTGCCACATGGGTCTCACCCAGAATCCACTCTGCACGAGTTCCTTTAGATCAAGTGGGAATGGTGACAATCCAGAAGGATCTCGATGGTCTGCGGATTCTACTGAAGCAGTATCTTGAGCGCGATCCTTTGGCCCTGTTAGAGACAGAGCGCCGATTTTCAATGAGATCATCAATTCGAAACGCAACATGCGAATTAGCCATAATCCACAGGCAGGCTACGATTTAGATTCTCTATTCATTCGGAGCAGGCGCTAAAAACCCGGATGCTCGCATAACCTGAAAATCCAAAGAACCGTTTCTCTCTCGGGTGATCTGGTATACAATACGACACGAACCGGTATTCTAGAGCACAAAGGAGTCGCTTACGAGTCGCTGCCGAGTCTTCTTGCTGATTGGCCTTTGCTTGTCGATTACTCGACTGGCCCTTGCACAGACGCCCGCTGACACTGCGGCCGCGCCGACAATTAACGCTGGCGGTACCCTAAATGCGGCCAGCTACGCTGCGGGAGCGTCCTTAGCGCCAGGTAGCATAGTGGCAGTCTACGGAAACTTCCTTCTTAGTACGCCATCGCAGGCCATCAGCTTGCCCTTGCCCACGAACCTGTCCGGCCTCTCCGTGCAGTTTAATGGCGTAAAGGCACCCTTGTTCTACACTTCAAGCGGCCAGGTGAACCTACAGATCCCGTGGGAATTAGCAGGACAGACATCCAGTTCGCTCTCGGCTACCCTCAACGGTCAAACTGGCGGGGCGCAGACCGTGCAACTTGCGCCGTTTTCTCCTGGCATCTTCACTATTAACGCTCAGGGAACGGGCCAAGGCGCCATCCTTGACGCTTCTTATCGTTTAGTCGATGCCTCCAATCCGGCAGTGCCCGGGAGCAGCGTCCTCCAGATCTTCTGTACCGGCCTTGGGCCCGTGACATATCAACCGCCGAGCGGTTTCCCGGCGCCCTACAGCCCTACACTTGCTCAAACGACAAAGACCCCAACCGTAACTGTTGGGGGAGTGCCTGCCAACGTTCTCTTCTCTGGTTTGGCACCGGGTTATGTAGGCGAGTACCAGGTGAACGTCTTGGTGCCGGCGACGGCACCTGGCGGAAGCGCTGTACCTGTAATAATCTCCGTCGGGGGGATAACTTCGAACGCGGCCACTATCGCCGTACAGGGCGGTCCCGGGAGTGGCACTGGCACTCTCACCACTATCGTTCCCACTTCTGGCAGCGCCGGCCAGAGCCTTACAGTGGTTATAACGGGTGCGAGTACCAACTTTGTTCAGGGACAAACGCTGGCTAACTTCGGTCCTGGCGTTAGCGTAGCGGGTGCTCCAGAGGGCCAGCCGGGTGTGCTGACAGTCGCAAATCCAACCAGCGCAACCGCTGAGTTGACGATTGACCCATTGGCTGCCACGGGATCCCGCACAGCTATCGTGACCACAGGGGCACAAGTGGCGTCCTTGAGCGACGCCTTTACGGTGCTCGCCAGCCAGACGCCGTTGGGTCCGCTCAGCATCTCGTCCACATCGCCCGCCAACGGCGCAACAAACGTCTCCCTGGCGCCCACCATCGAGATCGCTTTCAATGAACCTTTGGATCCTGCAACGGTTGGCCCCGCCAGCTTCACTTTGGCAAACGGCAGCAGTGCGCTGCCGGCCACAGTCGCATACAACTCGACTGCTAACCTGGTGACCCTGACTCTGGCCGGCGTGCTGAGGCCCCAAACGACCTACACGGTGACGGTAATGGCGCAGGTGCGAAATCTGGCCCAAAGCCCTTTGAACGCCGCGTACAAGTTCTCCTTCACGACGGTTCCGCCCGCCAGTGTCAGCGGCAGCATCACCACCACTTCCGGGCTCGACCCGACCACGCTGACCATCGTGAGCTTCGCCGGGAACACAACCACACCAACTTCGAACGGGAGTTTCGCCGCCACACTAAATCCGCAGGGCACAGGCTTGGTAGCAGCTATGCTTCCGGGGAAGTCGTTTGGCCTTCTGGCCATGACCATTGGCGGCACGCCTGCCAATTCCAACGTCGATGCCGATTTTCAGGGTCAGGTGGCCGTAGGGCCCCGCGTGCATGCAACCCAGTGGCAGGTGACCGCGTCCGACACGGCAGCAACCTCTGCAAATAGCCTCGTCGTGGATTTCCAGACCACGGCCGAAGCGTTGGTGTTCATGTCGCCGTACCTGCTCACGGCAGACGGGCGCCGCGCGCCCACAATCCAGAGCGCCATCGCCGCGAATCCGGCCACTGCACAGTTGGCGGAAGTCTTGGCTCAAACTTGGAGCGAAGCAGACCCTTTGAGTGATATCACGGTTCAAGCTGCCCGCCAGAATGCAGTGCAAGCAGTGATACAGGCTCTGGTGTCACAGTCTGCCGCCAGTAAGAATTCTGCGCAATCTGAGCGGGGCGGACTTTGGTCTTCCGCTGCCCTTTCATACTGGTCACCGCCAACCGCCGCCGCGACGCCCTATTGCTGGGACTTCCCAGGGCACACGGCCAGCATGAGTGGGCTCCAATGTTTGGATTTGGATTACATTTCACTTGAGGCCGGCGCCATCACAGTCGACCAGAGCACTGGGAACTATGTGTTGGGCCCTACGAATTGCACAAACCCCTCATTCGTAATCGGTTGCGCTACGGGCTGGTTGGGCAGGGTCACGCCGATCCCCGCATCTTCGGACGGCAGCAACCCGGACATAATCGTTGCGGCGGGTCCGGATGCATACGGACCAGAGAGTCCGACTGGGGATTACGACTCAGCGCCTTGCGATCAGGCTAACAACTGCTCCGCAATCTGGTTGGACGGGAGTAATGCTTGGCAAAACTTGAACTTGGAGGACGAATTCATTAACGCCGTGTCCTCCTGGGTTACGAATTCTATCCCAGGCATCTCCGGCCTGAATGACTCCCAGTTCATGCTGCCTGCGCCCACGCAACAAGAGTCGGACTATATCGTACGGTTTTACAGCGGCGGCGTTGCTGACGCCGGTGAACTAGCCAACGTCTTCAATTCTAGTTACAGCAACGGGCAGTCACTCTTCCTCACGGCGCTGGCGCTTAATGCCATGGAATCCGCCTTCAACGTGGTCGACGCGGTGAATATTCTGCCGGACAGTGTGACGAGTTGCGCACTTGAAGGGACCGCCCAGCTTCTCAGTCAGGGTGGCGTGGTTGTGTCGGCTGCCCAAACACAGGCCGATCTCGAAAATGTTTTCCAAGTCGTCTATAACGGGGCAGTGGATCAGGTCTTGTCTTGTGCGGAGAAGAACATTTTCGGCACCGCTGTGAAGATGTTGGGAAAGACCTTTGTTTGGTTTACGGGGGTTGGTACGGAGCTGGATACTCTCAGCGCAGTGAGCAACCTCGGCCAAGCCGTCCAAAGAGTAACCGAGCTTGCGTTCACGGCAAGCCCCGTCGAGACTGCCGTGGTCGCGCTTGTGCCGGGATCGTCGGTCACACTGAACCCGTTACCGTACATCATGTCGCTTTCTCCAACTTCCGGGGCCGCCAATTCTCCACTCACAGTCGCGATTAATGGCGGCAACTTCCTCTCCAGTTCCACGGTGACAGTTAATAGCACCGCGCAGCCAGCCTCGTTTGTGAACAGCAGCCAACTCACTATCTCGCTTAGTGCCGCTGAGATCGGATCCGTGGGTAGCTATCCGATCGTTGTTTCGAATCCAAGTCCAGGGGGCGGGAGTTCCAATTCTGTGAGCCTCACGATTACGCCCGCTTCCGGGGTGAGCATCCAGTCGATCAACCCGCCCAGCCCCACGACCAGCGGCCGCAATCAGAGCGTGACGGTGAACGGTAGCGGGTTCCAAAACGGACTGACGGTGACGGTGTTCTTTCCGGGCGGCGGGAGCACCCCGCTGGGCGGCAGCCAAATCTCGAAAGTCAGCAACGGGTCCTTTCAGATGCTTGTGACCCTGAACCTGCTCGGCCAATATGGCATTCAGGTGAACAACCCAAACGGGGGCGGCCAGTCCAATGTGTTCAACTTCAATACGCAGAGCCCAATCGGGCAACCGACATTCAGCACCAGCCCGTCCAGCGGGCAGCAGTTGACCACCACCTTCAGCTACACGGGCACGGGGTTGACGCCCAACGGCACCATCCAGCGTTATTACCAGATGGTGGGCGGGCCAGCG
>Ga0187871_10004778_pt1 | contig 10046 bp, 9 predicted proteins | sample June2016WEW_16_1_FD_132988 | JGI IMG/M metagenome (GOLD analysis project Ga0187871, IMG submission 132988) | Peatland microbial communities from SPRUCE experiment site at the Marcell Experimental Forest, Minnesota, USA - June2016WEW_16_10 | ecosystem: Environmental > Terrestrial > Soil >...
TTCGGGCAGCAGACGCCAAGGAGGTGGGGGTGGGGAACCCCGCTGAAGAAACGTGCCGCTACCCGAACCAAATCCTGCCACAGTGTAGAACTTTGCGGGGATTTGTCAATAGTCAAACAAGCAAAAAAAAGCACTTCCTGTTGTAGGGGATTCCCGGACATCGCGCCCGCCCCGGCGCGTTCCTGCGGCGCGCTCTTCCCGTTCCGCGCTCCTCCACTCCCGTTGATTGCGCATTGATCTTTTGTCGAAAATCCATTTTACTGGCGGGGATGTGTTTTTCCAGTGACTCATGAAACCGCCGGCTGACTTGACGAAATTATCAGTTTTTCCGCTCGCCCAGCGCGCCAGCCTGGCGCGGCTGGAGGATATTTTGGCGCCGCCGGATTCCATTCCACCTCCCTGCTCTCCGGCCAATCAGGCTCTGATCCGGCAATGCGTCCGGCACATCGCCGGAGCGCGCGAGCGCGGGGCCGCCGTCATGCTCCTCTACGGCGCGCACCTGATCAAGAACGGCGCGGCCGGCATCTTGATCCGCCTTTTGCAGCGCGGCTGGCTCACCCACCTGGCCACCAACGGCGCGGGCGTCATCCACGACTGGGAATTTTCCTTCCTCGGACTTTCCACTGAGAATGTCAAGACGAATGTCGCCGCCGGCGTCTTTGGGGCCTGGGAGGAAACTAGCCGCAACATCCACCTTGCCCTCCTGGGCGGCGGGCTGGAAGGGCGCGGCTTTGGCAGCGCCGTTGGCAAATTCACGGCCGACGACGGCCTCGTCCTGCCCTCCGTCGAATCGCTGGAAGCCGCCCTGCGCGCGGAGCCTTCCCATCCGCTGGCCGCCGCCCGCGCCGATTTGCTCCAAGCCATGCGCGTTCACCGGCTGGCCGCCGGGCGGCACGAGGTCCGGCATCCCTGGAAAGAGACGTGCGTCCTGGCGCAATGTTTCAACCTGGACATTCCCCTCACCGTTCATCCCGGCATCGGCTACGACATCATCACCAACCACCCCATGTTCAACGGCGCCGCCCTCGGACGCGCCGCCGGAATTGATTTCCGCTCCTTTGTCGCCTCCGCGGAAGGGCTGGATGGCGGCGTGGTGCTTTCCGTCGGCTCGGCCGTGATGGGTCCCCAGGTTTTTGAGAAGAGCCTCAGTTGTGTCAACAATTTGCGGTTGCAAGCCGGACGCCCGATTGTCCGCGGCCACGCCATTTACGTAGTGGATTTGCAGGACGGCGGCCACTGGGACTGGAGCCGGGGCGAACCCCCCAAGGACAACCCGGCCTACTATTTGCGCTTCTGCAAAAGCTACTCCCGAATGGGCGGCGAGATGCGTTATTTGCAATGCGACAACGTCTCCTTCGTCCACCATCTGCTGCACGAATTGGAAAAAAGTGCTGAATTGTAGCGTCGAGCCTCTGGCTCGAATCGGCGCGGATCGCCGGGACTACAACAACTATGGGCGCCGCCAAGACCCCGGCGCATTGGCGGCCAAAAAAGTCAGGCCGGGCGGAACACACGGCCGCCCGGCCCTTGTCCAAACGCGGACGGCCCATTCAGGCTCGTTGCGCGTCGGAACATCGCGATTGCCGGACTCAACCGGTCACTTTAGAAGCCCCAACAGAACCGCCTGCGCCTCTTGTTTCAACGTGAGGACTTTCTTAAGGTTGGCTTGCGCGGTTGCCAGAGCGTCCTCCTTGACTTTGCGGGCGGCGCGGTACTTTGTCAGCGCGTCCTGAATCTGCGCGGTCGTCGCGTTGCTATTTATCGCTGTCTGCAACGCTAGCAGTTCGGCATCGGTTTGTGCCGCAGCCCCGCCCCGTCCGCCGGGACCTCCCGCGCCCCCGCCGAATCCGCCGCCGCCAAACCCGCCGCCAGCACCGCCGCCGAACCCGCCACCGCCGCGCATCCCCATGCCGCCGCCGGTGTTGAGCGCCTGTTGCGCGGCCATCACTTTTTGAATCAACGGCATAATCACGGACCATTCATCGTCGTCGGCAACGGCCAATGCCTGTCGGTCTTGGTCCAACATCGCTTGTTGCATTTGTTGCTGGAACTGGGCGGGGTCGAAATTGCCACCGCCGCCGAAGCCGCCGCCACGGCCGCCGCCACGGCCACCGCCAAAGCCACCGCCAAAGCCACCGCCACCGCCAAAACCTCCTCCGCCCGGACCTCCAGGGCCTCCAGGGCCTCCAGGGCCTCCAGGACCGCCGGGACCGCCGCCGTCGTCAGGCTGCGCGAGCAGGCTTCCAGCGGACAGGCACAGGGCGGCGGCCACCCCGCAAACGCCTAACATTGTTTTCAGTTTCATGGGTCATTCTCCTCTCATTAAGTTGATTTGTTTATTCACTTTTTCGTTTTTCGCGGCTGGGCGGCTTTGAATAGCCATCGGCAACCGGCGCGACTGTTCTCTTTTCACGCGACATTCTGCCACAACGAACCTTAAGGGAGGATTAAGGCGCGCGATTCCCCGCATTTTTTCTCAAGAATTCCTTTGCAAATGGGCGGTTTGGGGTTAAGTAATCGCCATGTCGGATCCTTTGCAAAGCGGTGAGCGTGTGTACAAGGGAATTGCCGTCTCTGCCGGGGTTTGCCGGGGGAAAGTCTTGGTCCTGCACAAAGCCGCCGTGGAGGTGCCGCATTATGGCGTGGAGGAATCGGGCCTGGCGGGCCAGGTGGAACGGCTGCAACAGGCCCTGGTCGAGACGCGCCAACAAATCCTCGAGGTCCAACACCAGGTCAGCCAGGCCTTGAACGCCAATGACGCCAGCATTTTCGACGCGCATCTGCTCGTCCTAGAGGACCCGACGCTGATTGATTCGGTCACGAATTTGATCTACGAGAAAAAGATCAACGTCGAGGCGGCCTTCCACGAATTCGCCGAGAAATACCAGCAAACCCTCCGCGCCATCAACGACGCTTATTTGCAGGAGCGCGCCACCGACATGCGGGACGTCACGTCGCGCATCCTGGACAATTTGATGGGCCGCCGCCCGCAGAACGAGGCGCAAGCCCTGGCGGAACCGTGCATTTTGATAGCGGAAGATTTGCCCCCCTCGGAAGTGGCGCTGCTGAACCGCAAGAACACGCTCGGCTTCGCCACCGACGTCGGCAGCAAGACTTCCCACAGCGCGATCATGGCCCGTTCGCTCCAACTTCCCGCGGTGGTGGGGTTGCAGGGGGCGAGCCAGAAAATCCAGAGCGGCGCCACCGCGCTGCTGGATGGCTACAGCGGGCTGATCATTATCAATCCGTCCGATCAAACCCTGTTCGAGTACGGGCAAATGTCCCGGCGGCGCGCGCCGCTGGAGGAAAAATTGCGCGAGATGCAATTGCTCCCGGCCGTCACGCTGGATGGAAAACAAATCGTCCTCTCGGCCAATATCGAACAAATCGGCGACCTTGAGGCCGTGAAATTTCACGGGGCCGAGGGCGTGGGGCTGTTTCGCACCGAATACCTGTTCATCAACCGCGAATCCCTGCCCACCGAGGAGGAGCAATTCCAGGTCTATCGCCAACTGGCCGCCGAACTCAAACCCCAGCCCGTCATCATCCGCACCCTCGATTTGGGCGGGGACAAATTCCTTTCCCATCTCAAGCTCCCCCTGGAGATGAACCCCTTCCTGGGCTGGCGCGCCATCCGGTTCTGCCTGGAGGAACGCGAGATGTTTCGCGCCCAACTCCGTGCCATTCTCCGCGCCAGCACCACCGAAAACGTCAAGCTCATGTACCCCATGATCTCCGGCGTCGGCGAGTTGGATCAGGCCAACGCCGTCCTCGAGGAATACAAGGCCGAATTGCGCGCGGAGAAAATTCCCTTCGACGCCAAAATCGCCGTCGGCGCGATGATTGAAATCCCCTCGGCCGCCCTGGCGGCGGACGCGCTGGCCCGCCGCTGCCAATTCTTCAGCCTGGGGACCAATGATCTGATCCAGTATTCTCTGGCCGTGGATCGCTTGAACGAAAGGATCGCCCACCTTTACGAGCCGACCCATCCCGCCGTCGTGCGGCTCATTAAGTTGACAGCCGACGCCGCGCACACGGCCGGCATCTGGTGCGGCCTGTGCGGCGAAATGGCCAGCGATCCCGCCCTCACGCCGCTCCTGCTCGGATTGGGTGTGGACGAATTGAGCACCGCGCCCTCGCTGGTGCCGCAGGTCAAATTGCTGATCCGCCGGCTCAACATGCAACAGGCCAAGGCCCTGGCCGATTTTGCCTTGAACTGCGAGTCGGGAAAGGAAATCCTCGAACGCTCGCAGGCGCTGGCCAAATCGGCCGCCCCGGGCTTGTTTGCCAATTCCTGATTTTCCGGCAGGGCGGCGCTGCCGCGCCGCCCAAAATTCCGTGAGACAACTTGAAGTGATCTTGAACGTCAAAAATTAAACCATGAAAGTCCTTATCCTCGCCGCGGGCTACGCCACCCGCCTTTACCCGCTGACCTTGACCCGCCCCAAACCGCTCCTGCCCGTCGCCAGCCAGCCGATGATCGAATACGTGCTGGACAACCTGGCCCCCATCGGCGGCATTGACCGCGTTTATGTCGTCACCAACGCCAAGTTCGCCGCCCAGTTCCAAACATGGTCCGACGCCTACCGCGCCAGCAAATCCAAACTCGATTTCACCATCGTCAACGACGGCTCGACCGACGACTCCAACAAGCTGGGTGCCATCGGTGATCTCCATCTGGTGATCACCCGCGAAAAAATCCAGGACGATTTGATTGTGGTGGCGGGCGACAACCTGTTCAGCCAAAGCCTGGAAGATTTCGGGCGGCAATGCCGGAAAATGAACGCGCCCGTCCTGGCGGTCTATGACGTGGGCAGCCTTGAAGAAATCAAGAAATACAACTCCATCACCCTGGACGCCGCGGGCCAAATCACTTTTTTCGAGGAGAAACCCAAACAGCCCACCAGCACCCTCACCGGCATCGCGCTCTATTACTATCCAAAGTCCATCCTCCCGCTGATCCACGAGTATGTGGCCGGTGGGAACAACCCCGACCAGCCGGGCCGCCTGGTGCAATGGCTTTACAAGCGCACCCCTGTCTATACCTGGCGCGTCCCCGGAATTTGGTTTGACATCGGCGCGAAAGAAAGCCTCGAACAAGCCAACACCATTTTCGACAACCTCAAAAAGAAGTGAGTTCCGCATACGATCAGGCTATGGACGGTTTGGCTGCCGATTTCAAGCAGGCGGTTGAAAACGCGCTGGTGTGTTGTGTATAGATGTGCGGCTTGCCCCGGTTGACCGAAATATCAAGGACGAAAGTCCTTTAAGTCCTTCACTGCGGCGGAGGCCAAGAGCCTCCTGCTCAAATACCCTCCACGAACGTCACTTTTCCCCATCTTCTTTTCAAAAGGGCCTTGACAAAAATTAGAGCCTATGGTGAAATAGTAGCGTGAAATGCGAAGGCATAATTTGGGATGGCCTCGGGCGGAAGGCGCAAGCGCGATTGCGGATTGCGCATTGGCCGCGGATGGCCGCCAATGGCGCGGGGATTGATAATGCAAAGGCGCAATCCCGATTCCGAATCGGGACCTTCTTTGCGACTCTGCGTTGAAACACCTTCTTTATCCGTGAAATCCGCACCACTATTGGAAAAGATCGCGTATTTCCGACAAGATCTACCGAGTCGTTTTCCCGAATGACAAATGACAAATTCTCAATTCAGACTCAGCACTTTGGTTGCGGCTTTGCCACCGTGTGCTTTTTGCGCCTTTTTGCGGCAATTCATCGCAACTGCCTTTCTACAATTTACAACCAATTCCAGGCTTTACCAATGAAGGCTAATGAAGGCTAATGAAGGTTAATGAAGATTAAAAAAGAGAAAGTTTTTCCGGCCCGAAATGGCAAAAAATGGCCAACCCGATCAAAAATCAGTCATTCGGAAACCAGAGTTGATGAGAACAGTGACCGCCCAGTCTGCCGCCGACACAACCCAACAGCCGGATCCTGGCATTGCGTTGTTGCGACCGCCGGTCGCGCCCGAAAAGAAGTCCTTTCTCAAGCTGGTCGGCGAAGTCCTCGACCACGGCGGGCCGGGCTACCTCCAGTTCGCCATCACCAATGTCTGCAACGCCCAATGCGATTTTTGCGGGTTCGCGCGGGATAAGCTCGATCCACGCCAGCGCCGCAGCGTCACCCTGGAGGATGTCCGCGATGTCATTGATATTTGTGTCAAGAACCACATCGGCTACCTCCTCTTCGTAGGCGGCGAGCCGCTCGTCCACAAGGACCTGCGCGAAATGGTCCGCGCCGCCACCGTGCAAGGCATCCGCCCAATGATCTGCACCAACGGCGCGCTTTGGACCGATGCCAACATGCGCGACCTCGCCGACCAGGGATTGGCCAGCGTCATCATGTCCGTGGACACCCACGACGCCCGGCGCCACGAGGCCCATCGCGGCCTGTCCGGCATTTGCCGGAAAATCCGCCGCGCCAATGAAGTCTTCGCCTCGCTGCACATCCCCACCACCGCCAGCGTCACCGCCAGCCGCCTGATTGACGATTATGACAAACTGCCCGATTTCTTGCGCGCCCTCGGTTTTTCCAATTGCACGTTCAGTTACCCGCTGACCAGCCTGGCCTCCAGCTACCTGAGCTTCAGCGATTCCGGGCTGGTCAGCTACAACTCGGCCGAGATGATAGAAGTCTTTGAAAAAATCAGGGCCTTGAAGCGCCGCGGCGGCTTCCGGGTCCTCAATCCGGAAGAATCCCTGTCCGAGATGCAGCGCCACTTGCGGCGGGAGCCGGAGAGATTCGGCTGCCTGGCCGGGCACAAGTATTTTTACCTCGATTGGAACCTCCAGCTCTATCGCTGCCATGCCTGGGACAAACCGATCTGCCACATCAGCCAGTTCGACCGTACCAGGCTGATTCGCGACGGCTGCACTCGCTGTATGATTGATTGCTATCGCGACCCCAGCGTCCTGCAACATGCCGCCGTCAGCGCCAGCGATGCCTGGCACAATCTCAAGGCGGGCAAGCTTGCCGCCGCCGCCAAGAACATCCTCGACCGCCGCAATGTGGCCTCGCTCAAGGCCGTTTGGAAGGACCGCGATTGGGTCCGGCAGGTCTAGCCGAAACTTGTGGCAGGGTAATTGCTAATGCCTGTGGCAAGGATTTGAACCGGCTGAAAACTATTGGCGCGTTGGTGATCGCGGCCCAGGGTTTTGCCGCCAAATCCGATGTCACGCTCGCATGGAGTCCCGTGCAAGGGGCCGTCATCACCAATTATAGCTTGGCCTGGGGCACCAACAGCGGAGTTTATGTTTTTCAAGGCAATGCCGGCACACAAACCAGCTTTACCGCGGCCAATTTGTCACCCGGCGCCGTCTATTATTTCGCAGCCTCCGCCACGGCGCAAGATGGCACGCAGAGCCTCAATTCCGGCGAGGTTATTTACACCACCCCTCCGGCCACCCCGCCGCCCGTTCTACCCGTGACAAACGGAACCGCCGGAGGCGGGACGACGAACGCCACCAATTCCGGCGGGGGCGGTTCGAGTGGAACCAACAGCGGGAACGGCTCCAGCGGGTCCAGCAGCGGAACCAATTCCACAGGTGAGGTTTCCATTCCAGGGATTCCGTCCTTTTTGGTTTTGAGTTTTGCTAATCAACACCCATTGCTGGCTGTTTCCGGCACGATGGGTTCGACCCTGGCGATCCAGAGCAGCACCAACCCCGCCAACCCGGACTCCCGGATCACGATCACCAACCTGGCCATGACCAACCCGGCCCCGGGCGCGACGCCCATTCCGGGGTCCGCATCCGCCATCAACCTCGCCTTTGTTCCCGCCGCGCAAAATTATCAAGTGCTTGACACAGCGCTCCCGGCCTCTGAATTCTACCAGGCGGTCATGCCCTATGATTACATGGCGCTGGCCGATTCGGTTCTGTCCGGCCAGGGATACCCGTCGCGCCTTCTCCTCGTTCGCATGCCGGGCATCCTCTCCGAAGATGTTTGTTATGTCACCGCAGTGGAGAGCTTTATCTGCTATGACACAACCAACCAGGCGTTCGGCCAGGAATCATCCGGCGCGACCATCCGCCAAATCGCCGTCACCCTGTCCGCCTCGCTGGGCCAGAACTGGACCTCCGCCTCCGAGTTCTCCTATTCCAACGGCGTCAGATCCATCCTGGCCACCGTGGTGGAGGCCGAGCCGCCAAGCTCGGACCCGGTGGCCTCCGCCTCCACTCCCTCCATCCTGATTGATTTTTAGGGAAACTGTCTCCGGGTTATGAACGAGAATATTGAAAAGCGGCTTATCGGAATCTTTCTTCTAATGCTGGCGATCCGGCGGGTGTTGCCAGCCTTGCCGTCAGGACAATCCGGCAATCCCGCGACAAATCGAACTGGGTTAATCTCACCCATGACATCATCCTGGGCGCCAACGCCGCCGCCGGTTTGCTCCATGCCGGCGATGCCTCCATGAACGCCTACCTCCTCACCGGCGACAAGCGCGACCAGGAAAACTACCGCGCTTCTTACCGGGCCATGGTGACCCAGTTGGATGCCACGGTGGAAACGGCCCGCTCGGATCCCTATCGCAAGGATTTCCTCAGTCTCACCAACCTCATCGCCCGGCACATCAACTTTACCCGGAGCCTCGTCCAGGCTCGCGAGCGGGGCGGGGAGGCGGCGGCCCGGCTGCTTGCGCAATCCCATCCGGACGGTTCGATGACCAATTCTCAATTGCCTCCCAAAATGCGCTTCAGGATCGCCGCCGCGCCTCTGTTTGAATTGCGCCTCTTTATCCGAACTTGTTTCTGCACGACCCCGTAGGGAGAGGGGTCCGTTCGTCCGGTCGAATCAAGGCGTGACCGCGCCCGTGCCGGCTTTTCTTTTTCCCGCGCCCTTTCTCCGCGCTGCCGTTCCCGCCCTTGCCCTCCCCTTGGGCCGGCGCTCTTTCGGCCGCTGGGGCGCGACCTTGCCCGCGTCGCCCCACAACCCTTCCAAGTCGTACTTTTCCCGCGCGTCCGTCCGCATCACATGCACAATCACGTCAAAGTAATCCATCACCTGCCACGCCGCGTTCGCGTCCCCGTCCATCGCGCGCGGAGACACGCCGTAGTCCTGCCGCAGCCGGTCGGTGATCTCGTTGACAATGGCCCGGAGGTGGGGTTCGGTCGCGCCGGAAGTGATGACGAAAAAATCGGTGATGGAAGAGAGGTTCCGCACATCAAGGATGACGGTGTTCTCAGCCTTTTTATTCTCGGCCAGGTCGCGGCACAATAGCGCCAATTTCTTGGATTCCATTTAGGCCATTAGCATACTCCACCGGCGCTCAAAGATAAAGCCGATTGTTGGCAATCGCCTCCGCCACCGCGGGCGGCGTCAGGAGCGTGACCGGCAGCCCCGCCTTGATCCGCGCCCGGATTTGGGAGGACGACACCACCACCGGAAACCCGCGCAAGGCGGGTCCGCGGAACGGCGGGGGCAGCGCCGGCGGCGCTTCGCCCGGACGGGGCGCGACTACAAATTGCGCCAGGCGGGCCAGTTCGGCCGCGTCGCGCCATTGCGGCAATTGCGGCGTCTGATCCGCGCCGATCAGGTAATAAAGCTCCGCGCCGGGGTATGTTTCGGCGTAATGCCGCAACGTGTCCACCGTATAGGAGACGCCGCCGCGCCGGAGTTCCAGATCATCAATGTCGCACGCCGTTTCGCCGGCAAGCGCCAACCGCAACAAGCGCAGGCGTTCCGGCGCGGGCGCGGGGGGCGTTCCGGGTTTGAAGGGCGATTGCGCCGCCGGAATAAAGCAGACCTTGTCCAGGCCCAGTTCTTCCCGCGCCGCCCGCGCCACCAACAGATGCCCCAGATGCACCGGGTCAAACGACCCGCCTAATAAACCGATTTTCATGTCTCTGGCGGGGAAATCACAATCGCGCCAGGAGCAGGTCGTGCTCCCGGGCCAGTTCTTCGGGAACGTCCGAGCCGAGATTGAAGGGCAACTCGCCGTTGAGGCGCGCCTCCCGGCGCCATTCCTCCAGGTTGATCTGCTCGACTTTGGCCAGATTGGCGGCGTCGAAATTCTTCATTCCGCCCAGCTCAAA
>Ga0187871_10004779_pt1 | contig 10046 bp, 8 predicted proteins | sample June2016WEW_16_1_FD_132988 | JGI IMG/M metagenome (GOLD analysis project Ga0187871, IMG submission 132988) | Peatland microbial communities from SPRUCE experiment site at the Marcell Experimental Forest, Minnesota, USA - June2016WEW_16_10 | ecosystem: Environmental > Terrestrial > Soil >...
ACCAGAATGTGGCCTGTACTCATTGCTCCTCCGCAACTCGTTTAGGGGTTGGGTTCAGGAGGACGAGAAAGGAGAATTTGCTCCCCGACCCAGGTTCGCTCTCCACCCAAATCTTGCCGCCCGCCGTTTGCACTAAGCGGCGCGCGATGGCCAGGCCGAGGCCGTAGCCGTCGGCCCGCATCCCGTCAGGAACCAGCCGGAAATACTCTTGAAAGACCTCCTGCTGGAATTCGGGCGCGATTCCGGGACCGGTATCCGAGACCGAGATACGGCAACAGTTCGGCGCCGTGTTCCGCTGCTTGCGACGTTCCACCAGCGGACTGCGCTGCGCTGCGCGCCTTTCCCAGAAATACGGCTCGACGTGCAGCCACACCGTTCCCGAAGCTGGAGTGTATTTTAGAGCGTTGTCGAGCAGGTTGGAGACCACGTGCTGCACTTTGTAATAGTCGAACGGAAAGGGCGGCAACTTGTCATTGGGCAGGAAGTAAAAGGCAATTGCCTTGTCCTGGAAGCGCTGCGCCCAGACCTCGGCGATTTCACGTATGCAGTCATCGATGTTGCCGACTTCGTATTGCAGATCGAAACGATCGACCTTGAGCGAGGTGTAGGTCAGGAGGTTCTGGATGAAGTTCGAAAGCCGGACGCCATTGGCCTGCATCTCGGTCAAAATTTCGATCTGGCGCGGACTCAAGGGGCCTAGCTTCTCCGACAGCAACAGTTGCAGATAGCCTCCCATAATGGCCAGCGGCGTTTTCAATTCATGGGCAGCAGAGGCCAGGGCATCGCGGCAACAGCTGCAGTGGTCCTCGGTCACCACCTCCAGCTTGTGCCTCACCCTGGAAGTCTTGGCTGACTGCATCGAGACGACTCCCTTCCGCTTCCTGGCCGAGTCGAACGACCCCTCGACGCCGTCAGGAATGATCCCCGATCTTTGTTCCACAGGCATACTCTCGTCAAACGACAGCCGTAGGTTTAGCCAGTTACCAGTTCCTCGGGAGATAGAGTAGACGCACTCTACAGGGGGAGAATTGATCTTACCGCAAAGTGGTATATTGTCAACGGCTGAGTGATTAATTTTCTGCTGCAATGGTAACTTGTTTGCCCTTTTAGGAACGGGTTTGCAACTTTTGCGGGTATTCTTCTTCTCCTGAACCGCAAGACATTGCATTGTTTCGGGCCACACCACATTGCGTCATTCCGACGTATGTAACACAAAGTACATCGGTTACCTAGAATTCTTATTTGGTAATCAATGTGCGTTACCACTCCGTAACAACAGGAGATCGCAGTGCGTCGAAGCGTGTCCGTCGCCGAGCGCCGCGGCTGGGAGCGACTTCCCATCTCCATTCCTTTTTTTGTCCGCGGAAGCACGGCTTCCGGCGAAGAATTTCTTGAATTCGCTACTGCCCTAAATCTGTCGGCGGGCGGAGTCCTGCTCGCCACTCGCCGCTATCTCGATGCGGGAACGAAAATCTCGCTTGAAGTTCCCGTCGCTTTAGTAAACAAGGCCCAGCTTCCTCGTTCCGTCTCGCGGCTGCAAGCTACGGTGCTTCGTTGCACTGCCGATCGCCAGTATTTTCTGCTCGGAGTACAGTTCGAGGATCCACTGTTGAATCGTGACTCGGGGCCAACAAACGGCAAAGGTCGCGCGGCAGGGAAACTGGGTTCCGTAGAGTGAAAACATTTGCACACATTTGACCGCAAAATAGTTCCTCTCGACCTATGACTAGAGCAATTTACCAATTGACTTTGCACTAGCAATCATATACAAACCAGCAACATACAACCGAAATGCGCATTTTTTTGCGATGTGCAGTAACTTGGCTCGCGAAATGCAATTCGTTGAAACTGTCACCCCTTACGGCGACCTGAGGACGAGATGCCCCTGCTGGCTGGCTCGAACAATGAAAGTGCGATTTCGGTCCAACAGCTTCCGCCGGAGCCGGTGATTTTCGGGCAGACCCCGGCCATGCGCGATGTTCGGCAGAAGCTGGAGCGAGTGGCCGGCGCTAACCTCTCCGTGCTCATTACCGGAGAAAGCGGAACCGGCAAGGACATTGTCGCTCGCCTGTTGCATATTTATTCACCCTGGTCCTCGGGCCCGTTTGTGAAGGTCAACTGTCCGGCCATTCCGGGTACGCTCCTGGAAAGCGAACTGTTCGGCTATGAGCGCGGTGCGTTCACCGGAGCGTTTAATCCCAAACCCGGACGAGTGGAGATGGCGCACCGGGGTACGCTGTTCCTCGACGAGATCGCAGAGCTTGATGGCATGCTTCAGGCCAAGCTTCTGCAACTGTTGCAGGACGGGCAATTTAGCCGTATCGGCGCGCAGGAGGACAAGAGAGTGGAAGTGCGGGTGGTCTGCGCGACCAACCGCGAACTGCACGATGAAATTGAGCAGGGAAACTTCCGTGCCGATCTGTTTTATCGAATCGCGACGATGACGATTCACTTGCCGCCGCTGCGCGAACGTCCGGGGGACCTGCCAGTCATTTGCGATTACCTGCTGCAGTACTACAACGAGAGGCTGAACGGCAGAGCGGTGATGGTGCGGCCGGCGCTGATGGCAAAGATGCAGCGGTACTCCTGGCCGGGCAACATTCGCCAGTTGGAAAACCTGGTCAAGCGTTACGTGGTGATGGGCACCGAGGACGTGATCCTGAGCGAACTGTTGGAGCCCAACGAACGTGATCCGGTTGAGGCTCTCATGCTGGACGGGCCGGTTTCGCTGAAGAAATTGACTCGCCAGACGGTGCGCAAACTGGAGGCGCGAATTATTCTGAACGCGCTGCATGCCAATAACTGGAACCGGAAGAAAGCGGCGCGTTCGCTCGACATCAGCTATCGCGCCCTGCTCTACAAGCTGAAGGAAGTTGGGATTCCTCAGCGCCGCAATAGTGCCAACAACAAGCACGCCGAAGACAAGGCCGAGTAATCCGTAGTGAGGTGACCGATGTATCAGCAACCACAGGGAAGGACGATGCACAAGTTCCTATTTGTTTTCATAGTTTTGCTGGGATTTTGGGCCGTGACTGCAGCCGCGCAAGATGCCTCGTCCCAGGGGTCCGATTCGTCCAATGCCGCCAAGCCCGTGCTCTCCAACTCGGACAGCGGCAAGGATGAGGCCAAGGCTACGCCGCTGCCGGCTACCGACACTCCGGCGACACGGGTTTCTAAAGTCGCTCCCGAGGGTTATGTTATTGGCGTCGGCGACGGCTTGGACATCAACGTGTGGAAAGAGCCTGAGCTATCCAAGACGGTCGCCGTCCGCCCGGACGGAATTATCACCCTGCCGCTGATTGGCGAGATCAAGGCACTCGGTTTGACTCCAAACCAGTTGCAGGACCAGCTTGCAGCCGCGCTCTCGAAGGTCTTATCGGAACCGCAAGTCACCGTGATTGTGGTCGGGATCAATAGCCTCAGCTACAACATCATGGGCAATGTGGCGAAGCCGGGCTATTATCCGCTCACCCATCCCATTACCGTTCTGGACGCCATTTCCTTGAGCGGCGGCTTGCGCGATTTTGCCAAACTTAAGAAGATTTACATTTTGCGCACTGATGCCAACGGCAAACAACAAAAGATTTATTTCAATTACAAGCAGGTGATCAAGGGCATTAACATGGCCCAGAACATTCAGGTCGAGCCTCGCGACATGTTGGTCATTCCCTGATTTCGCAGTGCGAGCGAGACGGTGGGAGGATGAGATGAAACAGCAACTCGGAACAATGTTGGCGGCGGGAATGTTACTCTGCGCCTCGCTGGCGTGGTCACAGAGTAGCGGCACAAGCTCGTCTCAACCCGGTTCTTCCAGTTCGTCGCAGTCCGGTTCTTCCAACTCTTCTCAACCCGGTTCTTTCAGTTCGTCGCAGCCCTTTTTCACGAATTCCTCACCCAGCACGTGGACGGACCAGCAAAGCGGTTCCGGCGATTTTACGCAGAGCGGCGGCGGTAGTGACGGCACGCAGACGGGATCGCTTGGACCGCAGGATACCTTCAACCATCCCGAGCAGTTGCCGTCGCTGGACCTCTTTAACGATGCCATCTCCCACGCGGGCATCAGCATAAACACCTCGGCAGGCATTATCTCTCAGCGCATCACGTCCAACGGGAGTCCCAGCACTTGGGACAGCCTCTCGTTGCTTGGCGGCGGAATCTCGGTGGCAGAAGCACGCCCCAATTTCTTCTTCCTGGTCAATTACAACGGCGGCGTGAATTTTTCAAACGGCTATTCGAGCACACTGGAGGAGCTGAGTCAGGCCGGCTATGCCAACCTGACCTGGAATTTCGCCAAGCGCTGGCAGTTGCGGGTGAAGGAGTCTTACTTCTACAGCAATGACCCATTCGAGCCGTTCTTCAGCTATTTGGGGCAGCCGACTCCCAACAATCCAAACCCTGTCTTTTATTATCCCCAGGCTATTGTCGAGCAAAACAATGCAAATCTCGACCTCACGTATGAATTGAGTGCGCACGACACGGTCAATTTCAATGGCAGCGAGGGCTTTCAACGCTATGTTCGCGGGGGCCCCACGACCACGCTATACAATTCGATTAGCTACTCCGAAGGCGCTTTCTATCAGCATCAGCAAACCGCTCGACTCGCCTTCGGAGGCGGCTATCAATTCGCCGCTCTGGATTTTGGCCACGGAGAGTCGCGCGCCGGCGTGAACACTCTGGAAGGCTTCCTCAGTTACGTGTTCAGTTCTCATGTGCAGGCCAGCCTGTGGATTGGGCCGGAGTTGACCTCCACTAAGGACGTGGTTCCTGTGTTTTGTAACGAGTTCGGTTGCTTCGTGGAGATCATGCACAACTCAAGTTGGAGCGTGGCTGAGGGCGGCACGTTCAAATGGATAATCTCGCCCAAAAACGAACTCAACGTGCAGGGCAGTCGTGGCGTCTCCAACGCCGGTGGAATCCTGGGGGCCGCTGACATCTATCAGGTCACAGCCACCTATGGTCGGCCGGTCTCGCGGGCGTGGAATCTCGGAGTTGCACTCCAATACGACGACAGCACCTCGATCTCGAACTTTCGGGCAGCGCAATACCTGAAGTCCTTTAATGGCACGGTGGGCTTCAACCGAAAGCTCTTCAACGATGCGTGGACCATGAGCGCGTATTTCGCACTCATTCAACAAAACCAAAATTACTTCGGACTACCGGACAAGAGCTTCACCAGCGGTGTGGGAGTGACCATCCGGTACGTTTGGGACCATAGACTTGGACGGTGATTGATTATGCAGGAATTTGACGAACAGAAATCGGGACAAGGTTTCGACGAGTATTGGGCGATTGTGGTCCGCCGCAAGTGGTGGATACTGGGTCCGTTGTTTTTCGGCTGGGCGATTGTGTTCGCCTCGGCCTGGTTCCTTCCGTCGCGCTACGCCTCGGAAAGCACCATCTTGGTGGAACCCCCCAAAGTACCCAGCAACTTGGTTGCGCCAAACGTAGAAGTCGACCTGGCTGACCGTGTCCAGAGCATGAGTACGCAGATATTGAGCCGCACCCGTCTGCTCAACCTGATCGAGCGTTTCCATTTGTATCCCGGGTACTCCTACTCGCCGGATTTGCAAGTGGAAAAAATGCGCGAGGACGTCAGGATGGACATGATCACGGGCGAGTCCAACCTGTCCAGCAAACCCGAGCTGGTCGCGTTCAAGATATCTTATAAAGCCCCCGATCCCAGCTCGGCGCAAAAGGTCACCATTGCCCTGACCTCGTTCTTCGTCGACGAAAACGTGCGCGCCAGCCAGGAGCAGTCGGAAGCGACCACGCTCTTCCTCGACTCGCAGGTGCGGGCATTGGGCCAGACGCTGGCCGACGAAGAAGCCAAGGTGCGGGCCTACGAGGCCCAGCACGACGGCTCGCTTCCGCAGCAGCTGCAAAGCAACATACAAATCCTCAATGGCATTCAGCAGCAGATGCAAGGTGCGCAGGCTGCCAAGGAACACGCCGTTCAGCAGCAGACCTACTTGAACTCGGTACAGAGTCAGTACCAGAACATGAGTGACTCGGCCGTCGTTCCCACCAGCATCGATAGCCAGCTCGATAATGCGCGCTCCGCGCTCGCCCAGTTGCAGGTCCAGGATACGGACGATCACCCCGACGTCAAGAAGCTGAAGGAGACGATCGCGTCGCTGGAAAAGCTGAAGAAAGACATGGCGGCCGAAGCCCGGGACAACATGGAGTCAGACAATGCTACGCCGCAGCAGGTGCAGGCGGGCATGCCGCTGGTCGAGCTGAAGACCCAGATGAAGATGAACAAGATGGAGATCGACCGCTCCAATGCAACCATGCAGCGGCTGCAACAGGAGGCGCAGGTCTACCAGGCGCGACTGAATGCGACCCCGGCGGTGGAAGCCGAAATGGGGGACATGATGCGCGACTTCGGCAACATGAAGAAGGAGTATGTGGAATTGCTGGCCAAGAAGCAGCAGTCGGCCTTGGCCACCAGCCTGGAGAAGCAACAGCAGGGCGCGCAGTTCCGCATTATCGATCCGCCCTCGCTGCCTGACAAGCCGGCTTTCCCTGACCGCTTCAAGTTTTCCATTATGGCCATTGGCGCGGGCTTTGGGCTGGCGGTGTTGTTCGGCTTCGGAGTCGAGTTCCTGGACGATCGTATCCGCGGTGAGCAGGCCCTCACCGACGCGATCGACCTGCCCATCCTGGCGGAGATTCCTCCCCTGTCTACTCCGAAGGAGTTGCGCAGGGCTCGCTGGGGGCCTCGGCTGGCCCTCCTGGCTACCGTCTTGATCTTGATTCTGCTGCCCTCGGGCGTGGCCTACGTCTACTACTGGAGCTCGTAAATGTACAAGCAATTCTTCGGGCTGGCGCGGAACCCATTTGAGATCAGTCCGGACCCGTTCTTCTATCATCCGACGCCGCGCCACAACGAAGCCCTGGCCAATCTGCACTACGGGGTGGGCCGCAGGAAAGGGTTCATCGTAATCACCGGCGAGGTGGGAACCGGCAAGACCTTGCTGGTGCGCTGCCTCCTCGCCGAACTGCGTAAGAACAACATTGCCTTCGCCTATGTGTTCAATCCGCTGCTTCCGGTGGTCGAGTTTTTCCAGTACATCATGGCCGATTTTGGCCTGCCGTACGCCGGACGCACCAAGACGGAGATGTTGCTTGACCTGAATCGCTTCCTTATCCAGCGCCACGCCCGCGGGTTGATCACGGCGCTGGTGGTGGATGAAGCCCAGGCCTTGCGCACGGACCTGCTGGAAGAGATCCGTCTGCTGACCAACCTGGAGACCTCGCAGCAGAAGCTGTTGCAGATCGTCCTGATGGGGCAACCCGAGTTGGAGATAATTCTGGATTCGCCGGAATTGCGGCAGTTGAAGCAGCGCGTCGCCCTGCGTTGTCAGTTGCAACCGCTTGATCATGCGCAGACGCGGGCTTACGTGCTGTCGCGCCTGGAGCGCGCCGGAGCGCCGCCCGAGCCGCCGGTGTTTTCCGACGACGCGTTAGACAAGCTGTTCGAGTTCTCGCGGGGCATCCCGCGCATCGTCAACAATCTCTGCGAAAACTCCATGGTGAATGCCTTCGCCCACGAGCAGCGCCCGGTGACCGGCGACATGATCACCGAGGTCGCGCATGACTTCCGACTCATCAGCCCCGCATTGCCGGAGGAAGTTCCCGTGTCGCTGACGGCCGCGGCCGACAACAACGATAGCCTGCTGCGCTCGTTGTTTCGCCTGCTGCGCACCGTGGATAACCAGGAAGAGTTGCAAGCCGAGAAGCCCATGCAAGCTACTGCCGGGAGGAGAGCGTAACCATGAGTCGAGTGTACGAAGCTTTACAACGGTCCCAGGGTGGTGAACAGTCTAGTGCCTCGCCTTTGGTTCCTGATCAACCCGAAGCCGGGGGAATCGCCGCCGCGGTCGCAGCAGCGCCGCCGCTGGGCGCAGCCGAACCGGTCCAAGTGCTCAATGTTTCCACGGACCGCATTCTTCATCCCGTGCCCACGCCGGAGCAGCGTCTGGTGTCGTTGACCGAGCCGAATGGCACCGGCGCGGAAATGTTTCGCGTGTTGGCAACGCGGCTGGCGCACATGCAGAACAAGCGCCGCCTGCAGAAGCTCCTCATTACCAGTTCGGTGGTCGACGAAGGCAAGTCGGTGGTCGCCGTCAATCTGGGCCTCACCCTGGCGCGGCGTCCGGAAACCCGCGTCCTGCTGATCGAAGCCGACCTGCGGCGCCCCACCGCCGGCGCGCTGCTTTCGCCCTCACCGTTGCGCGGCATCAGCGAGTGGAATGATGGCAAGCTCGCGATCGAGAATTCTCTCTATCAAGTCCGCGATTTGCCGCTCTGGTTCCTGGCTGCCGGCCGTCCCATGGAGGAGCCGCTGCCTCTGCTCGAATCCGACCGCTTCGCCAAGATGCTGGATGCGGTTTCAGCCAATTTCGATTGGGTGCTGCTGGACGCTACTCCCTTGCTGCCCATGGCGGACTCGACCTCGCTGGCGCGGCTTTGCGACGGCGTGCTGGTGGTCGTGCGCGAGGGCGTTACGCGCAAGAAGGTGCTCAACCGAGCGGTCGCCTGTCTGGAACGGTCGAAGCTGGTGGGTATGGTGTTTAACCAGGCTTCCACGTTGAACCTCGATTACGACCGGTACTACGGCAGCGATAACTCCGCGGAGAAGTCCAGGAAAGAAAAGAAGGAAGCCAAAGAAGCCAAGAAGGAAGCCAAGAAACAAGCCGGCAAGGACACGGACCAGGTCAAAGCGGCTTCTGCATGATTCGTCTGTTCAATGCCTATTTCCCCACCCGCACACTGTTGCTAACGGTGACCGAGGCCCTGATTGTCACCCTCGGTTTCGTGACGGCAGTGTTGTATTGGGCGGGGACGGCCACCGATGCCAACATCTATCTGCTTTACGAGAATGGACTGGGGCGCATCGGCCTGGTGGTCGGCATTTTCGTCCTCCTGATGTACTACTTCGACCTGTACGACTCGATCGTGCTCTCCAATCGGCGCGAGGTCGTAACCCGCTTGGTCGGGGTGCTGGGCTGTTCCTTTGTCACCATCGCAGTCCTCTACTACGCTTTCCCCGAAATCCGGCTCGGCGGCAGCACGCTTTGGATGGGAGTCGGCATCGTGGCCGTCACCGTGCCGGCATGGCGCAAACTGTTCTTCGTTTTGAACCGCTCGGCGCGCTTTTCCGAGCGCGCCGTGCTCTACGGTGACGGGCCGTTGGCGCTGCCGCTGATGGACGCCATTGCCAGCCGTTCCGAGCTGGGCGTCCGCGTGGTGGGTTTCATCGGCCAGACCACGCATCCCACCGCCGTGCCTCGCTTTGATGACGATGATCTCGAAGAGTTGGTCGAGCAGCGCGCCGTACGGCGCATCGTGGTCACTATGGGCGACCGCCGCGGCCGCTTGCGGGTTGACAAGTTGCTCCGCTTGAAAACCAAGGGCGTTTACATCCAGGATGGTCCCGAGTACTACGAAAGCATCACGGGAAAAATTCCGCTGGATTCGCTGCGCTTGAGTTGGCTCTTGTTTTCGCCCGGCTTTCATGTGCGCACCGCCTTGCGGCTCTATAAGAGAGTGTTTTCGCTGGTGCTCGGCAGCTTAGCCATCGCGATAACCTCGCCCATCATGCTGCTGGCGTTGATCGCCATTCGCCTCGACTCTCCCGGCCCAGCGATTTTCCGGCAGAAACGGGTCGGCGAAAACGGCAAGCTGTTTACCGTTTTCAAGTTTCGCTCCATGTACGAAGGCTCGGACAAGAAACAGTTGCGGCCGGCCGAGGACGACGACGCTCGCATCACCCGCGTAGGCAAGTGGCTGCGGCGCACCCGCATCGACGAATTGCCTCAGCTCTTCAACATCGTCAAAGGGGATATGGCCTTTGTCGGTCCGCGGCCGTTCGTTCCCGAGCAGGAAGAGGAGTGCGTTGCGAGCATTCCGTTTTACAAGGAGCGCTGGCTGGTAAAACCCGGCGCAACCGGCTGGGCGCAGATCAATCGCGGTTACAATGTTACCTTGGAAGATAATCGCGAGAAGCTGGCTTACGACCTGTTCTACATCAAGAATGTTTC
>Ga0187871_10004780_pt1 | contig 10046 bp, 7 predicted proteins | sample June2016WEW_16_1_FD_132988 | JGI IMG/M metagenome (GOLD analysis project Ga0187871, IMG submission 132988) | Peatland microbial communities from SPRUCE experiment site at the Marcell Experimental Forest, Minnesota, USA - June2016WEW_16_10 | ecosystem: Environmental > Terrestrial > Soil >...
GGCGCGGGAGGCGGCCGAGTCGGCTCGGGCGGAGCTGGACCGGGCCCGCCGGGCCGCGGAGGAGCAGGTGGCGCAGGCCCGCCGGGACGCCGAGCTGGACCAGGCCGAGCTGCGGGCCGGGCTCCAAGCCCAGATCGCGGCGGCCGACGAGGCCCGGGCCGGGCTTCAGGCCCGGGCCGAGCTTCAGGCCCGGGCCGAGCAGGCCGAGACGCAGCTGGCCGAGGCACGGGAGGAGGCCGAGTCGGCTCGAACCGAGCTGGCCGAGGCGCGGGAGGTCAAGGCCGCCGCCGAGCAGGAGGCACGGGCCGCGCAGGCACGGGCTGCCCGGGCCGGCCAGGCCGGGCAGGCTGAGGCGCGGCTGGCCGAGGCGCGGGAGGCGGCCGAGTCGGCTCGGACGGAGCTGGACCGGGCCCGCCGGGCCGCGGAGGAGCAGGTGGCACAGGCCCGCCACGACGCCGAGCGGGACCAGGCCGAGCTGCGGGCCGGGCTCCAAGCGCAGATCGCGGCGGCCGAAGAGGCCCGGGCCGACTTTCAGGCCCGGGCCGAGCAGGCCGAGGCTGATAGGTGGCAGGCCCGCTTGACCGCGCGGCAGGCCGAGGCGCAGTTGGCGGAGGCGCGGGAGGCGAAGGCCGCCGCCGAGCAGGAGGCACGGGCCGCGCAGGCACGGGCTGCCCGGGCCGAGCGGGCCGTGCAGGAGCAGGTGGCCGCGGCGCGCCAGGAGCCGGATGATGCGGGGACGGGCGCGCAGTCCCGGGCGACCGAGGCCGAATCCCAGGCCGGGCAGGACGCCGCCCGGGCGCAGGACGCGGCCGAACCGGCCCGCGCCGATCACGCTGAGGCCGAGCTGCAGCATCCTAGCGCCGACCCCGACGAGGCGGCCGGGCAGCCCGCCCGGCAGCAACCCAAGAGCACAACACGCCGCAACCGACGCCCTCGGGGAAGGTGAGCATCGCCGGGCGCCCGACGACCCGATGTCTTCACCGCCCGGCAACGCAGGGCAGCGGCCTTTAAGCCCATACCGTAAGGCGCACAGAATGCGCTGGCCCGGTTCTGGACGCAGGCGCTCGGCTGGAAGGTCCTTTCCGGGCGGGAGAACGAGATCGTCATCGCGACCGACGAGAACGCGCCCGCCGGCCTGTGCTTCATGCCGGTCACCCGCCGGCAACGGGTGAGTCCGCTCGCGCAGATGTCAGTCGTAATGCTTCATATGCGGCCACAGCGTCTTCCAGGACCCGGACGGGCCGACGCAGACGCCGATCGTCAGGTCGTTCCAGTTGTTCTTCACCTGGTCGGGAGGGTTGTAGACGGCTAGCTGGCGGCAGCTCGCGAAGTACGGCTTCAGCTGCCCTGCCGCGTCGACGTACAGCACCGTCGTGTCGGATGCGTCCCCCGGTCCCCACAGCCAGAAACTGTTGTGACCCGAGATCACCAGCGGCAGGTGGTACGGCCCGCCGTACACGTCAAGCGCGCCGGCCTCCGCGTAGGCACCCGTAAAGATGGACGTCGGCGGCTGGCCCGCCCGGGTGAGCGCCGCGTCCTGTGCCGCGACTTCGGCAGTCAGCTGCGGCCAGCCGATGCCGTCGGCGACGCTCGTTGCCCCGCTCACTTTGTGCAGGCTCGCGATCGGCAGTAGGGGCAGCGTACTCGGCAAGATGACCACAGTGCCGAGCAGCGCGAGGACGCCGATGGCCACACGCCGGGCGCGCGGCCGGCGCGCCTTCGCGATCCACCGCTCGGCCGATACGGACCCGGCGGCCAGTATCGCGGGCAGTATTCCGTCTGCGTAGTACACCTTCCCCGGTATCCAGACCAGGACGTAGATCAGGACAAGCGTGGCGGTGACGCCGAGGAACCGTAGCTGCGCAGCGCGCCAGAGCGTGATGAACCCCGCGATGACCAGCGGAATCCCGAGCAGCCCCGCGTAGACGAGCTGCGCGGGCAGCCCGCCGGTGTAGTCGGCCGTGGAGGTGTTCTGCTGGTGCAGCGCGGACGCCATCGTGAGCTGCGGCCATCCGTTGGCGAACTGCCAGATGAGGTTCGGCAGCCAGATAACGAGCGCGGTGACGCCGCCGAGCCATGGCCAGCGTGTTTTCAGGACGGCGCGGTGTGCCGACGTGACGAGGATGCCGATGACAAGGGCGGCGAGCAGGGTCAGGATCAGGTACTCGTCCTCGATGCCGATCCCGGCCGCGATGCCAGCGCCGAGCCACCACCGCGGCCGGTCCCGCAACAGCGCCATGGCGACGCATACCGTGACGACCGTCCAGGCGAGCAGGTCATACGGCGTGGTGTTCCCGACGTGCACGGCGCCCAGGAAGACCGGCGCGATGGCGACCGCGAGCGCCGCGATCACCCGCGCGGCGCGGCCCCCGCCGAAGAGCGCGGCGAGCCGCGCGGCGAGCACGACGATCGCGCCGCCAGCCAGCGCCGGCAGGATCCGGATGGCGGTGGGGTTCACGCCGAACAGGTCAGTGGCGCGGGCGAGCAGCACCGCGAGCGGCGGCTGGTCGACGTACCCGAACGCCAGGTGGTGACTCGCCACGAGAAAGTACAGCTCGTCCTGCTGGAAGCCGTACCGGTCGCTAACCGCCAGCTCAAGGACGACATAGGCGGCGGCGATCACCCACGCGGCCAGCGGCACGCGGTCATCGTGAAGGATCGGCGGAACCATCGCGGACTCATCCGACGCCGTTCCCCCGGTGGCTGACACGGATCAACTACTACCACCCCGAGCGGATGAGCCGCTATCAGCCAACAGGTGAGAATCAACCGCCCTGCCGAGCCGCCCCCCGCGCCCCGCAGCCGAGCCGCTGACCGCCCAGCGCCGGGCCAGCAACACCAGCGTCCATCATGATCGCCGGGCAGAAGATCTGCCCTCGACCGGATCCATGCCGGGCATGCCGTCACATGTGGCCTCGCGCAATCACCGTCTACGGTCGCGGGTCGCGTCGCGGCCGAGCGGTCTCAGGCAGCGCGGCGACCCGCTTTGAGCAAGCGCGACAAGGGAGGCTGACCGTGCCGGGCCGGTCCAGACGTCGACACGGTGCGCGCGGTGGCGTAGTGTCTGGCCTGTGCAGGGAGCTGTGCAAGAGCCCGCCCAAGGCGACGCCCTCGGCAGCCGGGCCATGGCGACTATTACCTCTGCCGCTCGCGCTATGTACCCGCACGACGCGTTGCCCGACGACGTCTACGCCCGCGTCGGCGAGAAGCTAGCCGAGGCCGCGCGAGCGGACTCCCGGACAGCACGGATGATCGAGGACGGCGTGTCCGCGCTCAACGGCGGCCGTTCGTTCACCGAGCTCTCGGCGGACGAGCAGCTCGAGACGCTGAAGGGGATCGAGGGCTCGGACTTCTTCGAGCTCGTGCGGTCGACCGCAGTCGTTGAGGTCTATTCCGACCAGCGCACCTGGCAGCTGGTCGGCTACGAGGGACCGTCGTTCGACAAGGGCGGCTACATTAACCGGGGTTTCAACGACCTCGACTGGCTTCCTGACCCGGAGGCGGCTTCGTGAGCGCGCAGCGGAGCAGCGGTCAGCCGGTCAACCGCTTCGCGGCCGACGACTCCGACGTCATCGTCGTGATCGGCTCCGGCGCCGGTGGGGGCACGCTCGCCAACGAGCTCTGCCAGAAGGGCGCGAAGGTCGTCCTGATCGAAGCAGGGAAGCATCACCAGCCCGAGGACTTCATCAACGACGAGTGGGCCTCACTGAACCAGCTCGCCTGGCTGGACGAGCGCACGACGTCTGGCTCGTGGCGGATTGCCGAGGAATTCCCGAACCTGCCCGCCTGGACCTGTAAGGCGGTCGGCGGCACGACCGTGCACTGGGCCGGCTGCTGCCCGCGCTTCAAGGAATGGGAGTTCCGGATCCGCTCCGAGCACGGGCCGATCGACGGCGCCAGCTTGCTCGACTGGCCGATCAGCCTGTCCGATCTGGAGCCCTACTACGACAAGGCCGAGGACCGGCTGGGTGTCACGCGCACGAACGGGATCCCGGCGCCGCCGGCCAATAACAACTTCAAGGTAATGGGCAACGGCGCCAAGCGCGTCGGCTACACAGGCGTCAGCACGGGCCGGATGGCGTTCAACACGGTGCCGCGCGACGGGCGCCCCGCAACCATCCAGGACGGCTTCAACTACCAGGGCGACAAGCAGCGCGCACACTGGTCAACGCTAACCGCCGAGATCACCAAGGCCGCCAAGACCGGTCGGCTTGACCTGCGGCCCGAGTCGATGGCGATCCGGATCGAGCACGATGACTCTGGCCAGGTGACCTGCGTCGTCTACGTCGACCCCGAAGGGAACCTTCAGCGCCAGAAGGCGCGCGTCGTGTGCGTCGCCTGCAACGCGATCGAGACCGCGCGGCTGCTGCTGAACTCCGCCTCGCCGCTGTTCCCGGATGGGCTGGCGAACTCCAGCGGGCAGGTGGGGCGCAATTACATGCGCCACGTCACTGGGGCGGTGTTCGCCACGTTCGACAAGCCGGTGCGAATGTACCGTGGCGAGACGATGGCGGGCATCGTCACCGACGAGTCGCGCAACGACCCCGGGCGTGGCTTCGTCGGCGGCTATTACCTGGAACTGCACTCGCTCGGCCCTTCCTTCCTGGCCACGTTCCTGAGCCCGCGCGCCTGGGGACGCGACTTCGCCCACGTCATGGAACATTACGATCACATGGCCGGCATGTTGCTGGTGGGCGAGGACATGCCGCAGGAGAACAACCGGGTTACCCTCAACCGAAATGTGCACGACCAGTTCGGCCAGCCGGTTCCCAATGTCCATTTCGACGACCACCGGAACGATGCGGCGATGCGGGAGCACGCCTGCACCGCGGGCGAGTCAGTTTACGATGCGGTCGGCGCGACGTGTACGTTCCGCGTTCCGCCGTATCCGGCTTCCCACAACCTCGGAACCGCCCGCATGAGCGCGCGTCCGGAGGACGGCGTGGTCAACAAGTTCGGCCGTGCGCATGACGTGCCGAACCTGTTCGTGTCCGATGGCAGCGTGATGACGACGGGGGCGGCGGCGAACCCGACGCTGACGATCGTCGCGCTGGCGCTGCGCCAGGCCGACTACATCGAGCAGCGACTGAAAGCGGGGGCGCTTTGATGAGCCCTCATTCACGCGTTGTGATAGTCGTTATACCCAGCGCTTGGCGATGATCCGCACCTCGGCTGGAGCCGTCTTCCCGTCCGCAGCGCGGGCAGTGCGGAGGAGTGCGCAGCGACCCGCCTTGCCGCGCTTCGGTGGCTCCAAGTGCGGTTGTTGATGGAGAGCCGTTTTCGTGGATCGGGCAGACGCCCGGCGCTACGCGGCCGGGCGACCGAGTGCGCGCTGCTGGACGACTTGGTCTCGGCGATCCACCGGGGCGAGAGCCGGTCGCTAGTACTGCGCGGCGAGGCTGGGATCGGGAAGACGGCGCTGCTGGAACACCTGATCGCGTCGGCGTCGGACCTAACGGTCGTCCGGGCGGCGGGGGTGGAGTCGGAGATGGAGCTGGCCTACGCCAGTCTGCATCAGCTGTGCGGGCCGCTGCTCGACCGGCTCGCCAGGCTCCCGGCACCGCAACGGCAGGCCATAGAGATCGTGTTCGGCCTGAGCGCCGGCGCAGCCCCGGACCGGTTTCTCGTCGGGCTGGCGGTGCTGAGCCTGTTCGCGGCGGTGGGCGAGGAGCGTCCGCTGCTGTGTGTCGTCGATGACGCGCAGTGGCTGGATCAGGCCTCGGGGCTGACGCTGGCCTTCGTGGCCCGTCGCCTGCTGGCGGAGCCGGTCGGGATCGTGTTCGCCGCCCGCGAGCCGGACGAGGAGCTTCGGCACATGCCCGAGCTGGAGGTGCAGGGCGTGCGCGACGGCGACGCCCGCGCGCTGCTGAGCTCGGCCGTGCAGTTCAAGTTGGATGAGGCAGTCCGGGACCGGATCATCGCCGAGACACGGGGGAATCCGCTGGCGCTGCTCGAGCTGCCGCACGGCTTGACCGCGTCGCAGCTGGCGGGCGGCTTCGGCCTGCTGGGCGCGCAGGCACTGACCGGGCGGATCGAGGAGAGCTTTATCCGGCGGCTCGAGCTGCTCTCTGATGACGGGCGGCGTCTGCTGCTGGCCGCGGCGGCGGAGCCGGTCGGCGATCCGCTGTTGCTGTGGCGCGCGGCCGAGCGGCTCGGCATCGGGCCGGGGGCCGCGGAGGCCGCGGAGGCGGAAGGATTGCTGGCGATCGGCGAGCGGGTGACGTTCCGCCATCCGCTGGTGCGCTCGGCGATGTACCGGTCGGCGGCAGCAGAGGATCGCCGCGCCGTCCACTTGGCGTTGGCAGATGCAACCGATCGAGAGGCCGACCCGGACCGTCGTGCATGGCATCTGGCCGCGGCCGCTGCGGGGGCTGACGAGGAGGTTGCCCTGGAGCTGGAGCGCTCGGCGGGCCGGGCGCAGGCGCGCGGCGGGCTCGCCGCCGCGGCGGCGTTCCTGCGGCGCGCCGTGGCGTTGACGAAGGACCCGATGCGGCGGGCGGTTCGCGCTCTGGCCGCAGCGCAGGCGAGCTTGCAGGCCGGCGAGTTCGACGCGGCTCTCGGGCTGGCCGCCACCGCCGAAGCCGGGCCGCTCAACGAGTTCCAGCGCGCTCTGGCCGACCTGCTGCGTGCCCAGGTCACCTTCGCCGCGGGCCTTTGGAGCGATGCTCCCCCGCTGCTGCTGAAGGCAGCAAGGAGGCTCGAGTCATTCGACCTGGACCTCGCCCGTGAGACCTACCTGACCGCCTGGGGCGCGGCGGGGCTGGCGGAGGATGTCGCCGCCAGGGACGTCCTGGTGGAGATCTGCCGCGCAGTACGGGCGCTCCCGCCGACGCCGGGTGCCCCGCGTCCACGCGATGTGATGCTTGACGGATTCGCTCTGCTGATCATCGAAGGGCACGCTGCCGCGGCCCCGACGTTGCAGCGAGCAGTGCAGGCATTCGCCAGCACTCCCGTAGAGGACGTCCTGCGGTGGGGCTGGATGACAGCCAACGCCTGCGCAGCGGTGTGGGACCACGAGGGCTGGCTCGCGAGCTGCGCGCGACAGGTCCAGGTCGTCCGCGACGCCGGCGCGCTTGCGGCGCTGCCGATCCACCTCACGTATCTGGCGATGGCCATCGTGTGGACGGGGGACTTCGCGGGTGCCGCCTCGCTCGTCGCGGAGATCGACACCGTAGCGGCGGTGACCGGGAGCCGTTTCCCGCCCTACGCCCTGCTGCGGCTCCGCGCGCTGCAGGGACGGCAAGCCGAGGCCACCGCAGCGATAGCGAGCGCGATCGAGCAATTCGGCGGACAGGGAACGACGGCCCTGCGAGCGTACTGGGCGGCCGCGGTCCTGTACAACGGCCTCGCTCGCTATAAGGAGGCGGCATCAGCGGCCCGGCGAGCCACGACGGACGCCCTCAACCACTGGATACCCACCTGGGTGCTGCCCGAGCTCGTCGAGGCAGCCGCACGCGGAGGGGACGCTGGGCTCGCCCGTGATGCGCTCGAGCGACTGGCGAAGACGACGCAACCCTGCGGCACCGATTTCGCCCTCGGCATCGAGGCGCGCTGCCGCGCGCTGCTGAGCGACGGGGAGGCCGCCGACGAGCTGTATCGCGAGGCCATCGAGCGGTTGAGGCGCACGAGGCTCCGTCCGGAGCTTGCCCGCGCGCACCTCCTTTACGGCGAATGGCTGCGCCGCGAGAATCGCCGGGTTGAGGCGCGCGAGCAGCTGCGCACGGCCCACGAGATCCTGGTCGCGACCGGGATGGAGGCGTTCGCTGAGCGCGCACGTCAGGAGCTTCAAGCGACGGGCGAGAAGGTCCGCAAGCGGACGGTCGAAACGCGCGACGATCTGACCGCCCAGGAGCGGCAGATCGCGCGGCTCGCCCGCGATGGGCTGTCCAACCCGGAAATCGGCGCTCGGCTTTTCCTCAGCTCGCGGACCGTTGAGTGGCATATGCGTAAGGTGTTCACCAAGCTCGGAATCCGTTCCCGGCGGGAGCTGGCGAACGCACTGGCCGGCCCCGACTCCCAGGCGATCCCAGCCTGAGGTCAGGCGCGAGGAAGCGCTTCGACGACGCGTCGCCCGGCGGCTGCCTTCATCTCCAGCTCCACGAACGACAGCGCGCCGTTGTTGAACACCACGACCTTGACCGGCAGGTGCCGCTGGCGCAACGTGAGCAGTTCACCGAGCATCATGGCCAGCCGCCGTCCCCGCACAGGGCGACGACCTGCCGGCCGGGGTGGCCGGCCTGCGCGCCGATGGCGTGCGGCAGGGCGTTGGCCATGGACCCGTGGTTGAACGAGCCGACCAGCCGACGGGTGCCGTTCATGCGCAGGTAGCGGGCGGCCCAGATGCACGGCGTGCCGACGTCGGCGGTGAAGATCGTGTCCGCGGCGGCCAGCCGGTCGACGGTGGCCGCGACGAACTGCGGGTGCAACGGCGATTGGTTCCGCCGGTCGTCGGCCAGCTTGTCCAGCCGGGCCCGGGCCCGACGGTAGTGCGCGGTCATCCGGTTCAGGTGCGCGGACCCGGTCTTGGCCGTGAGCATCGGCAGCAGCGCGTCGGCCGTGTCCTGGACCGTGCCTACCAGGGAAATAGCCACCGGTACCCGGCGGCCGATCCGCTCGCCTCGTACATCGACCTGGATCACCGCAACGCCCTCGGGATAAAACGGCCGGTACGGGAAGTCGGTGCCGAGCATGAGCAGGGCGTCGCAGTGCTCCATGGCCCGGTAGCCTGAGGAGAAGCCGATCAGCCCAGTCATCCCGACGTCGTACGGGTTGTCGTACTCGACGAACTCCTTGCCGCGGAACGCGTGTACCACCGGAGCCTTCAGCGCGGACGCCAGCGCGATGAGCTGATCGTGAGCCCCGGCGCAGCCCGCCCTGGCCAGGATCGTCACCCGTTCGGCGGCATTCAGCACGTCCGCCGCGGCGGCCAGCGACGCCTGGTCCGGCCGGACCACCGGCGTCACCGCCCGGACCGGCACGGGCTCCCCGGCTTCCCGGGCATCGGTCAGGAAGATCTCGCCGGGCACGACGACCACCGCCACCCCGCGCCGGGACAGCGCCGCGCGCATCGCGATCTGCAAGATCCGCGGCAGCTGCTCGTTGGTGCTGACCAGCTCGCAGTACACGCTGCACTCGCGGAACAGCTCGGCCGGATGGGTCTCCTGGAAGTACTCCCCGCCGATCTGCTCGGCCGGGATGTGCGAGGCGATGGCTAGCACCGGGACCCCGCTGCGGTTGGAGTCGAACAGGCCGTTGATCAGGTGCAGGTTGCCCGGTCCGCAGCTGGCCGCGCACACCGCCAGCTCCCCGGTCAGCGCCGCCTCCGCGGCCGCCGCGAACCCTGCGGCCTCCTCGTGCCGGACATGCTGCCTGGCTGGGCCGCAACCTGACCGGCGGCGCCGGCATCGTCGCGTTCATCGCCGCCTTCGCCTGCCTGATCGCCATGCGGTTCGCCGCCCGCCGCTCAGTCCAGCTCACCGTCGGGCTGCTCGCCGCGTTCGGCCTGCTGATCGGCGTGGCCGTGGCGCCCACCGTGGCGTACTACGGCAGTATGGACCCGGGTGCGCTGTGGGAAGCGGGCGGGGCTACCGCACTGTTCATCGCCGGGTTCGGCGCGGCGGGCTACGCCACCCGGCGCGACCTGACCGCGGTCGCGCGGGTCTGCTTCTGGACGCTGCTGGCCCTGATCGTGGCGGGCATCGTGCTCGTCTTCGTGCACATCCCGGGCGCCGATCTGGCCTACTCCGTGCTCGGCCTGGTCATCTTCGCCGGGTTCACCATGTTCGACTTCCAGCGGCTGCGCACCAACCAGGACATCACCTCCGCGCCGATGCTGGCCGCGTCGATCTTCCTGGACGTGCTGAACGTGTTCCTGTTCTTCCTGGAGATCTTCTCCGGCTCGGACCGGTGATGGCCACCCTGACCCTCACGGGAGGCTCGCCATGACCAGAAAGCACCCGCTGACCCCCCTCGCCGCCGTCGCCGCCGGCCTGCTGGCTGGTGCGGTGGGCACCGTCGGCCTGGACGCCGTCCATTACCTGAAGTAC
>Ga0187871_10004784_pt1 | contig 10043 bp, 11 predicted proteins | sample June2016WEW_16_1_FD_132988 | JGI IMG/M metagenome (GOLD analysis project Ga0187871, IMG submission 132988) | Peatland microbial communities from SPRUCE experiment site at the Marcell Experimental Forest, Minnesota, USA - June2016WEW_16_10 | ecosystem: Environmental > Terrestrial > Soil >...
ACGGCCGTACGATGCGGCGGTGGCCAGCGCCGCCGCCTTGATGAATTCACGCCGGTCTGTCATGTGGATTGTCCTATGCTTCGATGCCTTCCAATTTCCATGGCGCGCGATACGGCCGCACCAGCATCCGGTTTGCAGCTTCGTTGCCGACGAAACGCTCCGCCTCGCCGTCCCAGTGCAGCTTCTGTTCCAGGCGTAGCGCGATGTTGCCCAGGTGGCAGGCCGTGGTGGTGCGATGGCCGATTTCGATGTCCGCCACCGGCCGTTCGCGCGACTTCACGCACTGCAGGAAGTTTCGCACGTGCGGCACGTGCTGCACCGAACTGGTGCCGCGGCCCCCCGTGCCTTCCAGGTCGTAATACAGGCTGACTCCGGTCAGATCGTCGAACGCCGCGCGGAACGAGATGCCGCCCGGTTCCATATGACCCTTCATCTGCGGTGTGATTTGGTAGCCGGCGCGGTCCACGAATAGCGTGCCGCGCGTGCCGTGGAACTGGATGCCATAACTGCCAAACGGCTTATGCCCGGCATCGCCGTTGTGGCCATAGGAATTGTGCAGCAGGCAGGTGTAATGCAGCAGGAAGCCGGGGTACTCCCACGTAACTTCCTGCGTATCGGGCGTATCTCGCCGGTCGTGCACGTAGAGCTTGCCACCAGATGCCGTGACCGCCCGCGGTGTATCCACGCCCATCGCCATGTGGACAATGTCCACCAGGTGTACGCCCCAATCCGTGATTCGGCCGCCGCCGTAGGCGGAAAACGAGCGCCAGTTGCCGAGGAAGCGGGCCGCGTTAAACGGGACCTTGGGCGCCGGCCCCAGCCAGAAATCGTAATCTAAACCCGCGGGCGGCTCGGAATCCGGCGGCGTGCCCAAGCCCTCCGGCGAACTCGTTTCGTGGATCCATGTTTGCGCGTAGTGGACCTCGCCGATCTCGCCGGACCGCACGATTTTGGCGGCCCGCTGGAAATGTGATCCCGAGCGCTGCTGCAGGCCCACCTGCACGATGCGCCGATGACGGCGCGCGGCCTCCACCATCAATCGCCCTTCGCGTACCACGTTCGATACCGGTTTTTCACAGTAGACGTCTTTGCCCGCCTGGCATGCGGCCACTGTGATCAGGGGATGCCAGTGATCCGGCGTGGCGATGACCACCGCGTCCACCGCACGGTCTTCCAGCAGCTTGCGGAAATCGGAATACGTCCGCGCCTTGCCATCGGTAAGCTGGTGGGCTTCCTGCAGATTCGGCTGATAGACATCGCAGACGGCCACGATTTCGGCTTCTGGCTGCTTCTGGAAATCCGCAAGATCCATGCGGCCCATGCCACCGCAGCCGATCACGCCGATGCCAATACGGTCGTTGGCAGCGCCGCGGGCTTGTTGCGCGAGCGCGCCCGTAGCCGAGCCGGCCAACGCCGCGCTCTTGAAGAGGTCTCGTCGATTCATGGACTCCCCTCGGTTTGGGAACTCCATTCTATCGCCTTGCCCCTATGGCGTCAGCACGAAGCGTTCGATCGAAATCCGGGCGCTCCTATCGCCGCGCGCTTGGGCCCGGTGGAACACCACTTCGATCTCGTCGAATTTGCTTAATCCCGAAACCGTGGGCATACGAAAATTCAGCACCTGCTCGGACGGCGACGGAGATCCGGCAGGCACCGTTCCCAAGCTCAGCGTTGGATTGATCGGAATTGTCGAATCGATCAACACCAATTCCAGCGCAACCGTTCCGGGATAGGGGTCGGCATTCCGCACCACCAGGTCGATTCCGCTGCAACATCTCACGCTGACCGGCGGGTCCAGTTTCTGATGCGCCTCCATCTGCATCGGCCAGCCGTCCGTGGTATGGAACGACAGTTCGGAGGCGTTGCCGCGACGCACGATGGAGTGGCGCGGAGGCCGCAATTGCGGGAACCTGAACATCCAGTATTGGCCGGAAAACGGCACGCCCACGGTCGCAAGCCGAGTTGTGGAAGTACCGCATGCCGCCAGACAAGCCAGGCGCTGGCAAATACCCCAGCCACCTGTCCGGCGGCAATCAGGCGGTCGCCGAATTTGCTGGATGCGGACCCCTTCTTTATTTGACACCGGCAAGCCCGCGTGGCGCACGCTTTAGCGTGCTGCGGCGCACTTTAGTGCGCCGGCGGGACGTTAGTCCCGCTTTTGGCTTACGCTCGCCCGGCGGGACTTAAAAGTCCCGCCGGCACGCTCAAGCATGCGCCACGGGCTTGCCGCAGCACGTTGAGGAACGGCTGTCACCCCTGATAAACGCGCCAGAAAACGTCCCTGAACTTCTGCATCTCCTGCGCCGTGCCGATGGTCACGCGCAGCATATTGTCGAGCGGCGGAAACGGACGCCCCACCGCGACACCCATAGGCGGCATCTTGGTAATGAACTCGCGCGCATTCCGGCCCACGTCGATCATCATGAAGTTCGCCTGCGTATCGATAAAGCCCAGCTTGCGTTCCCGCAGCCAGCCGCAGAGTTCCCGGCGGACCTGCGCGTTAATGGCGCGGCGCTCTGGAACCATGGTCCTGGATTCCTGCAGCGCCGCCAACACCGCGCGGATGGCGATGATGGAGAGCACATTGTTGCGGAACGGCTGCATGCGCTCGATCAACTTCGGCGGAGCGCATACGAACCCGGCCCGCACGCCCGCCATCCCGTATATCTTTGAGAAGGTGCGCGACACCACGACGTTCTTCCCCTGGCGCACGTAGGGCAGGGCGGTCTCCAGGTTCTCCGACTCGCCGAAATGGATATAGGCTTCGTCGATCAGCAACACGGTGTCCGATGGCAGGTTCTCCACCAGCCACGCCACTTCCGCCTTGGGTGTGATGGATGCCGTAGGGTTGTTCGGATTGCACATATAGATTAACCCGCCGTTTACTTTTGCGGCGGCCTCCGCCAGTTTGCGGACATCGGCCGAGTAATCCGGCAGCAACGGCACCTGGATGACTTGCCGGTGCATGGCGCGCGCCACCTCCGGCGGCCCCTCATAAGTCGGGTACATCACGATCATAGGCCGGTCCGGCGCGGTAAACGCTTCCACGCCCGCGTGCAACAACTCAGTCGACCCGCAACCTGCCATTACATTCTCCGGCTGCAGATCCTCGCTGCGCGCCAGTGCTCCATAAAAGTCGCGGATTTCCTGGTAGTGATACCGTCCCGCGGCAGGCAGCACATCCGCCATGGCGGCCAGCGACGACTTCGGCGGCCCAAGCGGATTCTCGTTCGCGTTCAGCCACACCATGTCCTTGGGCAGGTTGCCCTGGATCATGGCGCGTTGTGCGTACGCCATCTCCGGTATCATCCGTCCAACCGCCAGCGCCGCGCCGATGCGCGCGCCAAAACCTCTCCGAGTGATCATTAGCGCCTCCTTAGGAGGAAGTATACCGTACTCCCGAAGCGGCCAGCCTTGGCCCGCACTGCGATTGGCTCTTGGCATCCCCCGGTTGCCTTACGCGGTTATTGGCCTATAATTGTCCTGTGGGAGCGAACGAAGTTAAAAAGAAGTTGCAAGACGAGATCACCTTGCTCGAGTACGAACTGCGCAATGAACTGCCCAGGGAGATTCTCAAGGCCCGCTTGCATGGCGACCTCAGCGAGAATGCCGAGTATCATGCCGCCAAGGACCGCCAGGGGTTCGTGAACGCGCGCCTGAACCAGCTTAGGAAGAGGCTGGCCGAGATGTCCATGGTGGATTTCACGAAGATCCCACATGGCAAGGCGGGGCTGGGTTCCACGGTGGTCGTCCTGGATACAAATAAGGACGAGGAGTTTACCTATTTCCTGGTGACCACCGAAGAAGCCGACGCGGCCGCCGGCCGGATCTCCACCAGTTCCCCGATCGGCCGCGCGCTCTTGGGCAAAGCCGTAGGAGATGCGGTGCGAGTCCAACTTCCCGGTGGCTTTAAGGAGTTGGAGATCTTGAAACTAACCACCATTCACGAGGCGGCGGACTGAACCATGACTTACACCCGCGCGATCGGTGTCGTCTTCGGAGCCGCCATCGACCGGATTGTGAAGTGGCTGGCGCTATCCCGCATTCACCCCAATGTCCTCACGTTCCTGGGCCTGGTGATTAACATCGTAGCGGCTTACCTCTTTGCGGCGGGTAGCTTTCGCTGGGCGGGCGCGGTAGTGATCGGCGCCGGGCTATTCGACATGGTGGACGGGCGCGTGGCCAGGGAGACCAATCGCGTGACGCGCTTCGGCGGCTTCTTCGACTCGGTGCTCGACCGCTACTCCGACCTGGCGCTGCTGATGGGCCTGTTGGTCTACTACGCTTCCATCGATCGCTTCTTCTATGTGGTGCTGACGGCTATTGTGATGACCGCCTCGGTCATGGTGAGTTACACCCGTGCGCGGTCCGAGAACACCATTCCAAAATGCAAGGTAGGATTTCTGGAACGGCCCGAACGCGTAGTATTGCTGATCATCGGTGCCTTGTTCGACCGGATGGCTCCGGTTCTGTGGGTCATAGCCGTGTTAGGGAACCTCACCGTGATCCACCGTATGATCTACACCTGGCAGGAAACCCGGCGGCTGGAAGAAGCGCAATTGCGCGCCGTGGCTAGTTCTCCAGGATCACGTGCGCCATCCCCAACTCCGCCGTATGCGTAAGGGACAGCGCGATAGACTTCACGCCTAAAGCCTCGGCAAAGCGGGCCGCCTGCCCGTGGAACCGCAGTGTGGGCTTGCCCGAGGGAAGGTTGGCGACTTCGAAATCCTGCCATCGTACACCGCGCCGCCAACCCGTCCCGATCGCTTTCATGCCCGCCTCTTTGGCCGCGAATCGAGCGGCAAAACGCTCGTAGCGGTTGGCCTTCCGCTCCACGTAGGCGATTTCCGCGGGCGTGTAAATGCGCTCGATAAAGCGCCTGCCGTAGCGCTCGATGGCTGCCCGAATCCGCGGCACTTCGGCCAGATCCACTCCCGTGCCCACTATCATCTCAACCTCTACGATACCGCGTAAGACGCCCCTTCTCTGGGGTCGCGGCGCAGTCGAACCGCCGCGGCACATCGGCAAGCGCTGGATCCTGCCTCAAGCTGTCAAGCCTTGCCCGCCGCCACTTTCTTGCGATGCTCAGCCCAGCGTTTCTTCTGCGCCGCCGCGATACGTTTGCGCGCCGCGGCGCTGAGCACCCGCTTCTTGGGTGCGTCTTCGCCCTTAGCCGCTGTCGCCCCACTCGCTGGCTTTCCGGCTAGCTCCGATTGAATCTCGCGTATCTTTGCCGCAATGCGTTCTTTTTCGATTTCATACCCGACAAGAGCCATCTGTAGGGTTGTCTGGTCCGGTGTAGCTGATTTAGCTTTGCCTCTTGGCATTGGTTTCTCCCAGGGTTACTATATCATAGGTTGACAACAATGCAATTACCCTAACCGCGGTAGTAAGCCGAATTCGGTAGGCTTTAGTCATGCGAGTAGTGATCCAACGTGTAAAGGACGCGCGCGTCGAAGTGGATGGCCAGATTTCCGGAGCTATCGGACTGGGCCTGCTTGTGCTGCTGGGGATCGCCAGAACGGATTCGAAAGAGGACGCCGACTACCTTGTGGAGAAAGTACTACATATCAGGATCTTTCCCGATAGCAACGGCAAAATGAATCGTAACGTTGCCGAGGCTCACGGTAGCTTGTTGGTAGTCTCGCAGTTTACTCTCTACGGCGATTGCCGTAAAGGCCGCCGGCCAAGCTTCGACTTAGCCGCCAGCCCTCAGGATGCCGCCGGGCTTTACGAGTATTTCGTCAAGGCGGCCCGCCTGGGCGCTGTTCCCGTAGAAACCGGAGTCTTTCAGGCGTCCATGCAGGTTTACCTGGTCAACGATGGCCCGGTTACCCTCATCTGCGACTCGCCGGCGTAGCCAGGCCTATCGCGCCAGATACTCCTCGTAGAGACGATGGTGTTTGTTCTCCAGATCTACGGATGTGCCCTTGATATACACCTGCTTGATCTGTGTGCGCGTTTCAAGCGGGTCCCCATCGGTAACAATTAAGTCCGCCCACTTGCCTTTTTCGATGGATCCCAACTCATCGCCCACCCCCCAGATTTGAGCCGGATAAAGTGTAACCGCTTTCAAGGCTTCCTCGTAAGGCAATCCGAAACCCACCGCCGCGGCCGCTTCATACGGCAGATTGCGGGGATTATCTTCCGCGCCCGGTCCGAAGCTGGCGAAAGCGATCTTGACTCCCGACTTCGATAACTCGCCCGGAATGCTGAACGGCTTGTCATAGGGATCGTCTTCTTCGTCCGGCAGACGCAGCGTGGGCGGCAGGACCACGGGGATGTTATGCGCCTTCAGTTCGGCTGCGACCTTCCAGGCTTCCACACCCCGTTCGAGGATCATGTGGATCTTCTGCTTATCCGCGAACGCGATGGCCTCCTGAATGGTTTTTTCTTTCTCCGCGCGGATCAACATGGGAAGCTTGCCATCCAGGACTGGAATCATTGCCTCCAGTTTCAGGTCGGTCTTGAAGTCCGAAGCCCCGGCGGACTTAGCCTGCCGGTAGCGCCGCGCGGACTCCATGAAGTCGTTCAGCTCGCGCAACTGCTCTTCGTATCTCTTTTTCGCGTCTGTATAAGCCGAAGCGCGGGCAGGCGCTTCGGAATCGCCAAAACGATTCGGCATCCGGATATGCGGAAACTCCATGCGCATCGCCGCAGGCGCGCGCACCGCCATATCCTCGATGGTCCAGCCATTCAGGTGCATCAGCACGCTCTGTCCCGCCACGATTCCGCCGCCCGGGCTGGTAATCACGCTGGTAATGCCGTTGGCGCGGGTGACCGGAATATGTTCGCTTGCTGGATTCACCGCGGCAGCCGCGCGTAACTGCGGCTTGAACAGGCCCAAATCGGTGATATCGCTCATCTCCCGCACGGCTTCGATCTCGGTCAGCCCGATCTCGGTAGCCGAGTCGATCATACCGGGATAGATGTGCAAACCCTTCAGTTCGATGACGCGCGCGCCCTTGGGCACAGCGATGTGTGCGCCCACTTCCGCGATCTTACCGTCCCGCACCAGCACGGCTCCATCCGCAATGTCGGGACCGGACACCGGATGCACCGTGGCGCCCCGTAGCAGGATGGTCTCGGGCCCGGCGGCGCGCAGAGAAACCAATGTCAGCAAAACAGCCAGACAGGTTTTCATCGATCGCCTCCCGGTTCTTCGCTCTTTTTATCGTCGGTTGCTTCCGGTTTCTTGCGATCCTTCTTCTCCAGCGCCTTCTGCTTGTCGATCAATGCCTTCTTGCGCAACTCCCGGCCGGGCCGCTCTTCCAGGTCCTTCCGCCGGTCGAAATAGAGTTCGCCGTCGATGAATACCTTCTCCACTTTGGCGTAATTGGATAGCGGATGTTTGTCGAAAATCGTGATGTCGGCATCCTTGCCGGGCTCGATGGACCCCACGCGGTTCTCGATGCCCAGTTGTTTGGCCGGATTGATGGTCACCAGCGAGAGGGCTTCCGTCTCGTTGAGGCCGCCGTACTTCATGGCTTTGGCCGCTTCCGTATTCAGGTGCCGCATCAATTCGGCGGAATCGGAATTCACCGAAACCAGCACGCCCTTACGCACCAGCAGCGCGGCATTGTAAGGAATGGCGTCGAAAGCCTCGGCCTTATAAGCCCACCAGTCGCTAAAGGTGGAGGCGCCGGCGCCGTGCGCGGCGATCTCGTTGGCCACCTTGTATCCTTCGAGTACGTGTTGCAGTGTGCGGATTTTGAATCCGTAATCGTCCGCCACCCGTAGTAACATCAGGATTTCATCGGCGCGATAACAATGCGCGTGCACGTAGCGCTTGCCTTCCAGAACTTCGACTAGGGGCTCCAGTTTTAAGTCGCGGCGCGGGGGGATGGCCTGCTCATGGCGGTCCAGCTTGGCCTGGTAATCGCGCCATTCCTTCTGATAGGCGCGCGCCTGGTTGAAAGCCTCCCGAATGACATCCTCCACACCCATGCGAGTGGCTGGATAGCGCAGGCCCGGAGAGCCTCCAAAGCCGCCCCCGGCATTTCCGGAGCGCTTGGGGTTCTCTCCCAACGCGAACTTGATCCCGGGCATGGCGCCTTCGAAGATCAGGCCCTGGGCATCCTTGCCCCAGCGCATCTTCATCACCTGGCACTTACCCCCGATTGGATTGGCGCTGCCGTGCAGGATATTGGCCGTGGTCACGCCGCCTGCCAGCGCGCGATAGATATCCGGGTCGTCCGGGTTAATGACGTCTTCGATGCCCACCATCGATGACACCGCCACCGCGCCTTCGTTAATGCTATCGGCCGCGATGTGCGAGTGACAGTCGATAATGCCGGGCATCACGTATTGGCCGGCGGCCTCTATAACCCGCGCGCCATCGGGTACCAGCACCTTTTCGCCGGCCTCCACGATCTTACCGTCGCGAATCAGGACGGAGCCTTGAAAAGTTCCCTTCGTGACCGTCAGGACCGTGGCGTTGCGGATGATAATCGTCTGGCCCGCCGCCAGTAGCGACGCCGGCAGCATCGCCAACAGGGAAAGCGCGAAGCGTTTCATTCTACACCTCCCGGCGCGCCGCGTCCGGCCCTCTCGCCGGGGGGCGGCCCGCTCTCCGGAACGGGCTCATACTTTATGCCGTCGATAAATATGGACTCGATCTTGGCCTTCTCGTCGAACAGGCTGCCCTTCACCACCAGTAGATTGGCGATCTTACCCGGCTCGATCGAGCCTACGCGGTCGGCCACGCCGTAGATCTCCGCGGCGCTCAGTGTCAGCGCGCGTACCGCGGCCGCTTCGGTCAGCCCTGCGTCCACCGCGCGCTTCAGCGCTTTCCTGACATCTTTGGCCGCCGTACCGCCGGAGTAGAACGCGAAATGCGCGCCCGCTTTCTCGAGAGCCGCCGGCGAGGAAGGCGCGCGATCCCGCAATTCCAAAGTGCGGTAGCTCTCCTCCTGGTCCGGATCGCCGTCTTTGGGCTTCTCGGGCCACTTCAAGCTAACCAGCAGCGGCACGCCCGATTTCGCCACGCGGTCGGCGATCTTGTACGCCTCGTGGCCGCCATACAATACGGCCGGGCGTTTCAATTCCGCTGCGAAGCGGATCATGCGGTCGAGTTGCTTGGCATCTTCGGCGGGCAGCAACAGGCGCGGCGACTCCAGCAGGCCCTCCACCGCGCGATCGTAATTCGGGCGCTTTTGGCCCGCGGGATGGCTGGCATAGGCCTGCAACTCAAGCTTGTAGTGATCGGCGTCGAAGGAAACCTGGCGGATGTAGGCGATCACGCCCATCAGGGAGCCGGGATATGTGCCGAAACCGTGAGTGGTTAAGGTAACGTATTGGCCCGCCGGCGAAACCACCACCATGCGGCCCTGCTTCTCGCCGGAGAGATTCAGAAACGCGCCTTCACCCGCGAAGATTCCGGTGGCCGGGAAAGTGACCACGGAAGAGAAGCCCGCGCTGCGAGTTTCTTCGATGCGCTTGTCTGCGGGATTGAGGAGATCGGCCGCGCGTACCCACGTGGTCGTGAAGGGACGAAACTCCGGGCCCTGTTCAAGCGGCATGGCCGGTTCGTTGCCGCCGAACCTCGCCGTGGCAGGTGCTTCCGCGCGGGGTGCGGCTGGCTGTGCCGGCGTTTCGGGCAGGCCGACCGTGCTCAGGGCGTCGATCAGGCCAGGATAAACGGTGACTCCCTGGGCATCCACCACCCAGGCGTCTTTTGGTAAGTCGACGTGTTCGCCGACGGCCTCGATCAGGCCGTTGCGCAGCAGCACGGTGCCCTTTTCGAGCACTGGGCCGCTAACGGTAACGATGCGGGCGCCGCGAAGCGCGATGGGGCCGGGCGCTTGGGCTAAAGCTAAAGATGCCGCGGCCAGCAGTATCGGCGTGACGTGTTTCATGACTCTTTAGATAAAGAGGCATGATAGTACATCTTGCAGCCCGGTGGTGAAAAAATAGAAACGTCCAGCTCATTGCGTAGCGGGATACCGCACCACGGTGAAATTGCGCAGCGTCACCGTATCGGTGGTAGCAGCCGCCATATTCCCCTGGAAATCCAGCACGATGGGGTACGCCAACGAGTCGTA
>Ga0187871_10004785_pt1 | contig 10042 bp, 7 predicted proteins | sample June2016WEW_16_1_FD_132988 | JGI IMG/M metagenome (GOLD analysis project Ga0187871, IMG submission 132988) | Peatland microbial communities from SPRUCE experiment site at the Marcell Experimental Forest, Minnesota, USA - June2016WEW_16_10 | ecosystem: Environmental > Terrestrial > Soil >...
AATACCTCAGCCGCAGTGAGCTCTCGATTGTAGATAGCCAGCCCACTTAACTGACCTTGCCAGCCGTTGTCCTTTAGGGGATCATTGCCAACAACAAGTTGACCAGTCAAGTCCTTGATCGAGAGGTCGAACCGTTGAGAAATACGAACGAGAGCACCATTCACATAAACGGCGGTGTTTTGTGTGCTCGAGGTGATCGAGACGATCACTTGCTCGTTCCTGCGGAAAACGTGCTCGATGTACCACCCAGTTCTTGTACGGCGTTGCCGGTCAATAGCTTCGCGTCGCAAGAATAGATCGTCTAGAGACTGGTGCACCGAGAATGCGGCGATAAGATTTTGCGGAGTGTAGAATGCAAGTATCGTGCCCCCGCTATCAATGCGGGACGGTCGCAACCAGATCTCAATAGTGCAGGATATTCCGTCTTTCGATCCAGCCAAACTAAGTGCCTGGGAGCTTAGCACTACTCCGTGCCTGCCGAAATGAAGACCATTGCCGTTGTTTAGCCAGCTCACCTCATTCTTAGGAGCGTGGAACGGCCACAGTCCTGCGGTCAAGATGGCGATTAGAACGGACGCACACAGGAGTTCAAGCGCCTTCTTCTTCTTCCGACTATTGGTGTCCATTGTTCCTGTGAATTAGGTGCTGGGACGCCATGTCGGTTTTTCATCGGTACTCGTTTTGCGATTGCCCACTCAAACTGGAGGAATGCAGAGTGTTACGAGGAGCTAATCTTCTTTCGAGCTTTCCCGGCATCTCTTTCGGATTTACGGAAAGCTTCCCCAGATCTTTCCATCCCACCAGAATGATGTGATTGCGCTCCAGGGCGCGCTTGAACTCCGGGCTGGTCACCGCGTTGAAGTCGCGCCGCCGCCAGGCCGCGCCATACAACTGATGGCCCACCGTAACGGCTTCGAGTTCCGCATCATCGTGGCCGGGGTGAACGATCAAGTAGTGAAGACCGGGCTTGAGCAAATCAAGCGCCTTGACGTAGGACTCCGTCCACTGGTTGGGGGGCACGTTGGAATCGAATCCCACCAATGAGTCGAAGACGATGTCCGTCTCGGAAATCAACGACTTCATCCTCCGGCCGCCGTTCCCGCGCACAGCCAGAAAGGGCAGGTGAAGGTCGTGACCCACCTTCACCAGGGTGGCATAGAGCTGCGGCGTCGCGGCCAGCGTCATCATGTGCATGTCGAGGTGGGTCGGGTGGATGCCCATCTTTATCGCCAGCTCGATCTGAGCGCGGATTTCACGTTCCGCTTCTTTCGGCTTGATGTGCGCCGCAGCGGAAGGGACGTCGGGGTAGAAATAGCCCTCCGGATCGAGCAAGCTCGGCACCTGGTCCTTGGGGGCCACCGGCCCCCAGCGGTGCGTTTTCCATTCGCTGGTCAGGGTAAGGTGCACCCCCAGGTCCGCATCGGGGTGCGCTTTGGCATACTCGGCTACCTCCGTGAGACAAGGGCAGGGAACCATGACGCTCGCGGAACTGATGGCCTTTTGATCGAGCGCGGCGAAGCTCGCCCTATTGACCGAATGGGCCATGGCGACGTCGTCGGCGTGGAGGATCACCAGCTTGGCGTCGGCTCGATAACCCAAGCGCTCCGGGAGAGTCTTCGTCTGAGCTTGAGTGCCGAAGCCCACATGCGCGAGAAAGCTCCCGCATATCTTCAGGGTTTGCTTCAAAGTAGGACTCATTTATCGAGGTGTTACCGACGCCGTTCCAAGAAATTCCGGAGCCGGCGCTTTACCACTCTTGCGGCATCCTTGAACGTGCAGGCCGTGCCAACAACGGCCGCCATAGCCTTGCTACTGTTCACAGGTTTGAATCCCAATTCCGACATCAGTGGCCCCGCCACATGCCCGACAAGAGCAATTTCCCACGCCGAGAGTTCGGCGCGCCAGCTGTCAGTCGTACCTGACCCAAGACTTACCTTGCCCATTGCGACATCCCATGGGGCGTTGTCGAGCTTGCCCGCCCTGAGATTCTCGATGTTGCATTCATCCACGTACCGCTGGCAATCTTCCAAGCTCGACGGAACGTCTAACTTGTTTAGAAGTCGCATTACGATATTCGGACCATCCGAGATCAATTCATGATAGAAAACCTCGTGATAATTCTGAGTCGCCGAGCTAATTTGCCGGCCAGTGCTGACGTCCGCAATCCATCTCTCGCAGCTCCGTGAGACCTTGGAAGAAGCCCATTGAGATGCCCAGGTTTTCGAGGCAACGCGCAAAGACGCAGCGACGGAACGCGGATCACGAATAATATGGATAAAATGCGCTCCCGGCCACAGGTGGAGGATTTCCCGAGCGTAGTTTAAGTGGTAGGGCGTCTTTTCAAGGACGACTGTTGCCGATGACTTGCTCTGCGCGATCTTGGCGAAAACAAACGCCGAGGTGATACGTAGCAGGTCGCGAAAGTCTTCATCGCTTAGGAGTTTGGTTAAGCCGGTCAGCTGACCTGTAATTCGATCATGGTTCCATTGTTCGACCATGGGACGCATGAACTGGGTGAACAAATTGGTCTCTAGAGCGGTCGCGATCGCTGGCGACCGCGACAGCAGCAGTTGAAGCCACGTGGTGCCGCTGCGCGGTGAGCCGACAATAAAAGCCAGTTTTTTGCCGCAGAGCATGTCTTCGGCTTGGTCGTGCGTCAGCAGGAGTTTTTCAAAGTCCATGTAGCGCTCGGGGTGATAAAGCGAGCTCATGATGATGGCCTCCAAGGCTACCCGCATCTTTCTTGTAGTCGCGAGTCCAAGATGGTATCGGCCTCAACCAGCCTTGGAAAGCAATTCACCGCGCCACGGACAGCCGATGTCGATCGGATGAAAACCGTCGCCGCTGGCGCTTTGCGGTGGTACACCTTCTGGATATCGAATCTGCCAATCTTCACATCCAGGTAAAAGGTGCCCTGACCCATATTCAGCCTCAACTCGAATCTGAATCGGTAGCTTTCTCCTGGATGCAGAGAAAATCGGCTATAACCTAGCACTTCGGTCGAGGTTTGAAATACCTGGTATTGCCTTTCGTCGGCGAGGCATAGCAAGACGCCCAATTTCTGCACCCTTTCCCGGGCAGTTACCTCGACGTCTATCCAGGCCGTTTGTCCGGACTCAAACGTGGACCGTTCTCCCATCTCGTCGCTGACCTTGACCTGAGAAATATAGACCGGCTTGTTCTCATCGCCGGCACACGGCTCTTGCGCATCTTTTAGATAGTGGCGAACCACGGAATCGGTGCCACTAATGATGGCAACCTCGCCCTTCTTCAGCAGCATTGCCCGGCTACAGAGTTCGCTTACGGCTTTCAGGTTGTGAGAGACGAAAAGCACGGTCGCGCCTCCCTTGAGGATCGAGCTCATGCGTTCCATACATCTTTGCTGAAACATGTGGTCGCCGACGCTCAATACCTCATCAACGATTAGAACCTCGGGATCGACGTGCGCAGCCACTGAAAATCCTAGCCTGGCATACATGCCGGAGGAATACCGCTTCACGGGAGTATCAATGAACTCCTCGAGCTCCGAGAAGGAGATGATCTGGTCGAGCTTTGATTCGATTTCGCGCTTATTCATGCCGAGGATCGTTCCGTTCAGGAAGATGTTCTCTCTGCCCGTGAGGTCCTCGTGGAAACCGGCGGAAACCTCGATCAGCGCGGAAAGGCGGCCGTTCACTACCGTCTTTCCTTTGGTGGGTTTCATAATGCGGCTCAGGATCTTCAGAATGGTGCTTTTGCCCGCGCCATTGTGGCCGATGATGCCGAATGCCTCTCCATGCTTTATCTCGAACGACACATCTTGGAGGGCCCAGAACTCTCGTTGATCGTGGCCAGCAAGGTCCTGTCGCCGGAACATCCCTCCCGTCAAAGCCGGAACCAGATCCCGCAAGGAGTTAAACACCTCTCCCTTGCGGAATTTTTTGTACACATGCTCCATACGGAGTGCGACGTCGGCCATGGTTCCTCAGTTCTCCTTAGATGCTCTCAGCGAATGCCGGCTCGAGATGCTTAAAAAACAGATAGCCGCCAACCAACGCGACCGTACTGAAAGCCAGGCTGTATGCGATCCACAACGGGTCCGGCAATGGCTGGCGGGTGACACAGGAGCTGAGGCCTTCCAGAAGAGGCGCCACGGGGTTCAGCAACAGCCATTTGGCTTTATCGCCAACCATTCGCGTGTCATAGAAGACCGGAGTAAAGAAAATCCCAAAAGTCAGCAGCACTTCGACGATATACTTCACGTCGCGAAAGAAGAGTCCGGCCGCTGATACGATCATCCCTATACCGCACGCGAAAACCACGATAGTCGCCAGCAGCAAGGGCACCCACAGTAGCAGCACGCTCCAGCCAACCCGTATCGCAAACAGGAAAATCAGGAGGGCGCCCGACGCCACGAAAAGATCGAAGAGGCTGGCCATGACAGCCGCCAGCGGGAAAATTTCTTTGGGGAAATAGATCTTTGTGACGAGCTGTTTATTGCTCATAAGACTATTGCACGAGAATCGGATACTGGAAACAAGAAACGCCCAGGGCAGGGCCTTCACCGCAACACTCGCGACGTCAGCTTTGTTGATCGCGACATGCGCCGTGAAGGCATAAGCATAACGAACGACGATTCCGGACATTACGATCAGCACGGGCATCAGGATCGCCCAAAGGAAACCCATCACCGATTGCTTGTACCGGACCTTGATGTCGCGGTACGTGATCATCCAAAACAGTCCGCGATACTTGTTAAATTCCCGGAGGTATTCTCGCATCTGTCCGCGCTGCCTCATTGTGCGCCTTCGATTGAAAGGCGTGCGATCGGGAGAAATTCCTTAGGCTCGCCCGGTGTGTGTTCTTGCGCTCCCAAACAAAGGACTTTTAGGGGCGATGCCGCATCCAAAGGCAGCCTTAAAAAAAGCATTGATGAGCCATGTTCGTAGCGGCGCGATTACTCGCGATTCATTGAGTCGGTTCAGACACTTGCGAGTTTCTTCCCCTTGTGCCGGACCTCTTTTGACTGGAGGTAGGATTCCAGAACCTTCCCGGCGAAAAGCCACACCGACAGTTTGTGCGTGAATCGTCGCGATCGCTCGAGGGTGAACATCCATCGCAGGGTGCCCATGGCAAGCTTGCGCAACAGATAGAGCGGAACCCCGCACATGAACCATTCCGTGTCTGTCGCGATGCCGTTTTCCTGAATATCAGCACGGCCTTTGTTAAACCACCACGCCAAAAAGTAATCTTTTTGAAGCAGATTTTGCTGCACGCGGTGATAAACGACGGCCGCCGGCGCATATCTTAGCCGCTCACCCGCTGTAAGCAACCGACGGCCAAACTCGGTGTCTTCATTGTTGCGCACCTTGTTGTTTGGCCCAGGGCCCAAATCAGTTCGGAAAACGCCATGCTTCTCAAAGACTCGCCGGCGAAATGCCATATTGGCGCCAAACGGGGCGTCCGTGAGCGGGCGGGCTTTCAGGCCCAAGTCAAGAATTCCTAATGGGGCCCTCCCCAACCACCCTTCTTCCGGGAACCAGGATGGGGGCGCGCAGGGCCACTGGGGAAGTATGCGTCCTCCAACACCAGCCCAGTCGCCACTGCACAAGTCCGCGGTGAGATTCCCGAGCCACGTGGGGTCCGTGCTCACGTCGTCATCCACGAAGGCGAGCACGTCACCCCGAGACTCTTGAATTCCGGAGTTGAGCGCATACGATTTCCCCGGTCGCCCTTCGAAAACATAACGGAACCGATCCGGGTATCGCCCACAGAAATCCTTCGCTACCTCAGATGTCGCGTCGCTCGAGTTGTTGTCCACTATCAGAACCTCCCACTCAGTAGAAGCAGGGACAATCGATTTCGCGAGCCTGTCGAGCGCGCCGGCCAGGCTTTGGCAGCGATTGTACGTGCAAACAATGACCGTGGCTTTCATTGTTCTCCGCTAGAAGTATCCCGCTCCAGATGGTGTGGAACATTCGTTCACGCCAACATGGTCCTAATTGGAAGTTAGCCGTCTCAGGACTTTTTGAGAAGTCTCTCCTGGATTCAGTAACAGGTCCAAAATTCTGGCGGACACGGCCCTGGTCAGTCTGATATTGCTAAAGGGACGCCCGATCTCGCTCAGCCTTCTTCGGTGGTAAGCCCAGTAGGTCTTTTCTCTGAAGTGAACCGCGCTTAACGCCAGGGTATCGTAATACTTATCCATCAACTCATTCGTGCGCTTCTCGATTTCGTCGGAGCTCAAAAAGAACGGACCGTAGGTGCGCAAATCGCCGAGCTTGCTTGAGAATCTGGCGTTGAGGCTATCGGAGGTGTTCGTTATCTGGCCGGGGTGAATTCGCTCATACGAGAGCACCTGATGGACAAAGCCGAAATCGGAGCACTTAAGGCACTCGTAAATCGCGCTAACGTCCGCCTCCGCAGTCTGGTTCGGGTAGAACGAGTCCGTTCGTCTGACCAAATCCGCTCGATAAAGGCTTGAAGTCGGATCTCCAAGAACATCGAGCGTGCCTAATAAGTGCGCCCGCGCAATCTCCCTCCCCGAGACAACTAAAGACGAATATGGAAGGCCATATGTCCTGAGATACCATTTATCTCCACCGCCGCTAAGCTGGTATGAGCCGACGACTCCAACCGAAGGATTTGTCTCGGCTACTTGAACCATTCGCGCGATGCACTCTGGGTATAGCCAGTCGTCGGCGGAGAGGTTCTTGCAGTATTTGCTTTCTGGAGAGATCGATCCGACCGCCTTGTTCGCATTATCTATTATGCTTAGGAACTTATCGTTTGTGATTATGCGAATCCGCGGGTCTTTGCTCGCGTACTTTTCGGCGATGCTGAGCGTGCCATCTGTGCTGCAGTTGTTAACGATCGTATAATCCCAATGAGAATAGGTTTGTGCTAACACGCTTTCAATACATTCCGCCAAGTACGGCTCGCCGTTGTAAACGGGCGTTACGATACTAATCAAGGGCTGACGGTGCAGACTCATATGCTCGCTACTTGAGCGAATAAGCGATCGAACTGGGCCCATAAAACTCTCCTGTAAATTGCGGCCTTTTCGGCCATACGAGCCCTGATCTCTTCCTGGTTGGCCTGCAGGCACAGAAAGGTCTCCTGCAGTAGGTTAAGGTCGCACTTCCTGATATCCAGGCAATATTTTTGCAATCCCAGCTCGCTCATCAGCGTAGAGACCTTGGGGTGGTGCGACAAGGCGATGACCGGCTTATTCAGCAGGTGCGCGAATACCACGCCGTGAAAGCGGCAGGTGACGACGTAATCCATGGAACGCATGGTGGATAGCAGCTCGTTCAGCCCCGCGATCTCGTACCTGACTCGCGGTCCCGGGTGCCGATTGGTGCTTTCCAGCAAAGCGTCCACTTCGCGGATCGTTCGCAGATCAAACCAGATGTCCGTGCTGAAAAGAGCCAACCGGCAATGGTTTCGACCCAGCCAATCGCCGAAGCACGCAACATTGTGGATGAAGCGCTCATAAACGGCCGGATCCTTTTGCCAATAGACGCGAGGATCGCAGTACGCCATGGGGGAAATCCCGACCAGCGGGGCTTCCCGAGCCGAGGCGCGGGACGCCGGGGCCGCGGAAAATTCCAGAGCGTACACGCAATCGGGGGCCACCTGGCTATGGCCCTTAAATCCGATGCTTTCGATCAACTTGCTCGATTGAGTGTCGCGAAATGAGATGTAATCCGCGAGGCTAAGTGCCTTCCTCACAAACCATTTGGCCAGGGGATGCGCCAGCGGGCCGGCGCCGACGTTCAGAAAGTAGCATTTTTTCCCAGACAACTTGGCCAGCAAAGTCCATTTGAAAATAGTGTAAGGAAACTTCCAAGGACCGCCCCAGGAATCGAGCAACTGACCGCCGCCGCTGATGATGAGTAAATCCAATGACCTCAAGATAAGAAGCGATCTCATGAGAAACAGAGGTTCGTCGAGGAGTGCGCATCGGACTCTAATCGCGGCGCGCTTAATGCTGTGAAGGAGCAGAAATACTGGGCGACATTTTCGTAGGAGGCTCTTGACCTTCCCGTCGGCTGCGGGTCGGACGTTCGCGTTGCGTTCGGCGAGATGCCCGAATTCGATTCGAATTTGATACGAGGTTACGCCGTGCCTGGATGACGTATCGGCGGGATTCATGGAAAAAAGGACAATTTCAGCGTCCGGCCAGCGCCTCCTGATGTTTTGCATGACAGCGTCCTGGGTCGCGTCATCTCCAAGATTCCCGCCACCCATGTGATTCAGAAGACCGATCTTTCGAACCATGGCAGCATCTGAGTGTCGTGTCTGCGCATTCTTGAAGGGTCTGCAATCCGTGATAACTGGAGGCGCTATCGGGACCCCGGCGCTGTTCTGAGACGTAACGTCCAAAGGGGACAGCTTTCTCATCGATTCACCGATTCATATGGAATCAGCGTGCTTGAGTCGGTATCGGGCTGATAGAGCCATATTTTGCGGCCTCCCCGGTAGTAGTCGATCAGCTCGCGGTTTTTCGCATCTCCCATATCGCGAGCCCAAACAATCTGCGAAGCATCAATGTCGGCGCTGTTAAAAACGCATTCGTCGCCACGGTCTACGTGGTTTGCGGCGTACCGAACCAGAATCAACTGCCGCCCACCGTATCTCATCGCCTCTCCCGTAGCGATCATCCGCGGAGACATGTAGTAGCGTGTGGTTTCCCAGCGGCTCCCACGTTCTTGCCCCTGTCTAACAATACCTTGTATGCACAAAAGGGTAGCGAGTGCCAGCACGAAAACGGGCCCATAACTTCCGCCGATCACCCTAAGCAACCTGAACCCATACACCGCCAGCAGAGTTATCAACCCCACGCCCGGCGCGATGTAATGAGGAAGTTTGAAGTTTTCGATAAGGAGCCCGCACCACAGGCAGAAACAGATAGCCGCTGCTGTCCAAAGCCGATAACTGCCAGACAGCAGAATGGCAAGAGTCGCTGGAAAGAGAAGCAGAGGCGACCAGTAGAAGCTAAGAACCACACCTAACTCGGTTAGAGCGAGGAGCGGATGCGACTTGAGCTTGTGAAAATGCTCCAACTCATTTCCCCAGGAATTCTCCAGAACGGCATGTCGGTAAACCGGAGGCTCGCGTGGGGAGAAAATAACCCAGAGCGGAGCGCTCCTGTAGTCGCGGAAATACACCACATACGGCATCTCGAGGGCATTCCCAGTGACTCGGTAGTTGTAGTAAGCGTCCAGCAACATGCCTGACCCGCAAACCAATAATAAGGGAATTACACACCGAAGCGACAGCAGTTCGGCTAAGCTTCGTTGCCGTCGTGCCCGCCAAAACAACAGCGCCCAGATAGCCGCCACGCTAGTTACCAGCCCCTCATACGGCCGCGTATTTGCGAGTAATACAAGTCCAATTGCTGCCAGTACAACATCCTTCGGCTTAACTCGCCGCGCCAACCGCGGCAGAACACCCAGCAAGAGGCACCCGGCGCTGGCTGCAACGGCTCCTCCCCAATAGGAGTTCATCCAATAGCCGAGAACCGAGATGTTCGTCAACGTGACGGCCGTACCCACAAGGGCATAGACTGGTGGTACCCAGTTTTGAAGCATCCAGCACAAAGAGGCGGCGAAGAGTCCGAAGCTTATCCATACACCAAACCAAGGATGCCCCAGCAGCTTCCATCCCAACGCCAAGAACAGTGCCTGACCCGGAGGGAACATGCTCATGTATGTTGGCTGCATAAGTTCATGGAACGTTTCAAAATGCTCCCACATTGGGTGCGGCGCGTTGGTCAGCCGGCCGGAGGCGAAGGTCTCTGCACCGAGCAAATAACTGAATTCATCAGCCACAAAGGGTTCAGGAATAGGCTTACGGGGCAACAACGCGATACGGATTGCCATCGCCGTGACCATGACCAACAAGCACATCGCACTCTTATGGCGAGAAAGGTGCTTCAGCCATGAAAAGGCTTCATCGGCGTAGCGAGGGAGCCATGGTACCTGCTCACTCAGGAAGTTGCCATAGCGTTGCCTAATCATCAGCGCCGATTTGAAAGACTGAAGCGTAGCGAATGCTC
>Ga0187871_10004788_pt1 | contig 10039 bp, 5 predicted proteins | sample June2016WEW_16_1_FD_132988 | JGI IMG/M metagenome (GOLD analysis project Ga0187871, IMG submission 132988) | Peatland microbial communities from SPRUCE experiment site at the Marcell Experimental Forest, Minnesota, USA - June2016WEW_16_10 | ecosystem: Environmental > Terrestrial > Soil >...
CAGTGAAACGCGGACGCGCAGAACACGGCCTGAAACTGCTCGCGGGGAAGCAATGCATCCTCAAACTGAGCGTTCACAAATTCCAGTTCCCCAGCACCTTCCAGGTTCTGCCTGGCCAGTGCTATGAGGTTCTTGCCGGGTTCGAGCGCTGTGACGTGCAGGCCCCGGGCGACAAGGCCGCGCGTCAGCTGGCCGCTGCCACACCCGACCTCAAGCACATGATCACCGCTCCCGATCCCTGCGACCTGGCAAGCCTGGTCGACGAGTTCGTCCGGATAAGTCGGACGGCGGCGGTCGTACTCAACCGCCATCTCATCAAAAACCTTGCCGTAACGACGTGCAGCAGATGGGTTAGCAGCAGATGGGTTAATTGTCACGACCAGCTCATCTTGGCGGACGGTTAGCTCGGCCATCGCTCCTCCCTGAGCGTTTGACGCACGGCCCGATGGATCGTGTCGGTGTGGCCGGCCTCCAGAGTGCGCGGTGAAGCCTCGCAATCACCATCGCATGGCGTGCCTGGTTCCGGGAGCCCTGCGGATGCGGAAGCCTGTGCCGGTGCCCTCGATGGTCGTTGCCTCGATCGTCAGTGAATGATCGTGTTTGACGGTTTATCGCCCCTGGTGACGGGAATGTAGCGAGCACGTTGCGCCTCGATTAACGCCCCGCAGCGTGCGAGCGGGAGGCGGTTTTCGTGAGCCTGTTGCAATCCGTTGAGGTGCCGCGGCGCCCGGTGTCCATGCTCGAGCCTGTCATCGGCGCCCCGCGATACGGGCAGCTCGCCCTGGCCGCCAACCAGCTCCGGCCCCTGCTGGGCGGGCACACCATCTGGAACGTCAGCTCGACCGCGGCAGGTGGCGGGGTCGCCGAGATGCTGCAGGTCCTGGTCGGGTACGTCCAGGATCTGGACATCCCGATCGGCTGGCTGGTGATCACCGGGGACGCCGAGTTTTTCGCGATCACCAAGCGCCTGCACAACCAGATCCATGGCGATCCCGGCGGCGGTCCCCTCGGCGCGGCTGAGGCCGATCACTACGCGCGGATGGTGGCCGCGAATGCGGTGGAACTGGTCGCCCGGGTTCAGCCCGGCGATGTCGTACTGCTGCACGACCCGCAGACCGCCGCGCTGGCCGCCCCGCTGGCGCAGGCGGGCGCCCGGGTGGTATGGCGCTGCCACATCGGCCTCGACGGGGAAAACGACGTGACCCGGGCGGCGTGGGAGTTCCTGCGGCCGCACCTGGCCGCCGCGGAGGCCTACGTGTTCTCGCGCCCGGAATACGTCCCGCCGTGGATCCCCGCTGCGAAGGCCTCGATCATCCCCCCGTCGATCGACCCCTTCTCCCCGAAGAACCAGGAGCTCGACGCCGAGACCGTGCGGGCCATCCTCGCGAAGCTGGGCGTTGTGGACTCTACGGCGCCGACGGTTCCGCCGAGGTTCACCCGCCGTGACGGGAATGTGGGCACTGTCACCAGGTCAGCGGCCATCACCGGCGAGGGCCGCCCTGGGCTCGATGATCGGGTGCTGGTCCAGGTCTCCCGCTGGGACCGGCTCAAGGACATGGCCGGAGTCATGCGCGGCTTCGCCGACCATGTCGCGCCCAGCGGTGAGGGATACCTGATGCTGGTTGGCCCGTCGGTCGAGGACGTGAGTGACGACCCCGAGGGCGCAGCGGTCTACGGGGAGTGCCTGCTGCAGTGGCAGGATCTGAGCCCTGCGGCCCGGGCACGCATCCTGCTGGTTACGCTGCCGCTGGATGACATCGACGAGAACGCGGCCATGGTTAACGCGTTGCAGCGGCACGCCACCGTCGTCGTGCAGAAGAGCCTGGCGGAAGGGTTCGGGCTGACCGTCTCGGAGGGAATGTGGAAGGGGCGGCCCGTCATCGGCTCGCAGGTCGGCGGGATCATCGACCAGATCGGCGAAGGCACGGGCATCCTGCTCCCAGATCCGGCCGACCTGGCGGCGTTCGGAGAGGCGGCCCGCCTCCTGCTCCGCGATCAGGATCAGGCAGCGCAGATGGGACGGGCCGCCCAGGCCTATGTCCGCGAGCGCTTCCTTGGGGATGTCCACCTGCTGCGCTATGCCAGGCTGCTCGGCACGCTGATCGACCGGGGGTTAGCGCCCAGTCGTCGTCCGGCAGCCCGGGCGACGCCTGGTAAGACAGTCACGTCAAGGGCCCAGCTGGCGGGGCCCGGCGACGAAGGGAGCGGGCCGGCAGGTCTCCTGGTCGCTGCTGACTTACGGCCGGAGCGCAGCCCGTGGCCGTCGAGCTTGCTGGGGGATCGCTGGCTACAGCGGCATCAGCCCGTGCGTGGGGAAGACCGCCTTGCTAGTGGCCATGACGGCCCGGTCGATCGCTTCGTTTGGGTCGTGGCCGGATTCGAACGGCTCGAACACCGCAGGTGCCCCGTCTGTCATGCGCTCGGGTGCGGTCAGGCCGGTTCGCCGCTCAACGTAGTCCCGCCACGGGGCGGGCGTCTGTGCCCCCGGGTCGATCGGCCGGCCTGCGGCCTCGGCGAGCAGGTGCGTCCAGGTCCGCGGTACGACGTGGACCAGCTCGTATCCCCCGCCGCCGGTGACCAGCCAGCGTCCGCCGGCCAGGTCGTGGGCGAGCGCGTGGATCGCGGCGTGGGCGGCCCGCTGCGCGTCGATGCTCAGCTCCAGGTCGGCCAGAGGATCGAGCCGGTGCGTGTCGGCCCCGTGCTGGCTGACGAGCACCTGCGGCCGGAACTGCCGCAGCAGCGGCGGGACGATCGCGTGGAAGGCGCGCAGCCAGCTGGCGTCGCCGGTCCTGGCGGGCAGCGCGACGTTGGCTGCCGACCCTTCGGCGCCGGGCCCGCCGGTCTCGGCGGGCAGGCCGGTGAACGGGAACAGCGTCGCCGGGTGCTGGTGCAGGCTGATCGTCAGCACCCGGGGGTCGTCGTAGAACGCGGCCTGCACCCCGTCGCCGTGGTGCGCGTCGATGTCCACGTAGGCGATCCGCCCGGCGCCCTGCCGAAGCAGCCAGGCGATCGCGATCGCCACGTCGTTGTAGACGCCGAAGCCGCTGGCGTGATGGGCCATCGCGTGATGCATGCCGCCCGCGATGCTGGCCCCGTGCTGGGCCGCGCCCGACCAGACCTCGCGGGCCGCGGCCAGGGTCGCCCCGGCCACCACCGCCGACGCCTCATGCATGCCGGGGAACACCGGATTGTCCTCGTTGCCCAGCCCGAACATTCGCGCGACGCGGAGCTGGTTCTCCGCTAGGCCGTCGCGGGCATCGGGGTGCTCAGCCCAGCGGCTGATCGCCTCCACCGTCCTGACGTACGGAGCGTCGTGCACGAGCTCCAGGTCCGAGTCGGTGGCCGGGGCCGGGGCAGCCACGGTCACACCGGGCTGGTCCCATAGTCCGAACTCGTGCGCAAGCCGCATCGTCAGCTCCACGCGCAACGGTGCCATTGGGTGGCCAGGCCCGAAGTGATAGTCAGTCAGCCGCTCGTCCCAGGCCACATGCACGGTGCAGGCCATCTGCCACAACCTCTCTGCCGCCACGGGCTGCCGTGTCGAACGAACCAGACGAGGGTCTATCGCACACGCTGGTAGATATTGAACCGCCCCATGGGTCCATCAACTGTAGGGCTCCCACCTTCGACAAAGCACGCCAGACATCGTGTCCCCACGCCGGGCTACCCAAGGTGGCGAATTGCGGATCATCTCCCGCTCACGATAGGACCGCTTTAGACGTTGAGTCTCTGGGCCCAGCCGTCCCCGCGCCCAGCGACGGCAGGTTCAGCACAAGTCCAACCAGACAACTGCCGTCAAATAAGTCCCTCGTGGTCGGCGCGGTAAACAAGTCCAGCGCCGTGAACAACCTCTACACCAACTCAGCCAACGGGCAAGAGGTGCGGTCTCTTCTTAGCCGATGAGGACGTGCTGGACAGCGGGGGCGACGATGTCGCCGAATCGCTGGATGGAGTCACGGACCATCTGCGGCGGCCACCAGGACACCCCCGGGCTTCGGGAGACGCTCCGCGGCGGGCTGCAAGACGCCGGGCCCGCACTGGCATGAAGACCACCAGCCAGCCCAGGCCGGGCGATGCAGCCACCGTCACCCGCCAGTTCAACGCGGCCTGGATCGACCACGATCTCGCCGCAGCCCTGGTCCTGACCAGCGACGACTGCGTATTCGACAGGCTCAGCCCCGGCTGGCTTCCGGCATTGTCGACGACCAAGATTGCACTGCACCCGCGCATTGGCTGCAGTGTGCTTTGGCATGTACCCGCCATAACGAGGCCGCGCGTGCCGCCCCGGCGAGCCGGCCAGGGCGCCGCGATCCAAGATCGTCGTTAGCGTTAACGGCTGCACGGATCCCCCCCACCCGCGGCACGGCACTGATCGCCACCGGGGCGACACCAAATTGGATCAACCGGCGGACCCATGCATTGGTGTATCAGCGGGACCGGTCGTTGCTCAGTATTGGTGGACGGGCCACACAGGAGGTATGGTGACCCGGTTTCACACGGACCACGCACATCCAGGGAGCTTTCGATGGGCGAATTGCAATACAGCAAGGTGCAGGTTGCGGTGGCGCAGTCGAGCCTCACGACAATCGCCCCGTACATGTTCTGGCTGATGTTCCGCAACGTCGCATCGGACGGATTCGTGTTCGAAGATCCGGAGAACACGCATGCTCTCTCCCAGCCCGGCTGCGTGCTCGCCTCACCGTCGTGGGAGAACACCGCGCACGTGGACCAGGACTACGTCTACAACTGGACGCGCGACGCGGCGACCGTCGCGATCGAGCTGGCGGCGGGAACGATCCCCACTAACCAGCCGCTGATCGACTACGTGCAGTTCGCACAGGCCTGCCAGAACTCAGCCAGCGCCTTCGGTCACTTCGATCGTGCGTCGTTCTTCATCGACGGCACGCCGCGGCAGCAGTGGACCGACCAGACCGACGGGCCGGCCCTGCAGACGCTGGCGATCCTGCAGCTGTTCTCCCAGCTCGACGCGCCGACGCAGACCGTGGCGAACGCTGTGATCGCGGCGAACCTGAACTTCCTGCAGGGCGCCTATCAGGGCGAGACGGTCAATCTGTGGGAGGAGGAGACCGGCGCCTCATTCTTCGCGCGCTCCGTGCAACTGGAGTGCTTCCAGGCGATTACCGGCAACACCCTCGGAATCCCGGTCCCGGGGTGGCTCAGCACCGCCATACCGTGGCTGCAGAACGCCCTCCAGCAGCACTGGAACGGCCAGTACTATCAGTCGCTGCTCCCCGTCCCGACCGACAAAACCCCGTACGACCCCAACATCGACATCGTCATGGCCGCGATCTACGGCGCCGTGGCGGTGACGGACACCAAGCTGCTGGCGACCGCCGCGCTCCTGCGCAGCCAGTGGGCCGTCCCGGCCTCGGCCTACTTCTACCCGATCAACGGGGCCGATCAGCAACGCGGCATCGGCCCACTGCTTGGCCGCTATCCGGGCGACACCTACGACGGCGACAGCGATGCGCCGGCCGACGATCACCCCTGGGCGGTGTCCACGTGCAACTTTGCGGAGCTGCACTACCGCCTGGCGGGCGCGATCACCGCCGCCGGAGCGATTCCTCTCGACGCCAACTCCGCCACCTTCTTCAGCCAGGTTGGAGTAGGCTCGTCGACCACTCCGGCCGCGGCCGCGGCGGCGCTGCTGAGCGGCGGCGACCAGATGCTGCAGGCGGTCACCTTCCACAGCGATCATCTCGAGCTCAGCGAGCAGTTCGATGCGACGTCCGGCTACGAGAAGAGTGTCAGCAACCTGTCCTGGAGCTACGCATCGTTCCTGTCGGCGGTCCGCGCCAGGTAACACCCGACCGCGGCCGGACGGATTTGGATGAAACCGGGTTGCAATCAGCAACGGCCCGGCTGCCAGTCAGGACACGTGGAGCTCGGCACAGGGCGCTATCGAGGGGAACCCGAGGTGCGGAGGAAAGGTAATCCGAAGCCCGCCATGGGCTGATCTTGGGTTAGGGCTCACAGCGAACCGCCCCGCATTCCCCTCGGTTGAGTCGTCGCTGGAAACGCCGGATAGCCGGACGCCGGCGGTCGCCGCCATCTACCGCCGCGCGAAACCTCGGTATCCCCGTGCACCAGGCACTCCGCGACGTGCGCGCCGTCCTGCCCGCCGCACAGCCCAGCCCAGCGTTCATGGCCGCCCTCGACCGGCTCGGCGAGGCCGCCTCTGCCCCTCAAGAAAGGCGGCGGTCCAGGGCGCGTCCGTAAGAACTCGCGCCGAAGGGGCGCCACGGTCCCGGCTCATAGTCCGGTCCGCCCGGTTCCGCATCAGGCTGCTCGGGAAACTGCTACCTCGCCCGGTGCGCTGCGCCGGGTCGGCCCGTCAGGGCCGCACGCCAGGCGCAAAGCGCGACCGGGCACGGCGCCGCGCAGCGGCGCCGCTTGATCCAGTACGGCTCAATTCGGCAGCGCACCGTGGCCACCGTGGCCACCGTGTGGCAACCGTGCGCACCGCGGCAATCGCGTCTCCCATCACGGGAGATGCTTGCCGTCACAGTCCCAGCACATGAAGTCTTGGTTAATCTGAATTCCCAGTCAGGTCGACGTCCCATCCGCCGTCGGACGCCTCCTCGGTCACCGGGCATACGCGGCGATCATCTGCTTCCCCCGGTCCGCCCGCGGCGGTGGCTCCGGCGGAGCCACCGGGCCGTCAGCCTCCAGGTACTTCTTGACCGTCCGCCAGTTCAGCCCGGTCTCCCGGGCAATCTCCGAGATGCTCACCTCAGCCCGCCGCAGCGCCCTGAACCGGCGCAGCTCAAGCCACCGCTACGCCTCCAGCACCACCAGCAGCCCCCCGTGAAGATCACCCGATCAAGGCCACAGGCTTCCAGCTGTCACGCTGCGTTACCAGCCAACAGGCAACCTCTGCACGTTTGCCCGTACCTGACTCTGCACATCAGCTCGTACGCCGACAGACGTCCACCCGAACCGGCGGGCCGCGGACTACCTGCGGCACATGCTGGTCGCCGGCGGGGCCCTACGGGGTGTCAGCCCGGTGGCCGACGGCGCGCGGCACGGGGCAGCCGCCCGGGAAGGTGCCCAGCCGGGCGACGTCGTAGCCGTGCGGATAGCTGCGGATGCTGGACAGCTGGCGGGCGTAAAACGGCTCCTTGCGGGGCGGCAGCAGCCGCAGCACCGACGCGCGAAGGCGCAGTGCCCCGCCGGCCAGGCCCCGTTCCCAGCGGGACGGCCGGCGGTAGTGGAAGGCATCCAGCAGCGGGTCATCCATCAGCGCCTTGGCGAACCAGTTCACTGCCGCCCGGGGGGCGAACCGGCTGGGCGGGAACGTCGCCATCAGCCGCAGCGTGGCCTCGGACACCGCCAGGGCGCCCTCGTCGAAGCCGAAACGCTCGTGCTCGAACTGGTCGAGGAAGGCGCCGAACTCCTGGTGGGTCCGCGGGATGTCCTTGATCCCCATCTGCCGGCCCAGTTCGACGTAGTAATTGGCGCTGGCCACGCGCTCGGCCTCGGTGAGGCGCCGCCAGCCGTAGTTGTCGAGCCAGCGGATCGGCATGACCACGAAGGCGGACAGGACATAGAGCTTGTCGTCGTTGGAGATGTCGTAGGCGCCGTGCATCTGGTTCATGCGCCGCACCGCGGCCCGGCCGACCGGGCTGGCCAGCCCGTGTTCCAGGACGGCGTCGAGGATGAGCGTGGTGTCATCGTAGCGCTTCTGCGTGCGCTGGGTGAACTCGCCGGTCTCGAACAGCAGTCGGCCGATGCTCGGGACCGCGTAGGTGCGGTAGAGCGCGAAGGACAGCGACTGGTTAATGTCCCACGGGAACTCATGGGCGGCCAGGATCCGGTAGATCTCGTGGTAGTCGCGGGCTGGATCGAGCTGGCTGATGCGCCGTGACCAGTGCCGGCGATCCATATTTGCCGTGTTCTGAGATGGCATTGCATTCACGGTCTTGATCTCCTCTCAATGCGGGTCACGTAGCTCCAGAGCCAGTTGATGCTCGGTCTTCACCGCGTCGATGTATGCCGGAGAGTCGACCGCGTCAAGAGCAGCCCGCAGGACGCCCTCATAGCAGGGATAAGGGGCTCCTCAACGAGAAGCTGCAGAAAGCTCCGCTGCACCATGTGGCCGCCTCCACCCTCGCAGGCACTGCCGGTTCGCTGCTATGCCCAGCCCATCAAACCTAACGTCGGACATCTAGCTTCATTCCGCGTCGAACCGCACCGAAGCCCTCTCCCTCAAGCTGTCGTGAGCCACCCGCCCCCCAGCAACCACTAACTGGATTGTGCAGGCATCACAAGCAATCTGCTGGTTGGTCGCCACGGAGGCGTCTGACGCGAAATTGGTAGCGGGCGAAGGATTTGAACCTGCGACCTCTGGGTTATGAGCACTACGACGCCCGTGTCAGCTGTCCCGCTACGGCTCCTGACAACGCTGAAGCGCTTCGCGAATGCCTTGCCGATGTCAGTCGCCGGGCATCAGGGCTGGTCTCCCCCGCTCGCGCCCGTCTCACAGTGTCTCGTGCACAAATCCGTGCACACGACCGACCGGCCGACCGGCCGACCAGGTGATCAGTCTCGTGATCCCGAGGTGAGGCTAAGTCCGAACGGGCCCGACCTCGGGAATCTCGAGCGGGCGTACGTTATAGCACCAAATACATATAGCATGTGATGCATGAGCGGGCTATACGCCGTCGAAGTCGAGCCAGAGGTCCGATCTTGGCTGGCCGGGCTGAGCGACCGCGATTTCGGCCGGGTCGACTTCCTGGTCGGTCCGCTCGCCGAACAGGCCGAGACGCTCGGCGAGCCCTACGCCCCGGCATCTCGGCGGGAAGGTCCGCGAGTTGCGATTCCACTTACTCACTCAGCAGACCCGGGTCACCTACTGGCTGGCGCCAGGCCGTCGCCTCATCCTGCTGACCGTTTTCCGCAAGACACGCAGCGCCGAGGCCGCCGAGGTCAGCCGCGCTCTGCAAGCCCAGAAGGTCTGCGAGGCCGAGCACGGGCCAGCACACGTCACGTTCGACCGGGAGGTGCCCTGACATGACCGCCGGCCACAGCTCCTACGACGACCTGGCCCGTGACCGCCGGGACAGCGCGGAGTATCGCGAGGGTTACGCCGAAGCGCAGCGGGCTTTCCTCATCGGCCAGGCTGTCCGTGAGCGCCGCCTAGCCCTCGGGCTATCCCAGACCGAACTCGCTGCTAGGGCTGGAATGACGCAACCCGCCCTGTCCCGGCTTGAGGCAGGTGGCGTCATTCCCACCATCCCGCTGCTCGATCGGATCTCCGGAGCCCTGGACGCCGATCTCATCGTCCAGATCTCACCCCACCCGGCCTAAAATTCGCCCCACGCTCCGCAATCGCCTCAGACCACGGGCGCAGCGTTTGCCTGCGGACTACCGGTTATTCCGATTAGCGTGCGCACTGTTGCCAGTATCCGTGGCGCCCTGCCGATTACGAGCGGTATCGCAACTGTGTGGGCAGTGGGTATGCGGGCGCACCGATTGCCCGTTCTGCATTCGCGGTTCGCTGCATCGCAGTCCTCGCCGTGGCTTGAGCGGACGGCGCGCCTAGGAACTGACCTCCTCCTCCAGGGCGTGGACCATGGCGGTCGCGGCTGCGCTCGGATTGTCATTTGTCGCCGCCCAGACGGCCCGCCGGAGCCCGCCGGTGTCGTCGTGGACCGGGATCCAGCGCACGGCGCGCGGCACCGCCTGGGCGGCGATGCCGGGCACCAGGGCGATCCCGAGACCGGCGGCGACGAGCCCGAGTCGCGTGGGCCAGTCACGGGCTGTGAAGGTGATCCTTGGCTCGGCGATGCCGGGCCATGCGCCGAACTCGGGGGCGTCGCCGGAACTGGGCCCGACGACCCACCCCTGGTCTGCGAGCTCCTCAGGTTCGATCCGTTCCGACGCCGGACCCGGCGGCCGGACCCGCCAAGATAACGCCGGGACGTAATCGGCATCCGGTGCCGCCCACGGCCTGTGAATCACGGACCGTTACCGAACGCGGTAATGACGAACTGCGCGGGAAGCGCCGTTCTGCATG